>ULTV01068123.1_pt1 | contig 21392 bp, 14 predicted proteins | sample 1957931 | NCBI WGS metagenome assembly ULTV01 (sample SAMEA4835743, study PRJEB28245) | human gut metagenome | biome: gut microbiome; material: fecal sample | place: Denmark | collected 2008
TCTGATACAAGAGGATAAATTGAATTGATAGAACTCACCTAAAAAATTAAAGCGTATGAGAAAACTTTTACTTTCGTCGTTTGTGCTTTTCAGTGTCATGCTGAACGCACAGACAAGTTTCAAGAGCGGCCTGCTCACCTATACTGTAACGGGTGAGGGGACTGTTGAAGTGTCGGGTGCCGACAGCAAGGACGCCTCCGGTGAGCCCGTGACCGACTATGTTATACCCGAAAAGGTTGAGAACGGAGGAGTGTCGTACAGTGTCACAGCCATAGGCGAGGAAGCCTTCCATTGGAGCGACCTCAAGTCGGTGACTCTTCCTCAGACCATCGAATTAATCAAGCGTTCGGCTTTCAATACGGCGCGGAACCTCACTTCCATAACGCTTCCTGCCGGATTGAAGCATATAGGAGAATATGCTTTCGACTATGCCGGACTCACATCCATAAAGATTCCCGACTCGGTTGAGGATATAGGGGACAACGCTTTCTTCGCCTGCGGTTCGCTTGCCACGGTGGAGCTGGGCAGCGGTCTGAAGTCAATAGGTGAGGCGGCGTTCTACAAGTGCGCGTTCTCTGAGATAGAGTTGCCTGAAGGTGTGACGAGCATTCCCACCGCCCTGTTCTACAACTGTGCCAATCTGAAGTCGGTGAAGCTGCCTTCCGGTCTGAATACCATCGGCAAGCGTGCGTTCCGCGAGTGCACCTCCCTCGCCTCGATAGACCTCCCTTCAAGCGTGAGCTACATAGGTGAGGACGCGTTCCTCATGTGCACCGCGCTCACGAGCCTGCAACTTCCGGCGTCGCTCGAGGAAGTGGGCGTGAACTTTGTAGCCAACACCGGCATCACCACTCTCACCGTGGAGAGCGGCAACGAGAACTTCGTGGCAGACGGAGGAGTGATATACAGCACCAACAGGAAAGTGCTCTACGCCGCGCCGACAAAAGGACTTTACGAGCTTACTCTTCCGAAATCGTGCATCGGCATATACGGTGGCGCGTTCTCCGGAAGCGAGATAAAGGAGGTGACCCTTCCCGAAGGATTCCTCGCGGTGGACAGTTACGCTTTCTGCGAGTCGGCTCTCGAGAGCATAAACCTGCCGTCGTCGATGGTGATGATAGGCGAGCAGGCTTTCGCAGCGACGCAGCTCACGGAGGTGACACTGCCCGAACGCACGGAGACACTCTACAGCGCGGCTTTCGCGGGATGCGAGAAACTGACCACAGTAACAATCCCCTCTGGACTCAGATACATCAGCAACCGCGTGTTCTTGGGCTGCACCGCGCTGAAGACAATCAACTGCCTGGGTGCCACCCCGCCCGAACTTGAAGAGATATACGAGCCGTATGAGGACCAGTTCTACGGCGTAAGCGGAGCCACACTCTACGTGCCGAAGGGCTGTGCGGCATCCTACCGCGACGCCGGATACGGCACGTCGCTCACAATAGAGGAGACAGACAAGGGCGTGTTCACGCACGTGTCTACCACTCCCGCCGCCGGAGCCAAGGTGGAGCCGGGCTGGATGCCGATGTCGGTTGAGGTGGAGTTTGCCGAGCCTGTCACCGTTGTCAACGCCTCGCCTTACGCAAGTCTGTTCGACGGTCAGCTTGCGGGAGGCAGGGAGATACTGCCCGACGACGGATGGAAAGCCACTGTGAGCGACAAGAGCAAGAACACGCTCGTGGTCTGGGGCTCCGACTTCGACGGATTCACAAACGCCTTCAAGGCTGAGAAAGGACACGGCTACACTGCCGTAATACCTGCCGGAGTGGTGAAGAACGCCGCTGGCGAGCTCAACGGACAGATAGTCATCAGGTTTGTCTGCGACGAGTCGACGGGCATAGTAAGCACGGACGCTCCGGCAGACGTGAAGGTCACGGCACGCTACGACCTCAACGGGCGCAAGCTTGACAAGGCTGTCAGGGGCATCAACATCGAGAGACTGTCTGACGGCACTGTGCGCAAGGTTGTCGTGAAATGACATGCCTGACGGCTGGAGGCGCGCCTGCGCGCCTGCGTCATACGGCATATGAATGAAAGGAGACAGACATACGGGAACATATATTCCTTATGTCTGCCTCCTTTTTTTGTACTGAGAGTACGTCGCGGATACGCTTGCAATGAACCGTCATCCGTTCCTTTCTGTATGGAAAAACGCCATGCGACGCGCCGACAGTACGACGTCCGCCGCCGCACACAGCCGTCTTTCCGTGCATTATAAGTCATTTTCTGCAAATAAACATATCCGTTTTGTGCTGCGGACGAAAATAATCGTTAACTTTGTGTGCTATATACAGACACATAAAAAACACGACTTATGATTATGAAAAACATCCTACGCAGGTCAGCGGCTTATCTCATGGCGACGCTCATACTGCTTGCACAACTCATGCCTGTGCCTGCATTTGCCTTGCGCGGTGCCGGTTCTGACGGCGCAAACCTTTCTGACAGCCTGTGGCGTGGACGCCGCGTGGCATTCCTTGGAGACTCCATCACCGACCCGCATCACGTGGGCACCACCCGCTGCTACTGGGAGTTTCTTGCCGACATGCTCGGTATAGTGCCGCTGGTGTATGGCGTCAACGGCCATCAGATGAGCGACCTGTACGGTCAGGCGCAACGTATGCTCGCCGAGCAGGGCGACAGTGTGGACGCCATAGTGGTGTTCGCCGGAACCAACGACTATAACGGCGGCGTGCCCCTTGGCGAATGGTATGATACGGGCGAGCGCGAAACCGTTGTGGGCGGAGGCGTGAAGACAGTGCGTAAATACCGCACGCCCGTGATGAGCGGAGCCACGTTCAGAGGCAGGATAAACATGCTGATGGACTTTCTGAAGACCCATTATCCCGACAAACAGATAATGGTGCTCACTCCGATACACCGCGCCTACGCATGTTTCGGACCGGACAACGTCCAGCCTGACGAGCGGTTTGCCAACAGCATCGGCGCTTTCTTCGACGAATATGTGGATGCCGTGAGGGAGGCGGCTGGTGTGTGGGCAGTGCCGGTGATAGACCTCAACAGCCTGAGCGGGCTCTATCCGCTCAACGACTCGTTTGTCCACTGTTTCAGCAATGGCAATACCGACCGCCTGCACCCCAACGCCGAAGGGCACAGACGCATGGCTCTGACCATCGCCTGCCAGATGATGGCGTTGCCTGCGACGTTCGACTGAGCTGCGGCGGAGCGGCAGGCATGTCACCGGACGCCTTGTCCTTGCTGCCCGTGCAGCCGTGACAGCATTCCCGTTTTGACGGTTTTTCCGGCGTAAAGACACATCTATGTCAGATATGATTTATAATATCGTTTTATATTTTATGTCTGATTATGATTGAATATTCTTAATCATACGGCGGCTGAATGTTAAAACAATGCCGTGAATGCGCGTGTTTCTCCGCACCGAATGCTTTTCCGCACGTTATACCGCGTGTTTTTCAGCTTTTCCGCAATGTGCTGACCGCCAGACGGTTGGGCGGAAAGAGTGTGTCCTCATGTCATTCTTCTTTTTACGGAACGGGCTTTTCCATGATGCGGAAAAGCCCGTTCCGCAGTGTGGCAAAGCCTCTTCCGGACGATGGAACGGGCTTTTACGTGAAACGGAACGGGCTTTCCGGCACACCGGATACCTCCGGAAGGCATGATGGCGGAGTGTTTACGGTGCGTCTGAATGCGTTTTCCTGCCCCATCATCATGTTTCCGCAGCATCGCGGCATGGCTTTTACAGGCATGCCTTTTAACTTAAAACTGTTAATTGCGGGGACGCTTACACAGTTGAGTGGGAGTGGGGCGGATGGCGCATAAACGCGCCGGGATTTTCTTGCATGGCTCTCTGGGCGGTGTGGAACATGAATCCGTAAAACTGGTATATATGTCCGTCAAAGAGGTATTGTGCCGTATTTGTATCGTAAGTATCTTTGCATCGAACAACAAAACATACTTGCGATATGAACATAAAAACCGTAATGACAGCGGCTGTTATGGCTGCCGCTTTGACAACCGATGCCCAGACGGCATATAAAAACGATACTGATATGGACAGACTTGAATTGACAAAAGAGTGGGACAAGACATTCCCGAAGAGTGAGAAAGTGAGTCATGAGAAAGTGACGTTCCGCAACCGTTACGGCATAACGCTTGCGGCAGACCTCTACAAGCCCGTCGGTGCGGACGGCAAGTTGCCTGCTCTGGCGGTGTGCGGTCCGTTCGGAGCCGTGAAGGAGCAGGCTTCAGGTCTTTATGCTCAGGAACTGGCAGAGCGCGGGTTCCTCACCATAGCCTTCGACCCGTCGTTTACGGGTGAGAGCGGAGGCAGTCCGCGCTATGTGGCGTCGCCCGACATCAATACCGAAGACTTCTGCGCGGCGGTCGACTTGCTGTCCGTTCGCGATGATGTGGATGCCTCGCGCATAGGCATTCTCGGCATATGCGGGTGGGGCGGACTCGCTCTCAACGCGGCTGCTGTGGACTCCCGCATAAAGGCGGCGGTGGCTTCGACGATGTATGACATGAGCCGCGTGACGGCAAACGGATATTTTGATGAGGCTGACAGTGCCGGAGCGCGCAACGCCATGCGCCGCACGCTCAGCGCGCAGCGCACTGAGGACTACCGCAACGGGACGTACGCGCGCGCCGGAGGAGTGGTGGATCCGCTGCCTGAGGACGCTCCGCAGTTTGTGAAGGACTATCATGCCTACTATAAGACGGAGCGTGGCTATCACAGACGGTCGCTCAACTCCAACGACGGATGGAACACCACGTCGGCTCTCTCTTTCCTAAACATGCCGCTGATGACATACATCGGAGAGATAGAGAATGCGGTGATGATAATACACGGAGAAAAAGCCCACTCGCGCTATTTCGGTGAGGACGCTTTCAGACGTCTGAAGGGCGACAACAAGAAACTGCTGATTGTGCCGGGAGCGAGCCACACCGACCTGTATGACAACATGGAGAAGATACCTTTCGGCAGCATAGTGGAGTTCTACCGCACGTATCTTCGCTGACCCGGATGTGCGCGGTCACGCCCGTGAGGTAATCCTGCGGCACGGGCAGAAGTACAAGACGAAACGTATCAGAGAGGCGGATATACAGAACCGGGACATCATTCGCGCGTTGTGGCTGCGTAATGGTGTCCCGGTTTTCAATATGTGTCTTGTCTGTCCCGGCATTGCCGCCGTTATTCCGAACAAGTCATCAGACTTCCATTCTTGTTTCGTACTGCTGTCAGGCGGACTGTATCCTGCTTTATCGAAGATGTGACGGACTGCACCGGGGAAAAACCGGATGCAAGATGGCTGCGGCAGTGCGGAAGAAGGACGAAGGGCTGACAATTAACCTTAAACGTATAATCGGCGTTCTGATGACCGATTCAGTGTTATAGCGTATGTGCCCTTATTTGCCTTCGTTCTTAGGCTTCAGTATCGCCGCATACTCCTCTGGCGACCTCAGCAGGCGTATAGCCTCCTTCATCTGTTTGTCGTAGCGCAGGGCGTTCTCTATTGCGCCGCGCTGGAAGTAGTATGCCGTCACGATGTCGGACGACAGAATCTGTTTTATCATCCTCTTGTTATAGTCGAAGTCGAGGTCCTTTGCGATGTTGTGACTCAGTTTTTTCTCCAAAGCCTCAAACTCGGGCTTGGCGTCCTCGTAGTAGCCTTCGAACTTGGCGAGCTTTACGAGTTCCTCGAGACATTTCTCACTCACGCGGTCGTAAGTGAAGCTGCTTGCGATGACGCGCTGCTTGAACTGCTCGTAGTCGGAGTCGCTTATCTCGAACTCCGCCGCCGGGGCTATCGTGGGGTGAGCCTTGATGTAGTCCACCACATAGTTGAACATGAGGTCTGTTGTGTCCACGCGCTGCAGGTAGTAGGCTATGTTCGGCAGCGAGTCAGGCTCTATCTTGATGTCCGGCTCTATGCCTCCGCCGTCGTGCACGATGCGTCCGTTGCGTGTGCGGAACTCACGTGTGAGCGAGTCGGGCACGTGTTCGGTGTATCCGCCCTGCGAGTGCTTGTAGTTGATAGCCTGTATGCAGCGTCCGCTGGGAGTGAAGTATTTGGCTGTGGTGAGCTTTAGGTTGCCGTTGTAAGGCAGCTGCACGTTGGGCACCTGTACGAGTCCCTTGCCGTAGGTGCGTGTTCCCATTATCACTGCCCGGTCGAGGTCCTGCAACGCTCCGCTCGTTATCTCGCTGGCACTTGCCGTTATGCCGTTCACCAGGACTACTATCGGCATCACCGTGTCGATGGGTTCGACGGTGGTCTTATAGTCTCGGTTGGAACGCTGCATCTTGCCTTTCATTGACAGCAGGTCGGTGTTTTTGGGGATGAAGATGTTGAGTATGGACAGAGCCTCCTGCACCGAGCCGCCTCCGTTGTTGCGCAGGTCGAGCACGAGTCCTTTCGCTCCTTGCTTCTTCAGGTCGATGAACGCGCGGCGGAAATCCTTCGCGCAGTTCTCGCCAATGTACGAGTCGAGGTCTATGTAGCCTATGTCACCGTCCTGCATGCCGTAGTATGGCAGGTCGGGCATCTGTATAGCCTTGCGCTGTATCTTGAAAGTCATGTCCTTGCCTGTGGTAGGACGGTGTATCTTAAGCTCGAGAGTGGTGCCCGCCGTGCCGCGCAGGTGCTCGCTGACATAGGCGTTTGTCTTGTCGGTCATGTCCTCCCCGTCGATGCTCAGTATGATGTCGCCCTTCTTCAGACCCACCTCCGCCGCCGGCATATTCTCATAAGGCTCGTTTATGACAACCCTTTTCAGAGTGAAGTTGTAGCTTATAATCGAGCCGATGCCCGCATATTTTCCTGTCAGCATCTGCTTGAACTCCGCCGATTTGTCCTCGGGGTAATATTCGGTGTAGGGGTCGAGGCTGCGTAGCATCGCCTTTATGCCGTTGCCTATCACCTCGTCGGCGTCGAGCGTATCCACATACATGAGGTCGAGATTCTTGTATATGGCATTGAACACATCAAGGTTTTTCGCCACCTTGAAGTTGTGGTCATCGTTTTTCTGCGCGAGAGCCGTGACGGCGCCAAGCAGCATCACGCAGAACAGTATGTTTTTTCTCATAATCGGCTTATATATAAATATAATGTGGTAATTGTACGTAAAGAGTGTGTGAAGGTAATGCATGCGGGCGGAAAGAGAGCTTGCTTTCAGTTTCCTGAGTGCGGCTTACCTTATGCAAAGGTGATGCAAGGCGGGTGCAACAGCAAGTCGGGAAAACCGGGTTTTACCGTACTTGATACTGCCGAGCCGAAGCTTACCTTATGCAAAGGTAATGCCAACGAATGGAAAGAGAGCTTGCTTTCAGTTTCCTGAGTGCAGCTTACCTTATGCAAAGGTAATGCAAGTTATGTGCCGGACAAAATAAAATGTATTTATTTTTCATAATACGGCATGGCGCAACGCCGGTTTTTCAATGCGCGGTGGCGTGTCATGCATGTATACACGCCATTGCACGCATCCCCGAAACGCCCTTGTGGAATGTCGGATAAGCCCTTCCGCTGCCGTAAAACACAGTTTAATACATGCCGACACGCCCATAATGACGTTTTTTTGAGGTAAATTTGAAATTTTTCGCGAAAATGTTTGGCGGAATGAAAAAAACGCTGTACTTTTGCATCGCAATTAAGGCAAATGCTTCAATAGCTCAGTTGGTTAGAGCACCTGACTGTTAATCAGGGGGTCGTTGGTTCAAGCCCATCTTGAAGCGCACTAAAGGAACTGCATCAGGCAGTTCCTTTTTTGTTTCCTGATGTTTTGGTTTTACGGAGGAAAGGTATGAGGAACGCTATGCCGCTGTGGTATTTTTGCGTCACTGTAGTGTGCCGTGCGCGTTGATACTGGAATGCGGTGGTGTGATGGGACAGGCTTGTGCGCATGACAGGAATTGTCTGTTTGGCGTGCGGAATGGTGCGTTTGGCGGAGTGGGAGAAGTGTTGTGTTGAATGAAAAATGCGTTGTACGGAAGTAAAAAATATTGACAGCACTTTTTTGTGAAATAGGTTTTTCGGAATGTCCGTGGCAGTGCGGATAGTTGGGAAAACAGGTTCGGATGTGTCATTTTCTTGCTTTCCGTTGGCGGGAAAGGCGGTTTTGTGTTACGGAAAAGACTCTTTTTGGTTACGGAAAAGACTCTTTTTGGTTGCGGATAAGGCTGTTTTATGGTGTGGAAAAGGCTGTTTTGCGGCGCGAAAAAGGCTCTTTCGGGTTGCGGAAAAGGCTTTTCGGGGCAGACGAAGGGTGGATGATGCGTGGCTGTGTGGTGTATGTGGCTGGCTGTCAGATGGTTGTCTTAAATACGGAAAAATCGCGTATTTGTGGAAGAATTTACTATGTTTCGGTTTTAAAGCATTCTCGTGGAGTTGTCGTTGGATGTTTTTTCTCATTTTTGCGTAATGATTCCGTTTTCCGTCCCCTACGGAGATGTATTTTTGTTTGGGTGTAGTGGCGGGGCAGTGCGTAGGGAATTAATAAGCAGTGTGTAAGAAATTAATAAGCAGAGTGTAGGGAATTAAGGAGTGATGTGTAAGGAATTAAAGAGTGGTGTGTATGGAATTAAGGGGAGGCGTGCAAGGAAATAAGGAGTGGTATATATGGAATTAAGGGATGGTGTGTAAGCGGTCGGGAAATGATGTGCGGGAAGCTGAGGGATGGCTTGTAGGGAGCGATGTAATGGTATGTAAGGAATTAATTTGCAATGCATTTGCAGAAAAGATGCAAAATATTTGTGCGCGTGCGGAATAATTCGTAAATTTGCAGCATTCAGAGGAATGAGGGGCTCCGACACAGGGCTCCTCATTTTATTTAACCAATTATATATGATAGACAAAAACGTCGTAAAAGGTATTGTAGAACAGTGGCTGGAGGACAAGGACTATTTTCTTGTGGATGTCGAAGTCAGCCCGGATGATAAGATCGTGGTGGAGATAGACCACGCCGACGGTGTGTGGATAGAGGACTGTGTGGAGCTGAGCCGCTTCATTGAAGAGCGTCTGAGCCGCGATGAGGAAGACTACGAGCTTGAGGTAGGTTCGGCTGGTCTGGGGCAGCCTTTCAAGGTGCCGCAGCAGTATGAGTGCTTTGTCGGCAAGGAGGTTGAGGTGCTCGACGGAGACGGCCGTAAGGTCAAGGGGCTGCTCAAAAGCGTGGACGGCAACACGTTCGTGGTGAGTGTGGCTGAGAAAATGAAGGTTGAGGGCAAGAAACGCCCGCAGACTGTCGAGGTGGACCATACTTACGAGATGGATAAAGTGAAATATACAAAATACTTAATAAACTTCAAATAAAGCTATGGCAGCAATGAAAAAAGAACCGGTCGTGAGCATGTTCGACTCTTTCAAAGAATTTAAGGAGACGAAAAACATTGACCGTACCACGTTGGTGAGCGTGCTTGAGGAGAGCTTCCGCAACGTTCTTGCCAAGATATTCGGCAGTGACGAGAACTTCGACGTCATTGTCAATCCGGACAAGGGCGACTTCGAGATATACCGCAACCGTGTCGTTGTGGCAGACGATGAGGTGGAGGACGACAACAAACAGATTTCGCTGACAGAGGCAAGAAAGATTGAGCCCGACTATGAAGTGGGAGAAGACGTGTCCGAACGTGTCGATTTCGCGAAGTTCGGACGCCGTGCCATCCTCAATCTGAGGCAGACTCTGGCTTCGAAGATACTCGAACTGGAACACGACTCATTATATAATAAGTATAAAGACCGCGTCGGACAGATCATTGCCGGTGAGGTGTATCAGGTGTGGAAGCGCGAGGTGCTCGTGGTGGACGACGAGAACAACGAGCTCATCCTGCCGAAGATGGAGCAGATACCGAACGACACCTATCACAAGGGCGAGACCATCAGGGCAGTCATACACCGTGTGGACAACGAGAACAACAACCCGAAGATTATCCTTTCGCGCACAAGCCCGGTGTTCCTCCAGCGTCTGCTCGAGGCTGAGGTGCCCGAGATAGCCGACGGACTCATTTCCATCCGTAAGATAGCACGCATGCCGGGCGAGAGAGCCAAGGTGGCTGTGGAGAGCTACGACGAGCGCATCGACCCCGTGGGAGCGTGCGTGGGAGTGAAGGGAAGCCGCGTGCACGGCATCGTGCGTGAGCTGTGCAACGAGAACATAGACGTCATCAACTACACCGCGAACACCAAGCTCTTCATACAGCGCGCGCTCAGTCCCGCCAGAATATCGAGCATCAACGTGGACGAGGAGAACCACAAGGCGGAGGTGTTCCTCAAGCCCGAGGAGGTGAGCCTTGCCATCGGACGTGGCGGACTCAACATAAAGCTCGCGTCGATGCTTACCGAATACACCATCGATGTGTTCAGGGAGATTGACGACAATGAGGCTGACGAGGACATATATCTTGAAGAATTCTCCGATGAGATAGACCAGTGGGTTATCGACGCCATACGTTCCATCGGACTGGACACGGCGAAGGCTGTGCTCAACGCGCCCCGCGAGATGCTTGTCGAGAAGGCGGATCTGGAGGAAGAGACCGTCGACAACGTGCTCAGGATTCTCAAGGCGGAATTCGAGGGATGATGACACAGAGCGTAGCCCGCACTTATTGCCGGCTGCGCCTTACTGTTGTGAATCAGCTTATTGATTTTAAGTATATTAGAAGAAAGAACACAGAAATGCGCCGTCCGCACCGGACTGACAGGAAAAGTGCGGCGTGCGCGTCATGAAAATAATAAATATGAGCATCAGGTTAAATAAAGCATTACGTGAATTGAACATAGGACTCCAGACGGCAGTGGAGTTCCTTGAGAAAAGAAGTGAACTGGGCGAAGTGAAACCGGAGCCGAGCTTCAAACTCAACGATGAGCAGTATCAGGCTCTCATGCGTGAGTTCCAGCAGGACAAGGAGGTGAGGACGCAGGCTGAAAAACTTCAGTTGAAGAAACCGAAGGAGAAGAAGCGTGCGCAGGGACCGAAGGATCACCGTGCCGACAAACTTCTTTCCACCGCCTCGCAGCAGCAGTACAAGCCATTGGGCAAGATAGATCTCGACAGCATCAACAAACCAGCTGCCGCGAGAAAAGCTTCTGTGCCTGATGCGGAAAAGGAAAAGGAACACAAGACTGATGCCGGCAGTCAGGTGAAATCCGTTGATAAAAACCTATCTGAACCAACCCAGACAATTAATGCTCCAGCTGAGGCTGCCCCGCAGGCTGCCGCAGACACGCGCGTTGATGACACTGAAAAAAATAATACCGACAACGTGATTGAAGTAAAGAAGACAGAAAAGAACAACGTGAAGAATGAGCCGGAAGTCGGGAAGACTGAGCCGGAGAAGAAGGAGGCTTCCGCAAGACACAACACCGCGGAGGGCACTAAAGCCTCCACAAACATATTCACGACCAAGAGTGAGAAGAAAATCCTGAATGCCACAAAGGTGAATGTGCTCGGGCGTATCGACCTCGACGCGCTCAACCAGAGCACCCGCCCGAAGAAGAAAACAAAGGAGGAGAAACGCAAGGAACGCGAGGAGAAGGTGATGCAGCAGCGTGGCGAGAAAAAGAAACGCGAGCGCATCAACAAGGTGAGAGTCGACATAAACGCCGCATCACAGCAGGAAGCGCAGCGCGCGGCGGACAACAAGTCGGGCTCCGGTAAGAAAAAGAAGAACAAGAACCGTAACCACAAGCCAATCGAGGTGAACGAGGAGGACGTCGCACGTCAGGTTAAGGAGACGCTCGCAAGGCTCACCAACAAGCAGAACCAGAACAAGAAGGGCGCCAAATACCGCAAGGAGAAGCGCGAGGCTGTGCAGGAGAAGCTCAATGAGGAGCGTCTTGAGGAGCGCAAGGAGAGCAAGGTGCTCAAGCTGACGGAATATGTCACCGTGAGCGAACTTGCCAACATGATGAACATCTCCGTCAACCAGGTCATCGGAACCCTTATGAGCGTGGGCATCATGGTGTCCATCAACCAGCGTCTGGACGCCGAGACCATCAACCTCGTAGCCGAGGAATTCGGCTTCAAGACCGAATATGTGAGCGCTGAGGTGCAGGAAGCCATCACCGAGACCGAGGACGACGAGAACGACCTTCTGCCGCGCGCGCCCATCGTTACGGTAATGGGTCATGTGGACCACGGCAAGACCTCGCTGCTCGACTACATACGCAAGACAAACGTCATAGCCGGAGAGGCGGGCGGAATAACGCAGCACATCGGTGCCTACAACGTGAGACTGGAGGACGGCAGACGCATAACGTTCCTCGATACTCCGGGACATGAGGCGTTCACAGCTATGCGTGCGCGTGGTACTCAGGTAACTGATATAGCCATCATCATCATCGCTGCGGACGACAGTGTGATGCCTACCACCAAGGAGGCAATAGCACATGCGCAGGCAGCGAACGTGCCGATGGTGTTCGCCATAAACAAGATTGACAAGCCGGGAGCCAATCCCGACAAGATAAGGGAGGACCTCGCCAACATGAATCTGCTTGTAGAGGAGTGGGGAGGAAAGTACCAGTGTCAGGAGATAAGCGCAAAGAAAGGCATTGGAGTAAAGGAACTGCTCGAGAAAGTGCTGCTTGAGGCGGAGATGCTCGACCTTAAGGCGAACCCCGCGCGCAAGGCAACCGGATCAATCATCGAGTCGTCTCTCGACAAGGGACGCGGCTACGTGTCTACCGTGCTCGTGTCAAACGGTACGCTGAAGGTGGGCGACAATGTCATCGCGGGAACCAGCTACGGACGCATCAGGGCAATGTTCAACGAGCGCAACAGCCGCATTGAGAGTGCCGGACCGGCTGAGCCGGCAATCATCCTCGGTCTTAACGGCGCGCCGACAGCAGGCGACACGTTCCATGTCCTGGACACAGAGCAGGAGGCACGCGACATTGCCAACAAGCGTCTGCAGCTCCAGCGCGAGCAGGGACTGCGCACACAGAAGCGTCTTACGCTCTCCGACATAAGCCACCGCATAGCCCTCGGCTCGTTCAAGGAGCTCAACATTATCGTCAAGGGCGACACCGACGGAAGTATAGAGGCGTTGAGCGACTCGTTCATAAAGCTGTCCACGGAGAAGATAAAGGTGGATGTCATCTACAAGGCTGTGGGTCAGATATCAGAGAGCGACGTCACTCTGGCAGACGCTTCCGACGCCATCATCGTGGGATTCCAGGTGCGTCCGTCGGCTGCGGCGCGCAAGCAGGCTGAGCAGGACGGCGTGGAGATAAACACATATTCGGTCATCTACGATGCCATAGACGATGTGAAGTCGGCTATGGAAGGCATGCTTGAGAAGGTGAAGAAGGAGATTGTCACCGGACAGGTGGAGGTGCGCGAGGTCTACAAGATATCGAAGGTGGGCACGGTTGCCGGCGCTTATGTCACCGAAGGAAAGGTTCACCGCACCGACCGCGCCCGTGTCGTACGCGACGGCATCGTCGTACACACCGCGGACATCAATGCCCTGAAGCGTTATAAGGACGACGTGAAGGAGGTGGCAGCCAACTTCGAGTGCGGTATAAGCCTTGTCAACTTCAACGACATTCAGGTGGGCGACATCCTCGAGACATTCACCGAGATAGAGGTACAGCAGAAACTCTGACGCCCCGTTCCGCGTGTCATCGGCTTGAAAAGATAAATAAAGATATCATACTGTGCCGGGAAAACGTTCCGTGAGGATGGTTTTTCCCGGCTTTTTTATTATGGAAAGACGGCTGTCAAGCCTGTCCATGACGGAATACGTGATTCTTCCGTTGCTACAGGCAGGCATCGCGCGCTTAGTGTCGGTGTGGCATCGCACCGCCCTTCCGTAATGGGCGTCACCTCCGGGTGTGTCGGATAGCAATGAGAAAAAATACTTTCATTCATCCGCTGGCGTTGTTCCTGAACGTAGCGGACAAAACACAGAAAACATATATGGCATATGAGTAAGTCAGAAATTTCCTTTTCGCTTTTTCCGCACGGTTACGCACAGGTGCGCACATGGCTGATGCCGTTTCTTCTCCTTGTGCTTTCAGCGCGTGCGTATGCCGGCAGTCTGCCGGTGATATACATCGACACGCCCGGCTCTTCGGCGATAACCTCACGCGACAAATGGACGAAAGGATGCCGCATGAGGATAGTGATGCCCGATGGAACCGAGGATTTCTGCTCAAGCGACGTGGATGTGAAGGGTCGGGGACACTCCACCTTTACCAAACCGAAAAAGCCTTACGCCATCCGTCTCGACGGCAGACATCCCCTTCTCGGCATGGCTCCGGGCAAGCGGTGGGCACTGCTCGCCAATTTCATGGACCACAGTCTGATGCGCAACATGCTCGCCCTCGAGCTCGCGCGCCGCACCTCTCTTGCATGGACACCTGACTGTCGGCAGGTGGATGTTGTGGTGAACGGACAGCCGCAGGGCTGCTATCTGCTTTGCGAACAGATAAGGGTGGCGCGCGGTCGCGTTGAAATCGACGAAAAACGCGGATTCCTTTTCGAGCTCGACAGCTACGACGACGGCTCTCCTCGATTCCATACCGCTCACCGGAGGCTGCCCGTCAACATCAAGTCTCCCGACCCGCCGACCTCCGACATGATGGAAAAAGCCCGTCGGATGTTCGATGAAATCGAACAAAAACTCTATTCCCCACATCCCGACATGAACGGTATATACGACAGATATATTGACTCCACGTCGTTCGCCGACTGGTGGCTGGTGCACGAGATAGCGCAGAACGCCGAGCCTAACGGTCCCCGCAGCTGTTACATGTATTGCGGCGAGGACGGCAGACTCACTGCCGGACCTGTCTGGGACTTCGACCTTGCCTTCATCTCTGTGGGCGTTGACGCGGGAGGCGACCTCCGTCCGTCGCGCCTCAACCGCAAGGATGTGCGGCTGCTTACCACAGACAGCCTCTACAACCGCAACGCCCTGTGGTTCGACCGTCTGCTTTCCGACCCGCAGTTTGTCGCTCTCGTGAGGCGTCGATGGCAGGTGCTGAAGGCTCAAATTCCCGATGTAATCGGCTGTTTTGACCGCTGGCGTGCAGAGATGGAGCCTTCAGCGCTTGCCGATGAACGCATGTGGGCATCGCTCGATCCCGCCCGTTTCGACACCTTTGTGTCGTTCCGCTCCTCGTGCGACAATCTTAGAAAGACTTTTCTCGTGCGCGTCAGTCGCATGGACGCCCTGCTCTCCACGCTCTGACATGCCTCCCGCATCCCTCCGCCGTCTTCCTGCCTGGCGTCCTCATCGCTCCGTTTCGTTCCATGGACAGGCTTGACGGCAACTTGTTTTTGTATTAATAAAAGACCGATGAAACCGTAAGAATCTGCATAAATATACGTTTCGGAAAGTAAAAAAACACTACAACAGAAAATCGTGAAATAGAAATGCGATTACCCTTTCGTGTCACTCACAGCCCGCGAAAGAGCCTTTCTCATGGCGTCATGATACTGTCTGATAGCCCGAAATGTGCGGTCTCATCACCCGAAGAGCCTTTCCCGCATTGTGAAATGTGCTCTTCCACTTCACAGAAAAGCCTCTTTCATGACGCAATAAAGGCTCTTCCGTGATGTCATAAAGCCTCTTTCGCAAGCCCGAACGTACTCTTCCGTCACACCGTAAAGCCCTTCTTGTCTGTCAGAATATTATAAATGGCTGTATTACAACGCCTTATAAAAACCGCCCGAAACTCGCGTATTTACAACCGCAAGCACTTTCCTCCGCAAATAAACGGCTCTCGTGGAGTTGACGCTGTATGAATATTCACTCCCCGGAGCATTTTCCGCATATTTATACAATCAAAGTATTGTCTTACATTATGATAGTCCATGCACATTCGTTATTGTCGTGTTGATGAATAAAAGGCGCGTGTTACAGGGTTCATACAGTCCGTTCCGCACAGCCGTATGCAAATGTGGGCACGCTAATGGAGAAGATGTGTGATAGTCATTGCGGTTTTACTCTGGGACAATGCCGTTTTTTCACATTCCCGGTTTTCTTTGAATCGCCATCACATACGTCTTGTTCCAAATACAAATATGCATGGTTATATGCTTCGCGATGAAAGAGGTTGTAATATAGAAAGATGCCATGCGCAATTTATTTATAATGAAGTCGGTTTGCAACATTCCAAATCCGGCAGTTTGATATAATTTATCCGACATTTATTAAAGCGTGTGATTGATTTGGATGAAACATCGTTCCGGGTTTTGATTTTTTATGTTCCGTTTTTTGTTTTCATTCTTTTTATTCATTATCTTTGTAAACTTGCAGAGCGTGCATATCGCATGCGTACAAGACAACGAAACACAAATGGAGAAGATAAACAACAATCAGAATGAATATGTGCGCAAGGTGGCGGAGCAGAAGTATGCTTTCGGGTTCACCACAGACGTGCATACGGATATAATAGACAAGGGACTTAACGAGGACGTGGTGCGTCTCATCTCGCAGAAGAAGGGCGAACCGGACTGGATGCTCGACTTCCGCCTCAAGGCGTTCGAGTTCTGGAAGACACAGAAACAGCCGTCGTGGGGACACCTCCACCTGCCGGAGATAGACTATCAGGCAATTTCCTACTACGCCGACCCTATGGCGAAGAAGAAGGACGACGGCAAGAAGGAGATAGACCCGGAGCTGATGAAGACGTTCGACAAGCTCGGCATACCGCTCGAGGAACGCCTTGCGCTCAGCGGTGTGGCGGTGGATGCCATCATGGACTCGGTGTCGGTGAAGACCACCTTCAAGGAGAAACTCGCGGAGAAGGGCATCATCTTCTGCTCGATAGGCGACGCCATAAAGAACCATCCCGACCTCGTGCGCGAGTATCTCGGCTCGGTCGTGCCATACAGGGACAACTTCTTCGCCTCGCTCAACAGTGCTGTTTTCAGCGACGGCTCGTTCGTCTACGTTCCCAAGGGCGTGCGCTGTCCGATGGAGCTGAGCTCCTATTTCCGCATCAACGCGCGCAACACAGGTCAGTTCGAGCGCACGCTCATAGTGGCGGACGACGACTCCTACGTGTCTTATCTCGAAGGATGCACAGCCCCTATGCGCGATGAGAACCAGCTGCACGCGGCAATCGTGGAGATAGTGGTGAAGGACAACGCCGAGGTGAAGTACTCTACAGTGCAGAACTGGTACCCGGGCGACGAGAACGGACGGGGAGGAGTGTACAACCTCGTGACCAAGCGCGGCGACCTGCGCGGGGTCAACTCCAAACTGTCGTGGACTCAGGTGGAGACCGGCTCAGCCATAACGTGGAAGTATCCGTCGTGCATCCTGCGCGGCGACAACTCTCAGGCGGAGTTCTACAGCGTTGCCGTGACCAACCATTACCAGCAGGCGGACACCGGCACCAAGATGATACACATGGGCAGAAACACGAGCAGCACCATCATAAGCAAGGGCATCAGCGCCGGACACAGCCAGAACTCATACCGCGGACTGGTCAGGGCGACGTCGGGAGCGGACAACGCCCGCAACTACAGCTCGTGCGACAGCCTCCTCCTCGGAAGCGAGTGCGGGGCGCATACGTTCCCTTATATGGACATACACAACGACACGGCGATAGTGGAACATGAGGCTACGACAAGCAAGATAAGCGAGGACCAGCTGTTCTACTGCAACCAGCGGGGCATCTCCACCGAGCAGGCGATAGGACTGATAGTGAACGGCTATGCCAAGGAAGTGCTCAACAAGCTGCCCATGGAGTTCGCAGTCGAGGCGCAGAAGCTCCTCAGCGTGTCGCTCGAAGGGTCGGTGGGATGACACATATATAATAATGTAGTAAACGGTTTTGTATATGAGACCAACGCATATCGCTGTCTTTGCCATTGCGCTGAGCATGGCGGCAGCCTCTGGCATGGCTCAGGACGATGCGGCAAGACGCTGGGCACTGAGCGTGGGAATAAGTCCTGTGATGCCTGTTGTGACCGGCAATGATGCTCCCTCGACGCAATACGACCCTGTCAAGACGGGCGGAGGACCTGGTTTCTCGGCGCATCTCGAGTATTTCATACCGCATTCCGGATTCTCTGTCGTCGGTGGTTACGACCATGAGGGGCTTTATTACTTCTCGGGAGACGTGTCCGCCACGATGTCGCAGATAATGCTTGGAGGACGGTGGTACTTCCTGTCGCCAGACAAACCGCTGCAACCTTACCTCGGGGCGGCTTCCTTCTGGAACATGTCGGGACGCCGTGCGGCGGGCACGATGAGCATGTCATCCTCGCATACCGTGTATGAACGCGACTATCGGGTGAGCAGTCCGCTGCTCAGTGTCGCGCCTTCTGTCGGGGTGGACATGTATTTCTTCTCGTGCATCGCCCTTGAGGTGGACTACGGATTCCGCCTCGCCGTCGACGGGAAAACAAAGGTGAATACCAGGTACAACGGCTCGGACAGACTCTATGCCACGCGCTCGCCGATGCACCGCCACGCCATTTCCGTGGCTCTGAAGACAACCTTCCCGTTCGCGTTCACGAGAGATGACTTCGGCAGTCTCATCGATTCTCTGCTCGGTGTGGAGCATCGTCGCACCGTCAAAAAGACTAAGATAAACTTGGATAATTATTAAATACTCACATCAGAAATACATACAGTTATGTTAGAGATAAAAGACCTGCGCGCCAGAATAGGCGACAAAGAGATACTCAAAGGTATAAACCTTACGATAAAGGACGGCGAGACGCACGCCATAATGGGACCTAACGGTTCGGGAAAATCCACACTCAGCGCGGTGCTTACGGGCAATCCGCTGTATGAGGTGACCGCCGGCACGGCGTTCTTCAACGGAAAGAACCTGCTGGAGATGAAGCCGGAGGACCGCGCCAACGAGGGACTGTTCCTCTCGTTCCAGTATCCTGTGGAGATTCCGGGTGTGTCGATGACCAACTTCCTCAGGACTGCCGTAAACGAGAAACGCAAGTATCAGGGACTGCCGGAGCTGAAGACAGCCGACTTCCTCAAGCTCATGAACGAGAAAAGAAAGATAGTGGAGCTTGACAGCAAGTTCACCCGACGCTCGGTGAACGAGGGTTTCAGCGGCGGCGAAAAGAAGCGCAACGAGATTTTCCAGATGGCTATGCTCGAACCGAAGCTTGCCATCCTCGACGAGACAGACTCCGGACTGGACATCGACGCGCTGCGCATTGTGGCGGAAGGTGTGAACAAACTGAAGACGCCGGAGTCGAGCACAATCGTCATAACCCACTATGAGCGTCTGCTCGACATCATAAAGCCCGACGTGGTTCACGTTCTCTACAAGGGACGGATAGTCAAGACCGCCGGACCGGAACTGTCGAAGGAGATTGAGAAAAGAGGCTACGACTGGATTAAGGCAGAAATCGGAGAGGAGTGATTATGGGAAGTGAAAAACAGTATATAGACCTTTACGGGTCGGGACGCGACGCATTGTTCAGCCACAGCGCGGCGGCTCTGAACGCCGTCAGGGACAAGGCGTTCGATGATTTCCGGCGTCTCGGTTTCCCCACACGCAAGGTGGAGAAATACAAATACACGGATATGGACGCGATTTTCAGTCCGGACTATGGTCTCAACCTCAACCGTCTGGACATTCCGGTGAACCCTTACGATGTGTTCCGGTGCGACGTCCCTAATCTGAGCACGTCGCTCTACTTCGTGGTGAACGATGCTTTCTACAGCCGGCTCATGCCCAAGTCCACACTTCCGGAGGGAGTTTATGTGGGCTCGTTGAACGCTTATGCCGCCGAAAACCCCGGTTTCATCGCTGATTATTACGCCCGTATCGCCCGCACGGACACTGACGCCGTGACGGCTCTCAACACCATGCTGGCGCAGGACGGACTGCTTGTGCATGTGCCGCGCAACGTCAAGGTGGAGCGCGCCATACAGGTGATAAACATCCTCCGGGCTGATGTCGACCTGATGGTGAACCGCCGTGTGCTCATCGTTCTTGACGAGGGAGCCGAGGCACGACTGCTTTTCTGCGACCATACTGCCGATGAGCGCCGCTTCCTTGCCACACAGGTGACGGAGGTTTACGTAGGGGCGAATGCCTCGCTCGAGCTTTATTGCATGGAGGAGACCCATCATCTGAACAGCCGTGTGAGCAATGTGTACATAGAACAGCAGGCTGACAGCCGTGTGAGCCATAACGTCATAACCCTACACAACGGCGTGACACGCAACTCCCTTGAGCTCGCTCTCTGTGGAAAAGGGGCGGAGTGTGACGTCAACGGCTTTGTCATCGCCGACAAGGAGCAGCATGTCGACAACAACACTCTCATAGACCACAGGGTGTCGCATTGCACGAGTCATGAGCTCTACAAGTATGTACTCGACGGCAGGTCCGTCGGTGCGTTCGCCGGAAAGGTGCTTGTTCGCGAGGGTGCCCAGAAGACTGTGTCGGATGAGGTGAACCGTAACCTTTGCGCCACAAAGGAAGCACGCATGTACACTCAGCCGATGCTCGAGATCTATGCCGACGATGTGAAGTGCTCGCACGGTTCTACCGTGGGACAGCTCAACGACGCCGCACTGTTCTATATGCGCCAGCGCGGCATCCCGGTGAAGGAGGCGCGCCTGCTGCTCGAGTTCGCGTTCATCAATGAGGTCGTTGACAAGATAACGCTCGAACCGCTCCGTGACCGTCTGCATTACCTTGTGGAGAAGCGTTTTCGTGGCGAGTTGTGCAAATGTCAGGGATGCAGCATGTGCAAATAAAAGGTTTTACAGTCATTAAAACATGGTTATGACATACGATGTAAACGCCATACGCAGGGACTTTCCCATACTCTCCACCACAGTCTACGACAGACCGCTGGTATATCTCGACAATGCCGCCACGACGCAGAAGCCGCTTTGTGTGCTCGACGCCATGCGGCATGAGTATCTCAACGCCAACGCCAACGTGCACCGTGGTGTGCACTATCTGTCGCAGCAGGCAACCGAACTGCATGAGGCGGCGCGCGAGACGGTGCGCCGTTTCATCAATGCCGGAAAGACCGAAGAGGTGGTTTTCACACGCGGAACGACAGAGAGCATCAATCTCGTGGCGTCCTCTTTCTGCGAGGAATTCATGAAAGAGGGCGATGAAATCATCGTTTCCGTGATGGAACACCATTCCAACATCGTGCCGTGGCAGCTTCAGGCTGCCCGTCGCGGAGTGGCTGTCAGGGTGATACCGATGAACGATGAGGGCGAGCTTGACATGGAGGCGTATGCCGGCATGTTCACGGAGCGCACCAAGATAGTGAGTGTCGCCCATGTGAGCAACGTCCTCGGAACGGTCAATCCGGTGAGGGAGATGATACGCATTGCCCACTCTCACGGTGTGCCTGTGCTGATAGACGGGGCGCAGAGCACACCGCATTTCAGGGTGGACGTGCAGGAGCTCGACTGTGACTTCTTCGCTTTCAGCGGACATAAGATA
>ULTV01027857.1_pt1 | contig 21276 bp, 15 predicted proteins | sample 1957931 | NCBI WGS metagenome assembly ULTV01 (sample SAMEA4835743, study PRJEB28245) | human gut metagenome | biome: gut microbiome; material: fecal sample | place: Denmark | collected 2008
AATACCTCCATTGGTTAATTAATCTTTTGCAAGCTTCACCTCTTGCGGCCACCGGCGCGTATACCGGCACCAGCCGTAAAATCCACCTGCATGCTTTTTCACACAAAGCGTATTATATCAAAGCATTAATTATATTGCAAGTACTTTTTATTCAATATTATTACAATATTTAATGCATTAATATCAGTTATCTATTTTCCTTAATTCGTCAAACACAACTTCATTAAGAACTTTAATCTTAGTTCCCTTCATTCCTGAAGATCTGGTTGATATAACACCTGCACTGTCGAACTTCTTTAACGCATTAACAATAACAGAACGTGTAATCCCTGTATTGTCTGCTATTCGGCTTGCAACAAGAATTCCTTCTGTTCCGTCCATCTCTGCAAATACAGCTTTGACTGCCTGTAGTTCTGATGCTGACAATGTCTTTATTGCTGACTTGACAATTTTCTTATTACGCTCATCCTCTGCATTCTCATTGCTTACAGAGTTCATCATCTCCAGACCAACTACTGTTGCACCATATTCGCAGAGAATAATATCATCAATATCATAATCAGCAATACATTTATACATGAATAATGTACCGAGACGCTCTCCTGCGATATCTACAGGTGCTATCAGAGCCTTGAACTTACGTTCATTGCCACTTGAGAATCCAAGTGTTAGCAGATTGACGTTCTCTTTAGTAGATAATACACCAAGAAGTCTTTCATTAAGCATTTTATCCACAAATCCGCCTACATCAGCAGTTATTAATTCTCCTATCTTATCTATTCCACTATATACAGCTGCTCCAAGAATCTTACCCTTCTGGCTTATTACCATAATATTAGACTCAAGAATCCCACTTAACACCTCACAGATATCATTAAACTCAACTCTGTCTGAATGATTATTGTGGAGCAGCTTGTTGATTTTTCTCGTTTTATCGAGAAGCTGAACACTCATTGTAAATCTCCCATTCTTCTTCTAAAACAACAATTCCATGTATTTCATGTACTATTGTTCTTTATCATTCTTAGCTTCTACATAACCGCATGTTTCATCAGCACACACAAGCTTATTACCCTTCTCTATCATATAACCGCCGCACTTAGGACACTTTTTATCTGATGGTCTCTGCCATGAAACGAAATCACATTCGGGATATCCCTCACATCCGTAGAACATTCTTCCCTTCTTAGTCTTCTTAAGTATAACATCCTTACCACACTTAGGACATGCAACACCTATCTTCTCAAGATATGGCTTAGTATTATGACACTCTGGAAAACCAGGGCATCCTAAAAACTTGCCATGTGGACCATATTTGATAACCATGTTTCTTCCACATTTGTCACAGATAACATCAGTTACTTCATCTTCAATCTTAACATGCTCAAGCTCCTTCTCAGCCTCATCAATAGCTATCTTAAGGTCTGGATAGAAATTTCTTATTATCTCTTTCCACTCAACAGTTCCTTCGGCAACACCATCAAGCAATGATTCCATATTAGCTGTGAACTTAACGTCTACAATAGTAGGGAAAGCTGTCAGCATTATATTATTAACTGCATTACCAAGCTCTGATATATAAAGGTTCTTATTCTCTTTGATAACATAATGTCTTGCAATAATTGTAGATATTGTAGGTGCATAAGTACTTGGTCGTCCAATCCCCTGCTCCTCTAATGCCTTTACTAAAGAAGCTTCTGTAAAATGTGCCGGTGGCTGTGTAAAATGCTGTATTCCATTAACATCATCAAGCGTAAGCACTGAATTCTCATCCAAGCCCTTAGCAAGAGTATTAGTTGCTTCAGCATCATCTTCATTCTTATATACTGACATAAAACCATCAAACATAACCTTAGAAGCTGCTACAGTGAATATATATTCTCCTGCTGCAATTCTTACAGATGTTGTCTCATATACAGCCGGTGCCATCTGGCTCGCAACAAATCTCTTCCAGATAAGCTGGTATAATCTGAACTGGTCTCTCTGTAAAGATTCCTTTACAACTGCCGGTGAAAGTGTCAGGTCAGTTGGTCTTATTGCTTCGTGCGCATCCTGAATCTTCTTATCATCCTTCTTAGCGCTAACTTCCTGTGGAAGATACTTCTCCCCATAATTCTCGCCGATGTATTCTTTAGATGATACTTTTGCCTCATCTGCAACCCTTGTAGAATCAGTTCTTAAATATGTGATAAGACCTATAGTGCCTCTGCCTTTAATATCAACACCTTCATAGAGCTGCTGTGCAATATTCATAGTTCTCTTAGTTGACATATTAAGAGTCTTGGCAGCTTCCTGCTGAAGTGTACTTGTTGTAAATGGCAATGGTGACTTCTTAACCTTCTCGCTCTTCTTAATACTCTCTATTCCGAAATCACTCTTCTTAACCTTATCAAGAATCTTCTGCATCTGTTCCTGATTGCTGATGTCTATCTTTCCATTCTTATCACCATAGAACTTAGCAACAAGCGGTTTCTTCTCACCCTTAATATTAAGAGTTGCCTCCATAGACCAGTATTCTTCTGGAATAAATGCATCTATTTCATTCTCTCTGTCACATATCATTCTCAAAGCAACAGACTGGACACGTCCGGCACTAAGACCTCTTTTAATCTTAGCCCATAAAAGTGGACTTATACCATAACCAACAACGCGGTCAAGCACTCTTCTTGCCTGCTGTGCATCAACAAGATTCATGTCAATCTTTCTTGCTTCTTTAAGAGAAGCCTTAACAGCATTCTTAGTAATCTCGTTAAATGTTATTCTGTATATATCTTTATCTTCTAACTTAAGTGCCGCTGCAAGATGCCATGAAATAGCTTCTCCTTCGCGGTCGGGATCGGTTGCGAGATATACTTTATCTGCTTTCTTTGCTTCCTTTCTTAAAGCTGCAAGTATATCACCTTTTCCCCTGATAGTAATATACTTAGGTTCATAATCATGTTCAATATCTACACCCATCTGGCTTTTAGGAAGATCTCTTACATGTCCCTGTGATGCCATTACCTTGTAGTTCGCCCCAAGGAATTTACTGATAGTCTTAACCTTGGCAGGTGACTCCACTATAACCAAATACTTATGCATTAATAGCCCTCCAAATCAAATATGCTTCCTTATATAATAATTCTTAGAAACTTCTTCTATAAGTCCATCCAACTCCAATTCAAGCAGAATCCCCTCCGCCTCTACAAGACTTATTCCAGAATTATTAATAATTGTCTCCAGACTGACTGGAAACAAATTGATTTGACTATACACCATATTTTTAGGGCTTGCAAGCCCTGATTTTTTAAAACCATCATCAAATATACTGTTAGTATTCAAATTATTTCTTTTATCATCAGTAATCTGGAGGCTATTATAATAAAGTTCAATCGACTTTGTGGCCATAATATCCATTGGGGAAGTAATAACCTGAGCCCCTTCTTTTATAAGCTTAAGACAACCTTCTGACAATGCATCACCAATTCGTCCGGGGACAACATATACATCCCTGTTCTGTTCCAAAGCCTGATCCGCCGTTATAAGTGAACCGCTTTTCTGTCTTGCTTCAACAACAACCAGTGCATCAGCCATAGCACTTATTATCCTGTTTCTCATAGGAAATAATCCTGCCCTTGGTGCGGTACCCGGTGGATACTCCGAAATGATTCCTCCGCAATCATTCAGATGTGTATATAATTCAATATTAGTCCTCGGATAACATATATCAACTCCACAGCCAAGAACAGCAAGACTATAGCCTCCATTCTTAATTGCACCTTTCTGTGCAGCTGCATCTATTCCAAGTGCCATCCCGCTTATAACCTGTAACCCCATTCCTGCAAAGTTCTCTCCAAAATGCTGTGCAATCATCCTTCCATATTCAGTGCAGTTACGCGCTCCAACAATAGCAACTGACGGCTTATCTGTGTCCGGCAGTCTTCCTTTATAATACAGAATATATGGATAATCATATATATTAAGCAGCTTATCCGGATAATTAATCTGACCCGGATATGTGAATCTTATCCCCTGTCTTTCAATATCAGAATATTGCCTGTATATATAATCGTCTTTCCGTGATTCTTTAATTGTTGCAATATCAGTCTGCCTTATATCTTTTACACTCTCCAATAATCTGTCAGAAGCCTTATATATCTCCTCTGGTGTATCAAACACAGCAAATAGTTTCTTAAGCTTTGCATTAGACATCCCAACAATATTATTCACCCAATACCAATAATAATCTTCTCTCAATACTTCTCTCCCATTTAATGAATTGCAACCTCCGGTATTCCCCGGTAATAGAACGCTTCACTGATATTAGCTGAGCTAATCTTGTCATTCCCCTCAATATCAGCAATTGTTCTTGCCGTCTTTAATATCTTATGATATCCTCTGGCGGTTATATGTTTTCTTGTAAATATACGTCCTATTAACTGTTCTTCCTCTTTTCCAAGTCCACAGAATTCCTCAATCTCCTTTCCACCCATCTGTGAATTGTACATAATATCCCTGCCATTAAACCTCTTAATCTGAGCAGCTCTGGCTCTGTCAACTGCCTGCTTCATATATGAAGAATCAAGAGTATCACCATGATTCTTATCCCCTAACTGCTCATAACCAATCTCCTCTGTCTTAATACACATATCAAATCTGTCCCACAGTGGCATGCTTATTTTCCCCATAAATCTTTTAACTTCCTGTTCAGAACAGTTACACCTGTTTCTGTCCGGGTAATAACCACATTTGCAGGGATTCATAGCTCCTACAAGCATAAAATCTGCTGGATATGTATAAGACCTTCCCGTTCTTACAATAGTAATGTTCCTGTCTTCTAACGGCTGTCTTAACCCTTCTAGTATATCCGGCTTGAATTCAGTCATCTCATCAAGAAACAGCACCCCTTTCCCTGCAAGCGTTATCTCTCCCGGCCTTGGGTACATTCCACCGCCAAAGAATGCACTTCTTGTCACATTATGATATGGAGCCCGAAAAGGTCTTTCTTCCATTAAGCCACCACAATCTCCAAGCTGCCCCGCAACACTGTATCTATTCGTAAGTTCCAGCTTCTCTTCAAATGTCATATCAGGCATAATCGTTGGTATCCGCTTTGCCATCATAGTCTTACCACTCCCCGGCGGTCCCATATACATAATATTATGCATGCCGGCAACAGCTATCATAGTAGCCCTCTTGGCAGCGTGCTGTCCCCTGATATCAGCATAATCAAGTGCCGCACATCTGTTAGCTAGTCTTTTATCTGGTATAGCATTTCCTTCATTATCTATAATGCCATCATTAATACATCTGACTGCATTTCTTAAGCTGTCAGCAGCTATTACATGCATGGAATCAACAATCTTTCCCTCATTAACATTAATATCTGGTATAAGTATCTTCTCAATGCCTTCTTCTTTCGCTGCACATACACAGGGCAATACACCTCTCACACCGTTAATGCTTCCATCCAGACTCAATTCGCCAAGAACTACTGTCTTATCAAGATTAACCTCATCAACCAGTCCATTCGCCGCGAGAATCGCCAAAGCAATAGGCAGGTCAAACCCTGTTCCACTTTTTCTTATATCAGCTGGAGAAATATTAACAACAATCCTCTGCGGTGGCAGTTCATAACCTGAATTGCGGATAGCCACCTTTACTCTCTCCCTTGCCTCCTTCACTTCATTGCTTAAGAAACCACTCATCTCAAAGCTTGGAAGTCCATTCCCCACATCAACTTCCACATGCACAATCTCAGCCTTTAGCCCATGTAAAACACCACTCAATACGCTACTGTACAATAAATATCACTTCCTCTTCTTGTTAATTTAGTTATATTTTAATTCTGTAGCTATGTTCTATTCTCGTATACAATAGCAATTATAAATATATATACATTGTAAAAAATATCCAATCGAACCGTTCTTATATATCTTTGATTCGATTGGATTGTCTCATCTGTTACATAGTCTTCATCTTAGATAGTGCTTCGTTGTATTCCTCTTCTGTAAACTTTGTAAGTAAATCCTTCTTGGGTATTCCATATCTCATCAAGCACTCCCTTCTACTAAAAAATACTCCTCAACATTCTTTTCGCGGTGCGTTATTTCGTGTTGATATATTAACATTATAAAATGTCGATGTCAATATATATTTACATATTAAATTATGAATATATTTTAATATTAAAAAAACTTCCCGACCAATCCGTATAATCACGAATCAATCGGGAAGTCTTTAGGGGGTAGATAGCATTTAATCTAAATCAATAACGTAAGTTAATCAAGATCAAACAGATTCTTAATATCAAATGTAAGAACAGAAATGCCCTTACCATCTTTACTATCAAGAGCTGTTATTCCTATCTTTAATGTTCCCATACCAAGTCTGCTTCTTAATTGTGTTTCATCTACTCCGGCTATACCTTTTATCAAATCAAATAAGTCATCTACAATATATTCTTTACCGACTATCACCGAAGTTCCAGAATCTCCAAGAGATATTCCATTCGTTCCTGATGAATGAATATGTCCTAACATTATATCTCGATTCGGATCATAATCGCCATCTGTTCTGCTTCCATCTGGATCTGTATAAATATACATAACTGCATCCTTAATATAATCTTCATTAGATATTAAATCAGCATCAAGAATCCTAAAGCTGAATGATAACTTATGATTAGCAAACTTATCATAATTAAACTTTACATAACTCTTATATGTAGCTACAGAATCATCAAGTACAGCATCTGTATACTCAACTACCGGCAGATTATTTCCTGAAAGCAAGGCCTTAGTAAATGTGTTAACAAAGAGCTTCATCTCATTAGGATTAGCATTAGATATATCATTAGCACCTGCTGCTGTAAACGTAACATTACCATATGAATATATATAGTAATTATTCATAGCATCTCTGTCTGTTGATGCAAAATACTGATTTCTTCTTATTTTACCTTCTTCCTTAAATGTATCTTCATTATTAGATTCAGCAAATGTATACCATACAACTGGCTGTGCATTCATACTTCCATCTGAATTATAGAGTGAATCCATACTTATATCAAAATCCAATGCATAATACTGTGCATGAGTCGATGCAATTCTTATTCCATCACTATTATTTACAAGTCCCGTTTCACTCTCAATTGTATATGGGAAATTAGTAATCTGTCCAGAATTAAGTTTTGCTACCGTGTCACTCTGATTATCTGTTGTTGTTAATTTAATAAATCCATCTCCTATATTACCTGGTTTATTAAAATAAACACCTCCTAAAAATTTACTAAGGGTAATCTCATTCTTTGCAGTCATTTTATACGGAATAAATTCCATTTTAGACTTGCCATATCTTACGGTTTTAAATGCAAATGGATCAGAAAACGCTTTTTTCATACCGACTGAACTTAATAATCCTGTTGTCTTATAGCTTAGATCTGAATAATCCTTTACAGAAATACCTTTATTTTTATCGTCAACATAATTCTTACTATTATCATCAGATAAAGGCGACATTGTATCAAGAGAAAACATTACCGCATTACCAGCTTCAATGTAATCATTAATTGCATCTATTACATTCTGATTTAATGTAGAATCACTTCCATAATTGCTGCCAAATCCCATAACAATCATAGAATACTTTTCTAATTCTTTATTAACAGCCTCTACCTTCTGGTCATCAGTGCTTCCTACTGCCAAAGCATTTAAATCATTCTGTTTTATCTCTGTAACATTTATTCTCAGCTTTGTAATATCATATGTAGCATTAAAACAATCCTGGAAATCAGAACCATTTAAATCAAGGCTTCCTGTTCCCCCATCACTATTTAAGATATGTAATACCTGAACTGTTGCTTCTGAACCTGATATAACAATATTGCCTGTCTTTGCAGATTTAACCTTTTTAGCAATCTTATTCTTTGCATCAGATACGTAATTTCCGTCAGAATCAACACTATTAGCATCTATCTTTATAACTTCAACTTTCCATGCAAAATATCCTTTGGATGCAGCAGGCATTTTTATAGTTGTAGAATATGGTGTACTTCCATTACTTGAATAATATTGACCCAGATAATTTCCCATATCATCTTTTACATTAGATGCTCTGTACAATTCCTTTGATGAACTTGTTGAATCTTCTGCAAATATACTATCCTGATTCTTATCTATATATATCTTAATAGCATAATCTCCAACTGGTAAAACTCCACTGAAAGTAATTGTTATATTACCATCGCCATCAACATTTCCACTACGCTTAAGATCATCCAGTGAATAAGATGTATTAGCAGTTCCATCATAGTTACTAATGTCTGCTGTTATAGTAGAAGCCGGTCTTCTTGCATACTTTAACTGGAGAGGTAAACTCTGAGTCCTATCATCAAGATTAGTATATGTTATATTACCATTAGTTCCCTTATGGTTAATGATAATATCTTTAAGGAACGATTCCATGCGTGTACTATACATTCTTGTATTGGTGTCCACGTAGCTGGTGCTTCCAAAATATATATTTCTGTCAAATACTATCGGCATTCCACGTAATGCATAATCAAATAATTCATTATACATCTTTTCACTAATATCATTACCATTTAATTCTAATGCTGTTTCACCATTTTCTTTTACAGCATTTGAATAACCCTGTTCCTGAATTTTACTGTTTTCTTTACTATATACATTCTTAAGAATACCCATATTCATTCTGTCTTTGCCGTAAGCACCAACAATAATAAGATCATATTCTGTAGCTAAATCAACATTCTTACCGATAAGGGCATTCATTGAACAATGCTCTATATTAATTTTTATATCTTCATCTACTTTGAACGCTGAACCATCTGAATTCTTTTCATCAGATATGCCAAACCATCTTCTGATAATAGATAAATCATCAATGTTATCAGCATCATATCGATAAAATCCTGCTGGTTCAATTTCTAATACTTTAATTGTATTAATATCGCTGTTATCAAAATCACCAAGAATATATCTTACACCTTGTGAATATTTGATATCAGCACCATCTTCTAGTCCAAGTGCTTTTCTGGCATCATCATAATAAGTTCCGTTATAGTTACCTGAAGAATCATAATCAGAACTTGTACTCATACTATTTTCAAATCCCTGAACAAATGCGTTCTCACTATTCTGCTCAAGAGAAAATCTCCTTAAAGCCTGCTGATGTGTAGTTGCATTATAACATGGATATGAATTCTTATTATTATTAGCCTCTGTTGCATATCCATTACTACTATTAATAAACATTGTCGAAGAGAATGGCAGTTCGAAATTCTTCTTAGAAGAATTTGTTGCGCTATCTTTCAGATATAATTTCAAGTTGTTTTCATCCGATACATCAACCCAGCCTCTCTGTCCTTCATACAATCTTTTACTATTATTGCTATTGTAATCAAAAGCAAAATCTTTTATGAAATAATCACCATCAATACCATCAATCATAAGACATATCTTAGCAATGTTACTATCCGTATTTTTTTCTGTTGAACTGTATAAAACAGCTTTTCCACAGCTAATATTCTCAATATACAAATGAATCGCAACGCTGGCTTTTAAATCAATAGACCCCTTAGTCCAATTACTAACAGTAGCTAATGTTGAACCATACTTTGCATCTGCAAGTCCTTTAAGGTATGTATTTGAGTATCTTGAAAAATATACTAACGCTGCTGAATCAACATCATCTATAGTCACATCAGAAGCCTTCTTAAACACAACCTCTGTAAAGTCCTCCATCTTTGAGCTTTCAAATACCGCATATGAAAAAACGTTTCTCACATATCCGCTTCCATCTGATTTCTTAAGGACATCAAAGCTTCCTGAGTCATTCTTTTTATAAAATCTTATTTCAAAATTATTCAAATCATAATTCAGTTTTTTTGCTATATCATATTTAGAATCATTACTTGTATAACTGTTAATATATGTATAACTATCTCCTGTTAATTTATTACATAAACGTGCTTGTAACTTATTTCCATCTCCAGGTGTATTAGTATTACATATTGTCTGATTAATAGCTGACAGGTAATTTCTTACCTCATCATTAAGATACTTTGTAAATGCAGTATTATCTCCCTTTGGCTGCTTTGAAACAATATCAGTCCATTTTACATAGCCCTGTGAATCAGACACAAGTGGTCCTATAGCTTCATAAGCTTCGTTTGGAATAATCTCAAGTATTTTCATCTTATTAGTTGCTGAGTAAACTTTCCCACCAATAGCAACGGAAGCATCTACCTCAGTTTTTCTTGTAACAATAATAAGTAAAACAACTAAAGCAAATGCAACTACAGCAGTAACCGCTGGTAATATTCTTCTCTTGAAATTCGATTTAATCATTGCTTTCATTTATCTTACCTCCATTTTACGATTCTGCCCCTGGCTGTGAAGTTGACCCCTCTTCGGAATCATCTGTACCATCTTTTTTAATAATGTATTCAGATGGAATACTTGATAATTTAAGTGAACCAGCTGTTAATGTTATAGCATCAGTTCCTGTTCCAAATGTAACATTATTGCCAATAGAATTTCTTGATGTAAATTTTCTTGTAACACTTCTCGTATGATTTAATCTCTTAAGTTCTAATGAAACAACAACCTGTGGATTCTTTGGAAGAGATTTAATTGTATCGCCATCTTTTTCAAATACATAATCAGATGTATCTATTCGTATATCGAAATCTGTAACATTATCACACAATTCACTCATAACAACATGTTCTGACTCATCCGAATTAGTATAATAAACTATTTTTTCTGCCTTATTATAATAATATCCCCACATATTAGCATCATCTGATTTTTTCAGATAACATCTGATATTGCCATCATCTGTCTTTATAAGTTTTATTAAATCTGCTTCCAATACATTCTTTGAAATCTGATTAAGACTCACATCAACATCACTCTGAATCTGTGCCAGGGCTGTCTGTTTGCCATAACCATTAACCGACTGTACTACCAATAACACTAAAGCTGTCATAACAATGCCCGATATTGCAAGTGCAATCATTAATTCAACTAATGAAAATCCCTTATTGTTCTTTTTCATGCCTCTACACTCCCTCAAAAGCAATTAGTTCTGCGTTGTCACACGACCTGTTTTATACCACAATTTTGATTCGTAAGTATTATTCCTTGAAACTGACGCGACTATCTTTCCAAACTGTGGTGAATCCAGATTATCTGTTATAAATTCTTCTGTATCAATGATTTTAACGCTTTTACATGAACCATCATTTTTATTAAACTGAATTTTCAAAGAATTATTTCTTAAATCATACCCTGTCGATGAATCACCATTATAATAATTCAGGCTTATTCTTGAAGCACTGAACTTTGATGTATCTTTTATATTATCTTCACCATTAGCTACATGGTGGGTTTCCAACGTATATGTATTATCCTGACAGCTGATTACCATATACCATTCACCTGATTTTGACATCGTTGTTGTTCTTAACTCAGATATCTTAGAATACATTGTTTTGTTAGCTTTCTTTGCATTACCTTCAGCCAGCACGTTCAATCCAACCGCTGTTATAGTTGATACAATTACGATAATTGCCATAACAACAAGTAATTCCAATAATGAAAAACCATGATTATTTAATTGTCCTATTGAATCTCTTCTTTTCTTTCCACTCATAACTTTACTCCAATTAATAATCTTAGTTTATATCAGGTAGCTGAAGCTTTTGATGACTCCTCAATATATCTCTCCGGATCATCATATTTTCTCCACTTACTTACTCTGACCATATCTCTATAAGTCATGTCTCCTACTTTTATTGATGAATCATCATCTGAGCCAACCTTAGGATTCCAATATCTGAATATATCCTTAAAAAGTTCTCCATTATCTGCTCTTAAAGCTATATTGCCTGCACCATCTGCTTTTGAATTATCCTCAACGAATTTCCATAATGAACCGTCACCAAATGATGCATCAAATGTTGTATTGGATAATGTACATCCATCAGTTATTTCAATATCTTTATCTGACAATATAATTCCATTGAAATCACATTCAACTCTTACATTACCATTAGTCACAATAATACCTTTTGTAGTTGCAAGAGTTACTTCATATCCGGAAATCTTTGTTTCACTTCCGCTCTTTATAACAAGTGGCTGATTAGTAAGATTTCTAAATACAATAACAACTTTACTATCCACTGTCTTACAGAATGCAGATGATGCTGTCAACTTATCAAAGCCCTTTTTATTAATAACATTACCGTAAATATCACCTTCAATATATTTGTTCAAATCAATAAGAGCATACTTATCATCTTTATTACTCAGATATGTCTGTGCCTGGGATGTAGATGTATATTTAGTTCCACTTTCAAGAGGTGCTAATATCTTATTGAATACATTATATCTGCATTCTCTGTCAGTAAACTCACCCTTGAAATCATAATCTTTATTAGCTGAGAACCAGTTGCTTCCAGTACTGCTATATGGGTTAACTCTCACAATCGTTCCATCAGAATTCTCTATTCCAATTGCAGAATCACTTACTCTTGCATATGAATCAACTGATGTTCTGATTTTAGTCCAAAGCTTCTTAGCTTCAATCAGATATGTTGTTTTTGCATTAGCTGGAAGTGACTTATAATAATCCAGTCTCATAACATAGCTTTCAAATTCATCTTCTGTTCCATATATGAGATTAGCATATGTGTTTCTTGCTGCTCTGCTCTTAAACTTGAAATAATAATACGTTCTTGACTGATCTTCATCAAATCCAAGACTTTCATTCTTTTTTATCTTTAAATCTCTTGTCTCTATAAAATCATCTGCTCCTGTAGATGTCTTATTTAACAAGTCGTATCCAAAGAAATTGCTCTGATTAATTTCAATATTAAGACTTACATTAGGATCTCCTTCTTTTCTTGTAGATGGATTCTTTCCACTTACTATAAGATCAGCAGGTATCATATATATTTCCTGATTAGTATTAACTGATACTGATTCACCTGTTGCTACAGATACTTCATTCTCGAACTTGATATATGCTCTACCAGCAACTACAAGCTTACTAAGACCTGATGAGAATATAATCTTTGAATGTTCTCCATTAACAATAAGTGCACTACTTCTATATGGTGATTCTTTAGCAGAATCGGGATCTTCATATCCATAGCCTGAAAATGAACTTCCAGAATTAAACTCTACATTAGAATAATTACCTTCAATTGTAATATCATCTTCGAGATTAATATCAGAACCACTTTCAGCTGTTATATATCCATTATTGCCTACAACTATTTCTTTTGCCCATAACTCAGCACCACTACCCAATGTAAAGTTAGATGCACCCGCCTTTATGCTGCCTTTCTTAGTATCAGCAAGAGCAACTGCTGTAGTTTTATCTCTGAATATGCTGAATGTACCTCCACATATCATATATTTATTAGAGCCTACAGTAAGATTGGCTCCATTAGTAACATTGAGTCCATGTCCTGCTCCTGCATATGCATGTCCATTAATAGTTGCACTTCCAGAATTAAGAGATATTCCTCTGTTACCTATAAGTGAATAATCAGCAAAGAATAATGTACCGACAAGATTCTCGTCTCTAAAATCAATATATATATCTGGAAGACCAAGTGAGCCGTCAAATGTTATATATGAATAGTCTCCATTCTCATTAAGATATTTAACAACACAATCTTTGAACTCAACTGCATAGACTGGAAGTCCCGTAGCTGCTGTAGAACCAGATGTCTCCGAACCAGCTCCTGTTGTTGTATCATTAGTTACTGACATATTAATAACACTTATTGATTCAACTTCCAATGCAGTACCAACATTCTTAAGTGTCACATAATCCTCAATATAACTGTTAAGTTCTCTGACAAATAAGCTGCTTACAGATGTTCCATTAACATTATTGTCTTTAGTCTTGTCCCACTTGCCAATTACAGATGTTGTCAGAATACTTGGCATATTAGTCGTTTCCGCTTCTGTTTTAAGCTTTAATTCAAGAAGCAGGTACTTCATATAATTAACTCGTAAATCTTCATTAGCTTTCTTATTATTAATATTCACTAACTTGGTATCAGATTCTTCACTGCTTCCAGACTCAACCTGATTATAACTGAATATTCTGGTAAGCTGCTCCTCATAAGCTCTGTTAAAACAATTAACTGAAATCTTACCCAATGCAGCCTGTATCTCATCTACCGCCTCTTCTGATGTATAGAATGACTTTGTCGCCTGACTGGCAGCCAGCTTCATTCTAAGATTAATCATAGTAGTAGTCGTAATCAGTGTTGCAAGAATCAACACAAATGAGGTCATCAAAAGTACAATTATGATTGTAGAACCTGCATTATTCTTTTTCCTTCGAAAAGATACTTTTTTCATACGCCATCCCCATTCTTTCACTGATTAATTAGTTTTCCTTAGTTGTTGTAACCGTCGCTATAGCACTGTCAGCAGAAGGTTGTTTATCGGTATGATTATATTCATCTTTCCACTGCCATACACGAACTGTCATTCTGTATAAGACATTCTTGTTATTAACATCGTTCTTCAATGCCCAGTTCTTAATATTAGAATATACCTGAATTTTGTCTGTTAATGGAGTTGATGCCACAGCACCATTAATGCATTTTGATACAGTTACCTTGTCTTTATCAACATGCATACTCTCAAATACACTGCTTGTCTTAACAACCTTTTCCTGTTCCAATACATATACATTCAAATCACTATATTCCACTATCTCTCCAGTAATCTCTGATGGAACATCATATGTTATATTAATCTTATCAGATACCAGCTTAGAAGTAATAGCTTCCTGATTATAATGTTCTGTTGTACTTTCACCCTCAAAAGGAGTATAGAACATATAGAAGCTCTTCAGATTATCCTCAATTTTACTTGAGATATAATTGACATCAACTTCCTTAGTCACTTCTTTGCCATCTTCAATAACAGTCCTTTTTTCCTTTTTGACAAGTGCATCAAATGTATAATCTGACATAGTTGTTGTCTTAACATAATCCGGGTAAATAGTACCTGTATCATATCTATATGTAACTTTAACGTCGATAGTCTGTCTGAATCTTAATTTTCCATTATTTTTTCCAATGTATGTAAGTTTCACAACAGCATCAGTTTTTTTAGTTATCTTGTCTCTTGCAGCATCAGTTTTATAAGACTTAAACCACGATAATGCCTGACTATCACCATTATCATCTCGGAAAACAAAATTATTACCCGAAGATATATCAGCGTATACTGAAAGTCCTGCAGAATTAATATTATTCTTTTTATTGTCTGATGTGCTGTCCGAATCAGTATATGGGCCTGGATCAAATGTTGCTTTTATATAGTATTTCTCTCCATTAACACCTGTATAATAGCTTACACCTCTCTCATCTGATACTACATACGTATTATTATCAGTTGTAGGTGCATAATAATACTGCCCCTGTCTGTTAACAAGATTTTCCAAAGACATAGTCTTTGCTTCCTCTATTATATTATTAATTGCAGTATTAGCATTTTCTGTTCTTCGTGCTCTGGCATTAATACGTGCAGCATTAGAAAATGTACTTAGAACCGGCAGAGATATGATAGCAAGTATAACAATTGCCACAAGGACTTCTACCAGTGAGAAACCTCGATTATTCAATTTTCGTTTCTTATATGACATTATCATATCCCTCTCCCTAAATATAATCTTTAATTAGCAGCATTCTCTGAGAAAATATTATCTGTTCCTGTCTTTACATCAAATGTTGGTTCAGTAAATTTGCGGTCACTGCCTTCAACAGCATATAAAGATATAGAAACTGTTCCTGTAACAATACCTGTAGCATCATTATAAGATGATGTCAGTGCATCAATTGTAGTCTTATTAGAATATGTATTGATATAATCTATAAAATGCTTCCACTGACTATAGTCTGATTCGTAAGCAATGTTAATTGTTGACTTATATCCTGACATATTAGAAGAATATGCTGAACCACCATTTACATTGCTTGATGCAACCTGTCCGAATCTGTATATAGAAGTTGTTGGTGAAAGAGCAAGACTCTTTACCCACACTCCAGTTACGCCTTCTGTCTTAATAAAGAAATTAATAGTATTAGGCTGTGTACTTCCTGAATCAAATCTTGAAAGTGCTGACCTGTTCTCTGTCTGAAGCTTAGTAGTATCAGCTAAATATTTATCTTTATTATTATTCTTTTCTTTCAAATCTCGCTGAGTAACTTCAAGCTTTGATTTCCTTGACGACAAATCATCTGCCTGTGAAGACAGATTCTGATATCCAAAGAAATATGCAAGCACTACTATCAATGCAGCTGCAACTATAAGTAATAATTTTTTATCTCTTTCTGAGATTTTTAACATTCCTTTTAACTTATCCATCTGTCCCACCTCCTACTTTGTTTTATTACTAGTACTATTATTATCTGCAGATGTTGTTCCAACAAATGTACATGTCAGAGAGAATGTAGCTTCAACGGAACCTGCATTATCTTTGCTCTCTGAAATGGTAGGCACATCAACATTAATAACTGATGGACTTTTCTGTAACTGCTGTATGAACTTGGCTACAGAAGCCTTACTTCCAGCCTTACCAGAAATAGAAACTGCACCAGACGTAATATTAAAGCTGCTTATAACAACATCAGATGGCATGTTCTTCTCAAGATAATCCACAAAATCCTGTAATGAATCATCACTGTCAGCTGTAAGTGCTGCAAATGCTTTAATATCATTATTCTCATCTTTAGCTGCATAATATTCATTGACAATATCATTAATTGAACTAAGCTTATCTATACTATTATTAAGCTTAGAAATCTCAGCATTAAGCACAACCACTCTTCCAAGAGGAACAAGCACAAGTGCTGCCGCTACAACTACAGCACCAATAAGTGCGATAACAAGTGTCTTAGTATTCTCTTTCTTAACGCCTGAATCAATCATTCTCTTAGGAACGAAATCAACCGGATCAATAACAGCACCTAAGTTAGTTACATAACTTGTAAGAGTTGCCTCCTCAACATATGCCTTCTTATCCATCGCAATATTCTTAAGAGTCTCTACCTTCTCAATCGGCATATTAAGCTCATTAGAAAGAAGCGTTGCAAAGCCCTTGATTGTTGTTGAATGTCCAATTAAATATGCTTTCTGGATTGATACTCTGTTACGTGATACATAGTAGTCAATAACTCGGTTGATATTGCTTGCCATATATCTTAACGACTCTGTAACCTCATCTCCATCAAATCTTGAATGAAGAAGTGTTTCATTCTGAAGCTTTGCAGTAGCAGCATCGTATTTTAATTCATATCTTTCCATAACTGCATTAACAAGCATTGATTTACCATATGGAACCATTCTCTGGAGCTGTAACACATTTTCTTTGAATATATTGATTACTGTACTGTCGTTCTCAACCTGAATAACAAGACTGACTTCCGGTCCAATCTGCTGTTTCATAATCTGATATGTACTGTTACCTACATAATCGATAAATGCAATCTTGAGTCCCAAAGTCTTAGCAAGATTATAGTATGATTCAGCAACTTCTGAAGGAACTGCCGCTACCATGAGCTTTAACTTGTCCTGTCCTGAATCTTCTACTTTTTCAAGAATTGTATGCTGGATAATATACTCATCCATATTAACTGGGAAATATTCTGTTGCATTAGCCTGTACAATCTTACCGACTTTATCTCCCTTTACATTAGGAATAAGAACTTCCTTAGTAGCAAGTCTAGGAGAACTTACTGAGAATGCAACATCTTTAGATGCAAATCTGTGCTCATCCATTACTGCTTTAATAGCACTTGCAAGATTAGGTATATTTTCAAGAATGCCATCCTCATAGCATCCTTCAGGAGTAGGTATTGTTACTGTCTTATGAACTATAACATTCTTACCTGTTTTAGTGATTTCACATATCTTAATATACTCGTTATTAATAACGATACTTACCAATTTACCTTTGGCTTTAACTGCAGCCATAAAATCCTCCTATCCAGCTCCCCACATAATAAGCTATTCATTCTAGTTAATAAATATATATAAATTCGCTGTTCTTTCTCTCATGCTTAGAACGCCATAAGTGAAAGATACCAGTTAATTATATTCGTACCGAAAAGCATGGCTATTGTAAGCCCTGCACACAGATATGGTCCAAAAGCAAGTATATGCTCAGCTTTTGTGACCTTCATACGGATGGAATGAATGACTGCACCCAGGATGCAGCCAATCAGAAATGCCAGAATAATGCACTTCCATCCTAAGAATAATCCTGCAAACGCCATCAGCTTGATGTCTCCACCACCGAAAGCGTCAATGCCTTTAATTGCCCGTCCGATATACAGACATATGAGCATAAATCCACTTATAATACAAAACCCTATTAGATAGTCTAATAGGTTTTTGTAATCAAGTATGATTCTTATTACCGCCAGGACACCAATTGCAATATTAAGTGAAAATGGTATCTCGAACGTTCTCCAGTCAATGACTGAGATAACAAGAAATATTGAAAACGCAAAGCACATAAGTATGCTTAACGGATTAAATCCATTCACAATAAAGATTATCACATAAGCAATTCCATTGGTCGCTTCAATGATTGGATATTGCTTTGATATCTTTGTCTTACAGTGTCTACATTTTCCTCCAAGTATTATGTAGCTCACCAGTGGTATGAGATCATACCACTGGATTTTCTCGCCACATGTCATACAATGCGAATGTTCTGTAGCTATATTCTCTTTTAATGGTAATCTGTAAATCAGTACGTTCAAAAAACTTCCGAATACGATTCCGTATAGAAAGATAATGAAGTACAGTAATAATTCGTATTGCATGATATTAGTTCCTTAAATCAAATTATTAACCTGCAGCATATTCAGCAGCCTTATCAGCTATTTTGAAATCCTCATCTGTTGAATAATCTCTCTTTGCATTACTTTTTGTAGATGTTGTTCTCTTGCACTTAATAATTGCAGAATTATCAGATTTTCCAACATAAACTGTAACAGCACCTGTAGCTGAAATATTAATATAGATTTCATTGCCAGATGCACTTGCATTTGATGACTTCATAGTAACATTTACTGTATCATCCTGTGTTAATTCTTCTTTAAGTAATGCTGCTAATGATGTAGTATCAGTATCTGAAGCTGCTTTTATCTGAGAAAGTTTAATGTTTTTCCCACCATCTGCTGCTCTTGCAACTGCTTCATTACTCATTGCAGTAACTACCGAAGTTCTGATTGTATCAAGATTCTGGATATCTGTTGACTCTCTTGACTTTTCAACATTTCTAATAAGTGTTGGAGCTAATACACCAACAAGTACTGCCATAATAGCGATAACTACGATAAGCTCTACTAAAGAGAAACCTTTGTTACCTAATTTTTTCTGTGTTTTTTTCATGTTTCATATCTCCCTTTTGAAATATATTTATATAAATCTGATATCATAAGCGACCTGACTATCAGATTGTATATACTTAATTATGCATTGCCAAGTGTATTATAGAGCTGAATCATCGGCTGGTAGATTGCCATTATAAGTAATACTACCACTAATGCCATAAGTACGATAATGACTGGTTCCATAAGTGAAGTAAGTGTCTGTGTCTGGACTTCTACTTCTTCCTCATAATATACTGCCGAGTTAGTTAACATCTCCTCGACATTACCTGTCTCCTCGCCGATGCCTACCATATGTACAACCATCGCTGGAAACAGCCCTGTAGACTTTAACTGGTTAGATAACGGTAAGCCAAGTGATACACCATTCTTAACCTTTTCCAGTCCATCATAGAATAATACATTCTTCATGGTTGATGCCGATATCTCAAGTGCGTCAATCATTGGCATACCTGCCTGTAATAATGTACTCATCGTTCTTGCAAATGAAGCACATGCTGTCTTAGTCTGTAATATTCCGAATACTGGAATCTTTAACTTTAACTTATCAAGGTTATGTCTTCCAGCATCAGTTCTCTTATATAATTGAACTCCTACTACAACTCCTACAATAACAATTATGTATATAAACCAGTAATGCTTAAGGCTGTTACTCATTGCAAGAATCGCTTTAGTTGTAACCGGCAGCTCACTGTCAAGGTCTTCAAACATTGTCATAAAGCTTGGTATAACGAATGTAAGCATTACAATAATTACGCCAACCATTACACATAGAAGAACTATTGGATACATCATTGCTTTCTTAACAATTCCCTTTAACTTAGCATCCTTCTCGAACTGTATAGCCATTCTTGTAAGAGAATTCTCCAGGCTTCCTGATGCCTCACCGGCTTTGACCATATCTACAAGAAGACTTGGAAACTCTTCATTCTGTTTCATAGAATCTGAAAGGGTCTCTCCCTTCTCTACGCTGTCCTGTGTTCTCTTAATTGCTTCCTGTAACTTCTTATTTTCTGTCTGTTCTGAAAGCATCTCCAAAGCATTGATAACACTGACACCTGCTTTAAGAATACTTGAAAACTGTCTACAGAATACACTCATGTCTCTGGCTGGTATCTTCTTTTTACCTAAAAAAGATACATTCACATCCTTATCAAGTGCCCCCTGTTTTGCAATTGACACAGGCGTGAAACCCTGTTCCTTTATCTTTCTGGCTGCTTCATCCCTGCTCTCGGCTTCCACAGCTCCTTTAACATCTTTTCCCGAAGCGTCTACCGCTTTGTATGAAAATGTTTCCATATCACACTCCCCATTCCAAGTAGAATCAAATTTGTGCATTTAGTATAACACACCGTCCAATTTATGACAATAATTTTATCAAAATTAACAAACAATTAATTAGACATAAAATTTCTCTTACATATATACCACATTTTGGCAATTCATGACTACATACTAAAAGTGGGGAATTACACTATAATTTCAGCTCATCTCCTTTATTTTTTGACATTATGTACAATCTGCCAGGATTTACTCTACCACTTTGGACTTCTGCCTGCTTCCCCGCAGCTTTAACGTCCAATCCACCACGCTTTCTTGCTCCTTTTGGACTTCTGCCATGCCTCCCGCAGCTTCAACGTCCAATCCGTCACGCTTTCTTGCTCCTTTTGGACTTCTACCATGCCTCCCGCAGCTTCAACGTCCAATACACCACGGTTTCTTGCTCCTTTTGGACTTCCACATGCCTCCCACAGCTTCAACGTCCAATACACCACGGTTTCTTGCTCCTTCTGGACTTCTGCCATGCCTCCCGCAGCTTCAACGTCCAATCC
>ULTV01004742.1_pt1 | contig 21251 bp, 12 predicted proteins | sample 1957931 | NCBI WGS metagenome assembly ULTV01 (sample SAMEA4835743, study PRJEB28245) | human gut metagenome | biome: gut microbiome; material: fecal sample | place: Denmark | collected 2008
CAGAATCGGCCAGATGTATTCCACAATCATGTTCGGGTCGACCATCATTCCGACTGACACGAAGAAGATGGCTCCAAACAAATCTTTCACCGGAGCCACGAGCTTGTCAATGTGTTCCGATTCCACCGTTTCCGCCAGAATGGACCCCATGATAAATGCGCCAAAGGCTGGGGAGAAGCCTACACGGGCCGCCAGCACCACCATCCCGAAGCACAAGGCCAAGGACACAATGAGCAATGTCTCGTCACTCATCAGTTTGCGTGCCCTCTTTAAGAAGAGCGGAATCAGATAAATACCTATCACAAACCAGAGAATCAGGAAGAACACCAGTTTTCCGATGCTGTAAATCATCTCACTTCCTTCAAAATTCTTGCTTACGGCCATGGTAGAAAGCATCACCATCAGCACAATGGCCAGGATATCTTCCAAAATCAGAATACTCAGCACCAATCCGGCAAAACGCTGTTGCCGAAGTCCCAAATCATCAAATGCCTTATAGATAATGGTGGTGGAAGACATGGCCAGCATTCCTCCCAAATAAATGCAGTCCATCTGTTTCCAACCAAACATCCAGCCCACAAACACACCGACCAGTATCATGCAGAAGATAATCGTACAGGCCGATATGACCGCCGAACCTCCCACCTTCATCAGTTTCTTAAAGCTGAACTCCAGCCCCAGCGCAAACAAAAGGAAGATGACACCAATCTCCGACCATGTCTGGATATTATCCGCATCTACCACCGAAGGAGTAAACGTGAAATGAGGACTGCAGACAAAACCTGCGACAATATAGCCTAACACCAAAGGCTGCTTCAATTTCTTAAATAGCAACGTCATGATTCCGGCACTAATCAATATCAAGGCCAGATCACTGATAAGAGGAGCTAAATGCGACATAATAACAGTTGTATTTTATTTTGCGCAAAAATAACGAATTCCTTACAAGAAATATCCCCCTGAGAGATAAATATGAAACAGAAGTTTCCTATTCAACCAATAATGTTGTAATTTTGTCCCATTCTAAATAAAGAGAATATGAATACTACTAAAACTACACAAACCTTTCCGGTGCTGGACATGAGTTGCGCCGCCTGTGCCACACGGGTGGAAAAGACACTGAACCGTCAGCCGGGTGTATACCATGCTCAGGTGAACTATGCAGCCGCTACGGCCACCGTAGAATACAACCCGCAGGAATGTACACCAGAAACATTAAAAGATGCCATTCAGAATGCCGGATACGACCTGGTCATTGAAACGAATGCTCAAAAAGAGAAAATAGCAGAAGATGCACATAGCCGGAAGTACCGCCAACTGAAACAGCGTACTATCTTTTCGCTGATGCTTTCCGTGCCCGTAGCCATTATCGGCATGTGCTTCATGGACTGGACGTACGCCAATTACGTGATGTGGATTCTTTCCACCCCTGTGGTATTCTGGCTGGGTAGAGACTTTTACCGCAACGCCTGGAAACAGTTGAAGCACCGCACTTCCAACATGGACACGCTGGTAGCCGTGAGTACTGGCATTGCCTATACATTCAGCCTGTTCAACCTGTTCTGGCCGGAGTTCTGGCTGAGCAGAGGCATTCACCCTCACGTGTACTTTGAGGCAGCCAGCGTCATCATCTCCTTTATCCTGCTCGGACGGTTACTGGAAGAGAAGGCCAAAGGAAATACGTCGGAAGCCATCAAAAAACTGATGGGACTACAGCCGGCCACGGTCACCATTCTCACTCCGGAAGGACAGCTGAAAGAAATTCCCGTGGAACAAGTACAGCAGGGTCAGCGACTGGTAGTCAAACCGGGCAGCCGCATTGCCGTGGACGGAACCGTATATGAAGGCAGTTCCTATGTGGACGAGAGCATGCTCACCGGCGAACCGCTTCCTACCGAAAAGACTCCCGGTGCCAAGGTATATGCCGGCACCATCAACCAGAAAGGAAGTTTCAGTTTCATCGCCGACAAGGTGGGCAGTGAAACCGTTCTGGCACATATCATCCGCATGGTGCAAGATGCACAAGGCAGCAAGGCCCCCGTACAGCAATTAGTAGACCGCATCGCGGCCATCTTTGTGCCTACCATCCTGAGCATTGCCGTCCTTTCGTTTTTAGTCTGGATATGGCTGGACAGCAGCAACGGATTCACCCATGGCTTACTGGCTGCCGTCACCGTCACCATCATTGCCTGCCCCTGTGCTTTAGGGCTGGCCACACCGACGGCCATCATGGTCGGCATCGGAAAGGGGGCTGAAAACGGTATCCTGATTAAAGATGCGGAAAGTCTGGAAACAGCCCGTAAGGTGAATGCCATCGTACTCGATAAGACTGGCACGCTGACCGAAGGACGCCCCACGGTGACCGACATCTCCGACCCGCTTCTTCAGTCTCCGTTAGGCGATGTGCTCTTTACTCTGGAAAGCGCTTCCGAACACCCTTTGGCACAAGCCATCGTGCAGCATCAAACACGCCAGCTACTTCCCATGGAAGAATTTGAAAGTCTGACAGGATTAGGGGTGCGAGGCAAAATCAACGGAACCTATTATTATGCCGGCAACCGCCGACTGCTGGAAACGCACCATCTTACCGTATCCCCTGCCCTGACGGAAGAAGCTGCCCGACTAAGCCAGGAAGCCAAGACCGTCATCTGGCTGGCCGATTCACAACAGGCATTAGGACTGGTAGCCATTGCTGACCGCATCAAGCCAACCTCCAAAGAGGCCGTCAAACAATTACAGGAGATGGGAATCTCAACCTATATGCTGACCGGTGACAATCCGGAAACGGCCCAAAGGATTGCAGCACAATGCGGCATTACCCACTTTCAGGCCGAAGTGCTCCCACAGCAGAAAGCCCAGTTCATCAAGGACCTGCAAAAAGAAGGCAAAATCGTAGCCATGGTGGGCGACGGCATCAATGACAGTGCGGCACTGGCTCAAGCCGATCTCAGCATTGCCATGGGAAAAGGAAGCGACATCGCTATGGACGTAGCTAAAATGACGCTCATCTCATCCGACCTGAACAAGATTACCGATGCCATTCGCCTTTCTCAGGCCACTGTACGCACCATCCGCGAGAACCTTTTCTGGGCCTTCATCTACAACCTGATAGGTATTCCGGTAGCCGCCGGTATTCTGTACCCTATCAACGGCTTCCTGTTGAATCCGATGATAGCCGGAGCCGCCATGGCCATGAGTAGTGTCAGCGTGGTAAGCAACAGTCTGCGACTGAAACGGAAGAAATTCGCACACACCGCAGTGACCGTACAGGAGGAAGTACAACCCACTGAAGAAACCACCGTGCCCGCAACGGAAACAGCTACCCCACAGCCGGAAACCACAGCTCCTTCCGCTTCCGAAATCCGGAAGACCTACCTGGTAGAGGGAATGATGTGTGATCACTGCCGCACCCGCGTAGAGAAAGTACTGAACATGTGGGAAGGAGCCTCCGCTCAGGTTACACTCACTCCGCCGGAAGCCGTCATTACCTTCCAAGGGAAAGTACCTGCGCTTGCAGAACTACAACAGCTGATTGATGAAAAAGCCGGTGATTATACTCTGAAAGAAAAGAACTGATTGAAAGGGTTTTATCCAATCCCAGTACTTCCTTGGCAGTACTGAAGTACTGACGGCGAAGTACTACAGTACTGCCGTGAAAGTACTGGAGTACTGCAAGGGAAGTACTCAGACTTTTCAAAGAATGTTATCCTATCTCCAGAAATCCCATCAGGAAAGCGTCCGGAAAGATGAATTTCTTTTCTCCGATGATAAATCTGACATACAGATATTTCTCATTACTGTTGAATTTCACAACTTCTCCCTTGCCGAATTTCTTGTGGGTTACGGTACTTCCCGTCTGTAATCTGTCAAGCAGTATTCTTACATCTGTTTCAGTTTGCCCCTGTTGGGGTACTGTTTCAGATGAGGGTGCTGATGACGGCTCTGTCTTCATGGGTTCTGTCTGCTTGGGCTCTATGATTATAGACGAACCGGAAATGGATGCTTCATCTTTAGAGTATGAGTCATAATCTCCGGAAAGCATGGATGACTGCTGATTGTAAAACAGCTTTTCATATTGCGCTTTCCTTATAGTAGTGTCCCATCCGCCCACTTCGTCGGCAACGTGTCTGTTTATCCCTGTATATGTCAGACTGGCATCTTCATAACGTTTAAACTTGAATATGGCATCATTCATCAGCGGAGCATTGAACACTCCGAGCGAGCATAACATATTGAAGTCCTCCACACTAAGGCCAGTAACCTTTTTGAACAATCCCGGTTCCAATTGCGTGATGACATCTTTCAGACACCTTTCACGATAGTCCGTCAGATACATAAACACGGGAATTCGTGTAGCAAACTTGATAAGCTTTTCCTGAATCTGTTTTCGTTTGCTTTTTATTTCTTTTTCCTCGTCAGAGAGTTCCTTTTTCTCTTTCTGTGATGCTTCAGTCTTCTTTTTCTTGGCATTCTTTATGGCTTCCGATTTGTTTATTATTGTAGATATGTCGCTGTTCAGATTACGGAATCCCTCGATATTCATCAATGCCCTCATGGCTTCCGGACTGTCAAGTAGACGTTTCAGCGTGTCATTATCCACATTTACAAGTAGTGCCGATTCCCATCTTTTGGCAAGCAGGGTGGCAGATGTTCCGGCAAGAGCAATGTCGAGAATGTCCTGAGCGTTCACCTCTTTCATGCTGCTGCCATCGTATGCCAGTACCGGCAGAAACTTTATAAACTCTCCAACCTTGGCTTCCGGGTTTGATTCGTTGATGTCCAGTCGGCAACTGTAGTCTGAGATTTGGCGTAAAGCCCTGTCAAGAGCAAAGTCGAAAACATAGCATTCTTTCTTCATTATGATTTTGTCGCCGGTTTCATTTCTGACTTCCCATGGACTTTGCACTCTGAATGCTGCCTGGAAATAAGTTTCCGGACTTTTCAGATTGCGTAGCATGAATATTCCTGTCCACGGTTTTACGGTAACGCCCGTAGTCAATTTTCCACACGTCAGGGTTATTGTCTTAGCCTTTAGAGGGTTGCCCATAGATACCTGTACCGGATATAGCGCATCCAGTCCGATACCAGCCCCTGTTCCGGCGCATACAATAACATTATAGTCATGGTAGAATCTGTTTTGTCTCTGCTTTAGCAGATTTGCCATAGCAAAACATGAAGCGACATTGGGCAGGAACCAAAGAGTGTGTGACAACAAACCGAGCAATCGTGCATCGCTGAACGGCATCGGAGGACGCTTGTCCTGACCGAGTTTCAAATCGTCTATACTTGCAGGCAGATATGCTCCCCTAATCAAATCCAGCCATTTCTGCACTTCATTTTCGTATTTAAACCTGGCGGAATCCCCTTTGCCTTCGGCTGCAAAAAACAGATTCAGGTCGAATTCATCGAACTCCCCCTGTCTTGCCACATCCTGTATCTGGTCCGGCATGCGGTAAGTAAGCATCACCATTCTTGGCAATGAAAGATATGGATTGTCCGCTCCTTTCCAGTTGGCTTTGGCACGCTGTTCGTCAGAATAAGTCCAGTTGAATATCTGTTCTTCTATAAACTCACCATTGTTTATTGCCCTGAAAGGTGTTCCAGAGAGAAACAGATAATATTTCGTGGATATAGGCAGCCATGTTTCGTTTATGGCATTGCTCGCCTCGTCTTTCTGGTATTTTTCGGCATCGAACTCCACTGCATTCTCTTCATCCTCCTTTTCAAACAGTTCCTTAGCGCGTTCCTTCCATGCTCCGAAGTGATACTCGTCGAATATCACCAAATCCCAGAGTGTGGCATGTATAAACTCGTTTTTTGTCTTTATACCTCCGCTTTCATTTGTGCCAAGCAAGTCCTGAAAAGAGCCGAACACCACTATAGGCTTCGACTTGTCTGCCCGGCTGAATTCCTGGTCAATGTTCTGATTATTGTTTCTTGCATCTTTGTTGGATATGAACTGCCAACCCTCAAAGTCGATATGCGACACAAGGTCTTCACGCCATGCAGATTCTACAGCCGGCTTGAAAGTCAGGACCAATATACGCGACAGATTCATCTTTTTTGCCAGCTGATAACTAGCAAAAGTCTTACCGAAACGCATCTTCGCATTCCAAAGGAACTTGGGTATTCGGTTGGGCTCTTCCTTTACAGCCTGTTCAAAGTAAGACTTGGTCTGTTCCACAGCACGGAACTGTTCCGGACGCATACCGAAGCTTTGAGTCCTGTTCTCTACGTTTTCCGAACCTGTACGCAGTGAAAGAATGGCCGCTTTTACGTCCTCCATTGAGCAATCGAACCATTCGTCTGTTTTATCAAGAGGATTGAGGCGGTGGAAGCCTTTACGTTCGAGAAGTTTGTGTACGTTCTTATCGGTAAAGCAGGAACCGTCGTTAGTCATAGCAGATTCTGTCAGAACGATTTCGTATCTGATTTTGCTTGTGTGCAGTTGTTCGTCTATGCGTTCCTTTGCTGTCCGGTCTGTGTAACCAACTTTCAGGTAACCTTTGTGTGAATCTACACCTAACAGTCTGTAGGCGTAGATAGTTGGTGTTACAGTAGGGCGTTGAGGGAAGAAGTTCTGTTCCATAGTGTTATTCCATTGGGCGTATCATTGATTCTATAAAGTTGATTTCTTCTTGTGTCAGATTGTATTTTTGGTAAAGTTCTTGGTCTGTCCATGGTTTGGAGAAGTCTTGGAGGGGAACGAATTGATAACTTGCTTTTGATATGTTTTGAGTATTCTTGGCAAGAGACATCATAAACCTGAAAAATCTGGTTTTTATATAGGAAACTAAGTTTATAGCTTCTTCATTAGAATGAACATCCTTTATAACTAAATATGTTTCAGTACAAACAGAATTAGGCTCTGAAATAACAGGTTTACTAATAATAGAATGTGGATATTCGTCACCGCCAGGACTGGCTTTTGAAACAATAACTTTATATCGGTTTATTAAATCTGTATTAGATAAAACTTGTTGTTGTGATACATATCCATTATCTCCAAAACGATAAAGCTTTATGTTATGAATAGAATCGCATTTGTCTTTAAAGTCACAGAAATTAGATCTCATACCAAATGGTTTACTAGAACTTACATATGTATTTAATGTTGGCTCTAAGAAAAATTGAACTTTCCTTAAAATAGAGATAGCTTCATTGTATCTAATGAATATATTACATCCTGGTTCTAACAAAAATCTATCATCTTCAATTATATTCCCTTTTATGTGATTTATAATTTTACATTTACCGTTATGGTCTTTACTCCACAAAAAATAACAAATACCACCTCTAATATTAAGTCCAGGGAAGCAGTCTTTTGTTTCTGGATAATCATGTAAAACAGTCATTCTATTGTCACTTAGCATATCAGCTCTAAAATCATCTAGACCTCTACCTCCTGCATACCATCTAGCAGGAATAATCATAGAAATAAAACGAGGATTTAATTTTTTCGAGTTCTCTATAAATTTATGGTATAAAGGTATTGCTGCACTGTCTCTACCACCTCCATCATTTAATTGATACGGCGGATTTCCTATAATCACATCGAATTTCATTTTGAAGACCTTCCCTACATCTAAGTTGTGAATAAATTGATATGCGTAGCTCTCTAATTCCTGTTTACGGTCGTATTCACTTTGTGACGCACCGCAATAAATACATTTACCATCTTTCCATGTGTGGTTGATACGTTGGTAAATAATATTCCCTTGAGGTTTGTCCTCCGGAAATTGGTAAGCCGAGAACGGGCTGCTTGGGTATTTACTGCAATACACACTCCGGCGTGACAGCAAGCTGGTAAGTTCGGTAATGGCGATGCCGAACAATTGCTTTGAGAAAATATGCTCGATACGTTTCTCAAGGTCAGGTATCTGACGTTCAAGACCTTTAATCAACCTCTTGGCAATCTCGCGAAGGAAAACTCCGCTTTTGCAACATGGGTCGAGAAATCTTGTATCAGGATTCTCAAACAGCTCCTGTGGAAGCAAGTCGATGATTTTATTAGCCAATTCTGGAGGGGTGAATACCTCGTCGTTGCTCAGATTGGCTATGCAGGACAGTACGTCCGGATTATAGACGTTATGTAATAAACTATTCTCCATAATCTTGAACTTTTTTATAGTGGGTGATGTATCTTCTCAGGAATATTCCGCCCTCTTCCTTTTGCTCTTCGCTGAGCGCAAAAAGATTACCTTCGCTGCTGTCATTGTAAAGTAGAAGGTCGGACATGGTATAGTCCGAGCGTTGCATCTGGTTGCTGCTGATTAGTGTCCATTCGGAAAAAACTATCGGTGCAGAAGTGTCGTTACCTTCGGCATCTACGCACATAAGGGTCAGGGCATTTCCGTTGATGATATTTCTGCTGATGATAAACTTTGCAGCCTGTCTGGCTTCTTCCGATGCGTCCGATTTGCAGTGTGCAGTATATTCTTCGTTCCAGATGGAGAACAGACGTTCGCGACATTCCTCTACGTTGTCACGCATGATATCCACACCGTATAGACTGCCGATGGCTACAATAGCCAGTTTCTCATAGTCGTAAGGACTGTTCTTGTATTTCCGGCGGAGTTCAGATAGTTTGCGTTTTAGAATAGCAGTCAGGAAATTGCCGTTGCCGCATGCCGGCTCTAAGAAACGTGAATCGGGACGGAGGCACTCGTTGGCTACAAGGTCGAGCATGGCATTTACCTCGCGCTCGGCAGTAAAGACTTCACCTCTTTCCGCTACCCGCCGTCGGGATATGATTTGGGATTTTTTCTGATTGTTCACCGCCATTTGCAGCCATAATTAAATGCGGATAAGGGCTACAATACCGCGGTAATATATTTAAGGTATAGACATAAAAAAAGCGTGAAGCCCTGCATACTGTTGCTCGCTCCACGATCTGAGGCCTTCGCATTGCCCATCCTGCCGAAACGAGCAACGCAAGAGCCCACGCCGATATGTATAATACTACCTATATGCCGTATACTACCATAAAGTGTACGGGTACACCTATGGCTATACGGCAATTGAGGTCTGTATATAACACACCACGGGGCATCTACGTTGCTTTGTTTTTGACAGGATTTTTGAAAGTTGCGAAGTTTCAGATCGTCAAAACCAAAGCGTAGTAAACGCCTTTGAATATGTCATGTCCCTGTCACCTCATCTTTTCTAATGTATCAAGAAAAGAACGTTTGGCGCAGGTCTGTGCGATTCTCATGTAAACAAACAGGTTCAAAACCGTTTTCGTTTACGGAAATCGCAGTCTTTGTTTCGCAAAGTTAAGGAAAATATTCTCATCTTCCTATAAAGATGCGTAATTATATATTGGAAAGCCGGGTATCAGATATAGAGTTCCCCTGTATAGATGGTGAAATTTGAATTTGTCTTGCCACCTATATAGGGGAATGATGTAAGTGTTATTGGGAAGTATGTACGAAATACTTGCATATGATTTAAAGTGATATTGACTGGTATCAAACAGTTACAGACATTGACATTGCCTATATAAGAAATATGACTTGAATAAAAATGAAATAACCTATATTGAATCAATGATAAAACCTATATGGTTATTAATTCAACAAGCCTATAGAGTTAAACATGATACATTTTAGGCTTGTTGAATTAAATTCCTTTCCAAAAAGGAATAGAAATAATAGAATTATCAAAATTATTGGGAACTATAAGACCGACAACGTATTTAGCACGAGTAACTGCAACATAGAACTTATTTAGAGTTTCCCGTGACATTTTCTTCTTAGATTTCATTGAAGGACTATACCAATCAAGTAAAGTCTTAGTCATATAAATCAATGTTGCATCTGCTTGCAGCCCTTTACTTTCTCCCCAATTCAAGATATATTCGGTTTGAATTTTCACTTTAACCTTTTTATCCCATATTAATGATAATGGATTATAGACATTTACGAATTTTTGTACGTCTTGTTCTTTTACAAGAAAAACTCCCTTAGGTAAAGTATAGGCTTTTCGTCTGTTTTTACATTCTGAACATAAACACATTTCCGTAACAGGGAAACTAGGTAAAATAGACGATGCAAAAGCACATATAGAAGTTTCGCATCTGTGAGACTTTGATAATGTTGTAGTATCAATAGTTACGAATTTCTTTCTTTTTTGATTAATTTCCTTTTCTGCAAATAATGCGATGTTTCCAGAATATTTGGAGTGTTTTGCTGAAGCTGTTGTTTTATATGTACTTTGTCTTGGATCACCATAAAGAAAGCAATTGACTTTGTCTGATTTGATTAATGTTTTTATTATTTCAAAGTCCCATGCCGCTAAATCTTGAGCTTCGTCTATAAAAATCGTATCTGCAATATTGGAAATACGATTCAACAAATCTGTTTTATTTTGTTCCCAACATTTATATGCAAATTCAGCCATTTTGTCAGAATACAGATGTGTTTGTGAACTGTCTAAGAACTTTTCCGCATTATTATGGTAAGTTGTTATGACTTGTCCGTTAGGAAGCGTTTTAGTTCCAGAAATTCCTTCAACAAACAACATTCCGATATGCCGATTATATAATTGTTCAATAACAGTCCCTTTGAAAGGTCTAATCCAGTAGACAAGTAAAAATGTAAACCAGCCAAGAATAACAATATTTTTAGGAATGAATCCGTATTCGTCAAGAAACTTTTGGCGAATATTATTCTGATTATTGTCTGTGTACGTGATAATTAGAACCTTTTTACTCTCAAGCAAGCCACTTTTATATAATTCTATAGCTTGCCTAATAATCAATGTCGTTTTTCCAGCTCCTGCAGCTGCTATGTAGATTGTATTATTCGCCATCGTATCTAATCCAATTAATCGCCTCTATGATGTATTCAGGTGTTTTAAAGTTTGTTGAATCAATGTTTGTCAACAGACGATAAGCCCACTCAGTTTTATTTTTTCTCATAAACTCTACCAAGTCTGCTTCTGTATCGGGATTTACTTCCATTTTTCTGACTGCATTCGACAAATCTTGCAGATTATCTACATTTGCTTTTACAAAAGAAGGCTCTAAAGTCTTGATGCTCGTATCGATTTCGGTGAATATTTTTATGTTATCTGGGATTTCATCCAGACCACGATGAGAATGCAAATCTTCTATAGAAAATCCATCATTATCAGTTACAATAGCGACTCGTTTTTTAAATGATTTTGCTAACTCCGCGAAATTCTTAAATTTCACGCCTTCTACCGAGATTAGTTCAATCCCGTCATCAAAAGGGTGGCGATCATACTTCTTTTTGTAATAATATGTTATAACCATTTCGTCAGTCGGTCCTTCTACTAAAATAGCAGATTTACATAAGATTAAACGAAGTGTTGGATAGTTTGATATCTTTGTGAAAAAGTTAAACAATTCATTATCTCTTTTGTCTGGTTTACATGTATTTATAATGCCATTATCATTGCTTATCATCATAAGGTTGGACAAGTCCAGTTTGTTTGCAACAAAACTATTATGAGTTGTCACTATAAGTTGGGTCTTATCATCCTTAAGATTTTCTTCAATTTTTCTAATGAGTTCATACATTTTTGTATGAGAAAGATGTGTTTCAGGTTCTTCAATAATTACGACCTTCGGTTTATCCGTTAGATGAGACTTATCAATTGATAGTAAAGTTTTTAGTATACACAGTTCACCTTCACCTATTTGTCCAATAGGAATTTCATCCCAAAATGGGCACAGAATGTTTCGAAAAATGATGTTTGATGTTACGTCAATTGACACTTTAAGATTTTCGATTTCTCCGCTTAATGTTTCATTTATTTGATTAATAGATTCCTCTCCTTCAAATTTTTCCCTTAGATGGCGTAATGATGATTGCACTTTGACCAAATTGTCGTCGCCTATATATTTTTTCAATAAATTTGCCATGTATTGGTTTGACGAGACATTAAAATATGTAGAACTTGAATCAACAATCATTACATTATACGGAATTAGTTGTTGTTTAACTGGAGCATCTGAGAACCAATTCCTCTCAACTTTATAATATTCACATGGGATCTGAGTACACTCATCTTTTTCCGCTTCAAATAAGTCTGCATAATCCTCATCAAAACATATCTTTAATTGTAACCCACGTAGATTAGTTCGTAAAGAATTGTTCGTTCCTGAAAACTCATCTTTTGCCCCACTAATGATAACTTCAATAGTTATGGTTGGTGGTGTTTTTGTTTCTCTAAATTCTTTAATGCAATCAATATGAAATAGATGTGGTGTGACCTCAAGTTTGTTTAACCCATATCCCATTGCTAATGACAAAGCTTCCATAATTGTACTCTTCCCAGCACCATTATTGCCAACAATTACATTTTTATATGTATTCAATGGAATATCAGCACTTTTAATACCTTTAAAATTGTGTATAATTAATCTTTCTATCATATGAAATCCTTATATAGTGTAGGTTTGTTTTTATTTGCATGTCAAATATTGGAGGACGGACAATATGATCTATTTTACTTCATTGAGCAGCAATATTACTTTATGAATCTCCGAATACGCCATCAAATCCTCCGGTGATTCCTTACATAATTGACATAACTTCTCTGAATTTAACATTGCCCGTTCCAAATCGCCATTCTCTGTCAGATATTTATAAAGATTGGTTCGTATGAAGTAGCGTTTGGTCTTTTCATATCCCGGCATATACTTCTGTAACTCAGGGAGCAGTTGTTCGTAACTCTCATATCGTCGGCAAGCTACATTAGGTAAGAAATGAAGCAGGAACCAGAATTCTGTGCATGGATTTGTTTCTACGAACATCACTTTGCCGGCATATTTCTTTGCGTCATACTTTTTCTTTGCCCGTTGATATAATTGCATTTCGGTGGGAAACTGCAATAGTCTATCCATGTCAAACAGGCATACGATATAATCATATTGCTTGTTTAAATAGGATTCAACTAATTTCAGAATATGGTTGATGTCGCTATGCTGCGGAAAATCTGGCGCTACTTTGAAAGGATAACGACACGCCACCCTCAATGAATCAAAATAGAACCACTCTGTTTCTCCCTCGCCTATGATGGCGATACTTTTTGTTACTGTCCGCCTCATATCATTACTCGTTTAGGTTAATGTATTGACTGCCAAGGAACGGCAGCTTTACTAATTTACCCTGTTTGTAAGCATTATAAGGGGAAAGGTTTTTATGAAGTCCCAAAGATGAAAGACGTACTATTTTAGTTTCTCCGTATTCGTCTTTGTCCGTAAACCATATCGTGTCACGGCGAATGAAATCCTCATTAAGAAGATTGATGTCGTGTGTTGTAAGCAGCATTTGGGATGTTCCTTCGCTATTCGCTAAAAAGACTTTTATGAAATAAGCCAATAGTTCATAATGGATGCTTGTCTCTACTTCATCAATAGGTACAAAACGGTTGGTCTTTAACAGGAAATTCAGAATTACCGCCATTCCCAAAAATCTCATTGTACCATTCGATTCGTATTCTTCCGATAAATCATATAGCTTGTCACCTACCTTATGCTTGAATGTCAATTCTGCATTTGTGATTTTCCCTTTTCTAAGCATTTCAGCTTTTGCTTCATCACCAATAGGGGCGTTCTGAATCAGTTGTTCCAGTTCCGGGGTAATCAATTCCTCCTCTTCGTGTAATACGACATCTTCTATGTTGAAATCGGATGCTTTCAAAAAGTTTAATATGAACTTCTTCAAGTCGCCCGATTCGTCTTTGTCCAATTGTGATTTGACATAGCCTGAAAGAAGCATACCTGGCGAAAGCACATCTTTTACTTGTTTGGCGAAGTAATCGTACACATCATTCAACCTGGTCCGTTCTACATTGCTTTTGCCAAATGCGGCAAGCACACTGCAATTGTTGATTGTGTTGCCGGAAATCACGTCCTGGCTCTTGCGTGGCATTTTCAAGTTTACGCCGAAATCAATTGTCGTGGAATCTGTTTCCGGGTCATAACTGCGGCTGTACAGTTTGGTAGGGCGAATGGAATCGTAAACAATCAATGTCTCGGAATGGATATAGTTTGCATCCAATTCAAAACTAAGGATGTACTTCGACCGGTTGATATAGAATACCATAGACATCTTCGTCCTTTCTTTCCTGGACGTATCATCCAGCATGAAAGGAACGACTCCTGTTTTTTCATTTCGGTTTTTGGGCATCCGTAACACAAGCATTCTGAAAAATTCAATGGCATTCAGGATGTTGGTTTTGCCGGAAGCATTGGCACCATAAATTATTCCAACTTTCAGCAACTTTACTCCATCCTTAATTTCATAAGAATATTCATCAGACATAAAGGTATCTGATGAAGGCTCAAAACTTATCTTTTGCGGAGATTTTATTGAGAAAAAATTTTCAATGACGAATTCTGCTATCATATTCGATAAATTTATCTATCACACTGTACAAAGATAGGAATAAAATCGCATACACAATATTATAACATACATTTTCGTAATAAAATTACAAAATTCAAACATAAAGTATGAATTCAAATGTTTTTACAACAATAATATTTCACTCCTCTTAAATAAAAAAGAGACAGACAAGTTGACCTTGTTTTTACCCCATCCCCTTCACAAATTCAAAAAAAGTCGTATATTTGAAGCAACAATTCAAATATACGGCTTATGAAACGAACACATTTTTTTCATGGAATACTTCTGATTGTACTCATCCTTTCCTTTACGGCATGCAAGGATGATCACGGCCCCATTTATCTGGTAAGTGCTACCGACCATCAACAAATCACTGACGGTAAACTGGAAATCAGCCCGTTCAGTAAAGGTGAAAAATTCTTGATTCGAGGAGGAGACGGGAATTATACCATCAAAAATGAGAACAAGGAAATCGTAGACTACCGCTACGACGGTGACACCTTGACATTCATTCCGGTCAGCATCGAAGAAACCTCTACCCTCATTGCCGACCGCTCAGGCAATAGTTATACACTGACGATTGTTGTCAACAACCCGCAAAACAACTACCGGGTAGAAAGCATCAGTGCAGAAGTAGAAGGTGATAATCTAACCAAAGGAGAAGAAGCGGAACTGCTTGCACGAATTGCCGAAGACGCTCCGGTTCAGTCAGGCGGACGCTTGCTATTCACCTACTCTGACGCATCCCTTACGCTTGGCGACTTAAAAATTTTCCCAGGCAACACGGGGAATTACCAGATTGGTATTTTTAAACGTACGTTGAAATACACAGAAGATACTGGCGAACCTTACCTACAGTTCCAAGTAGAAATGGCGGGAAGTACAACAAATTACACTTTCATGCTGTTCGAAAACGAAACTTCTTCTACCCAGACCACCGACAACACCTCTTCTACAAACGAAGAAGGAGCTGCCACCACCAACTGTTTTATCAAAGAAGAGGTAACCGCACAATACAAGGGAGAGTTCAGCGGACTCACCAAGGCGTATCGGATTTATCACCTGACCAAGCAGCCCTAACATTCCGCCGACACTTTTTTGCACATGTCTCGTATCGAACTTCAATCCTTCGATTTGTTCAACCGCATCGAACGGATTCATCACCAGCCGACGGCTGCCCCCGACAATTTACAAGCTAAATATATCCTGCTCCACAAAGTGCTGGAGCAGGCTTGTTATGAACTGACCACTGGTGTCACGCTCTCGTTCGCCAACCTGTTTTCCCGTCTGGATTACATCTGCAAGGAGAAGAAAATGACTCCCTCCGACCGCTATGCCATCCAGACGATGCGTCGTAACTGTAACGCAGCCATGGGCGACCGTTTTCAGGCCGACATGCAGGAATACCTTTACGACCTGCGGGCACTGGTGCGTTTTGTGTCTTTAGGCTTTGAAGAAGATATTCCAGCTTCCATTCTTCCGGAAATTCCTCACTCCAACCGTCCGTATCAGGGTACACGCCTGTCGCACATCCCGTACGTACGGGCTTCGGTGACCAGCTGGAACGACACGCAAATTTTTGCGGCGACCGACAGTGAAACCGACCCGTTCATCATCATCAACTATGCCAAAGGTGGGTATGACGGCGACCTGCTCTATCTGAAAGACCTGCTTTCAGAAAATCTGCCGCTGAACCTGCTCGATGTGCGTGTGGACGAGGAGAATCACTACATTCCCAACCTCATTGTGATTCACCCCGATTACCTGATTGACATCAGTTCGCTGGCCGCCTGTTTTCGGGAGTACGGTCACCACCCGCTCAACTATTTCATGAACAAAATCAAGCCGAGAGCCAATACGGCCCCCATCCTGATGGGTAACCTGGCCAGCCAGTTTCTCGACGACTATATCAACGAGCAGCCGCAGGAGCCGGTGAGCTACCCCCGCACCATCAAGAAATTCTTTGCCGCTTCGGCCCTCGACTTCTGTACCTGCCCTCTTCCGGCCGATTTTCACGCACAGGCACAGGCGCAGATGATGAACATCCGCTCGTTTGTTCACGATGTGCTGCCTCATAACATACGGAACTTCAACAAGAAAAATACCCTGCTCGAAGCTTCCTTCATTTGTGAGAAATTAGGATTGCAGGGACGTGTGGACATGATGCAGAAAGACTTCCAGGTACTCATCGAACAGAAGGCCGGAAAGCGCGACGAATACCACCGCCGCCATAAGGAAGATCATTTCATTCAGATGATGCTCTACCAAGGTGTACTGATGTACAATTTCGGACAGGAAACCGCCAATATGCAGACCTTCCTGCTCTATTCCAAGTATGCTGACGGATTGCTGATAGAACACTTTGCCGAAAACTTGTTCCGGGAGAGCATCAAACTCCGCAATTACATCGTACACAACGAGATGCAGCTGGGCGATGGAGCCATCGGAGAAATTGTAGACTCACTGAGCACTGATTTGCTGAACGAATTGCAGATTGGCGGAAAGCTGTGGAACGACTACCAGGAACCGCAACTGCAGACGGCCATTAATACCCTGAAACGCTGTACACCGCTGGAGCGGGCTTACTTCAACCGCTTTTTTACGTTCGTATCAAAGGAACAGATTCTCAGTAAGACCGGAGGAAGCAACGATGCATCTCACGGATTTGCCGGCAACTGGCATATCCCGCTGCACGAGAAACAGGAGGCGGGCAATATCCTGACCGGACTGACCATCCAGGAGAAGCAAAGCAGCGGCCCCGGCAAAGGATACGACCTTATCGAACTGCACATTCCGGCACAGGATGAAGACTTCCTGCCCAACTTCCGTACAGGTGACATGGTGATTCTCTATGCGTATAAGGAAGAACCGGATATGAGAAAGCAAATTCTCATGAAGGGAAACATTCTGGAGTTGCAGCCGGACCGCATGACCTTAGTGCTACGCAACGGACAGCAAAATAAAGATATTATCGGCGGTAAAGAAGAGGTGTTTGCCGTAGAACACGATTTTTCGGACACTTCTGCCAACAACGGATTCCGTGGACTGTATGCTTTTCTGTCCGCACAGGCCGACCGGAAAGAACTGCTGCTCGGCGTACGTCCGCCTGCACAACTGGAGGACGTCAAACTGAACGGCGATTACGGACGTTTCAACGAACTCATCCTGAAAGAGAAACAGGCCAAAGACTACTTTCTGCTGGTGGGGCCTCCGGGTACCGGGAAGACCTCGTGTGCCCTGCGTTTCATGGTGGAAGAAGCCCTGAGCGAACCGGACACCTCCATTCTGCTGTTGTCGTACACCAACCGGGCGGTGGATGAAATCTGTGCCATGCTCACGGATTCCGGCATTGCCGACCGTACCCCGTTCATCCGTATCGGCAACGAACTGTCGTGCGACAAGCGTTTCGTGCCTTACCTGCTTAAATACAGTCTGGATGACTGTCCCAAGCTGACCGACATCCAGCAGAAAATGGCACGCACACGCATCTTTGTGGGTACCACGACCGCCATCAACAACCGCCTCAACCTATTCACGCTGAAGCATTTCCAACTGGCCATCATCGACGAAGCTTCACAGATTCTGGAACCCGACCTGATAGGTATCCTGTCTGCCCGTCATCAGCAGCATAACGCCATCGACAAGTTCGTATTGGTGGGCGACTACAAACAATTGCCAGCCATTGCTCAGCAAAGTGCGGAAGAAGCTGCCGTGACCGACCTCCTGCTGCGGAACATCGGGCTAGAAGATTGCCGCAACTCGCTGTTCGAACGCCTTTACAAATCGAGTCCGGATACCTGCCGCAGCATCCTTCACAAGCAAGGACGCATGCATCCGGCCATTGCCGAGTTCCCGAACCAGACGTTCTACTACCGGGAGCAATTGGAGAGCGTGCCTCTTCCTCATCAGTTAGAAGAAACGCCTTACGAAGCCGGCCTGACTCCGCAGGACACCATCGACCAGTTGCTGCTGGAACGCAGAATGGTGTTCATTCCCGCAGAAGCTCCAGACCACCTGACCTGCTCGGACAAGACCAACCCGAACGAAGCTCGGATTGTAGCCACTCTGTTAGGCCATATTTACCGCCTGACGGAATCCCGTTTCGACCCGAACCGGACGGTAGGTGTCATCGTGCCCTACCGCAACCAGATTGCCATGATACGAAAAGAGATTGCGCGTCTCCAGCTGCCTGCTTTGCAGGACATCTCCATCGACACGGTGGAACGCTACCAGGGCAGCCAGCGCGACATTATCATCTATTCGTTCACCATACAGAATTTCAGCCAGCTCAACTTCCTTACGGCCAATACGTTTCAGGAAGGCAATTTCCTGATTGACCGCAAGCTGAATGTGGCACTGACACGCGCCCGCAAGCAATTGCTGCTGACGGGCAATCCGCACATCCTCGGGGCCAACATCACCTTCTACAAGCTGATGGAGTACATCCGCCTGCACAACGGATACCTGGAAACGGATGCCCTCTCGTTCTGCCGGGGAGATTTCACCCTGCCTTCGTACCGGAAGAATTGGGAAGTGGCAGACGGTACCTATTCCCTGCCACCGCATTTCAAGCAGGTATTCTCGGAATTGATAGCCCCACCGGCACAGCTGGAAGAAAACGAAGCCTACTACCGTGAAGCCACTGCCTACGGCCGGAGTGACTTCCGCACCCTGCCCGAAGAGATGTCCCCATCTGACTTCTGCCAGGTCTACAACTATTTGTATATGCGGAAACAATATGCTGCCGCCCAAGCTCTCTTTACCGGAAGCGGCAACTGGCTGCACGACCTCATCCGTAAGGTATCAAGACGCGTGGTGTTCTGCGATCTCTCGTGTGAGGCCGGAGCCTCGGGACTGGCTTTTGCCGATGTATGCCGTTCTCTTCCCCATCTGGACCTGACCTACACGGGCATTTATCCCATGCAGGAAATGGGAGAAACGGCCGAAGCATTTTTCCGTTCACCAGCCTACAAGCACATTCAAGCAAGCTGGTATCCCCGCCTGAGTGCCGTGCCTGCTGCCTTCTGGCAAGCCCATGCAGTACTGACCGAACTGGTGATTTTCAACCTCTCCAGTCTGTTCGACCGCATCGCTCCGCGGGAGGCACGCGACCTGGCTTTGCAAATCAACCAATTGGTGCATGCCCGTCCCCTGAACCATTACGTACTGGTGTACCGTGACGATGCGGGGCCTTGCATGCACAACCATTCCTACACGGCATTTTGTAACCATCTGTCAGCAGAGCTGAAACCGCTCCAGCCGCAGATGACTCTTTTCGGAAAAATCCATTGTGAACCTACCGAAGGGGTTCCTGTTTCACAGGAATTCCTTTATGAAATACGTACCAACTGATGAATAAGAAACCTATACAGCGTGCCCTCATCGTAGGGGCTACCTCCGGCATCGGAAAAGAAACGGCCTTGCAGCTGCTCCAGAAGGGATGGATACTCGGACTGGCAGGCAGGCGTGAAGAGAACCTGAAAGAACTGCAGCAACTGGCTCCGGAGCGTATCCACATCCGGACCATTGACATCTGTCAGGAGGATGCGACCGACCGCCTGCAGGAACTGATTGAAGAAATGGAAGGCATGGACCTCTACCTGCATTGCTCGGGCATCGGCCACCAGAACTACCAGCTGACCCCGGAAATCGAGCTCCGCACACTGGAGACCAACGGCACCGGATTTGTGCGCATGGTGACAGCCGCTTTCCGCTACTTTGCCCAACAGAAAAGAGGACACCTGGCAGTCATCAGTTCCATTGCGGGAACCAAAGGGCTGGGAGCTGCTCCGGCCTATTCTGCCACCAAACGTTTCCAGAACACTTACATCGATGCGCTGGAGCAACTGGCTCACATCCAGAAACTTCCCATCCGGTTTACAGACATCCGTCCGGGATTCGTGGCCACCGGACTCCTGAACGACGGCAAACACTATCCCATGCTGATGCATACGGGAAAGGTGGCCCGACACATTGTGCGTGCCCTGGAGAAAAAGAAACGCATTGTCGTGATTGACTGGCGCTATCGCATACTGGTGGCTCTCTGGCGACTGATACCCCCTTTCCTCTGGAAGCGGATGACTGTCAGGAATTAGCCACCACCCGTCCTTCTTTCACCACAATCCGTTGCAAACGGCGGTACACATAAATAAATGCCGGAACCAGGAAGAGGTTGGCAAACAGCCAGGCTGTCGGGTCGCCGAAGCATACGCCCCAGAATCCCCACAACGGAACCGCAATCAGACTGACCAGCACACGGGCCACCATTTCCGACACACCGGAGAACATAGCCAGCCGTGTGTAGCCCGCTCCCTGAATGGAATAACGAAGAATACTGAGCATACCCAGCAGGAAGAAGAAAGAAGTGTTGATGTGCAGGAACAAAGCCGTATCGTCAATAATCTCGGTCTCATCCGGCGAGATGAACAGCAGGGCAAACTTTTCGGCCAGTCCCCACATCAGGGCACCAATCGCTATGACATAAACGGTCATCATCAGCGTGGCCGACTTGATACCCATCCAGATGCGGTCCGGCTTTCCGGCCCCGTAATTCTGTCCGGAATAGGTCGCCATAGCCATTCCCAAGCTATCCAGCGGACACATCACAAACATCTTGATACGCATGGCTGCCGTGAAAGCTGCCACACAGGCCGTACCCAGCGCATTGTTCGCACTTTGCAGCATGATGCTGCCGATGGCCGTAATGGAAAACTGCAATCCCATCGGTACCCCGATGTACAGCAACTGACGGGCCAGGTCGCCACGGAAACGACGGTCAGCAGGCTCGGTTTTCAGAATGTCAAACTTGCGGTACATATAGATGTAGCACAGCAAGGCCGATAAGCCTTGAGAGAATACCGTAGCAATGGC
>ULTV01048074.1_pt1 | contig 20818 bp, 12 predicted proteins | sample 1957931 | NCBI WGS metagenome assembly ULTV01 (sample SAMEA4835743, study PRJEB28245) | human gut metagenome | biome: gut microbiome; material: fecal sample | place: Denmark | collected 2008
GAAAAGTTGCCTTTGAATCGGGACTCAGGTGGCATGGTTCATATGAAATTTCCTATATAAAAAAAGGTAAGGTAAGGCTTAACAAGCTTGACTGTGAAATTATTCTCAATGCGGGCGATGTCTATGTTCTTAACAGTCAGGAGGTTCATTCCTATGAGGACATCGGTGAGGATACTCAGGCTGTTATGCTCAATATCATTCCAAAGGCAATTGCACCGTATGTTGACGATCCGCATATTGTGCCGAGTTTCAAACAACCCGAGGGCGAAGCTCTTGAGTTTATCAGAAAAGCAATGGACATATTCCACGGATATGAAGAGTACGAGAGCAAGCTTATCAGCATGAAGGTAAGAGCGGTGATGTACAGCGTTGCGTACTATCTCATCCGTGATTGCATTGACAACGATATACAATATGTTCACGGTTCTCAGGCTGATGATTTTGACTGCGCCAAAAGTGCTATCAGATATATGCACGATAATTACAAACACGAAATCACGCTCAATGAAATCGCCAATTATGTAGGCATGACGCCTGCTCATTTTTCAAAATATTTTAAGGATAAAACAGAGGAAACATTTTCAAAGTATCTTCGCCGTGTTCGTCTTGAACACGCTATTGATGATTTGAGAAACAAAAAAATCACCGTCAGACAGGCGGCGATTGAAAACGGTTTTCCGAATGTAAATTCGTTTATCCTGTCCTGCAAGTCCGAATACGGCAGAACTCCTGCGGAACTTAGGAATTACAGCGAGAAGAACTGACGGCGAGCCACCGTTCTCGGTTCGTGAAAACAGTCGCTTCAAGGCGAGAACTTTTTAAATTGAAAATTGAAAATGGAAAATTGAAAATTGCGGTCGGCGGTATGCCACCGCAATCTATTCGAGAAGATACTCGGATAAAAGAATTGCATCAGATGCCCGAATACGGCATTGATGCAATTTTTGCTTTATATGAAAGTAAATGTATACTTGTAGGGGAGAACCGATGTTATACAACCGTCACAACACCTATTTCAACTTGATTATTGATTCTGGGGATGAATACGGTGTTGCTCAGACCTGCGCAGACAATCATTTTTGTGCCGTCAAGGTCAAATTCGCCTTTGTCATATTTCGGAAAAAGTCCCTGATTCGGAGCGATTACTCCGCCGATGAACGGCAATTGAATCTGTCCTCCGTGGGTGTGACCGCAGACGATTAAGTCTATGTCGGTTTTCTTTGCGTCCTCGGCAATGTATTCGGGCTGGTGGTGCAGAAGAATTGTGAAATTGTTCTTTGCTTTTTCGGCAAATTCTTCCCACAGCGTTCTTGACGGAACATCGTCATCGGGAGTGTAGAACTCATAATAAGGGTAGTCGCTCATTCCGCCTATTAGCACGCTTTTGCCGTTTTTTGTGAATTTTATATATTCATCGTCAAGCAATACAGCGCCTGTTGGGTCAATCTCACTTTTAAAGTCTGTGCCAAATTCGGCGGCATTGTCACGCTCATGGTTGCCGAGACAGCAGTATGTGGGTGCAATTTTTGAAAGCTTTTCAAGCACATCTTTCATCTTTGTTGTGTCGGGATCGCCACGGTTGACCATATCTCCGCAAACTGCGATAAAATCGGGATTTTGTTCCTTTACAAGCTCTGCAAGGTCTGCGTTCTTTTCTCCGTATTCCTTGTTGTGCAAATCCGTGATGACAACAAATTTCAGCTTTGCGTCGTTCTTAGTATTGTTTACACAGTAATTTGTGATTGCAATTGTGTTGTCACAGTAAACGCCCCATATTACGAGAGTCACAAACAGCGCAAGTATTATTGCTCCGAGGATTATCGAAAATTTTTTCATTCAATTCACCGCTCATATTAAGTATGGTATTATTTTAGGCTCGTTTTGTGCGGTTGTCAACAAATGTGTGTCGAACAAGTCTGATTATTACTGTTCCTTGTGCTTTGATTGTCGGATTTTGAGTTGATTTAGTGATTGCTTTGTTTGACATTCCTTTTGCACTGTTGTATAATAAATCATAATTGTATTTATATGTTACTCGGGAATTTACACAAAGTTAAACAGAAGAGGTATGGGTTATGAAGAAGATTAATTTGCGTAAGATGTTTCTGGCTCTCGCAGATGTGTTTATTATCGTTGTCAGCGGTATTCTTGCAAATTATATTCTCTCACTTGTCGGCTACATAGGTACTGCTTCAAGCAAAGGCTTGTTGAGCTATATTGTTATTGATCTTGTCATGTGTCTGTTTACGCTTTATATAAGCGGAACATATTCAAAATTGTGGCGATACTTTAACGCAAAGGACTATATGGTGTGCGGAACTGCCGTCTTTTCGGGGTTTACGCTCGGCTTTGTAATCTCGTTGTTTTTGCAGATTCCGCAGAGAAAGATTTTTTGTATAGTACATTTCGCAATAGCCCTTGTCGGAATTCTTGCATTCCGTTTTGTTTTCAGAAGGACTTTTCTTGACCTTACCGAGGCAGGAAGGGCAGAGGGCGGAGAGCGCACCCTTATTGTGGGCGCAGGCAATGCCGGCAGAATGATTGTTCGTGAAATTCACAATGCGAAAGAGCAGGGTGATGTTAATAATCCTTCAAAAAGCATCATTCCGGTATGCTTTGTCGATGATGATTTGAAAAAGCTGAATCAGAAAATCGAAGGAATCCCCGTTGTCGGAACCTGTCCAGAAATTGTTAAAATATGTGATGAATACCGCATAGACAATATTATTGTTGCAGTTCCGTCATGTGAGGAAGATGAGAAGAGGAAGATTCTTGACTACTGTTCCGCAACAGAGTGCAAAATCAAGATTATCCCTTATCTCGGCGAGCTTTTGTTTGATGACGGGCATACACAGCTTATTTCACAGGCAAAGGAAATCAAGATTGAGGATCTTCTCGGCAGAAAACCCATTGAGTTTGACCGAAAGGAGATTCATGACCTTATCAACGGAAAGGTTTGTCTTGTTACAGGCGGCGGCGGTTCAATCGGCAGTGAGCTTGTAAGACAGATTGCAAAGAATGATCCAAAACAAATCATCATTGTTGATATCTACGAAAACAACGCATATGACATTCAGCAGGAGCTTGTGCTTGAATACGGCACAAAGCTTAACCTTGTAACGCTTATTTCATCGGTTCGTGATTACGACAAAATGGAGCTTATCTTCAAGACATATCGCCCCGAACTCGTATTCCACGCTGCCGCTCACAAGCATGTTCCGCTTATGGAAACCGTTCCCGAGGAGGCTGTAAAGAACAACATCTTCGGCACATTCAATGTTGCAACCCTTGCAGAAAAGTACAAGGCAAAGAAGTTTGTTATGATTTCAACCGACAAGGCTGTTAATCCGACAAATGTTATGGGCGCAACAAAGCGTGCGTGTGAGATGATTATTCAGTACAAGGCGCAGCACAGCACCGATACCGAATTTGTAACAACAAGATTCGGTAATGTTCTCGGCTCAAACGGCTCGGTTATTCCGCTGTTTCGCCGTCAGATTGAAAACGGTGCGCCCGTCACCGTAACACATCCAGATATTATCAGATATTTTATGACTATTCCCGAGGCTGTTTCGCTTGTTCTTGAGGCAGGTGCAATGGCAAAGGGCGGTGAGATTTTTGTTCTTGATATGGGTGCTCCCGTCAAGATTACAACCCTTGCCGAGAACCTTATCAGAATGTACGGTAAGGTTCCGTACAAAGATGTTCCGATTATTTTCACGGGACTTCGTCCGGGTGAAAAGCTTTTTGAGGAGCTTCTTATGGACGAAGAAGGTCTTAAGTCAACACAGAACAAGAAAATTTTCATAGGAAATCAAATTAAAATAGACGAAACAGATATGCTGTCAAAGCTTGAGGTTCTCAAAAAGACCGCAGAAAACAATGACAGTGAAAAGACAGTTGAACTTTTGGCAGAACTTGTACCTACTTTTTGCCACAAGGTCAATGATTAACCGAAAAGGAGAAATTTTATGTGCGGTATTGTAGGTTATGTAGGACCTAAGGATTGCAGTGAGGTGCTTGTTAATGCTCTCACAAAGCTTGAATACAGAGGCTATGACTCGGCAGGTATTGCGGTTTTTGATAACGGAGAAATCAAGACCGTAAAGACCAAGGGCAAGCTTCAGGACTTAAAGGATAAGCTTGCAGAGGTCGGCACTCCGAAAGGTCATGTCGGCATAGGTCACACCCGTTGGGCAACCCACGGCGAGCCTTCGGATGTAAACTCACATCCACACAGCGGTACAAGGGTTACAATCGTTCACAACGGTATTATTGAAAACTATATGGAGCTTAAAGACTTCCTCATCTCAAAGGGAAGAACTTTTTTAAGCGACACAGATACAGAGGTTGTTGCTCAGCTCCTCGACTATAAATACAACGGAAATCCTCTTGAAACAATCGACAGCGTAATGGCTGAGCTTAAGGGTTCGTTTGCACTCGGAATTATGTTCAAGGATTTCCCCGACAGAGTTTTTGCGGTTCGCCGTGAAAGTCCTCTTATCGTAGGTGTTGCAGAGGGTGAGTGCTTTATTGCGTCCGATGTTCCCGCAATTCTTCAGTACACAAGGAATTATTATCTTCTTGACCATGATGAAATCGTAACACTTTCATCTGACGGTGTTTCGTTCGTTGACGAACACCTTGATCCGATTGAAAAGGAACTTCAGACAGCCGACTGGGATATGGAGGCTGCCGAAAAGAGCGGTTATCCGCACTTTATGATTAAGGAAATCAACGAACAGCCCGAGGCTATCAGAACAACGATTATGCCGAGAATCAAAGAGGGACTTCCGTTTCTTGAGGAGTGCGGCATCACAACGGAAACAATCAAGAATTTCAAAAATATCACAATCGTTGCCTGCGGTACTGCCATGCACGCAGGTATGGTCGGCAAGTATGTTATTGAGGATCTCGCAAGAGTTCCCGTAAATGTTGACATTGCGTCCGAGTTCCGTTACAGAAATCCGATTGTAGGCGAGGGCGACCTTGTAATCATCATTTCACAGTCGGGCGAAACAGCCGACAGCCTTGCCGCAATGCGTCTTGCAAAGCAGAAGGGTGCAAAAACTCTTGCAATCGTAAATGCAAAGGGCAGTTCAATTGCCCGTGAGGCGGATATGCTCATCTACACACTCGCAGGTCCCGAAATTTCCGTTCCGTCAACAAAGGCATACATCACACAGCTTTCCGTTATGTATCTCTTTGCCTTTGAGCTTGCTCTTGCAAAGGAAACAATCAGCACAGCCGAATGCAAGCGACTTGTTTCGGCTCTTACAAAAATGCCCGAGGCAGTTCAGTATGTAATCGACAACTGCGAGAATATCTGCAAGTTCGTTGCTACAAAGCTTGTCGCAACCGACAGCTTGCTTTACATAGGCAGAGGTCTTGACTATGCCCTTTCAATGGAGGGTTCGCTCAAGCTCAAAGAGGTTTCGTACATTCACTCAGAAAGCTATGCCGCAGGCGAGTTAAAGCACGGCACAATTTCGCTTATTGACGAGGATGTTCCGGTTATCGCCGTTGCAACTCAGACAGGTATTATTCCCAAGACAATCAGCAATGTTGTTGAGGTTAAGTCAAGAGGTGCAAAGGTTATTCTTGTTTGTACAGACGCCTGTGCAAGAGAACTCAAGGACGGTGTTGCGGATTATGTTATCGAAATTCCGCATACAGACGAGCTTCTTATGCCGATTACAGCGGTAGTTCCGCTCCAGATTCTTGCTTATTACACATCAATCAACAGAGGTATTGATCCCGATAAGCCAAAGAACCTTGCTAAGTCGGTTACTGTAGAATAAACGGCGGTCTTGTTTTTAATTGAAAATTGAAAATTGAAAATGTAAAATTTCGGTTGGCGGTGTGCCACCGCAGTCAATTCGAGAAGATAGTCAGATAAAGAAATTGCATTGATGCCCGATACGGCATTGATGCAATTTTTGTTTTATATGAAAGTGAATGTTTATTTATATAATTTTAATTTGTACAAATCTTTGCGTGGTTATCTGCAGGCGGATAATATCCGTACATACAGTTTTGCAACAACTTCCGTATATAACAAAAATATACAAAAACAGTCGGGCGACAATGTTTTGCATTCTTGCGAATTGTCTTCTCGACCATAATTTTCCATTTTCCATTTTCCATTTTCAATTTTATGCACGCTCAGGCGTAATATGTTCTTTAATATCATACTGTATTCACGAATAGGGTGCTCTTGTTTTCAAATTTAAACGGTAAAAACCTTGTATTTTTTTGACAGATTATGTATAATTAATTAGATATACATTCTAAAAAGCAGTATTGATGAATCTAATTTAGTTTCGGGGGAATATACGGACATGATGAAAACTGTTTTTAAAAGAGCTGTAACGCTTGCAATTTGTGCCGTAACGGTATTTTGCGGTATTTTTGCCTGTTCGGGCGCAACAAAAGATTACGAGATTCCGCAGATTGACGATATGACGCTTTCAATGCCTGACGGTATGAGCGCTGTTACAAGGGACAGTAAAAGCACAGATAAATATTTTTCTGTTTTCGGTCTTGATTATGACACAACAATGAAAACCTTTCAGAACGGAAATATCTATCTTCAGGGTATGGATAATATGTCATCGGTTATTCTGACCGTGACAATGACAAAAAATGAGAGCAGCGAGAATGTCGGCAACTATGCTCAGCTTTCTTCAAGCGAGCTTTCAAATATACGCAACAATTTTCTTAATTCCGACGAGTATCGGAGCTGTACTCCCGACCAAAAAGAAAAAGTTGTGTGGCTTGTGTTTGACGCAACTGCTCAGAGCAGTAAGGGCGATGTGAAAACCTTTGTTGCCAACACGGTTTATGACGGTATGAACATTAATATCACAATGCAGAGAACAGAGGGTGATGTTACAACCGTTGACTACGATACTTTTTCCAAAATTGTATCTTCGGTAAAATTCAGCGACCTGCCGTTTTCAAAGGGATTTATTCCGTACATAATCATCGGCGGCGGTGTTGTTATCCTTATTTTGATTGTTCTCATCATAATTTTTGCTGTGAGAATCAGAAAGCATAAAAAGGCTAAGAAGAATAACGCTATTCTTGAGGAGCTTGCAGTCAAGTATAAACTCGGTGAAAAGGGTACAGACTACGACATTGATAATTTTGACGATTCTCCCGAAAAGCCCGATAAACGCTCAAAGAAAAAGCAGAGATATGTGGAAGAGGTTGAAGAAGAACCGGCTTTGCCGGGCAGAAGATATGCTCCCGAGCCGATAATCGAAAATATGGAAGAACCGGAAGAAATTACAAGTGAGTATTCAAACTTTGGTTATGACACGGATGATGCCAAGGAAAAAGAAATTGACGAGATAATCAACTCCGCAAAGGCTTACAAGAGTGAGCTTGAGCGTGAGGCATATAAAAACAACTACGGTTACGAGGAAAACAGCACGGAGGACGAAAAAAAAAAGGAGCCTACCGCAGCAGATACCTCAGAGACTGAACCCGAAGAGACTGAACCCGAAAAAATTGACGAAAACGAAAAAGATAACGCAGAAACACCTGAAAAACACGAGGACATAAGCTCTTCGTCAGGTCCTACACTCGTTATCCCCGAACCCGAACACGATCTTTTTGAAACAAGCGAGCCTGACGATATCGACCGTGAGGACGATGCCGATGTTGAAGAAACCGAGGAGGTTTCCGAACAAAAGCATCCGCTTGAAAAAAAGGTTGACGAGTACGCAAACATCATTTTCGGCAGTGACGATCCCGAGGAGGAAACCGGGGAAGAGGTTGATGATGAGGAGCTTGTAAGGGCAAAGGCTAAGAAAAACAAGTTTGACAGCGGTTATGACTTTTTTGACGAAGCTCCCAAAAAGTCAATGGGGGTTATCAAAAGCTCAGACCTCAGAGATGCCGAGGACTTTGATGTTATCGGCGAGGTTGAAAGAAAAGCAGAAACCGTAAAGCAGAACGCTCTTGAAAAAGAGAATAATAAAGAAACCGAGAGTGAACCGAATGATAAACGGTCAACGGAAGAGGTTCTTGCCAATGTAGGCAAAAACATCGGTAATGCTCTCAGGGGCTTTGCAGGCGGAGTTAAGAATTTTGGCATTCACTGCGGATATTTCTGCAAGAATGTTTCAATAATGATAAAGCATAAGCGTGCAATTGCCAAACGCAAAAAGGCAGAGGAAGAGAGAAGAGAGAGAGAAAGACAAAAGGCAGAGCGTGCAAGAATGCGTGCCGAAAGAGGCGAAAGTGACGGACTTGTTCAGGTTCACAGCAGAACCGACCGCCGCCCACAGCAGAATCGCCACCCTGCAAACAGAAACAAGAGAAGATAATTTCTTTTCTTAACGGAGGAAAAAACATGGAAATGCTAATTAAAAACGCAGTGGTTGTTTCCCCTGCCGACAAGCTTAACGAAAAAACAGATATTCTCATAAAGGACGGTGTGATTGCCGAAATCGGCAGCGGCATTACATCAGACGGAGAGATTATTGATGCAGACGGTCTTTGTGCCGTTCCGGGATTTGTTGATATGCATGTGCATCTTCGTGATCCCGGTCAGACTCACAAAGAGGATATTATCACGGGATGCAAGGCGGCTGCCGCAGGCGGTGTTACAAGCCTGCTTGCAATGCCGAACACCAACCCGACAACCGACAGCCCCGAAATTGTAAAGTATATTCTTGACAAAGCTAAAGACGCCGACAGCCGTGTTTATGTTGCGGCAAGCGTTACCAAGGGGCTTAAAAGCGAAGAACCCACAGACATTGACGCTGTGAAAAGTGCAGGTGCAATAGCACTTACCGATGACGGCAGACCTGTTGAAAACACAAAGTATTTGAGTGACGCAATGAAAAAAGCTCCAAAGCTCGGCATGACAATTGTCGCACATTGCGAGGACTTGTTTCTTGCCGACGGCGGTAAAATTAACGAGGGCGAGGTTTCTGAAAAGCTCGGTGTCAAGGGAATCCCTGCCGGTGCCGAGGACTGCGGAACTGCAAGAGAAATTGCACTTGCCGCCGCTCTTAACGAGCCTATTCATATCTGCCATGTCAGCACCAAAACAAGCGTTGCACTTATCCGTGATGCCAAAAGGAGAGGTGTTAAGGTGACCGCCGAAACTGCTCCGCATTATGTTTCGCTCACGGACAGGGAGCTTTTAAGAGGTGACGCTGATTACAGAATGAATCCGCCTCTCAGAACTCAGGCTGATGTTGACGAGATTATCAACGGGCTTTGTGACGGCACGCTTGATGCCATAGCAACCGACCACGCACCGCACACACCCGAGGAAAAGGCTGATTTTGTAAAAGCCCCCAACGGTTCAATCGGCATGGAAACCTCGTTTGCGGTCTGCAACACATATTTGGTTAAGACAGGCAGAATGACGCTTTCACAGCTTGTTGAGAAGATGAGTGTTAATCCTGCAAGGATTTTGAAAATCAACGCAGGCACTCTTTCAGTCGGTGCAAATGCCGATGTTGTTCTTATAAATCCCGATGAAGAATGGACAGTTGATGCTGGTAAACTTCACGGCAAAAGCAAAAACACCCCGTTTAAAGGCAGAACCCTCACTGGTAAAGTCAAAAAGACAATCCTCGGCGGTAAGGTAGTTTTTGAAGATTGAGTTTGTTTTAATTGTAGATGTTGATACGATTAAAATTGTGCAAACGGTAGCTGTACTACGCTCGGGCATAAATGTTTTTTATTTGTCAAACTGTCTGCACGAATTGGGGACGGCGGCTCGCCGTGTTCGCCCACCAAATAAATTTAATTTAATATAAACTTTAACATAAAGGAGTAAAATTATGGCACAGAAAGGCGACCTCCTGTCGGTAAGACAGGATATCAGAGTAGTAGATGCAACAATCCGTGACGGCGGTCTTTGTAACGATTTCAGATTTGACGACAAATTTATCAAGGCTCTTTACAATGCAAATGTTAAAGCCGGTGTTGATTATATGGAATTCGGCTACAAGGCATCAAAGGAAATCTTTAACGAAGAAGATTTCGGTAAGTGGAAATTCTGTAACGATGCAGATATCAGAAAAATTGTAGGCGACAACAAGACTTCTCTTAAAATCGCTGTTATGGCTGATGTCGGCAGAACAGATTTTAAGAAGGATATTATCGCAAAGAAGGACAGCCCGATTGACCTCATCAGAATTGCAACATACATCAACGCAATTCCTGCGGCTGTTGAAATGATTGAGGACGCTGCAAAGAAGGGCTACGAAACAACAATCAATATTATGGCTGTTTCAAAGGCAAGAACCGAGGATATTACAGCGGCTCTTGAAACTCTCGGCAAAACTCCCGTAAACGCTTTCTACATTGTTGACAGCTACGGCGCACTCTATCCCGAGGAGTCAAGACGACTTGCAGATCTTTACTGCTCAATTGCCGACAAGTACGGCAAGTCAGTCGGTATTCACGCTCACAACAACCAGCAGCTTGCTTTTGCCAACACAATTGAGGCTATGACTCAGGGTGTCAGCTACCTTGACGCAACCGTTGACGGCATGGGCAGAGGCGCAGGCAACTGTGCGCTTGAACTTCTTCTCGGTTTCCTCAAGAACCCGAAGTATCAGGTTGCTCCTATTCTCAAAATCATTGAGGAGTACACCCACAAGTTTAAGGCTGAGGGCATTAAGTGGGGTTACGATATTCCGTACCTTCTCACAGGTCAGTACAACACACATCCCCGTCCTGCAATTCAGTTCGTAAAAGAGGACAGACAGGATTATTACAAGTTCTCAAATGAACTTTATGATATTATCAACAGCTAAAACAGCTAAAAAATAATAATTCGTAGGGGCGAACAACAGCATTGTAAAAAAGATATTGCAGTCGGGATATGAATTGTTTGCCCGACCATAGAAAGAATAACAAAAAATGAGGAGAATCACTATGGCATTTGACAGACTTATCGAAAATATTGTAAAAATGCAGAATCCTACGGTTGCAGGTCTTGACCCTAAGCTTGACTATGTTCCCGAATCAATCAAAACAAAATGCTTTGAAAAGTACGGCAAGACGCTTGAGGGTGCGGCTGCTGCACTTTTTGAATTCAACAAGGCGCTTATTGACGCACTTTATGATATTGTTCCTGCCGTAAAGCCTCAGGCTGCATATTATGAAATGTACGGCTGGCAGGGTGTTAAGGCTCTTTGTGACACAATCGCTTATGCAAAGTCAAAGGGTATGTTCGTTATCACAGACGGCAAGCGTAACGATATCGGCACAACTATGGAGGCATATGCTACGGCACACCTCGGTCATACAGATGTTGCAGGCGAAAGTATTGACGCATTCGGTGCAGACGCACTCACGGTAAACGGCTACCTCGGAACAGACGGTATCAAGCCGCTTGCAAAAATTTGCGATTCGGACGACAAGGGCATTTTTGTTCTTGTAAAAACTTCAAACCCAAGCTCGGGCGAACTTCAGGATATGAAGCTTGAAACAAATGAGAGCGTTTATGAGCATATGGGCAAGATGTGCGAAGGCTGGGGCGAAGACCTTATGGGTAATCATGGCTATTCGGCAGTAGGCGCAGTTGTGGGTGCAACATATCCCGAACAGCTCGGTGAAATGAGAGCAAAACTTCCGCACACATTCTTCCTTGTTCCCGGTTACGGTGCTCAGGGCGGCGGTGCCGATGATGTTAAAAACGCATTTGACGAAAACGGTCTTGGTGCAATCATCAACTCAAGCCGCGGCATTATGTGTGCATGGAAAAAGCAGGGGCTTACAGAAGATGACTTTGCCGTTGCCGCTCGTAAAGAGGCTGAGCGTATGAGGGATGAAATCGTTGGTTGCATCGGCAAAATTAAGCTTGGCTGATTAATTTGCACAACAGAATCACGAAATTTTTCGTTTTTTATGCTTTAGTGCTATGAATTTATTGACTTTAGCGTGCTAAAAGCGTATAATTAAAATGTATTTATTTTTACAACTATATTTTTAAATTTTCTTTAAAAAGGGAGATATCAGAAATGGCAAGAGTATATAATTTTTCGGCAGGTCCTTCAATGCTGCCTGAGTCTGTGCTTAAAAAAGCTGCGGCAGAAATGCTCGACTACGAAGGCAGTGGTCAGAGCGTTATGGAAATGTCGCACCGCTCAAAAATTTACGGTACAATCATCGAGGGTGCCGAGGCTCTTTTGAGAGAGGTTATGAACATTCCTGACAACTACAAGGTTCTTTTCCTTCAGGGCGGTGCGTCAACACAGTTTGCGGCTATCCCTATGAACCTTATGACAAAGAGCGGTAAGGCTGATTATGTTATCACAGGTCAGTGGGCTAAAAAGGCTCATGCAGAGGCTGCCCGTTACGGTCAGGCTAATGTTGTTGCTTCATCGGCTGACAAGACCTTCACATACATTCCAAAGCTTGATCCTTCAACATTCACAAAGGACGCTGACTATTTCTACATTTGCATGAACAACACAATTTACGGTACTGTTTATCACGAGCTTCCCGACACAGGTGATGTTCCGCTCGTTGCAGATATTTCTTCCTGTATTCTTTCAAGACCGATTGATGTTTCAAAGTTCGGCGTTCTCTATGCAGGCGCACAGAAGAACATGGCTCCGGCAGGTCTTACAGTTGTTATCGTTCGTGAGGATCTTATCGGCAACGCTATGGATATTACTCCTACAATGCTTAACTGGAAAACTCACGCTGACAACGGTTCAATGTTCAACACACCGCCTTGCTACACAATCTACATTGCAAAGCTTGTTCTTGAGTGGATTAAGAACGAGGTTGGCGGTCTTGATAAGATGTATGAAATCAACAAGAAGAAGGCTGACCTTCTCTACGGTTTCCTCGATTCTTCAGAGCTTTTCAAGGGTACTGTTGTTCCCGAGGATCGTTCGCTTATGAATGTTCCGTTCGTTACAGGTGACGCTGACCTTGACGCTAAATTCGTTAAAGAGGCTACTGAAAACGGTCTTGTTAATATCAAGGGTCATCGCACAGTCGGCGGTATGAGAGCTTCAATCTACAACGCTATGCCTTATGAGGGCGTTGAAAAACTCGTTGAGTTTATGAAGAAGTTCGAGGCAGAAAACAAGTAATTATTGAATATTATGATATAACGGGCGAACGCTGTTCGCCTGTTATTGTAAATTCTTAAAATAAAAAATTAAAAAGGATTGATTTTGATGTATAACATTCTTACATTAAACAAAATCGCCGCTATCGGCACAAGCCGTCTCGGTGATAACTATAAATACGGTGACGATGTTCAGAACCCTGACGCAGTTCTTGTAAGAAGTGCCGCAATGCACGATATGGAATTTGCCGATAACCTCCTTGCAATTGCAAGAGCAGGCGCAGGCACAAACAACATTCCGAAGGATAAGTGCAGTGAGCAGGGCATTGTTGTGTTCAATACACCGGGTGCTAACGCAAACGCTGTTAAGGAGCTTGTTATCGCAGGACTTCTTATTTCAAACCGTAAGGTTATTGAGGGTTATGAATGGGCAAAGACTCTCAAGGGCAACGGTGCAGCTGTCGGTAAGATGGTTGAAAAGGGCAAGAGTCAGTTCGTCGGCCCCGAAATCAAGGGCAAGACCCTCGGTGTTATCGGTCTTGGAGCAATCGGTATTCTTGTTGCAAATGCCGCTGTTGCTCTCGGTATGAATGTAATCGGCTTTGACCCGTTTATGTCTGTTGGCAACGCTCTCAAGCTTGCTCCTACAGTTAAGCTCATGAAGAGCGCAGAAGATGTTATGGTAAATTGCGACTACCTCACAATCCATGTTCCGCTTACTGACGACACAAGAGATATGGTTGATGCCGATATGATTGCCAAGATGAAAGACGGTGTTCGTATTCTCAACTTCAGCCGTGACGGTCTTGTTAATTCAACAGCTGTTCTTGAGGCTGTTAAGAGCGGCAAGGTTGCTAAGTATGTTACAGACTTCGGAACAGACGATATCCTCGGTGAAGAGAATATTATCTGTCTCCCACACCTCGGTGCATCAACTCCCGAAAGTGAAGAAAATTGTGCTGTTATGGCTTGTGATCAGGTTAAGGAGTATCTCGAGAACGGTAACATCATCAACTCCGTAAACTATCCTGCAATTTCACTTGCAAGAACAAATGCTGACGATACCCGTTTCTGCGTTGCTCACAAGAATGTTCCTGAGCTTCTCAAGAAGGTTCTCACACAGATCAGCGGCAATGTTGAAAATATGCTTTCAAAGAGCCGTGGCGACTATGCTTACACAATTATTGATGTTGCAGGCGCCGGTGCAGATGACCTTGCAAAAATCGCAGCAGTTGACGGCGTAATCAGAGTTCGTGCAATCTGATTTCGATTTTAATTGTTGTAAAAAATTATCCGAGCATTGTTTTGATGCTCGGATTTTTTGCGTTTATTTGTACAAATGGTTACAATGCTACACTCTGGCATGATATGCTTTTAATATCACAAACTGTCTGCACGAACGGGGAGCGGTGGTACACCGACCAGATGGTATTTTTTTGCATTGGCAATTATAAATGTTACGGAAATTGCAACGGCACACAATTCTGCAACGGGCAATGCCGACCATACACCGTTTATGCCTATAAACATCGGCAAAATCAGCATTGCGGCACACTCGAAAACAAGCGTTCTTGCAACTGAAATCACGGCTGAAATCTTGCCGTTGTTGAGTGCGGTGAAAAGTCCCGATGCGAAAATATTCATTCCGCACAACAGATAATTTATTGCAAAAATTCTGAATCCGCTGAGTGCAATCTGCTGAATTTTTTCGTCGCCTGCCGAGAAAATTCCGACAAGCGGTTCTGCAAAAAATTCAGATGCCGTAATCATTGCAACCGAAATTATCAGCGTGATTTTTATGCATAATTTGAACAGCTTTTGCAGTTTTTCGTGATTTTGTGCACCGTAGTTAAAGCTGATGACGGGTGAAACTCCCGAAGTGAATCCAAACGAAACCGCAGTGAAAATAAAGTGAATGTACAAAATAGCACTTATAGCCGCAACGCCTTTTGCGCCTGCAAAGTGCATCATCTGAATGTTGAACAGCGCTGTTGTCACGGCTGTTGAAAGATTTGTCACAGCCTCTGACGAGCCGTTTGCCATTGCAAAGAGGATTTCACTTACCTTGAATTCGGGCTTGCCAAAGTGCAGAGTCTGCTTTTTGTTGAAAAAGAGCAAAAGCGGAATTGCACCCACAGCCATTCCGATAATGGTGCCGAGTCCTGCACCGATTATTCCAAAATCCCACACTGCCATAAAAAGAATGTCAAGCACAATGTTTGTGCAACCCGACAGTATCGAGAAAACAAGCATGATATGTGGCTTGTCTGCTGTTACAAGGTACGATTGGTTGAGCATCTGCCAGCACATTACAAAGCCGTACGGAATCATAACGCTGCCGTAGTCAATGCAGTAGGGGAGAATTTTTTCGTTTGAGCCGAACATCATGTACATAGGTTCGGCAAAAATTGTGAACAGCACAGCAATGATAACAGAAATGACCGTTGCCGTGATTGCAACACCGGACATAAGTCGGTTTGCTTCCTCCTGTTTGCCTTCTCCCATTTTCTTTGCGATTATAGCATTTGAGCCTGTTGAAAACATTAAGCCCACAGCCATAAATACGAGCGTGAACGGATATACAATATTGATTGCGGACAATGCGTCACTTCCGACACAGTTCGCAACAACGATTCCATCAACAACCGTGTAAAGTGACATAAAAACCATCATAAGAACGGTTGGCAAAGTGAACTTCAGAATCGTTTTTGCCTTAATAGGTTTTGCATAAATTGATGTTGCCATAAAATTTCCTCACCCTCAAATTTATATTTTTCACAGACCATTCAAACGATTGTATCATAACTTTGTCGCAATTACAACTGATTTGTCTTTTTTTGTAAAATATGCTATTATATACAGACTTAAAAGCGAAAAAAGGGGCGGTTTTATGTTTAAGGGCGCAGTTTTTGATATGGACGGGCTTATGATTGACAGTGAAAGGCTTGTTTATTCAATCTGGCAGGAAATGCTTGATGAGGATGGCAAAGAGTTTAATCTCGACATTTTCAAAAAGACAATCGGACTTCGCAGTGAGGATTCCTACGAATATTACAAGTCGGTTTACGGCGATGATTTTGACTATCCTGCTTACAAGGCGGAGTCGAGAATCCGCTATTTTAAGCGTATCGAAAAGAACGGTGTACCTGTAAAAAAAGGCTTGTACGAAATTTTTGATTATTTAAAATCAGTCGGTTGTAAAATTTCGCTTGCAACTTCAACCTCGTCACAAACGGCTTTGAAGATTATGAAGAAAATCAATCTCTATGATAAATTTGATGCATTCGTGTGCGGTGATGATGTTAAAAACGGCAAACCCGATCCCGAGGTTTTTTTGATTGCCGCAAAGAAGCTCGGACTTGAGCCGGTGGACTGCGTTGCGTTTGAGGACAGCATTAACGGCATAAAATCTGCACATGCCGCAGGTATGACAACGGTTATGGTTCCCGATTTGTCAGAGCCGACAGACGAAATTAAACCGATGATAGATTTTTTGTGTACGGATTTAAGCGAAGCGATAGAACGAATTTCAAATTGAAAATGGAAAATTGAAAATTAATGTCGGGCAGACAGTTTGTAATGTAAAAAACATATTATGCCCGAGCATAACATTGCAATCGTTCGTACAAATAACCAAAACCTTTGTTATTGATTTTTCAAAAATCAACAACAAGGTATCTTGACAGGAACAAGTAAATATAAAAAACTTTTTTGTAAAAAACGAAACAAAAATATATATCCTGCTTTGAATTTCTTGTGTAAAACACTTTACAAATCGGTGTTTAAGTGATAAAATTTAAGATGATACAAAGTATCCGTACCGCTTGTTGATTTACGGTGCGTAATTAACGGGTATCGAAAATTTATGCGGCATCATTTCCTTTGCCGCTTTGATTAAAAAGGAGGACGATTCCATTGGCAAGAAAAATGAAAACTATGGATGGTAACAGCGCAGTAGCTCATGTTTCTTATGCGTTTACCGATGTTGCGGCTATCTATCCTATTACACCTTCTTCCGTAATGGCTGACCTTACCGACAAGTTCTCGGCACAGGGTGCCAAGAACCTTTTCGGCAGACAGGTTCAGGTAACGGAAATGCAGTCGGAGGGCGGCGCATCAGGTGCTGTTCACGGCTCACTCGCAGCAGGTGCTTTGACCACAACTTACACAGCATCACAGGGCCTGCTCCTTATGATTCCGAATATGTACAAGATGGCAGGCGAGCTCCTTCCGGGCGTTATTCATGTATCAGCCCGTGCGCTCACAAGCCACGCACTTTCTATTTTTGGTGACCACTCAGATATCTACGCTTGCCGTCAGACAGGCTATGCAATGCTTTGTTCAAACAATCCTCAGGAATGTATGGACCTTGCCGCTGTTGCTCACCTTGCAGCTATTGAAGGCAGAGTTCCTTTCCTTCATTTCTTTGACGGTTTCAGAACTTCTCACGAAATTCAGAAGATTGAGGAGTGGGATTACGCAGACCTCGCCGATATGCTTAATTGGGATGCAGTTGAGGCTTTCCGTCGTCGTGCTCTTAACCCTGAGCATCCTGTAACAAGAGGTACTGCTCAGAACGACGATATCTTCTTCCAGGCAAGAGAAGCTTGTAACAAGTATTATGACGCAGTTCCCGAAGTTGTTGTTAAGTACATGGACAAGGTTAATGCTAAAATCGGCACTGACTACAAGCCATTCAACTACTACGGTGCAGAGGATGCAGAGCATGTTATCGTTGCTATGGGTTCTGTTTGTGACTGTACGGAAGAAGTTGTTGATTACCTCAATGCCGCAGGCGAAAAGGTCGGTCTTCTTAAAGTTCACCTTTACAGACCTTTCGTTGCCGACTATATGCTCAGAGAGCTTCCTAAGACTGTTAAGACAATCTCTGTTCTTGACAGAACAAAGGAACCCGGTTCAATCGGCGAACCTCTTTATCTTGATGTTCTCGCCGCTATCAACGGTTCGGATTTTGCAGGTGTAAAGGTTTACACAGGCAGATACGGTCTTGGCTCGAAGGATACAACACCCGGCGACATCATCGCTGTTTACAGAAACGCTGAAAGCGAAACACCTAAGAGAAGATTTACAATCGGCATTGTTGATGATGTTACAAACCTCTCACTTCCGATTGTTGAAAATCCCGATACAACTCCGAAGGGTACACACAGCTGTAAGTTCTGGGGTCTTGGTGCTGACGGTACTGTCGGTGCTAACAAGAACTCAATCAAGATTATCGGCGATAACACCGATATGTACGCTCAGGGCTACTTTGCATATGACTCAAAGAAGTCGGGCGGTCTTACGGTTTCTCACCTTCGTTTCGGTAAAACTCCCATTAAGTCAACATACTACATTTCAAAGGCAGACTTTGTTGCCTGTCACAATCCGTCTTATGTTGACAAGTACGATATTGTTGATGACCTTAAAGAAGGCGGTTCATTCCTTCTTAACTGCCCATGGGATACAGAAGAGCTTTCCGAGCGTCTCCCGGGTAAGATGAAGAAGATTCTCGCTGAAAGACACATCAACTTCTACACAATTGACGGTATCAAGATCGGTAAGGAAATCGGTCTTGGCGGTCGTATCAACACAGTTCTTCAGTCAGCATTCTTCAAGATTGCAGATATCATTCCTGCCGACAAGGCTAAGGAGCTTATGAAGGCTGCCGCTAAGAAGTCATACATGAAGAAAGGTCAGGCTATCGTAGATATGAACTACGCCGCTATTGACCGTGGTATGGAAGACCTCAAAAAGGTTGAAATTCCTGCTGATTGGGCTAATGCTGTTGATAATTCAGTTGCCGATAAGGCAGAGGGTAACGGCGCTCTCGTTGAGTATGTAAACGAAATCCTCAAGCCTGTAAATGCATATAAGGGTAACAAGCTCCCTGTTTCAACATTTATGGATCATGTTGACGGTACTGCTCCTAACGGTTCTGCCGCTTATGAAAAGAGAGGTATCGCAGTTGATGTTCCCGAATGGAATCCTGAAAACTGTATTCAGTGTAACAGATGTGCAATCGTATGTCCTCACGCTGTAATCCGTCCTGTTGCCATGACAGCTGACGAGCTTGCAAAAGCTCCCGAGGGTACAAAGAGCCTCCCGATGATGGGACTCAAGGATCTCAACTTTGTAATGACAGTTTCAACACTCGACTGTACGGGTTGCGGCGCTTGTGCTCAGGTTTGTCCGGGTAAGAAGGGCGCTAAGGCTCTCACAATGCAGTCAATCGACTCACAGCGTCCTAAGCAGGCAGTATTTGACTACGCTCTCACACTTGAAGATAAGCCTGAAGTTCACGAGAAGTTCAAGTTCACTACAGTTAAGGGCAGTCAGTTCAAGCAGCCGTTGCTTGAGTTCTCAGGCGCTTGCGCAGGCTGCGGTGAAACACCATATGCAAAGCTTGTTACACAGCTTTTCGGTGACAGAATGTTTATCGCTAACGCAACAGGTTGTTCATCAATTTGGGGTGCATCTGCTCCTGCAACACCTTATACAAAGAATAAGAAGGGTTACGGTCCTGCTTGGCAGAACTCACTCTTTGAAGATAACGCAGAGTTCGGTCTTGGTATGGCTCTCGGTCAGAAGGCTATCCGCAACAGACTTATCGAGTATGTTGAGGGTATTCAGAAGGATACAGACAGCGCTGACCTTAAGACAGCTTGCCAGAACTATCTCGACACAGTAACAGATTCAACTTCAAGCCGTCCTGCAACAGACGCTCTTATCGCTGAACTCGAAAAGAACACAGAGGACGCAAAGGTTGGCGAACTTGTTAAGAAAACACTCGTTGACAAGGACGAACTCGCTAAGAAGTCAATGTGGATCTTCGGCGGTGACGGTTGGGCTTACGATATCGGTTTCGGCGGTCTTGACCATGTAATCGCATCAGGCGAAAATGTTAATATCCTCGTATTCGATACTGAGGTTTATTCTAACACAGGCGGTCAGGCTTCAAAGGCTACTCCTGTAGGTTCGGTTGCACAGTTTGCCGCTGCAGGTAAGGCTGTTAAGAAGAAAGACCTCGCCGCTATTGCAATGAGCTACGGCTATGTTTATGTTGCACAGTGCGCTATGGGTGCTGACAACAATCAGGTTCTCAAGGCTATGGTTGAGGCTGAAAGCTACAACGGTCCGTCACTCGTAATCTGCTACGCTCCGTGTATCAACCACGGTATCAAGGGTGGCATGGGCATTGCTCAGCTTGAGGAGAAAAAGGCTGTTGAGGCAGGTTACTGGAACATCTTCCGTTACGATCCTCGTCTTGCAGACGAAGGAAAGAATCCGTTCATGCTTGACGGTAAAGCTCCTTCTGCATCATATCGTGACTTCATCATGGGCGAAGTTCGTTATAACTCACTCACTCGTTCATTCCCCGAAAGAGCAGAAAAACTCTTTGAAAAGGCTGAAAAGGTTGCTGCTGATAAGTATGCTCACCTTGAAAAGCTTGCAAGCCTTCCCGATGCCGAGTAATTTTGGCTAAAGCTTGTACAAAGTGAATATGTGAATAAATAAAAAATTCTCCCGAATATGGCATTTGCCGTGTTCGGGATTTTTTTAATTGAAAATTGAAAATGGAAAGTGGAAAATTGTAGCGGCGTTCAGTGAACGCCAATCGAACCGATTGCAAAATCGGTTCGACCACAGGCAACGTCAGTATTTTTCCGTTTAAATAATAATTTATAAATGTAAACCCGTAGGGGCGGTCATCGTGTCAAGTGCAACATGGTAACCACCTGTGCAAGGACATGG
>ULTV01000002.1_pt1 | contig 20138 bp, 18 predicted proteins | sample 1957931 | NCBI WGS metagenome assembly ULTV01 (sample SAMEA4835743, study PRJEB28245) | human gut metagenome | biome: gut microbiome; material: fecal sample | place: Denmark | collected 2008
CTTTGAAGATGTTCATAGTCTGATCCATAAGACATTTCTAGAAAATTGGAACGGAAAAACAGCAGGGCTGTTTGTAAGCGAGCTTTTTATTTATACAATTGCAGTTTATTATAAGTTTCACTTTTATAAGGAATTGTCAAGTTTCTTTACCAGATCTTATTTTATTGATGAGTATGGTATTAACAACTTTAGTGATCTGTATGTGTATAGTGATAGCTTTCAGCACGATATGGTTTCTCGTGATGGTAAAAATTATCTTTCCGGGGCAGCAGAATTCTGGACAAAAAATATTAACGCCGATATTTGCTCTATTGATGAATTTATATTTGCTGATGTTCTTGCCTTTAACTGCTCTGTATACGGAAATATACCATCGGGTAGATTCTGGTGGTATCCGGTAACTTATATTTATGCGGGGTACAGTCAAAGTGCATTCCAAGGCTTTGCACAAAAATTGCAGTCAATAAAAGCGCTTACCAATGCAGCGGAAATGTTTGGATATGATATGTCAGATTACCCAGTAGAGCAGTTCAGAACAAAATTCAAGTCGGTTGAAACTCAAATAAAGAACGGGGAGTTTAGAAGTTACAGTTACTCTGGAGCATTTTCTAAGGCGCCTTTATTGGGTTATTATATTAAATTTGATCAGCTGGGAATCACGAAATAGTATTACCAAGCGCCTTGCTTTTGAAGAGCGCTTTGCTGATAATATTGCCTAAATAGTTGAATTGTTGTATCCGCCGAACTGATGCGCTGTATTATGCATTGGAAAATTTTTCGGGGATATTTGCGTTTAAACAGTTTTTTTCAGACCAAATTAATTTTTCAGAAAGTTTCTGCATTCTGGGAGATTAATATAAGGTAGCCTCTAAAAACCCACAAAAATTCAGGCAAATAGAAGCATTTAGCATAACCGGTCAAATATTGACCTGCAAGCAATGATTTGAAACAGAAATTTTACCTTGATCATTACCTTTTACTTGAAAAAGGGCGCAGTTATCCCATATCAGGCAGAGGCTCGTTTTAAGTAACTGTATCTGCAAAAGTTATATACCATATTGGTGATTCGAGGCTGAATACCGAACCGTGTAAATGCTAATAATACCCACAGGAAGTGAGGTATAAGCACATGAAAAGAACACACGGATTAGACGAGCGAGAGATGGAACTGGTGAAGCTGCTGATGGCAGACTGCCAGACCACAGGCGACATTCAGGCAAAGCTGAAAAAGCTGTTTGCTGGAACTATCGAGCAGATGCTCGAAGCAGAAATGGACGAACATCTCGGCTACGAGAAGAACTCCGTAGCCGGGAATAACTCCGGAAACAGTCGTAATGGTTATGGGAAAAAGACGATAATCAGCGATTATGGCGAGTGCGAACTCGCCGTTCCACGCGACAGAAACGGCGAGTTTGAGCCAAAAGTCATCGAAAAGCGACAGACAAGAACCGACGAAATCGAACAAAAAATTATGCAGATACGTACGCTGGCTGAACAAAGTTCAGCTAGGAATGTCGCAGCGCGATATCGAAGATACGCTAAAGCAGATCTACGGAACTGAGATTTCACAGGGACTTGTTTCGCGAATAACCGACAAGATTCTGCCGGAGGTAAACGAGTGGCAGAATCGTCCGCTTGAAGCAATCTACCCGGTGGTTTTCTTCGATGGGATCGTGTTTAATTCCCGCAAGGATAACAAAATTGTCACGAAACGCGTGTATTCTGTGCTGGGCATAAACATGGAAGGTCAGAAGGAGATCCTCGGCACCTGGATATCCGAAAACGAGTCTGCGAGCTTCTACGCAAGCATCTGTTCCGACCTAAAAAGTCGCGGTGTCAAGGACATTTTCATTTTTCAATGAGATTACGTGCGTTCTCATTGATAGGGTGAACGATATCGTGGTAAGATCCGGCTTCGTCTTTGCGGCTCGGCATTGCCACGAAAAGGTGGTCGGTTTCGATTACCTTAAGCTCGTGGATTGCAATGCAGCCGTCAATTGTCAGGGAAGCGATTGCTTTCAGATTTCCTCCAGTGAGGGATTTTCTAAACTTGATGTCTGAGATTTTCATGTTGATTTTACCTGTCTTTCTTTAGTTAGATTTTAGTCGTATAAGACCTTTAATAACACCCCGATCGGCGCCCCGCGATAGTGAAACACCAAATTCATATTTTGCGATGCTGTGAACAGAACGTGCGCGCACCATATTATTCCAAAATCTCTGCGAAAGCGGACTTCAAAGAGCAGTTTCAACAATTCCATATAATTGCCAGAAACCTGACTGTTCCGACAGTCAGTAAGAGCTTTCTGCTTCGCAGAAGGTGACTTTCGTTCGCGAAAGTCAGCGGCGTCGGCTATGCCGACCACGCAGACCCCGGAGGGGGCTGTGTGTCACCGCCTCTTATGCTCTTCCCCATTTTTAGCCGTACTCCGAAACGTCAGTTGAGGTAAACGGCGTGAACCCGCATTGTAATGCGGTTAAATGAGTGCGCACATCGTGCGCAAAGTCTGTTTCAGAAGTGTGCGCAACTTGCGCATTTTGCGCAGCAGTGCCCTTAAATGGCTTTGTTATGCGGCGCTTATTCCGTGTTTTTGCGCAAGTTTTCATGTCGAGTGTCACACGTGCGCAATTTGCGCATTTATGGCAAAATCATGTTCCAAATGTCGGTTTTGCCGTGCCTGACTGTCCGCCGAATTATTGTTCCAAGTTCTCGGAGCAGTCAGTTCCTCTGCATCTGCCAATTGTTGTCCAAGTTGTCTGGGCAGATATATGGTTCCCATATCGGCTCGAAAATTGTTTCCTGTTTTTGTCAGATTGTAAGTCTATGTTGCTGAGACACTTACAAGATGTGTGCGAAAATCTGGGCACCTGAATCGTGAAAAATCAGGTGTTTTGTCACACATAAAAGAATTGACCACGACTTGAAATCGTGGTCAAAATCTGTTTTCTTTGACTGGCTGACTGAGTCAATTGAATTTGTAATCATCTGACATAAAATGTTAAATCATTTAGCTAAATGCAAGAGTGATTTATAATTATTTCATTCCTTGCTTTGATTACTTCTTTCAAAAATTGCTTTCGCACTTCTGTTATCATCGGTGAAGCGTCGATTATTTCATAAATTTCTTTCATGTTGATTCTTGACTTAATGCGTTTCAGCGCTTTACAGCAATCATTGTTTTCGCATGATGTAATGAAATCAAGGTAATTTATCCGTTTCCCGTTTTGTTTTATGGCGGAAGTCGGAGCTCTAATCACTGTATTGTAAAACTCATCTTGATCAGATAAAATATCTTGTATCTTTTCCTCACTTATTTCAGGAAAAAGACTCGCTCCGCAGCTGCAAACAGGAGCAAGAAGCAATTCGTCCTTGCTTGTGTTATAAAGAAATCCCCAGTTCGCGTTATTCCGATTTGGGTTGCAAATCAGCGCGTCTACAATAAACATATCCCAGAACCATTCAGACACGACTCTGCTGTCAATTGCGTTCTGGTATTCAATATCAGATAAAATGCTGTTCAGATCTGTGTCGTAACAACTGCGCTTAGAATCAATATTTAAATTCTTTAATGACGCAAAATTCTGATATTTATATTCGTATGCTGCAAAGTCCTTGCAGGCTACAACGGTCACAACTTTACCTGAACACTTGGTGTAGGTTCCTAGAAGAACATCCTGAACGGGAATGCCAGTACTCTTAAATATCATACAGCTTATGTATTCTGTGAGGCAGCTGATATCATTCTCTTTAGTGGGGAACTTCAGCATATATTGTTCGTTGTTGTAGATAATCGATAATTTGGTTCTTTCCGCACCGGAATACGATTTGTTGCGATGCGGAGCATTAGTAAAATCTATCATAAATATACATCTGATGAATTGCTTGCGCTTTTTTATTCAGTATCGGCAGGAACAATTGTGAGCACATCGTTTCTCCTTGATTTCCTCAATTGCTCGTTTAACGCTGACTGTGTGAAGATCACCGTATGAATCAAGTATTCTGTCCACATCATACTTTTTTAGTATGTCAAGACCGCTGATTTGTTCGATAAAGAACCAATAAGCCATGACATATCCGAACCAATACAGATTTTCTCCATACAGAGGGCTTTCCTCGTCAATTGAGGGCAGATCGCTCTCAAATTCTCTTTCAAACGCGGCGAGAATATATGCTTTAGCCTGTGAGCACAGATGAACGTAAAAGTTGACGGTCTCGTCGTATGTGTCAGAAGCGAGCCACTTGTGAATAAGCTCATAGCGGTTGTATTTGTTTTCAGTCACTGCGATATAGAACACTTTGCCTATTTTTTCAGCCAGTTTTAATTCTGAAAAGTACATTGGTTCACCTTGTTAAAAACGTTTTGGGTTGAATGTTTCCATAAAATTATATCATATTTCTTGGATTAAATCAAGTTTTCTTGAGTAAGCAGATAACCAGAATAGAGGTTATTTATAATTACACGGTATTTCCATAAGTGTTTATGGTAAAATAGAAACGCAGAAAAAGGGCTCCAAAAGTGCATAGGTGAAAAGCCACCGCCGAGCCGTTGTCAGCACCTGAAAAATGCTGAAATTTTAGCTGAGAGGAAAAGCCACTTGGCTGAAGGAGGTAGCGGAAAGGTGATAAGTATGGCAGAAAAGATGTACATCAAGCAGTTGTACGAAGACGGCGTAAGCAAGAGCGAGATACAGCGGAGGACGAAGCTCAACTACTGCACAGTCTGCAAATACGCTGACATGGTAGACTGGAATGATGATAAGCTCCCGAACATGGAACCGGATAACTATCCGGTGCTCGGTGAGTATATCCTCCTCATCAATGAATGGCTCGAAGGTGAAGCCGCAGCCCCAAGAAAGCAGCGGCATACCGCCAAGAGGATATATGACCGCCTTCGTGCGGAAGCCGGTTACAAAGGCGGATACAGCAGCTTGAAACGATACGTCTGCAAAAAGCGTTTCGTATTGCGTCAGGGACTCGCAGGCTGCTTGCCGCTTGCACACCCTATGGCTCATGCCCAGGTTGACTTCGGAGAATTTCTGCACTGTGACGCTGAGGGAAACGAACACGAGGCGTATGAGCTTGTCATGTCGTTCCCGTATTCGGATAAAGCCTATGCACAGGTGTTCCCGTCACAGAATCAGGAGTGCCTGCTGATCGGTATGCGCCGTATCTTTGAATATATCGGCGGCGCACCTGCGAGGATACACTTTTATCATGGCCACGCTCTCGTTGCTTCATACCGCCGCTGTTACGGCAAAAACGAGGAGCTTATGGACTGGACGCAGTACGTCAGGACGCTGTGCAGAAAACCGGTGAAGTATGAAAAGCAGCGAATTTCTCCGCTGCTCTTCACCGTATGCTGCATCGGGTCGCCCCAGCGTTACCCTGTTTCGCTGCGATTTTAACATTGCTACGTTTTCGGGATTATTCGCGGTTACACAGTTCTTTTTTTCAGACCCTATTTATATGACCTCGTCAAAGAATGACCTCTGAAGCATGATCTGAAAAGAGCAGCGCATTTTCTTCAATCGGCGTTATTTTCTGAAGAAATGGAAATCACAGCAATTTCCGCCGTAGCCTAGCGTTTTTGTTCGCGTAAATCCTATTTTTTTCAGTCCTCCGTAGGTCACATCATCCACATCGCAGAACAGCGGACACAACTCCGCGCAGCCGTTTTCCACGCAAGCCGTATGCCACAGGCACTTCGTGATAGTAATATCATAGCAGTCCTTACTGTGATTTTGCGTACTCACCTGCAAATCAGTCGTGCGCATGATTTTCAAAAATGTTCTGCTGTAAATTGAGTAAAACCCGGGGAACAGTTCCATTTTCGCAGTGGACGAATGCTTTTTTGCTGCGACAACGTCAATCATATATTTACGCATATGCACATATACTTCATCTTTCGGGAAATCGCTTTCCAACAAGGCTTTATACATCGCTATGCGCGGAAGAATCGTCTGAGCCAGCGTTTTCATCTGATTGGCAGTTTTGCCGATTGTATTCTCAATCATTGCGGCAAGGATTTTCTCCTGTTTATCGTATAAGGCACTGCCTTTCTCCTTTCCGAATTCCCTTGTCAGGTATGCCTTTATCGGTTTTTGCTGTTTTATATTCATCGTTTTGCACCTCATGTAAAGCAAATAAAATCTTCATGTCTAAAGCCAATTAGCAATGACTAACCAGATTATACTACTTTTATTCTGCTTTGTCAATATAGGAAACAGCTTATTCCGCCCAGTATTCCCTATTGACTTTTCGCAAGGTGTGTGATAAAATCGAATTATAAAATCTCTACAAAAGGAAACCTGCACGAAACTTGATGTTTTAGGAATAATCGGAGCCTGGCTCCTATGCGCTTGACTGCGTGGAAGCAGAGCTTATCCATGTTACCAGCCGCCATGCAAAGCGCGCGGCATATATGAGCGTCTGCACCGCGGAAAAAATGGGGATACACGGCGGTTCATTGCAGGATCTCACAGCATGTGCGCTTCTGCATGACAATGCACTCACCCAGTACCTTCAGGAGAAATTCCACGGGGCGTCTGATATGAAGCATACGGCATATGCTGAATCCGGAGATATGCTTGTATTTCTATTTGACGCAGCAGGAAGCATTGCAAAAGAAGCCGAGCGGAAATACCTTTGCGGAAAGACATACTGCTGCATTTCGGATAAAACAGCCATACAGATCCGCGAGATATGCCGCGAGAATACCCCCGCCGATTCGGACAGGCTCATAACCCGGCTGCTGGGGCTTGATACCTCCGGAAATATGCCCCGGGACGAGCGTATAAAAGAGGTGCTGGAGTACTTCCGGGAACTGGACGAGATTCCCGAGGATATTACGGCGCAGCTCTGCGCAAGAGTATGCCTGTCACCGAGCAGGCTGTCGCATTTGTTCAAGGAAAACGTGGGAATATCGCTCCACCGCTATCTTGCAATGGACAAAATGCGGAAAGGGTATATCTATTTTCAGAAGTACGGAAGCATAACCGAGGCTTCAATGCGCGCGGGATTTGATTCTCCGTCACACTTTGCAGCTACCTGCAAGAGAATGTTCGGCATATCTTTTTCGGAATTTATAAAGAGCGAAAAATAACAGCAGGTAATTGAAAGTTTTTTCATCGGAAATATGGTATCATAGTTATAGCAAAAGCAGGAGGATTTCACGATGAAAAAATATGATATCACACAGCCCGTAAGACTAAAAAAAGGCGTATACGACCTTAACAGCGAGAGCAATTTTAACTACCAACTGAACCGCGTAATCAACTGCGACGCGGCAGAATTGAGGATGCTGCACCGATTGCCGCAAAGATAAAGGTAAGCGCCGACTGGAAGCGCGAGTTGATTGCCCTCGGCGACAGGGCAATTAACGAGGAACGCACCGAAAACGCGATTGCCTACTACCGCATGAGCGAGTTCTTTATGTACGACGGTGACCCCGATAAGAAGAAATACTATCTTAAAGCCACCGTGCTTTTCTACCAGTATTACGCCGATTATTTTGAAGGCGAAAATCCCATCATAGAAAAAATAGAGGTGCCCTTTGAGGGAGTGAAGCTTCCGGTAATGCACACCGTTCCCGAAACCAAAAGCAAGGGCATTATTCTTATCCACGGCGGCAATGACAGCTATTTTGAGGAGTTCCTCTTTGCGATACTTTATCTTCGGGAAATGGGCTTTGAGGTCTATATGTTCGAGGGACCGGGGCAGGGAGGAGTAATGCGCGTCCAGGGCATGCACTTTACTCACGAATGGGAGAAGCCTGTCAAAGCCGTGCTTGATTATTTCGGGCTTGACGATGTGACTATAATCGGAATATCGTTGGGAGGATATCTTGCGCCGAGGGCAGCCGCATTCGACAAGCGCATAAAAAGAGTTGCTGCGTGGTCGGTGTTCCCGTGCTTCCAGGACGTTATCGTGGGAATGCAGAAGCCTGACTGCGGAGCAGGCGGACGAGCTGATGTGGCTGATGAACGAGAGAATGTTTCTGCGCCGTACTTGCAATCAGTACAGCCTGTGGCTACCCGCAAGGAAAATGCTGTCCGCAGACTTCCCCTCGGTTTCAAAAATAATTATCGTGTTCTCGCCGATTTTCAGCAGCGGAGCGGGAATATACAGCCTCCTCTGCGGTCCAATTTCCCAGAAGCGCCCCAGGTTGAAGCCGTTCACGAACGCGCAGCCCTTGCCGAAGCCCTCGGTATCAAGGAACGTGTCGCAGGGTTCGTCAACGTTCAGCGTGAACCTGTAAAATGCCGGAGAATTTCCGGAATGACCACGGCTGAAATCAATGGCTGATATCTGCTTTTCGTCAAGCGGGAGCGGGAAAATTTCGAATCCGAACTGGCGGTGGTCGTTTACTTTCACGCCGCCGTAAATGCCCTTGCGCTGATTTTCAAGCCCGGTGCCGAAATTTTCACGACCGATATTTTCGCACAGCAGGTCGAGCGTGCCGCCGCTCTCCGCGCATGAAACCTCCGACTTTTCGCTGATATTCTCCGCAAACGCAGTGCAGATAAACTTTTTGTTCAGATAGCATTGAACCCGGTCGTTCGCGTCCTCCAGCCTTATTTCACGAACCGTTTCGCCGCCGCGGATTTTCGTGCGGTAGAGAATGTAGCCGTAATTCTGTCCGATATCCTCCATTGTGAGCGGGTATGCGCTCTTAACTGGGGCGCTTATCTCCGGGAGTACGCTGAACAGGTCGGCTTTCCCGGTGCATTTCACCTCGCCGTACTCGCGGCGCTTTATCCCGGTCGTGAGCGGGATTTTTCGAACCTCTGCGTACTTAGAAATCGTCTGCCGGAAAAGTTCGTATTTCGGGGTGATTTCCCCGGCTTCGTTGAGCGGCGCGTCATAGTCGTAGGAGGTGACGTCTGCGGTTTTGTTTCCGCAGTTTCTGCCGCTCATGAAGCCGAAATTCGTGCCGCCTTCGAACATATAGAAGTTCACGCTCCCGCGTTTCAGAATCTCGTCAAGTTCAGCCGCAGCCTTTTCGGGAGCAGTCGTGTGGTGCTCCTCGCCCCATGCGTCAAACCATCCGTTCCAGAATTCCATGCACATCAGCGGCTTATTCTCGCCGATGAATTTCCTCATCTCGCCGAACTGCCATTCAGCAGCCGAGCCGAAATTCCCAGTCGGAAGCGCTCCCTCCACCATACCGGATTTGAATACAGCCTCGCTCCACGGACCGTCCGAGGTCACGAACGGCACGGTGATTCCAAGCTCCCGCAGCGTATCCCGGAGAAATTCAAGGTACGCCGTATCGTTGCCGTAGTAGCCGTATTCGTTTTCAAGCTGCATGAGGATTATTCCGCCGTGTTCAACGCGGTCATACTGGTGCGGAACAAGTTTCGGGATCAGCACATTATAGTATTCTTTTACCGCATTGAGATACGGTTCATAGCTGCACCGCAGGCGCATATTCCGGTCTTTCAGCAGCCACGCGGGAAGTCCGCCGAACTCCCATTCCGAGCAGATATACGGCGAGGGACGGATAATTACGTACAGTCCCAGTTTTTCCGCAAGTTCGATGAAATGCGCCACATCGTGCATTCCGTCAAAGCGGAAGTTGCCCTTTTTCGGCTCGTGAAAATTCCATGGAATGTAGGTTTCAACGGTGTTGCAGCCCATATTCACGAGCTTTTCGAGCCTGTCCTGCCAGTATTCCGGAACGGTGCGGAAATAGTGGAACGCGCCGGAAATTATCTTGAACGGTTTGCAGTCCAGGTAAAAGTCGTCCTTTATTTCAAACATGTCTTCCTCCGGTCAGAATTCTACTGCGTCGAGCGTGAATGTTCCGCTTACCACCGCAATCTTAACGGTGTGCTTGCCTTGCGGGACCTTGAACCACGCGCTGCACTGGCGAGCCTTTGCGCCGTCAGAGGAGCAGGTTTTCAGCAGCTTTCCGTCAACGTAAACCTTGATTTTATACGCATCCGACTGACCTATCAGCGAAAACCTGCTACCGGTAAAGGTGAACTGCATGGTCTTTGCCTTTTCGCCCTTTGCAACTGTCGCGCGGGAAATGGTGCGGTTGAAATGCGTGTACTGGTCGGGGACTGTCCTGTACCAGTCGCCCTTGTAGGTGATAGACGCGTCATGGTCGTCAACCCTTGTGATCGTGGACTGATAGCCCTTTACCGGGGAAACTTTCAGATTATCGAAGATGTTGTTGTACAGCCCGCTGCCTATTGAGATCCGCCCGGAATTTGCAAAGGCGCTTTCGTCCTTGTAAATTACAAGTTTCTTGCCGTCCAGATATGCGATGATCTTGGTTCCAGCAGCAGTTATTTTCACGGTGTGCCATGTATCTGACTTGAATTTCTTGACTGTGCCGCTGGAAATTGTGGTTGCATTCTTACGAAGCTCCCAACGTCCGGCGGGGTATACTTTCAGACTGTAACCGTTTTCCGCAGACCACGAATCAAGCTCCGCAGTAAGGTAGCGCACGCCGAACGAAACGTAGTTGTCGGAGGCATTGCCGTCAAATCTGAAATCAATCTTCGCGGAGTAGTTGCTCCAGCGGTCGTCCCCGAGCGATGTAATAGGATTAGGAGTGCTGCGGTAGCGCCAGTCGGTGGGCTTGTTGTCCGCGTTAATCATCTGCATGAGGACCTTGTTCCCGTCAACCTCCGCGACTTCGAACGCTCCGCCGTAATCGGCGGTGTAAAGCGGCGCGTTTCCTCTCGAAGCAAGGAACTCGTCGGAATACTCGAACTTGTCGGTATAGCTGAGCTTCAGCGGCTTATCCTCGTAAGAGCAGTTGTAAACGGTCGGGTCGGCGGTCTTGTCGAGTGTGGTTACGGTAACGATGGAGTAGGGCTTGACTTCGATAGAATACGCATAGCCGCCGTCCGTTCTTGTCGGCTGATACGCGGCGATTTTCTTAAAATAATTTGCGTCATAATCCTGCCCCTTATCGGGACCTCTGGTTTCCCAGACGTAGACCGGAGCGTCAGATTTCGCCAGATTGCTTACGGTGAATGTGTAGTTTCTCTGCTCGGCGCTGTCGTTGCATATCACGATGGAGTAGTCGCCGGTAGATGTGTCGGTCGTGGTCATGTAGTTGTTCGTGGTTTCGGAGATAGCGTGGGATTCCTTGCCGTCGCCGAAGCACGCGCTGTCGATATAGCGCCAGCCGTTCTTCATGAACATCGTGAAATGCGCCGAGGTCCAGATCCCGCAGTCCGCTTCATAGTGACCGCTCCACGGAGTCTGCGCGTTGAGCAGGGATTTCGGGAAGTACTTCGCGCCGGAGTAATACGCCGCGACCGCCGGCTGATATTCGTACATCGTCATTCTGCCGTTGTAGTATGCGTTGATTATTCTGTTGCACACGTCAAGCGCACCGTTTGTTCCGTTAAGACCGCTGCCGTTGCTGTTCACCGCTAGCTTCGCGATGTTGGTGGAGGCTACACCCTCGGTGTACCAGACTTCCTTGCCGTAGTCGTGGTTGAGCGCCTTTACTGCGTCGTTCGCCCAGGTGTTGTAGTGCTCGCCGAGGATATCCACCGCGTCGCGTAGCTTCTCGTTGTTCGTCATTTCCTTTGCGATCGCCCATGAGCCTATTTCGTCGGAAGCAACTATTTTAATTGCGCCGTAGTCGTAGCGTTCGTCGGTTTCTTTTTCCAGCCTGTCGGCGAAGTAAATTATCCAGTCGGTATCGACCTTTGCGGCTTCGTTTGCGTCGGCGCTGATGTGCGTGAATTTAATTCCATAGGTGTCGTAAGCCTTGTCCAGAGCCGCTTTGTACCACTTGTAGCGTGCCTTGAATCCGTTCTCCTGCGACACGGAGAACGCGTCCGTCACCCACTTCGGCTCGCCCCAGCGGAGCAGGTCAACCGAGATATCCGGGTTGATCGAAAGCGCGTCAGCGGCGAACATGAAGCCTGCGCCGCGCGTTACGTCCGCTTCCTCGTCCTCAGAGCGCATTATGGACGGCTCTGTGCCGGAGGAGGAATTTACGTCTGTTCCGAATTCAATTTTGACGTGCGTCAGACCTGCGCCGTAATCCGGCTTGAACAGCAGGTTCATTATCTCCCAGTATGCCTTTGGATTCTTCGCCTTGTAGTCCATGAGAAGCCGCGAGGAGTTGTTTCCAGTGATTGCTCCCAGACCGCGGTAAACGGTGCCCGCGTCCATGTTTACGGTGCTTCCGTCAACGGATACCTGCTTGTACTCCGAATTCACCACAGCGGGCAGAATGCTGATATTTTCTGCCGAACTCATTAGCGCCACCTCCGTCTGTTTGATTTCATAGCAGCCTGCCGGCTTTCCGACCAGAATGGAAAGGGACAAAGCGGCTGCGATCATCTTTTTAAAGTTCATGAGTAATGCTCCTTTCGCACTTGATATTCTTATTATATAGGATTAAGAGGAGCGGTTCAACATACTATCTGTTGGTTTCTATAGAAAATCTGCTGTAAACTGTTGATTTTATCTCCGGAGCATGTTATACTTGTTGTGAGGTGATATTATGCCGATTATCGAGCATGCCGGATATTACGAGAGCAAAATGTCGGGAGTGAGCCATGAGCATTTCTGCTGTGAAATAATGTTCCTGACTGAGGGCGGGACCGATGTTACCGCAAAGGGGCTCCACCAGATCCGCGCGGGCGATCTTGTGCTGATAAAGAGCAGACAGCACCACACCGTCCGCGTGACATCGGCGGGGGAGTACCACCGCTACATCGTCATGATAAATCCGTGGGAGCTGCGGAATCAGCTTGTCCGTCCCGACCTATTCGCAATGCTGACGGACACCAGCAAGGAGGGACTTATAGTTGTCCGCAATGTCCCGGAGCTGCGCGGGGCGTTCGACAAAATGACCGGAATATTCGCAGGCACCGCGAATGTCTACACGGAACTCAGCGCCGCGCTTGAGGTGATATCCGTTGTGTATGAGCAGATACGTCCCCGGACGGAAAATCACCCTGCCAGCGCGCAGAAACAGCTAGCCGACAGGGTGCGCAACTATATTGAGAGGAATTATGCGAACACCGTAAAAATCGCGGACATCGCGGCTGAAAACTTCGTGAGCGTGGGGTATCTTACTCACGTGTTCACCGCTGAAACCGGAGTTTCCCCTCGTGAATACCTCTCGCATATCCGCTGCACGAGGGCGTATGAACTTATCCGGCACACCGCCATGAAATTCGCGGATATATCCGCCGTCGCGGGCTTCTGCTGTGCAAACGATATGAGCCGGAAAATACGGGAGTACTACGGGAAAACGCCGACCGAAATACGCAGGAACACCTAACATTGTCATTGTTTACTTACAGGAACTTCTTTTCCTCTAGCATATTCATTATTCGCGGAAATGCAAGGTCGGACGGCCATGTGTCGTCATACGCCGGAGCAAGCAGAAGAACGTCGCCCCTGATATTCTCGACTTTTATCCGGCTTGCGTCGGTGCGGTCGGCGAAGCACTCGTTGTAATAAAATCGGTTCATCGACCTGAAATCATAGCGCGTATCTTTTTTCAGTTCACGCAGCGTTCTGTGGAGGTGCGACAGCGCCTCCGCTGGTTCATAGGGTACGTCCTCACCGTGGTAGGAGAAATAGGACTTATGCTGACGGAACAGCATATTCCTGCAGCCCTCCACGACAAAATCAAATCCTGACACCGATACAACGCAGGATATATCTGGCAGATACGAGGCGCAAAGCAGAGTATATGCCGCTCCGAGGGACAGCCCGGTCATGCCTATCCAGCGGATTTCAAGCCGCTCGTAATTTTTCAGGAATCTGACCGCCTTTTCAGCATAATCTACCGGAATGCTTACAGTCTGCGCGGACAGCGGCTTCCACAGATAGTACCCAAGCGCAAGGACGTGAAATCCCTCGCTGCAAAGCGCTTTGGCGCGCAGTTCCACAAAATCGCGCTTTTCGCCGCTGCCGCCCACCAGAATGACCGCCTTGTCCGTGGGAATATTGCTTTCATACAAAGTACCTAGGGACACGCTGATTAAAGCGCAGCGTATCAAAATCAGACCCGTGAGTATTCTCGTTTGAGCGGGTCGATTTTGATTTAATCAGCGTTTCCCTAGGAAGCCCTCTTTTTCTAACGTGCACTTGTACATGATGTCATACTTTCGTTTATCCGCCGCAGTCCTCAAGCGACCTGTCGCGGCGCTCCATCAGCTCAGCCCACAGGAGCACCGTATCCATTACCGCCGTCTGATTTCCGCAGCAGCAGTGGTCTGCGCCCTGTTCATGCACGGTTATCTCACGCGAGGAAACGGAACGCGCGTTTTTCAGCAGAAACAGATGCCTGCCTATTCCTGCGCGGCACGCCATAGTGTCCCGGCTGCCGCCGATAACAAGGTAATCTTTCGTCAGGCGGTCGGAAATCGGGCGGAGGTCGACGCTCCACAGGATTTTCGCAAGCCTGTATACATTCGTGGTTCCCATGCGGTGGAAATATGTCCGGAAGAACGGCATTCTCCTGCCCTTTTTCGCAGCATAGAGAATATTTATCAGCCAGCCGAAGAGAAATAAAAACACATTAAGCATGCCCCATATAAGTCTGTTCACGAACGCATTATCATAGAAATTCATTTTCAGCGCGCCGAACTGCGCAATGCTCACGCACTTTGTCACCCTGTCGTCGAACGCGGACGCCCTCGGCGCAAAAAATCCGCCCAGCGACTGACCGACAAGAATTGCATCGTGCAGGTCGAAATATTCCGTGACTGCCATCACGGGCTTCTCCCATTCGATTATCAGCGGAGCGCCGTGAAGCCTTATGCACTCGCCCTGACCCGGTCCTTCGAACAGGTAAACGTTATACCCATGCTCCCGTAAGTACTCACCCTCGATGAAAAACTCCTCATAACTGGAGTCAAAGCCGCCGTGCATGACGATAGTGCCTTTCGCGGATTCCGCATTGAATTTCAGCACAGGCATCGTGTAGCCCTCATACGGGACATTTATCAGTTCCACAAGCGGGCGCTCGCCGCTGAAAAAATCCGCATAGTACTGGAAGAAAAGCTCCCTCGCCTTTTTCCACGCAGCAAGCCCGTTTGGATCCTCCCAGTCGGTGTAGAATTCCGACATACGGTACAGCGCGGCGGCATTTTTTATATGTCCGTTTTCAAGTTCCTTATCGGCTCTTGTTTTAAGCACCGTATAAAAATCAGACGTGCTCTTTATTGTCGGACCTATCTCCATTGCGACGGAAAGGTTGCAGCCGTCCATGTTCACCAGTCGGTTGAGCTGAAAGCTTATCCCAGCGTCGGCGTTTAGTTTGTGCATTCCTACCGGTAATTTTATCGGTTTTGTGATATCGTATTTTTCCATAATTTCTCTTTTTGTCAGAATTTTTCAATGAGGAACTCTTCGACTTCTTTAATGTACAAATCAGCTCGCATTACCATTCCGAGATGTCCGCCGTAGCTTTCCTTTACAACCGGGTTTGTGAAAATATCCACCAGCTTCTGCGAATCAGCTTTATCAAACATATCATGCTCCGGAATAAGCACAAGCACCTTCCCGTCCAGATATGAAAAATCGCTTTTCGCAAATTTATCCATTCCGGATAATATATCTCCTGTTGCGCTCATTGCGCGGAGATATGAGTATCTGTAGCTCTCTTCCCGACCGATAAATTCAAGAAAAGAAACCGCATAAGCCTTTTCCTCCGCAGTTTCGTTCCTGAAATGCTTTTTTACCGCGTTGCCAAGCATTTCTTTCAGCTTTTCAAATTTTACATGTTTGATGTTAATCTTAATAAGCGGGAGCAGGAATCTTTTATTTTTCATTGCCGCTACATAAGAGGAATCAACGGTAATGGTGCTCATCATGATAAGCCCGCCGACCTTGTATTTTTTAGCGTAAAGCTGACCAAGAACGCCGCCGTCGCTGACTCCGCATAAAATAGGAAGCGTTACATGAAGCTTGTCAAACAGCCCGTGAAGCAGCTCTGCCATTTCATTGTTCTTGAAAACCTTCGCGGGATATTTCATCATAATGACGCGGTAATTATTTTCAAAGGCTGACATGTATTTTATCCACGCCTGCTGCATATCCATACCGTTGAGAAAAACAATAGTCTTACCGCCGTTTCCGCTGTCGATAACCTCGAAGCCGTGTCCCGAAACATTCACGGCTTTATAGCTGTGGGTTTTCATAAAATCGCTGTATTCATCGGCAAAATTTCTCATATGATCTCCCCTTTTCTGCTTATATAAATTTCAATGGTTCTGAGCATTACCCGAATGCTGTTTTCGATAGAAGCCTTTACCATCGTGTCACGATGTTCCCTTATCGCATATATTGATTTGATAAGATTTACAAACGTTCCGACATCAACGCCCTCGCGAACATCATCTATCAGCGACAGCCACAGCCGCGCGGTCTGTAACTGCTCACCCGTATCGAACAGCGCCCGCTTGGTGATATGTTTTCTGAGCCAGAGAAAATCGTTGACGGTAAGCCCGTTCATGAGGTCAAGCTCCGAGTGGATATACTCATTGAAGAACTCCACGAATTCATGCGCCGACATCTGCGTTCTTCCATTCAGCTTAGCAAGCAGCATTTTCTGAGTTTCAGCTCCTGCGTATTCCACCATCTCAAGGATAAAATTCTCCTTTGAGCCGAAAAACAGGTAAAAGCTGCCCTTTGCTATCCCGACAGCGGAGGACAGCTTCTCAACGGACATTTTCTGTATGCCGAGTTCCCTGCTGAGCCGTATCCCGGCGGTTATCAGCTTACTTCGTATCAGTTTCATTTCCTCGTCGGTAAATGCTGTCGGCATATCTGCACCTCTTTTTCTGTGACTGGATTTAAGATTTCGGTCACACGACAATATTAGCATAAACTAACCACATTGTCAACCGGTTCGAAATACGATTTGTGAATTATGTTGCTCCGGCGGATTGATATTTGTGTATTCTACACAGCACAAGTTATACAAAGCTTACTTGTTTATTGATTGGAAAGCTGCGGACGGGAAAATCACTCTTTACTTTTCGCATTGCCTTAAATTCCTGTAAGCATTGTATTATTATCAGAGAAAGAAAAATGGAAATATGGACTGTTAATCTTATTTGTCATATAATTTAACAGCATTAATTCGAAAGAAATTCACTAAGAACAGCACACCTGCTGACGTCAATCCCAAGCCGAACTACGTTAAATCCGGCTGCGAGCTAACGAAGCCGGCTATCACAAGAAGTGTGCGTTTTTACATGGTAGAACTTTCTTTTCACTTCTCTGAACCGCCAATTTCTTTGTCAGCATTTCTCATGGAATTAAACCCTATCAGTACCGTCCAGACGTATGCGCAGGTTTTGGGTATCATCAGCATTCCTATCACGGGGACTTCCTCTGCAAAAGGCACCACCGGAATGAAGAATCCAAAACTAAGGAAACGCTGATTAAATGTACCCGAAAATCAAAAAATATGGTATAATAGAAACAAGAAAAAAAGCAGAACAGGAGAAAAAATGAAACAGATAACATTCAGCGATATGGAATACGGTAATAGGAAGAGAACAACAAAGCGAGAAGAATTTCTTGACATAATGGAAGAAATAATCCCATGGGAGGAGTGGGTAGAATATGTGCGCCCGTATTATCCCGATGGCAAGCGCGGCAGACCGACCAAAGGAATAGAAACAATGCTCAGAATGTATCTGCTGCAAGTATGGTTCAATCTTTCCGATGAGGGAGTAGAGGACGCGATTTATGACAGTTATGCATCTCTCGTTCGTCTAATCCGTGTGTTCTTTTCATCTTCAATACCTCACTTTCTGTGGGTATTATTGCCATTTGCACGATTCGGAATTCAGCCTTGCAAAAAGCTATCCATACATACCAAATGGGCGCACATCACTGTACGCTCATCATTATTTTCAGCTAATTAACCCCAGACTTCTTCCGCAATTTCCTTTACAAGCGCGAGCTTAGCCCACTGCTCGGCTTCGGTAAGCTTGTTGCCTATCTCGCAGGAGGCGAATCCGCACTGCGGGCTGAGGCAGAGTCTGTCGAGGGGAATGTACTTTGCAGCCTCGTGGATACGTTCGATGACGGTCTGCTTGTCCTCAAGCTCCGGCTTTTTTGAGGTTATCAGTCCCAGAACCACCTTTTTGTCCGGCGAGACCTTTGCAAGCGGTTCGAAGCCGCCGCTTCTCTCATCGTCATATTCAAGCAGGAGCGCGTCAACGTTCTCATGCGCAAAAACGTAGTCCGCAACGGAATCGTAAGGTCCGCTCGTAAAGAACGTTGAGTGGTAGTTTCCGCGGCAGATGTGCGATGTTATCACCATGTCGGCTGGCTTGTTCTCAAGCGCGAGGTTATTCACGGCGAGGAGCTGCTTTTTAACGTCCTCAAGGTCGATCCCGAGAGCCTTGTATCTCTGACCTGCGGCTGCGCCTACGACCGCGCCCCAGGAGCAGTCGTCAAGCTGTAAATTCTGGCAGCCTGCATCATAGAACTGCTTTATTACGTTCTGATATGCAAGACCGATGTCGTTTATAAGTTCCTCGTTGGTCTTGTAGTAATTCCTCGTTGCGATGATATTCTGCGGAACTATCATCTGCTGAAAAGTCTGCGCGGGCGCTGGGATCGTGTACTTTGCAACAGTGTTCTCGTCCTCAAACTGCTTTAAGAACTTGAAATACTCAACGAACGGGTGCGGTGCAGCCGTGATCTTTCCCGTGAGGAATGTGTCCTCCAACGCGGCAAGCTCTCCGTTGAACTGAACTCCCGAGCCGGTCTGCTCGTGACCTACGCCGTTAAATCCCCACATGAAGTCGAGGTGCCAGTATTCTCTGCGGTACTCGCCGTCAGTGATGATGTGGTAGCCGGCTTTCTTCTGCTTCGCCACAAGGTCGCGGACAGCTTCGTCCTCAATGGTTGTGAGCTGTTCTCTGTTTATTTTTCCTGCCTTGAAGTCCTTTCGTGCCTGCTTCAGATTTTCGGGGCGCAGGAAGCTTCCCACGAAATCGTAGCGGTAGGGTGATGTGATATTGCTCATTGTGTTACCTCTCTTTTCTTTGTATCAGTAATCCTATTGATTTGCTATGTTCAGAGTATAACACAAAAGGGGAGAATAGTAAAATACTTTTCAATGCAGCTTGTCCATAGTTTTAATCTATGGACAGGTGAAATTTCAGCCGCTCCAGATAGTTCTTCCCGTACCTGCCAAGAACGGTGTTTTTCCGCGTTACAATGCCGATTCTCATGCAGCAGTCGGATTCAAGCGGTCTTGCGATGATGTTTTCGCCGTTGAGCTTCGGGTCGATTATTCCGGAGCTTACGGTGAATCCGTTAAGCCCTATCAGCAGGTTGAAAAGCGTTGCCCTGTCGCGAACCATGATGTTTTTCGGAAGTTCAAGCGAGCTGAGGAACTCCTCCGAATAATAGAACGAGTTGTGCTTTCCCTGCTCAAAAACGAGGTAGGGATAGGGTTTCAGATCCTCAATGGTTATTATTTTCCTGCCCGCAAGCGGATGCTGTCCGGAGATAAAAACGTGCGGCTTTGCGCGGTATATTTCATCAAAAACGAGGTCGCTTTTCTGGATGATCTTCGACAGCACGGATTCGTTATGTTCGCTGAGATACAGGATCCCTATCTCGCTCCTGCCGAGTGAAACGTCGTCGATTATTTCATAGGTCTGCGTTTCGCGGAGGGTGAAGCTGTAAGCGTCCGCGTTGTACTTCCGGATAACATCGATAAAGGCGTTTACCGCAAATGAATAGTGCTGGCAGGAAACGCTGAACCTCGGCTTCTGGAAGTGCTCGCCCCTGAAATGCTCGGTCATAAGGTCAGCCTGTTCAAGGAGCTGCCGCGCGTATGACAGCAGGACTTCGCCGTTCCGCGTCAACTCAACGCCCTTGTTCGAGCGGATAAACGCGGTCACTCCCATTTCCTTTTCAAGGCTGTGAATTGCCGCCGTGAGGCTCGGCTGCGCGATAAACAGCCTCTCCGCAGCCTCGGTGATGTTCCCGCATTCCGCTACGGTTATTATGTATTTTAACTGCTGTAATGTCATTGATTCCTCCGTAGAAATTTCTCAATAACATTATATATTATTTCTCGCGGAAAATCAATATGTATCTGGTCATTGATATTGACTATATAAAGGTAACCTCTAAAAACCCCTATGAAAAAGAAGAAAAA
>ULTV01057187.1_pt1 | contig 19781 bp, 13 predicted proteins | sample 1957931 | NCBI WGS metagenome assembly ULTV01 (sample SAMEA4835743, study PRJEB28245) | human gut metagenome | biome: gut microbiome; material: fecal sample | place: Denmark | collected 2008
TACAGATCACGGCATGATATACTTTTAAAAAATACGCGAGCGGTTGTGACAGAATGGATCTCAATAAATTGAATGTAGACTTTGGCGGCGGATCTCTGCTGCAGATAGCAAACAGAAGTCCTGTCCAGATGATGTCATATCTTTGTGAGACCCCCGACGGAAAGACCGTTGTGATCGACGGCGGAAATCCGTGCAAAGAGGACGGGGAATATTTATATAGCATCTTAAAAAAACGCGGCGGAAGAGTTGATTTGTGGATCATGACTCACGCGCATAACGATCATTTCGGTGCGCTGCTATGGATGTTTGAAAACATGCCCGATTTTGACCTCGACATAAAAAGAATGGCTTTCACATTCCCTCCGATCGATTGGTTCAAAACGATCGGACACGGGGAAAACTACGAATGGGTGGTCCGCTTTTACGACCGGCTGAAGGCGCACGGCATAAGCGTTGAACCTCTTTTAAAGGGTGAGACGATAGACGTCGGCGGTATGAGCTTCGAAATAATTAACGATTGCTCAAATTATCCGAACTACAGAACCGTAAACGACACAACAATAGTTTTTCTGGCGCATTTTCCAAAGCGCGATGTTCTCTTCCTCGGCAATCTGGCGAAAAAGGGCGGCAGCGATCTGCTTGCAAGCTGTGACACCGGAAAGCTCAGGTGCGATATAGTGCAAATGGCTCATCACGGGCAGGACGGCGTTGACAGAGATTTTTATAATATAGTGAAGCCGAAAATCTGCCTTTACACCGCACCTTCATGGCTGTGGGACAACAATTCCGGCGGCGGCAAGGGCAGCGGTCCGTGGAAAACTCTCGAAACACGCCGGTGGATGGAGGAACTGGGGGCTGAGCAAAGCTGCCCGAACGCTTTTGGAGATTATCTGTTTTATTGATAAGTATAGGCTGACAAGAGTCGAACACCGTACGGTTTCGCTCGCCGCCTTTGGTACAGCAGCTTTGCGCTTATTACCCGTAGGCGTCAGCCTTACGGGCAATCTCACGCTTCGCTGCCTAAAATTTAAGCGACAGAAACTCTTCGACCTTAAACTTAAAAAATTTTGCGTTTTTGAAGTCGAAGAACGTGAGTGTACTAACGTATTTCAAGCGATGAGACAATAAAAATCGAGATTTTTGGAGATTTAGGCGTGTGGTATTCTTTCTTTCGTCAGCCTAAAGCAATCAGGTCACATCGGCTGCCTGGTGCTTTTACTGCCTTTTCATTACCGCAAGCCGCAAAAGCGGCACAAAGTATTGAAGTGAACCCCAAAATTTAGACAAAATAAAATATTAAATTGCATGTGAATGAGTTCGGTATTGTATCGGACTCATTCCTTTTAGTTTTAAGGAAATACTTTCATTGTTGTAGTAATGTATATATTTCTTTAATTCATCAACCTAACCGCAACACTTTTTGGTAAATTAAGTCTTTGAATTAAGCCCTCATAAAACATAAAAATTGCCGGGCATCTTCCGATACCTGACGATTTTTTGTGCAGCGAGTACATTAACATCCGAACCCAAGCCCGATTTTTCAAGCTCGGTGAAATTGATTGTTTTTGTGCCGTCTTTTTTAATTGAATGTGAACGTAATCCTGTCGTCATAAAGGAAAATCGCATTGACAAAGCTGTCAATCAGCCTGCAACGGTGGTCAAGCCTCTTGGTATTAAGCTTTCTGAACCGATGAAACCAAAAAATAATTTGTTCACGGGAAAGCGTGGGCTTTGCCATTTCTTCTTTGATAATCTGAACAGAAAGTTCGCTTTTTTGCTTTTCAAGGCTTTCGAGCCGTTCTTTTGTAGAGGCGGTTAAAATACCTTGCAGAATGGCGTCAAGCATATTATCAATGGATTTTTGCGTATCGGCATATTGCTTTTTAAGCAGAGGTAATGTTGTATTCTCCTTGCCCTGTAATGCCATTGCGTTATCGGCAAGTTTTTCTATCAAATCATCATCAAAAATCAGCTTTTTGATTTGCTCAATCACAAGGTTTTCGATCCATTCTTTTTTGACCGACTTCTTATCGCAACCCTTGTGATTTTTTACGCTTGCACATTTGTAATACCGATGCACATGAGAGGTTTTGCTTGTTCCGCTTTCACCGACCATATAACATTGACACTTGCCGCAAAACAGTTTTATCGTGAAATATTCAAATTGTTCTTGAATATTTCAATATTATCTATTGCTGTTTTATAAAATCTATGCTATACTATAACATAGGTTATTGTAAGTTCAGGAGGTAATCGTATTGGCGCGTTCATACAACAAACTTTGGAAACTGATGATTGATAAAAAAATAAATAAGACCCAACTCTGCAAAGCAGCGGGTATAACCACAAACGCTATGGCAAAGCTCGGTCGTGACGAAACCGTAACGCAGGAAACTCTTGAAAAAATATGTGCGGTGCTCGGTTGCACCCTTGATGATATCGTAGAATTACAATAGTTTAAACAACATATTGAATCAAATTTAAAATCTGCGACTTATAAGTGAAAGCTTTCAAATGAGGTGAACAAATGCAGTTAACCGAAGTACAAAAATACACAGAGTATTTGTTTAATGCCGCACTGAAAAAATGCCAAAATATAAGTGACGCAGAAGATCTTACGCAGGAAGTATTGTTGGCTGCTTTACAATCCATGGCCGAAATATCGAATATTAAGGCATGGCTTTCGGTTGTATTGAACCATAAATACTACGATATGCTCCGCAGAAAATATAAGCTGCCGACAATCAGTATAGACTTTATACCTGATGAATCGGAGTGCTTTTGTGCAGAAGAAGTTGAAAACCGCCCGGATTCTGCTTCTGTAAGGCGTGAAGTATCCTATCTTGCCGATAAATATCGCACGGTTATTGTTCGTCACTATTTCAACGGAGAAAAGGTTCAAGATATTGCAGACAGTCTCGGAGTGCCGAAGGGAACTGTCCTATCAAGACTTTCAAGTGGCAAAGAGCAAATGCGGAAAGGATTTGAAGAAATGGAGTTATATGAAAAATACAGTTATCAGCCCGAGAGGTTGGAGATTAGCTGCCACGGAAGGCAGGGATTTCATGACGAGCCGTGGTCGCTGGTGGCAAATGATATGATGAAACAAAACATACTGATTGCCGCATATCAGAAACCGCTAACCGCAGTTGAAATCAGCAGAGTCATGGGCATTCCGACTGCCTATATTGAAAATGCAATTGAAGATTTGACTTCCTCTGAATTGATGAAACAGGTAAATAACAAATACTTTACTGATTTTATGATTGCGAAGCCGGAGCAGCTGCTAAAAGGCTTAGATGCTGAAATTGCGTTAGTGGAAGCACATTATGCAGAGATACTGAATTTCATCAATAATTATCTAAAAACATTACAAAGCTCTTTTTTCTTACGATTTACCGAAACTCAAAAACGAAAGCTTGAATATTATTTCATTTTACATTTGCTTTCTTCTGCCCTTTACACCGCAACGCAACGAATCGTACCTTCTAAAGAGGAATATCCGCAGCGTCCCGACGGCGGCAGGTGGATTGCAATGGGAACGCAATATCCTCAAAATTTTGATTTCCAGAACTATCGTTTCGGAAAATACTGTTACGGCGGTGAAAGAAGATCATATGATGAAAATTATTTAGGAGCAAAATCCATACACTTGTATTTATACGATTCGCAGCCTGATCTTAACAAATATCAACGCGGTCCCATTGAAATGCATGATGATGTCCTTGTTCGGTTGCTTTATATTATTTCAAGAGGAATTCCGTTTGAACACGCAGGATTTGAAACTATGTTTTTAGAGGATATACCGCACTTAGCAGAATGCGGTGTTTTAGGAATCAATAACGGAAAACCATTTGTTGACCTGCCAATCCTGACACCGGATGAATACAGGCTACTTGATAAAACGCGGATTGAATATATGCATAAAATGGCGAATATGCTTGAGCCTTGGCTTCGGGAAATATTTCCTTTGTTAAGAATAGACATTCCTAAGCATCTTGTAGGACGAGTTGCAGAATTCAGACGGTATTCCTGTTATGCAATACCAATGGCATTTATTAAAAAAGCAGTTGAGCAAAAAGACTTTGAAATTCAAAAAGCAACGCCGCCAATGGTATTTGTTATTGATGACCAAAATTAAGAAACTGTCTCAGCAAGCACTGAATTTGGCTATCCAAATTCGGGCGATGTTGCTGCGGCGATACCTTAGCAAGCATCGTCTTTGTGTCCACACTTGGCTTAGCGAGCATCGCCGCCTGCGTCCACACGACATTGCCTTTGCAAGCAACGCATAGGGATATCCAAATACTGCCGCTTGCCCGGCACTTGTTAGGGCAGTCTCGCCTGCCGGCTCGGTCAGTGCTTCTGCCTTTGGCAGAGGTGTCCGCCGGACACCCGCACCCCTAAAACCCTTTGAACTGAGAATTCTATGGATATAAACGAACTCAAAAAACAGATGGTTCCGTATTGGCGTGACATTTATAATCTGCAATACGGAAACATCTTCAAGCAACTATTTGTTCGTATCAAATACAGAATATTAGGAAACCGTTTCGGAGCATCGGAGATTCCGGACAACATTCTTGAAGCCATTGCACGTACAATGCTACCTGATATCCTTGAATTCTTTCTTTCAAAAGAAGGACAGGCTGAATTTGCGGCATGGAAAGCAGAACAAGAAAAGAAAGACAAAAAGTGATGTGAGGGGACAATATGGGATTGTTAAATTTAGCAAGTAGCGCTTCTGCGTGGAGAGGCTATGAATACTATAAGGATGGTAGTGTTCTGCTAAAAAAGAAAATCACCGACCACGAATATAGCGGTACTTTGCGTGGTAGCGGAAATAAGCATTATGATGTCTTTATAGACATCGAACATCCGAGAAAATCTCATTGCAATTGTCCGCATGCCAATGGCAAACGAATTATTTGCAAGCATCAGGCTGCTCTGTATTTTTCTGTTTTTCCGAAAGAGGCGGATCAGTACTATAAAGAAGTTATTGAATATGAGGAGGAAGAAGAACGGCGGCAAGAAGAACTTGATAAAAAGGTTGTCGCTTATATTAAAAGTCTTTCCAAAGAAGAATTACGGCAAACCTTGTATGAGGTTCTATACGACGGCGCAGATTGGGTGTTTGAAAGATTTGTGAGAGAACATATTGATTATTAAATGAGCAAGGCGAGGGATAAAAAGCCCTCGCCTTGCTGCAATTACTTATAAACTAAGTTTATTTAAGATAAAATCCCGTACTCTGCTTTGAATGTTGTTCATCCGTCTGATCCATTCAATTTGATCGGAAACTTTTAACTGCTTGGTTACGCCCTCGTTTTCAGCCGTTTGTCGGACTAAAGAATCAAACATATCGCAGGCATCACGGTCAATGTCGGCAAGGTAATTGTTTAGAGTTCCGTTTAGCCGCATAACATTGATGACCGTCCGATTATTGCGGTAAAGAAAATCATAATGCATTCTGCCCCAAGCGCCGATGTTTTTAAGTTCTGTTTTCATAACAAGTAACCTCCGAATTTATTTTTTGTGTTTTGCATTAAAGCTCGGATAGTCTATGAAAATGACAAATCCGAACCCTTCACCGATTGGTTTAGGGTTCGGATTTGTACTGTTTGGTGCGGGTAAGAGGACTTGAACCTCCACCGAGTTGCCCCGACTAGAACCTGAATCTAGCGCGTCTGCCAATTCCGCCATACCCGCAAATAAAGTAATAAGTAAAAGTGAAGAAGTACGCTTCACATTTTTTAGCGTCCTCTAAATTTTACACGGCGAGGACAAACCGAGGCGAAGTCTTGAATCTTCAGATAAATCTTACTTCAAAACTTATTTCGCAAATAAAACAGGATACCATGTCTGCCGGGCTTAAACGCATAAATGCAAGCGTCGGCAAACATTAGTATACCATGTTTTGTGCATTTGTCAAGTGTTTTATTAAGCAATATTTGCGCGATCCGTTTTGCCTTTAATATTTTCCCTTCATACCGAGTGCTTTTCTGACATGCTTTCGAAGCTTTACAAAATACAGCGCTGTCATCCTTGTAAGACAGATGTCGTATATAAGAAACGCAGCGTTTGCGGCAGCGAGGAAGAGCGCCTTTGCCACGGCGGCGCCGAGCATCTGCGAATCTATCGCCTCGACACCTAACAGCCTTACCGTGAACTCATATGCGGCTATGACCGCAATGTTGAACAGCGCAAATTTTATAACATATTCCGGTATTTTTTTGCCCATCCGCTCAATAAGCATTTTCAGTATCGGGTAATACCCTAAAATGGCTATATAAAAGACGAGTGCTTCACGGTCGGTCGGCAGAATGAGCGACAGCACGGCTGTAACGCCGTAGCACAGAAACGCCCAGCCTGCGCCCAGCTCTATCGCCGGTATCATGAACAGTATTCCTGCTATAGCCGGCACGGTATAAAGCATTACCGGTATATTCGTGCCGAGCATAAGTACAACCGCGAGCGCCGATATAACGCCCGTGCAGGTGATCTTCGCGGTGTTTTTCATGTCACATACAACGGCAGCACATGTCTGCACACATAAGTCCGGCGCAGATATCGCAGACGGTACATTCGGCACCGCCGCCGTTGCCACGGTAGGACGCATACCCATTGCGGCTGTGCTGCATCTGGCTGAACGCCGCGCGGTATTCCGCATTTGACGGATCCATGCGGCAAGCGTTTGCCATGCTCGTATACGCAGCGTCGAACCAGCCGCGGCGGTAGAGCACGCAGCCATTTAAAAAGTACCACTCGGCGGTACGGTTTTCGGGCGGCACACCGTCAAGTATCTCCTGAGCATCCTCAAATCTGCCGGCATTTATAAGACTTCTGACATCGTTGAAATCAGAGCCTGCGGTCTCGTTTCCGGCACCCCAGTTGTTGCTCTGATTATAGCGCTTGTTGTCGGTTTTCCCGAACCTTCTGCTGCTTATTATCTTGTCGTACGCCTCGTTTATTTCCTGCATCTTTTCATTAGCAAGCTCGGCGGCGGTGGGATCGCTGCCGAAATTGTCGGGGTGGTACTTCCTTGCCATTTCGCGGTACGCCGCTTTTATCTGTTCGTCGGTAGCATTGCGGTCAACACCGAGCACTGCGTAAGGGTCTTTCATCTGTTTACTCCTCTTTAAATATCTTTTGCTGACGGTGCCACAGACCGTCATTCAATATGTTGTCCACCATCGGCCGCATTACGCCGAGATCCGGCAGCGAAAAATAATTTCTGCACTCGTCCGCCGCCATGTTCATGACCGGCTGCAATCGTTCTTCGGCGTATTTTTTAGGGGCTTCAGACCTTTCGGCTTCAGCCTTTATCGGATTGAAATTGCCTTTTTTGATATCCTTTTCTATATCGTCCGCAACATCGCAAAGGTATATCCATTTTCCGAGGCAATATCCTGCCCTTGACAGCACGCTTTTGTATCTTTTATCGTCGGTCACAAGCGCAGCTATTGCGGCTATTGCCTTCGCGGTCGGCTCTGCCGCTTTGTCAAGAGAGCAATTGGGGTCGTTCTCGGCAGAACGCTGGGCAGTCAGATAATCCTCGATTATGCACTTAAGTTCCGGCACATCACGGTAGGCTTTTTTGCTCCACCGCGCGGTGAAAAGGCGCAGAAATCTAAATAAGAGCCTGCCGAAAAAGCCGCTGTCTTCGATGTTGTCGCTTAATTTTGCGTCGGTCAGCGCGACTCCTGCCGCGGCTGCAAGGCGCTGGTATCTGCCGTCGTTTTTGCAAAAGGTGCATTTTTTCAAAGGGTTCACCCTGCACCGGCGCTGCTCTGCACCCTCGAAGCCGCCCGACATGCCAATCGACAGAAGCGAAATAAATGTAAGGTCGTAGCTTAAGCAGAATTTTGAAAGTGCGCCGTACCGCCGCCCCATTTCGCGGCAAAGGCCGCAGTAGACCGCGTTATACACCTCGAACTCTTTTACCTTCATTTCCGGCTTCCACACCGTCACATATCCGAACACCTTATCGCCGCCTTTTAATTTATTTTACATAAGGCGGTTTCAAAATGGATTAATACTTTGTAAACATTGTGTTGCACTTGCCTATATATTCATACCTCAGTGCGTTTTTTGCCGACACCGCAAAAAGACGGCGCGGTGCTCTGCGGCACTGCGCCCCCAATTTTCCTCGTCTGCTCATAGCCGGCACCTGATCCGACTTACAGCATCTTTTTCAAAAATCTTCCTGTATACGACCTTTCGCACCTTGCAATATCCTCCGGCGTACCGGTGGCTACTACATTTCCGCCGCCTGCTCCGCCCTCGGGGCCCAAATCTATGATATAGTCGGCGCATTTTATGACGTCAAGGTTGTGTTCAATTATTATCATGCTGTTTCCGGCGTCAACAAGCCGGTTGAGCACATCTATCAGCCTGTTGACATCGTCGGTATGAAGCCCGGTGGTCGGCTCGTCAAGTATATAGATTGTCCTTCCGGTCGGTCTTTTTGAAAGCTCGGTTGCAAGCTTGACGCGCTGCGCCTCGCCGCCAGAAAGGGTGGTTGCAGGCTGACCGAGCTTCACATAGCCGAGACCTACGTCGTAAAGCGTTCTAAGCTTTCTTGCTATCTTTGGGTGGCTTTCAAAGAAGTACATGCCCTCCTCAACCGTCATTTCAAGCACATCGTAAATGCTCTTGTCACGGTACTTGACCTCAAGGGTCTCGCGGTTATACCGGCTGCCCTTGCAGACCTCGCAGGGAACGTATATATCGGGCAGAAAATGCATTTCTATTTTGATTATGCCGTCGCCCTCGCACGCCTCGCAGCGACCGCCGCGGACGTTGAAGGAGAAGCGCCCTGCCGAATATCCGCGCGATTTTGCCTCACGCGTTGCGGCGAACAGCTCGCGTATGTCGCCGAACACGCCGGTATAGGTCGCTGGATTAGACCTCGGCGTTCTGCCTATCGGAGACTGGTCTATTTCAATTACCTTGTCAAGATTTTCAAGTCCCTCAATGCCCTTCTGCCTGCCCCAGATGCGCTTTGCGCCGTTGAGTTCGCAGGCAAGGCGCTCATAAATGACGCTGTTCACAAGCGATGATTTGCCCGACCCCGAAACGCCGGTCACGCAGACCATTTTCCCAAGCGGTATTTCGACGTCTATATTTTTAAGATTGTTTTCGGCGGCGCCCAGCACTTTTAGGAACTTTCCGTTGCCCTCACGCCGCTTTTTGGGCACCTCGATCTTCTTTCGTCCCGAAAGATAGTCGCCTGTCACAGACGAGGTGCACGCCGCTATTTCGGCAGGAGTACCTGCCGCAACAACCTCTCCGCCGTGTATTCCGGCGCCCGGACCTATATCCACTATATAGTCGGCTTCACGCATGGTGTCCTCGTCGTGCTCCACGACCACCACGGTGTTTCCGAGATCGCGCAGGCTTTTGAGCGTTCCGAGCAGCCGCTCGTTGTCGCGCTGATGAAGTCCTATGCTCGGCTCGTCAAGAATATAAAGAACGCCCATGAGCGATGAGCCTATCTGCGTCGCAAGCCTTATTCGCTGGCTCTCACCGCCCGACAGCGTGCCGGACGAGCGCGAAAGGCTGAGGTAATCAAGACCGACGCTTACAAGGAAGTTGAGCCTTGAATGTATCTCTTTTATTATCGGATCGGCTATCTTGCGGTCTCTTTTTGAAAGATCTATTCCATAGAAGAATTTCAGCGAATCTACCACCTGCATATCGCAGACCTGTTTAATATTTTTGCCGCCCACCGTGACCGAAAGTATCTCCGGCTTCAGCCTCGCACCGTGGCAGTCGGGACACGGACACTCGGTCATGAGCGCCTCTATCTCGTTTCTTGAATAGTCGCTGCTTGTTTCCTTGTAGCGGCGCTCAAGGTTGTTTATAACGCCCTCAAACGGCGCGGAATATGTGCCGCCGCCCCACTCGGGGCTTTTCGTGAATTCTATTTTTTCGCCGTCGGTCCCGTAGAATATGATGTTTTTTATATTTTCCGGCAGCTTTCCGAACGGTGTGTTTATATCAAAGCCGTAGTGGTCCGCAAGCCCCTTGAAATACATCAGAGCCATGGTGCCCTGCTCTTTTGCACCCCAGCCTGAGGTGCCCCAGCCGCTGGCGCGTATGCATCCTTCGGCAAGCGACTTTGACTCGTCCGGCACGACAAGCAGCGGATTTACCTTCATGAATATTCCGAGTCCCGTACAGGTCGGACAGGCACCGAACGGGCTGTTGAAGGAAAACATTCTCGGTGCAAGCTCCGGCACACTCACTCCGTGCTCGGGGCAGGCGTAATTTTCGGAAAAGGTCTGCTCACTGCCGTCCGACAGCAGGGCGGTCACGATGCCGCCCGACAGCTTGAGCGCGGTCTCGATACTGTCGGTAAGACGCTTTGCTATGCCTTCCTTTATCACCAAGCGGTCAACAACTGTCTCTATGGTATGCTTTTTGGTCTTTTCAAGCTTTATTTCTTCCGATATATCCCGTATCTCGCCGTCAACGCGAAGCCTTACAAAGCCGTCCTTGCGTATTTTTTCTATGAGCTTTTGGTGCTCGCCCTTTTTTGCGCGAATTACCGGCGACAGTATAATGAGCTTTTCGCCCTCACCGTATTCCATTATGCGGTCAACTATCTGATCGACCGACTGTCTTACTATCTCCCTGCCGCAGACCGGGCAGTGCGGTATGCCGATATGCGCGTAGAGCAGACGCAGATAATCGTATATCTCGGTCACGGTGCCGACCGTCGAACGCGGATTTTTTGACGTGGTCTTCTGATCTATAGATATCGCCGGCGACAGTCCGTCTATGCTGTCAACGTCCGGTTTTTCCATCTGACCTAAAAACTGACGCGCGTACGACGACAGCGACTCGACATATCTTCTCTGTCCCTCGGCATACAGGGTGTCAAACGCAAGCGACGATTTACCCGAACCGGACAGTCCGGTAAGCACTACCAGCTTGTCCCTCGGTATATCAACATTTATATTTTTGAGGTTGTGCTCCCTTGCACCCCGTATTGATATTTTGTCGGTCATTTCTTTTCTCCTTTTATCTCGGCTATGCGGTCGCGGAGCATTGCCGCCTGTTCGAAATCAAGCAGCTTTGCAGCCTGCTTCATCTCTACGGTCAGTCTCTTTATCATCCCCGCGCGCTCGGCAGCCGACATGCGCTTCCACTCATTTTTAAGCTCCTGCTTGGGTGTTATTTCTATAACGTCGCGGATATCCTTGACTATGGTCTTCGGCGTTATGCCGTGCAGACGGTTGTATTCCGACTGGATACGGCGGCGGCGCTCGGTCTCGGTTATGGCGCGCTCCATTGACGGCGTAACGCTGTCGGCGTACATTATTACTTCGCCCTCGGCGTTTCTTGCGGCACGGCCCACCGTCTGTATCAGCGACGTTTCGGAACGCAGGAAGCCCTCCTTGTCGGCATCAAGTATCGCCACCAGCGACACCTCCGGTATATCCAGTCCCTCTCTTAAAAGGTTTATACCGACAAGCACATCGTATTCTCCGAGCCGCAGCTCCCTTATCAGCTTCATGCGCTCGATGGTCTCGACGTCAAAGTGCATGTACTTTACCTTAATGCCCATAGTGTCAAGGTATTCGGTAAGATCCTCAGCCATTTTCTTGGTAAGCGTGGTGACCAGCACGCGCTGATCTTTCGCCGTTCTTATATTAATTTCCGAGACAAGATCGTCTATCTGCCCGTCGGTCGGCTTGACCGTTATCATAGGATCGAGCAGTCCGGTCGGTCTTATGACCTGCTCAGCCAGGCTCACGGCATGCTGCCTTTCATAGTCGCCCGGAGTCGCCGAAACATATATCGCCTGATTGACATGCGAATAGAATTCCTCGAAGGTAAGCGGACGGTTATCGTATGCCGACGGCAGTCTGAAGCCGAAATCTATAAGGTTCTGCTTTCTCATACGGTCGCCGCCGTACATTCCCCTTACCTGCGGCAGCGTGACATGCGACTCATCGACAAACATAAGGAAGTCCTTCGGGAAATAATCAAGAAGTGTAAAGGGTGTGCTGCCGGGAGCACGGCGCGACAGTACGCGCGAATAGTTTTCAACACCCTTGCAGGTACCTATTTCGCGCAGCATCTCAACATCGTATTCTGTGCGCTGCCTTATGCGCTGAGCCTCAATGAGCTTGCCGTTCTGTTCAAAGAACTTTACCTGCTCCTCCATTTCCTCCAAAATGTCGTTAAGGGCAGCCTCGCGCTCGTCCTCTGGCACTATATAATGCGTGGCAGGATATATACCCACATGTCCTAAGGTAGTCTTGACCTCGCCGGTCAGCGGATTTATCTCACACAGCCTGTCGATCTCGTCGCCGAAAAACTCTATCCTTACGGCAGTGTCGCCCGAATATGCCGGGAAAACCTCGACAACGTCGCCCCTGACCCTGAATTTATTTCGCGCAAAGCCAACATCGTTGCGTTCGTACTGCAGGTCGACCAGTTTTCTTATAAGATCGTCCCTTGATTTTTCCATGCCGGGTCTCAAAGATATTATCATGTTGCGGTAATCAATAGGGTTACCGAGGCTGTATATGCAGGAAACGCTGGCGACAATTATAACATCGCTGCGCTCCGACAGCGAACAGGTCGCCGAATGGCGCAGCTTGTCTATCTCGTCGTTGATAGCCGAGTCCTTTTCTATATATGTGTCGGTGCCGGGGATATACGCCTCAGGCTGATAATAGTCGTAATAGGAAACAAAATACTCCACCGCATTCTTGGGAAAGAATTCCCTGAACTCCGAACACAGCTGTGCGGCAAGGGTCTTGTTGTGTGCCAGCACTAAAGTCGGCTTATTTACGTTGGCTATTATATTCGCCATTGTAAAGGTCTTGCCCGAACCGGTGACGCCGAGCAGCACCTGCTCTCTGTCGCCTGCAAGCACACCCTTTGTAAGCTTATCTATCGCCTCGGGCTGATCGCCGGTCGGTTTATATTCCGAATGAAGCACAAATTTATCCATAATGATCCCCACCGATCTTTCCAACATACCACATCATTGTACCACATTATTTTTATAAAGTAAATAATTCCGGACAAAAAAGTCAAACATTTGTTTCAATTTTTTGAAATCCTATATTTTTTATTATGTGCAAAACACATGGCAGTACACCGGACAGAGATAAAAATAAGGACGGTCGTATTATGACCGTCCTTAAACTATCAATCCATTTCGAGCAGATGCCGGTCGATCAGTTCGACATATGTTTTGCCCTTAGGCTCAACGTCGAATATCTCGATCGTGTTTTTGCTGTCTTTCAGAAGCGCGCCGGGAACATAAAGGGTCATCTGCGGTCCTACATTCCAGTACCGTCCGATGTTGAAGCCGTTTATCCAGACACAGCCCTTTGTAAAGCCCTCCATGTGAACAAAGGTGTCGACACCTGCCGCGGCATCAAATCTGCCCTTCATAAAGACCGGCAGATCCTGTCCGACCACTCCGTCTGTCGCCTTATAGTGCAGACGGCTTATGTCATTAAGAGGTAAGGATATCGTCTCCCAGCCTATCATTGCAAGACAGCCGACGTCTATGTGCTGCGTTATGCCCTTGCGCTCAAACCACGGCATTTTACCGTTATTCAGCCTCGCAACATTTTCAGCCAGCACGCAAAGCACTGTTCCGTTTTCGGGAACGCTTATCTTAATATCATCGCCGACGCGGTCACGCATCACATGACCTATATATTTGCCGTCGGCATACACCGTCGCACGGTCACGAACTTCGAAAAGTCCAACCCTTTGCGGTGCGTCGGTTCCTAAAAAGGGTATCTGCTTTCTGTACATTATAAAGCCGTAATCCTGCCGCATATCCTCCATGGTAAGCGGATGCACATATTCGCGTTTCGCGGCAGCTAAAACGTCAAGGTTATCGAAAAGATATGCCGCCTCGCACAGCTCCACCCTGCCGATTTTCTGCGCTTCATATTCCACCCTGTCGGTACGCTTTGCGCGACCCGTAAATTCATCGAGCACATCACGGCACATGTAGTATTCTTCGGTCGGCTCACCGTATTCGCTTATCGGGGACGAGCAGTCGTATGAGGTTGTAATGGGTATATAACGGACCGGTGTGTCAGGACGCGGAGAGTACGATCTTCCGTAGTTGGCACCGCTCATGAAGCCGAAATTGGTACCGCCCGAGAACATGTAGAAATTGACATATGCCCCTGCCTCCAGCGCTTCCTTAAAGGCAACCGCCGTTTCATTCGGGTCACGGTATTTAAACGGTTCTCCCCAGTGCATCGAGCGTCCGTCCCACAGCTCGCCTATAAAAAACGGCATCCCGGGATTTTCGCTTTGGTGAAGCTCTTTTGCGCGGGCAGGCAGACCAGGCGTCGATCTGAAATTGATGCCGCGCATTATAACGCCGTCGATCGTTCCGCAATGGAGCATTGTTATATTAAGTCCGTCGGTCGTATAAAGCGGCACATCTATCCCGTATTTGCACAGCATATCGCGCAGCGCTACAAGGTATTCCCGGTCCAGGGCGGCTCCGCCGTATTCGTTCTCCAAAGCCACCGCTATGACCGGTCCGCCGTTTGTCGACAGCCGCGGCACTATCACCTTACATATCTCGCGATAGTATTCATCCACAGCCTCTAAATATTTCGGATCGTGCGTTCTTACCGGGATATTATCGTAAAGCAGCCATGCCGGAAGACCGCCGAAGTCCCATTCCGAGCATATGTAGGGTGCCGGACGCAAGAGCACCTTAAGACCCGTCTCTTGCGCTATGTCAAGAAATTTTCCGAGATCCAGAAGCATAGAAAAATCAAACTCTCCCCGTTTCGGCTCATGCAGGTTCCACGGGCAATAGGTCTGGACGGCGGTCAGTCCGAAATCACGCATAAGTCTCAACCGCTCTGACCACTGCGACGGATGCACCCTGAAATAATGCATATCGCCCGAAACAAGATAAAATGGGTTGTCATTAAGATACAGTCTGCCGTCCTTGCAATTCAGTATTTCGCCCATTTTGCACACCCTCTCATTTTTGTCTGTTTTATTATAGCACAGCAAAAAGCCGAAAGCAATACTGCTTTCGGCTTTTTGCTGCCCTGACAAAGGTCCGTAGAGGGCAGGTATTTTTATTGTATATAGTCCTCGGGAGAAACGAATTTGCCGTCCTTTATAAATTCGACATGCAGGTGATGCTCCTCTACCGACTCCCCCGGAATATTGTCGATGGTACCGATCTGCGTTGACGAGTCGACCCGGTCGCCCTCCTTGACGCATGGTGCCGAATTTAATCCGCAGTAGCGGACTATTATCTTATTTCCGTGGTCTATCTCCACAACACTGCCCTCAAAAACGTCCTTATAGACCGCTATTACGGTGCCGTCGCCGGCAGCCGTGACCGGTGTGCCGACATCGGCGGCAATATCGACGCCTTTGTGCAGGCGCATATCGCGGTAGGTCATTGAATACTGAAGTTCACTGTCCGAATATCCCTTTATTATGTTTCCGAGCACGGGACTAATAAAGTAGGTTGCCGCCGGACTCGCAGCTTCCTCAGCGTTTTTCGGCTCGCTTTTTGCCGACGACGTGTTATCGCTTTTCTGCGGTTTTGACGGTTTTGACTCAGTTCCCTGCTCCGTTTTCGCACTGCTGTCGTCTGTTTCGGACGGCGCCTTTGCGACATCGGTATTCCCGCTTGACACTACCGGCGGCAGGCTTGCCGTGCCATCCCTTTTGGCCTTGTTTTTGAAGCTCTCAACGCCGCTCCATGCGGCGACGCCGACCGCTATAAAGCAAATGCATATAACGATATAAAAGCCTTTTCCGTTAAGAAATCTTATGACTCCCGTACCCCGTTTATTCTTCTTTTCCACTTTTGCCTCTCCCTTTGTCTTATGTTTTCAAATGTATAATTGCCACTTGGCGGTCAATTTATTCTTTATTAATAAATAACGTGCTAAATATTAAACGACAGTTCACAAAAAATCCACACATCCAAAAGGCGGCTGCATTATAATATAGACAGTTCAAGTGGACAGGGGAGCCGCACCCCTTGCTTGAACAATGCTCTACCCTCCTCAAAACAATCCCTCAAAGAGGAAGAAAAAGGTCATCCACCGCAGGATGACCTTTTTCTTTTTCTTTTTCTTTTTCTTTTAAATTCAAAAATCACCCTTGATATCACCGCAGTTTTAGGATGATGATAGCCGGAATTGAAAATTCAAATTTTAAGGATGTTCGATAATAAACATAAATACCTCTTTGCACATCGTAGGGCAGGACACAGCGCCAGCCGTTATTTTATTTGCTTGTTTATACCGATAAATTTTTTAGGCAGCGAAGCATGAGATTGCCCGTAAGGCTGACGCCTACGGGTAATAAGCGCAAAGCTGCTGTACCAAAGGCGGCGAGCGAAACCGCACGGTGTTCGACTCTTGCCGGCCTAAACAAAGCGGAAGAAAACCTCCGGTCTTCTTCCGCTTTTTCAGAGCATTTTGATTATTACTTTTCTTCGCTGTAGAGCTGCTCTAACTTTTCGAGATGTGTTCTTGCAGCCTTTGCGTTCTGTTCAGCCTTGTCAAAGAGCTCCTTGGCACGCTCGGGGAACGAACGGGTCAGCGATGAGTAACGTGCCTCACCGAGTATGAACTCCTTGTAATCCGCAGTGGCAGGCTTGGAATCGATAGTGAACGGATTCTTGCCTTCCGCCTTGAGAGCCGGGTTGAAACGGAACATATTCCAGTAGCCGCAGTCAACAGCCTTCTTCATTTCCTTCTGGCAGTTGACCATACCGCCCTTGATGCTGTGCATCTCGCAGGGTGAGTATGCGATAACTATTGACGGACCGTGATAAGCCTCAGCCTCTTTCAGAGCCTTAAGGGTCTGATTCTGGTCGGCGCCCATAGCGATCTGTGCCACATATATGTAGCCGTAAGACATTGCTATCTCGGCAAGGCTCTTCTTGGCGATCGCCTTACCGGCAGCCGCAAACTGTGCTACCTGACCGATCTGCGAAGCCTTCGAAGCCTGACCGCCGGTGTTGGAGTAGACCTCGGTATCGAATACCATTATATTGACATCCTCGCCGGAAGCCAGAACATGGTCAACACCGCCGAAGCCGATATCGTATGCCCAGCCGTCTCCGCCGAATATCCATATCGATTTCTTGGAGAGGTATTCTCTGTTTTCATAGATATCCTTGCAGTGATCGCACTTGTCGGCAACCTTCTCGAGCTCTGCGACAAGAGCCTTGGTAGCGACTGCGTTCTTCTCGCCGTCGTCTACCGTGTCAAGGTAATCCTTTGCTGCTGCCTTAAGCTCGGCAGAAGCAGCATCGGCGTCAAGTATCTCTTTTACCTCGTCTATAAGACGGTTGCGGATAGCCTTCTGTCCGAGATACATTCCGTAGCCGTGCTCAGCGTTGTCCTCAAACAGCGAGTTTGCCCATGCCGGACCGTGACCGTTCTTATCGGTGGTGTACGGTGATGTTGCGGCAGGACCGCCCCATATCGACGAACAGCCTGTAGCATTGGAAATGTACATTCTGTCACCGAAGAGCTGGGTTATAAGACGTGCATAAGAGGTCTCGGCGCAGCCTGCGCATGAGCCTGAGAACTCAAGCAGCGGTTTCTTGTACTGTGAGCTGATCACGTTGGCAGCGCTCGAAACGCCTTCCTTCTCGGTGACATGCTCTACGCAGTAATCGAATACTGCCTGCTCTGCCTCCTGAGATTCGCGTGATACCATCTTGAGCGAAGCAGTCGGGCAAACGCCGATACACACGCCGCATCCCATACAATCCATCGGGGAAACTGCAAGGGTGTAGGTATAATCGGTCTTGACGACCGGCTTCGGAGCCTTCTTCATATTGGCAGGTGCGGCTGCGACCTCGTCGGCGTTCATAGCGAACGGACGGATGGTGGCATGCGGACACACAAAGGCACACTTGTTACATTTTGCGCAGGTGTCAGGATTCCACTCAGGTACCATAACGGCAACGCCGCGCTTCTCAAAGGCGGATGCGCCAAGTTCAAATGTACCGTCTGCATGATCGACAAACGCCGAAACAGGCAGGCTGTCTCCATCCATCTTGCCGACCGGCTTCATTATGTCGTCAACCATCTTGACAAGCTTTGCAGGTCCTTCTTCCACGACCTTCTCGGTCTTGTCGACGGCATCTGCCCAGTCAGCCGGAACGTCGATCTTAACAAACGCGGTAGCGCCGGCATCGATAGCCTTCTCGTTCATTTCGACTATCTCTTTGCCCTTCTTCATGAACTTCTGAGCCTTTTCCTTCATGTATCCGATGGCATCCTCAACAGGGAGCACCTTGGACAGTGCGAAGAAGGCAGACTGAAGAACGGTGTTTGTACGCTTGCCGAGACCGATCTCTGCGGCAAGATCTATAGCGTTGACGGTGTAAAGCTGAATGTTGTTCTTTGCTATGTATCTCTTTGCGTCAGCCGGCATATGCTCGTTGAGCTCTTCCGGAGTCCACTGACAGTTGATGAGGAACACGCCGCCCGGCTTTACGTCGTTGACCATCTTGTAGCCCTTTGTAACGTATGACGGGTTATGACATGCGACAAAGTCAGCCTTGTTGATGTAGTACGGGCTCTTGATCGGCTTGTCGCCAAAGCGCAGGTGGCTTATGGTGATACCGCCGGTCTTTTTGGAGTCATACTGGAAGTATGCCTGAACATACTTGTCGGTATGGTCGCCTATGATCTTTATGGAGTCCTTATTCGCACCGACGGTACCGTCGCCGCCGAGACCCCAGAACTTACATTCCTTGGTGCCCTCCGCAGCGGTATTCGGAGCCGGCTTTTCCTCGAGCGACAGATGAGTGACATCGTCGTTGATGCCGAGGGTGAAGTGAGCCTTCGGCTCTGCCTTCTTAAGCTCGTCATATACTGCAAACACACTTGCAGGGGGAGTATCCTTTGAACCGAGTCCGTAACGTCCGCCGATGACCTTTGCGCTTCTGCCGGTAGCGGCAAGAGCGGCAACAACGTCAAGATACAGCGGCTCGCCGAGAGAACCGGGCTCCTTTGTTCTGTCAAGAACTGCTATGTTCTTAACGGTAGCCGGAATGGCTTCAGCCAGCTTTTCGGCACAGAACGGTCTGTAAAGACGTACCTTGACAAGACCGACCTTCTCGCCTGCGGCGGTAAGGTAATCGATGACCTCCTCTGCGACGTCGCAGATAGAGCCCATGGCGATGATTATGTTTTCGGCATCGGGTGCGCCGTAGTAGTTGAACAGCTTGTAGTCGGTGCCGAGCTTGGCATTGACCTTATCCATATACTCCTCAACGACTGCCGGAAGCTTATCGTAATATTCATTACATGCCTCACGGTGCTGGAAGAATATATCGCCGTTTTCGTGTGATCCGCGCATTACCGGACGCTCAGGATTGAGCGCTCTCTTTCTGAACGCCTTGACAGCGTCCATATCGCACATTTCCTTAAGGTCTGCATAGTCCCAGACCTCGATCTTCTGTATCTCATGAGAGGTGCGGAAGCCGTCGAAGAAGTTGATGAACGGAACCCTGCCCTTTATTGCTGCGAGGTGAGCAACCGCGCCGAGATCCATGACCTCCTGCGGATTGGTCTCTGCAAGCATTGCAAAGCCGGTCTGACGACATGCATATACGTCGGAATGGTCGCCGAATATATTAAGAGCCTGTGATGCAACACAGCGTGCCGAAACGTGGAACACGCAGGGAAGCAGTTCACCGGCGATCTTGTACATGTTCGGGATCATAAGAAGAAGACCCTGTGAAGCGGTGTAGGTGGTGGTCAGCGCACCTG
>ULTV01011756.1_pt1 | contig 17879 bp, 16 predicted proteins | sample 1957931 | NCBI WGS metagenome assembly ULTV01 (sample SAMEA4835743, study PRJEB28245) | human gut metagenome | biome: gut microbiome; material: fecal sample | place: Denmark | collected 2008
GAGCTCCCTGCGGACGGGCGGTGCGTTCCTGTGCTGATCTGTTCTGGGTGTGCTGAATGCGTGTGTTCTGCACATTTTGTGCGCTCTTAGCGGGTCTCCTCCGCTGAGCGCTTCCACCCCGCGCCGCTGGTTTTTTACTGCCCATGCTTTTACTCCTCCGTTAATTTCTGCTTTGCTGCCCTACCCGGGAAATATCCGCGCCGACTGAACGCAGCGCCTTTTCAATGCTTTCGTAGCCCCGGTCGATATACCCCACGCCGGTTATCTCGCTGGTTCCCTCAGCCGCCAGAGCCGCCGTGACTAGCGCCGCGCCTCCGCGCAGTTCCCCCGCGCAGAGCTTCGCACCGGAAAGCTGCTCAACGCCCTGCACGACCGCGACCCTGCCCTCGACCTTTATCGACGCCCCGAGCCGTATAAGCTCCGGAATGTGCCGGTAGCGGTTCTCAAATATCGTCTCCACGAACACGGCGGTGCCCTCCGCCGCGGAGCACACCGCCGTGAACAGCGCCTGAATATCCGTCGGGAATCCGGGATAGGGCATCGTGCGTATGGTCGGCGGAGCGTTCAGCCGCCTGGGGCAGTTGACGTACAGCTTTCCGCCGCCGTAGGGGTAGATACGGCACCCCATGCTCTCCAGCACCGGGAGGAATCCCGTCATATGCGACGGCTCGCACCGCGTAAGTATCAGCTCGCCCCGGGTCATCGCCGCCGCGCAGAGGTACGTCCCCGCAACTATGCGGTCGGGGATCACCGTGTGCTCTGCGGGGGAAAGGCGTGATACGCCCTCGACGCAGATGGTGCTGCCGCCGGCGCCGGTTATTTTCGCGCCGCATTTCACCAGGAACTCCGCCAGGTCGATTATCTCAGGCTCCCGGGCGGCGTTGTGTATCTCGGTGCGGCCGGACGCTGTAACCGCCGCGAGCATTATGTTCTCCGTAGCTCCCACCGACGGGAACGAAAGCGTTACGCTCCCGCCGCGGATACCTCCAGCCGCCGTGCACTCCAGCCAGCCGTGCTCCTCGCTTATCGTGACACCCATGTCCCGGAGCGCGGCGAGGTGCAGGTCGATAGGTCTTGCGCCAAGCTCGCAGCCGCCCGGGAAAGTCAGCTTACAGCGGCGCGTCCTCCCGAGAACCGCCCCCAGGAACACTATGGACGACCGCATTTCCCGCATCAAATTGTCTGGTATCTCATTGCCGCAGACGTTGGAGGCGTCCACGCACACCGTGTCGCCGCTGCGGGTACACCTGCACCCAAGGCAGGAAAGTATCCTGCACGCCGCGTCCACGTCGGTAAGCTCCGGGCAGTTATGCAGAACGCATTCGCCGTGCGCCAGCACACACGCCGCAAGCAGCGGGAGCGCGCTGTTCTTTGCTCCGTGCACCCTGAGTTCGCCCTCCAGCCGCCGCCCGCCGTTAACGACGAGCTTCTGGCAGTTTGCCATATGATCATCTCCTCCTGCATTACTGTGTTTCCATAGTATGCGGGAGGTGTTATTTTGTGATTAGACTTCGAACTTTTCCTTGCCGAGCAGGTCGATTATCTCGCCCAGGATACGGTCTGCGGCGTCGTTCTTTGCGCTGCGGCGGGAGTTCTCCTCCATGAGCGCCAGCCTGCCGCGGTCGTTGTAAAGCGCGGAGACCTCCTCCACCAGCCTAGCCTTGGTGAGATCCTTGTCCTCAATAAGTATCGCGGCGTGCGCGTTGCTGAGCGTCAGCGCGTTGTAGTACTGGTGATTCTCAGCCGCGTTCGGGTATGGTACCAGTACCGCCGGCCTGCCTATCGCCATCAGCTCGGTGATGGTCATTGCTCCGGCGCGGGAGATTATCAGGTCAGCCGCGCACATGCAGGTGTACATATTGTCGATGTAGTCCCGGAATATGTGCTTCGACTTGTCCTCGTGTGCTCCGCTCTGCTCCAGCGCGGAGTAGAACAGCTCCTTTCCCTTGCCGCCGTAGGAATGTATGTGATTTATGCCGCCGGTCTTTTCCTCCCAGGCGATGAGCTCCGCGACCGCCTCGGTTATGCGGTTAGCTCCGAGGCTTCCGCCAAACGAGAGTATCGTGAACTGATCAGGCAGCCCCAGCCGCTTCCTGGCGGCGGAGCGCTCCTCTATCTTGATGTTGGAGCGCAGCGGGTTTCCTGTGACTACACAGTGTTCCGTGCTGCTGAGGTACTTCTCGGCGTCGGCAGTTGCCAGCAGCACCTTGTCGGCCTTCTTCGCGAGCATTTTCGTCGCCATGCCCGGGTAGGAGTTGCTCTCGTGAGTGACGGTCTTTATCCCGAGAGCCGCCGCCTGACCAAGGACTGTTCCGGTGACGTATCCGCCGGTGCCGATAACGATATCCGGCTGGAATTCCTTGAGTATCTTCCGGACGGCGCGCTTTGCCGCGAAGAAGTACAGATACGCCGCCTTCGCGTTGCGCCCGATGTTCTGTATCGAGATATGGCGCTGGAATCCCGCCATTTCCACCGGCGTGAAGTTGTAGCCCGCTTTGGTCACGAGGCGGGCTTCCATGCCCTGCGGAGTTCCGATGAACATTATCTCCGCGTCGGGAAATACGCTCTTGAGCTTATCGGCGATGGCAAGCGCCGGGTTGATATGTCCGGCGGTGCCGCCGGCTGCGAATATAGCCTTCATTTCAGTTCCCCCATTAATTCAGATTTGCACGTCTTGATATCGAAAGAAGCACGCCTATCTCGCACAGGAGCACGAACAGCGCCGTACCGCCGTAGCTGAAGAACGGCAGCGATATACCCGTATTCGGGAGCGCGCACACGTTAACGCCGATGTTGAACAAAGCCTGCGCTCCGACCTGAAGCGAGATACCGGTAGCGAGCATAAGCCCGAAGCGGTCCTGAGACTTCCTGCCGATGTAGAATCCGCGGAGCAGGAAAATGATGAACAGCAGAATGATGAGCGCTCCGCCGATAAAGCCGAACTCCTCGCAGCAGATGGCGTAAACGAAGTCGTTCTGCGCCTCCGGGAGGTAGTAGTACTTCTGCGTGGAGTGGTCGAAGCCCTTGCCCCACAGTCCGCCGGAACCTATCGCCAGTATCGCCTGGTAGGTCTGGTAGGTCGTGTCGGATGGGTCGGCGAGCGGGTCCATGGTAAGGCGCTCCCAGAAGTAGCTGTATCCGGACACCTGCATGAGCAGGAGTATACACGGAATTCCTATCGCGGCGCAGGTCAGCACCTGCCGGAGATTCGCGCCGCCGACCAGTATCATCACGATGAAGATAACTCCCATGATGATAACGCAGGAAAGGTGCGGCTGCAGCATCAGCAGCACGACTATTACGCCGAGCACCAGACCGGGTTTCAGCAGTCCGGTGACGAAATGCCGCATTTTCTGGTAGTTCTTCGAAACGTACCAGGCGAGCCAGATTATCAGTCCGAATTTAAGCACGTCCGATGGCTGGAAGGAGCCTCCCGGGATAGGAAGCCAGCGCTTCGGGCCGTCTGCGATATTCCTTATTCCGAATGGGATTACAAGGGCTGTAAGTCCGAGCGACACTGCCAGTGCCACATGCGCGAGCGTGATGGTGCGTACCTTTCCGAACAGCTTCGGGTGCCACTCGCGGATAAATATGCGGTAGTCCACCAGGCTCAGGAAGAACATCGCGATCAGTCCGGCGCCCGCGAAAAAGAGCTGCCTCGTGGCGTACTGATAGGAGTCGCCGCCGTTGTCGCGGTAGGAAAGCGCGTGGCTGGCGGAGAACATCATCGTGATACCCAGAACCAGCAGCACCAGCGTGATGACCAGCATTGGCATGTCTACCGCGCCTGCCGTTTTATCGTGAAAGAAGCCGATCTTTTTCTTTTCCGGCGGACGCTCCCTTCGCTTTCCGCGCTCGCGCGGCATGCCGGGATTCTCCCGGACAGCCCCGGTGTTATGACCTACTGCCATCGTGACCTCCTGTCATCTTGCAAACATGTTCATCGCAAGCAGTACGGCGCCCGCGCCGAGTACCGCTGCGGTAAGAGAGAATACGACGTCTATCTTGAGTTCGCTCCAGCCGCTGAGTTCAAAATGATGATGGATAGGCGTCATCTTGAACAGCCGCTTGCCCTCTTTGGTGTGGTAAATCTTCTTGGTTATCTTGAACACAGTCACCTGAATAACCACCGAAAGCGCCTCGCAGATGTAGACCAGCGCCGCCATCAGCATGAGGAACTCCGCGCCGCAGCCCACGCCCAGCGCGCACACAACGCCGCCCAGGAACATCGAGCCGGTATCGCCCATGAACACCTTAGCCGGCGGAAAATTCCACATCAGGAAGCCTATGCAGCCTCCGGCGGTCAGCAGCGCGAGAAGCGTCTCGCAGTACATTCCGAGGATACCGGAAATGCAGGCGAACGCCGCCATGTAAACCACGGTAACGCAGGAGCACAGCCCGTCGATGCCGTCGGTGAGGTTCACTGCGTTGACGAGGTAGAGGATAACAACGCCCATTATCGGGTAGTAGAGCCACCCAAGCTCCCAGGTCCAGCCCCAGGGGAACAGTATCGCTGTGCGGGTCATTCCGCTGAGGTAGAGCGTCGCGAAATATGCCGCGATTATCAGCACCTGAATGACGATCTTCTGCATTACGGTGAGACCCTCGTTGTGTTTCTTCTTGACCTTGATGAAGTCGTCGAGGAATCCCATGAAGCCGAACATAACAGCCATTATCAGCCCGGAGACCGCGCGCACAAGCTCCTGCCTGTCCTCGCCGGCGAAATTCTTCCCGCCGAGCGGGCCGAACAGTATCACCGCGCAGGCGAAGCACACGCTCACCGCGATGATGAACATGATACCGCCCATCGTGGGAGTTCCCTGCTTCTTTGCCTTGTGCCACTTGGGACCTATATCAAGTATCGTCTGACCGTATTTCAGCTTGTGCAGGAACGGAATGAACCACACCCCCGCCAGCCAAGTCAGCCCGAACGCCAGAACCGCAGCGATAACGCTGATCCAGATAACCATAACTCTTCCCCTTTGTTTTTATTTCACCTTTTCGGCGATCTCCTCCATGCGCATGCCGCGGCTTCCTTTGAACAGCGCGATGTCACCCGGACGCAGCCAGCTCAGCAGCTCCGCCGTGAGCGCCGCCTTATCCGTGGAATGATGTACCTCAAAGCCAGAGCGTTCCAGCGCCTCGCGGCAGTTCGCCATCTCCGCGCCGTAAAGGAACGCGCAGTCGGCATTTTTCGTGATGTATTCAGCCACCCCGGCGTGGAGCTGCGCGGACATCTCGCCAAGCTCCAGCATATCGCCGAGCACAGCGCACTTCCTGCCGGAGCACTCCATGCCGCCCAGCACGGAAAGCGAACTTTCCATCGAGGTCGGGCTTGCGTTGTAGCAGTCCAGTATCACGGTGATATCGCCGCGCTTTTCGATCCGCTGGCGCATTCCGGAAGCCTCGTAGCGCAGGAACGCCGGAATTATCTCCTCAGCCGTCATGCCCGCCTCTATCCCCGCAGCGAACGCCGCGAGCGCGTTCATAACATGGTGCTCTCCGACCACCGGGAGCTTCGCGGTATACCTCTTGCCGCTGTAAACCAGCGTGAATTCCTGACCGTCTGCGGTCTGGATGATATCCTCCGCCCGGACGCCGCAGTTATCTCCCCTGCCGTACCGGACTATCTTCCTGCCCGGGATATCCACTGTTTTCAGAAACTCGTCGTCGCCGTTGAGTATCAGCGGAGCCTCCGCAGAAGCGCCGTCGAGTATCTCGAGCTTTGCCTTCAGGATATTTTCGCGTGTCTTTAAGTTTTCGATGTGGCACCAGCCGATATTCGTTATAATGCAGATGTCGGGAGCCGCCGCCTTCGAAAGCACGCTTATCTCCCCCAGACCGGACATTCCCATTTCGATGACCGCCGCGCCGTAGCTCTCGTTGAGCCGGAAAAGCGTACGCGGAAGCCCGATGTCGTTATTGAAGTTCCCCTCGGTCTTGAGCGTGGTGTACTTCGCGGAAAGCACCGCGTACACCATATCCTTCGTGGAGGTCTTTCCCACGCTTCCGGTCACGCCGACCAGCTTCAGCGGAAAACGTTCGCGGTGGTAGCGGGCAAGCGCAAGCTGAGCCGCGCGGCTGTCCTCCACCAGTATCACCGGAATGGAATACCCGTCCGCGCCGGAGCTCCGGTCGGATATCGCCGCAGCCGCGCCCTTTTCAGCCGCCGCGCCGATGTAGTCGTTGCCGTCGAAGCTCTCGCCCCTTATCGCAACAAAGAGCATTCCCGGAGCTATCGTGCGGGTGTCCGTGGAAACTCCCGTAACCGTAACGCTGCCGCCGAGGAGCTTTCCCCCGGTGACCTCTGCAATTTCAACTGTTGTAAACATTTCGCACCGCCTTATATTATTCCGCGGCTTTTCAGCCAGTCCAGAACTATTTCACGCTCGTTAAACGGGACGTTCTCGTCCCCTATCGCCTGGTAATCCTCGTGCCCCTTGCCGCAGAGCGCTATAAGCTCCCCGGGCTGAGCCGTTTCAAGCGCGCGGTATATCGCAGCCTTACGGTCGACGAACTCCTCGCACTCCTTGTCTGCGGGGACTCCTCGGCGCACGTCGTCGATGGTCTGCTGCTGGGGTTCGTGGCGCGGGTTGTCCGTGGTTATTATGAGCCTGTCGGCGTACTTCGCCGCTATCCTTCCCATTTCGGGACGCTTACTGGAGTCGCGCTCTCCCGCCGCACCGAATACCGCAGTGAGCCGCTTCGTCAGCGGTCGGAGGGTAGACAGCAGCTTCTCCAGGCCGTCCCCGGTATGGGCGTAGTCCCGGATAACCGTGAACTTCCCCTGGTAAATCGTCTCAAGCCGCCCGGACACTCCCGGTGACTTCTCCAGCGCCGCCAGCACGTCCTCCATCGGGAAGCCCATCATGCGGCACATCACCGCCGCCTGCACCGCATTGCTGACGTTGTAAAGCCCGGTCAGCGGTATCTTCGCGACCCAGCTTTTCTGCTTCTCCGGGCAGGTCAGCAGGAATTCCGCACCGTGCGGGTGCAGTCTGATGAACTCCGCGAAGTAATCGGCTCCGGACGTATTCACGCTCGTTGTCACCGCCTGTATCCCGCTCATGCGGCAGTAATCCGCGGTGCGCCTTCCGTACTCGTCGTCGATATTGATCACCATGGTCCTCGACATATCCGCGAGCATTCGCTTTGCGAGGTAGTACTCCTCCATCGTGCCGTGGTAGTCGAGGTGATCCTGCGTTAAATTCGTGAACGCCCCCACCGCAAAGCTCTCAGCGGCGAAGCGGTGCTGCGCCAGCGCCATGGAGCTTGCCTCCAGGAAGCAGTACTCCGTGCCGATATCCGCCATCTCGCGGAACAGCTGGTACAGCTTCCGCGGCTCCGGAGTGGTTGGTGGGCCGTCGTGGGAGTACTGAAGTCCCTTTCCGGTGTCGCAGCCAACCGTGCCGATAACTCCGGTCTGATGACCCAGCGCCCTTGTTATCTGCGCGCATAGGTTCACCGTGGTGGTCTTGCCGTTGGTGCCGGTGACCGCGCCCAGGCAGAGCTTCTGAGTGGGTCTGCCGTAGAACGCCGAGAGCAGCTCCGGATATAATCTGCGGCTCTCATTCACGCATATCTCCGCCGGAAGCCCCAGCGGGCGCTCCGTCACGACGGCGCACGCGCCCTTTTCGAGCATTGCCGCCGCCACGCTGTGGCCGTCGAAGCTCCTGCCCTTTACGCACACGAACAGGAACCCCGGCTCCACCTCGCGGTTGTCGGAGGTCACGCCTGATACGACGCGCTCCGTTAATTCCTGCGGTATATCCGTGATACCGCTGAAAAGCTGTCCTAAAGTCATGACCTCGCCTCCGTCAGTCTGAATATCCGTTGACCTGGAACGTTACTTCCACGACATTTCCCTTGTAGCCGTCGGTACCGCCCACAGGGTACTGCGCGTAAGCCACCGCATTGGCGTTCTCCGCAGCGCCGCCGGATATCTTGATGTTGAATCCCGCGTTGGTTATCGCCTCGTTCGCCTGGGAGACCGTCATGCCGGTAACGTCCGGAATGACCGCGGATTCCAGGTCGTATTCATTGCCGAGGTACAGCACCACAGTCGATCCCTTCGGGATACTGCTTCCCGAAGCTGGTATCTGCGTGGAAACGGTGGCGCCGCTTGCCGGGTCGCCGACATAGCGTACCTCAAAGCCCTCCGCATTGAGCTTTGCCTCCGCACGCTGAGCCTCCATGCCCATTACGTACGGCACCGCAGCGTCCATCTTTGCAAGCTCCTCCGCAGTGTAGGTCGGGTAAATTCCAAGGTGGGGCAGACCCTCCTTGAACACCGCCGAAACTACCGGGGCAGCGACCGCGCTTCCGTAGTACTGCGTGCCGGTCGGGGTGTCCGCCATTACCAGCATTACTATCTGAGGGTCGTCAGCCGGGGCGAATGCCGCGAAGGACGGAACATATGTCATATGATCCACGCCGGTCTCGGCCTTGAGCTTGTTGTATTCGTCGATTTTCTCAGTTGTACCGGACTTGCCGCCTATACGGTAGCCGTTTATGTACGCGTTGCTGCCGCCGTTCTCGTTAACTACAGTCTCGAGTATCTGGCGCATCTGCACGGAGGTCTCCTCGGAGATGACCTGGCGCTTTATGCGGGTCTCGGTGGTCTTTACGACGTTTCCGTCGGAATCGAGCATTTTGTCCACTACGTACGGAGTTACCAGGTAGCCGCCGTTGACGATGGCGCACAGCGCGGTGGTCATCTGGAGCGGAGTTACCTTGTTGGTCTGACCGAAGCTTGAGGAAGCAAGTTCGACAAGACCCATATTCTCCCTTGAAACATAAAGGCTTCCGGATTCGCCCGGGAGGTCGATGCCGGTAGGCTCTGTAAAGCCGAACGCCTCGAAGTAGTCGCAGAACTTATCCTTTCCGAGAAGCTGACCTATCTGGATAAAGCTAGGGTTGCAGGACTTTGTTACCGCCTGCTGGAGCGTGAGCGTACCGTGGCCGTAGCTCGACCAGCACTTGATCTTGGTTCCCGCGACCATCTCGTAAGCCGCGCAGTGGAACGTGGAATTCAGCGAAACGACCTCCTCCTCGAGGGCGCTGGCGCATGTGACGGTCTTGAAAACAGAACCGGGGTAGTACAGCTCGGTTATAGCCTTGTTCTTCCACTGCTGCTCGCGGAGAGACGCCTCCTTGGCGTCGAGCTCCTCCTCGGTGGCGCCGGATTCCTTCATCTCGGCGAGGGTCTGGAGGTCGAAGCTGGATTTAAGCTCGGACGGGTTGTTCAGGTCGAAGCTGGGAGCGGTCGCCATCGCGAGGACGGCTCCGGTATTGCAGTTCATTATGATACCGCAGGCGCGGTTTATTACCTGGTGCTGGGAAACGCACAGCTCCAGGTTCTTTTCAAGGTAGTGCTGGAGCACCTCGTCCAGCGTGAGCACCAGGCTGTAGCCGTCCACGGCTGAGTAGTACGCGTCGCTGGAATTCTGGAGCTTCCTGCCGTCGGCGGCTACCGCGTATACCGCCTTGCCGTCAGTGCCGCTGAGGTAGTCGTCGTAGTACGCCTCGAGACCGTAAACGCCGTCGCCGTCAAAGTTCGTGAAGCCGATTATGTTCGACGCCAGCGAATCGTTGGGGTAATATCTCTTGGAGGTCGGCCAGAGGTAGATATCGTCGGAGTTCAGACCATTCTCGTTCATGAACGCGGTTATCTCGTTCGCCTCGGGCTTCTCGACCTTGCGCTTCACCATGTAGTACTGCTTGGTGGTATCGGCGCACGCGGTCTTGATTTTGGAATAGTCAACGCCCAGCAGCTCGGATAGCTTTTGTGATATCAGCTCGGCGCGGTCAACGTACGGCTCGGGAGTTTCGCCCTTTTCAATTAGCGCCTTCGCCTTGATGTCGTACTGCTCCTTGGCTTTCGTGTTGGAAAGATCGATGTTGTGCGGGGAGATGGTGACGTCCCACACGGTGGAGCTCTGCGCGAGGGTGGTTCCGTTGGCGTCGTAGATGGAGCCGCGGTTCGCCTTTATGACCACCGATGAAAGCTGCTGGTCGGTTGCCATCATGCGCCACTTGTCGCCGTCCAGGATAGAGTAGCTCAGCAGCTTGTAGCCCACCCAGAACGAGAAAATGATTATCAGCACCAGAAAGATTATCTGCTTCTGGCTGGAGCCAAGTATACGCGGCTTCTCAGCGCTTTTCTGCTCCATCTCGTAGATAGCGCTGCCGATTTTTTTTGCTGCATTTTTGATTTTCATGAAGCTGTTGACCTCCAGTCAGAAAAGTACGTGCCAATAAAACAAAAAGCAAAGCCGGGCTGCGTGGCTGTGCAGTCCCGCCGCACAGCGCATAACAAGCCGACCTTGCCGTTAAAGTCCGTTGCCGGCAGAGTATAGAGAACGGACAGCGTGTCCCGATGTCCTGTCACCTCTATATTATGCCTTCAGAAACCAATGTATTCCAGAAGATCACCGAACCAGTCGGCAACGACGCTGAAAATGCTTCCGTTGTTCTCCGGAGTGACCTCGATAAGGTTTTCCGTGTTCACATCAAGGTAGTTGATCTGTGAGTTAGTGACCTTTGCCATGCCAAGCTCGTTTGCGGCGTATTCCTCGATATAGCTGATGTTCGCCTTGCTGTCGAGCCTGCTCTGGAGCAGCGAATTCTCCTCCTGCGCCTCTGCAAGCAGAGCCCTCTGATCCTCGACCTTTCTCGCGATATCGTCTACCTTCGTGAACTGGACGTTCACCGCCCACAAAGCTCCCAGCGCCACCGCGGTCACGGCAAAGAGCTTGAGCTTCGAACCGCTGCGCGAAACCGAATGCATATTCATTTTGATCTGCCTTGCCCTGCGTTCTCTTTCCCTTTCCTGCTCACGCTCCTGTTCGCGGCGCGCCGCATTGTCGTACATGGAAAGGTCGTATGCGAGGTTTGATCTGTCAGTTTCGGGAAGCATAGGCTCACCCTCCTTCTTTTGCTGCGCCGGTCATGCCGGGCTGTTTTGCGTTTCTGTTATCCGTCAGTCCTCAAGAGGGCTTCTGCGGATCTTCTCTATAATTCTGAGCTTTGCGCTTCTGCTGCGCGGATTTCTTTCCAGCTCCTCCGGCGAAGCTGTTATCGGCTTCTTGTCCACAAGTCTGCCCACCGGCTTCCTTCCACATACGCACACCGGGAACTCCGGCGGGCATGTGCAGCCCGTGCAGAACTCCTTGAAGCGGTTCTTAACGATCCTGTCCTCAAGGGAATGAAATGTGATAACGGACATTCTCCCGCCGACCTTCAGCACGTCGAAACCGTCTGTCAGCGCCGTTTCAAGCACGTCCAACTCATGGTTGACCTCTATTCTTATCGCCTGGAAGCTCTTGCGGCAGGGGTTCTTTTCCCTGCGGTACGCCGCCGGAACGCTCGATTTGATTATCTCAGCAAGCTGCCCGGTGGTCTCGATCGGGGCGGTGAGCCGGGCGTTTACTATGCCTCTTGCTATCCGGTTCCCGAATTTTTCTTCGCCGTAGTCGAACAGAATCTTGGCGAGTTCCCCCTCGTCGTATTCGTTCACCACGTCGCGGGCGGAAAGACCCTCCCCGCTCATGCGCATATCAAGCGGTGCGTCGTTGTGGAACGAGAATCCCCGCTCCGCAGTATCGAGCTGATGAGAGGACACGCCCAGATCGGCGATTATGCCGTCCAGTTCTTTTATCCCGAGGTCAGCCAGCACCGACTTCATTTCGCAGAAATTGCTCCGGACAAGCGTAACAGGAAGTCCCTTCAGCCGCTCCCCAGCAGCCTCCAGCGCCTCCTTGTCCTGGTCGAAGCATATCAGGCGGCCGCCGTCCAGCCGCTTTGCAAGCTCAAGGCTGTGACCGCCGCCCCCGGTGGTGAGATCCGCGTAAACGCCCTTCGGGTCTGTGAACGCGCCGTCCACCGTTTCTTTCAGCAGCACTGAAACATGTGAAAACTCCATTAAATACCGATCTCCTCAGCAAGCGCGGCGATATCCTCGGCGGATACGCTCTCTGTATAAGCTATGTAAGCCGCCTTGTCCCAGATCTCCGCGTGGTCGTCCATTCCGACGACTACCACCTCGGAGGTGAGTCCCGCGTAAGCTCTCAGCGCCGGCGCAATGGCGATTCTGCCCTGCTTGTCCGGCTCGGCCTCGCATGCTCCGCCGAACAAAAAGCGCTCCAGCGGGAGCCTTACCTTTGTCGGCTTTCCCCTCAGGCTCTCCCTGAGGTCGTTCCAGCTCTGCTCTGTGTGTACCGTCAGACAGCTCTCACCTATAGTCTTGGAAATATAGAAATGTTCTCCCAGCTCCTCGCGGAGCTTCGCCGGAAAGTTCATGCGCCCTTTTGAGTCTATGGTGTGCTCGAACTCGCCGTACATTCCTGTTCCCCCTTTCCAAAGCTGTAGTCCCCTGTGAAAGTGTCCTGCCGCCTTCCTCAGACGGCTTTTCCGTAGATGAAATATATTTTCCCAGTAATAAAAAATCGGGTCGGCGAAGTTGAAAATGTGGAAAACCAGTGATTTTTTATGATATTTAACCCACTTTAGTGAAAACTTCACCCTTTTCCCCCACCAATAGTATACAACGAATTCAACATTTTTGCAAGTGTTAGCCCGAATAAATCGCCAAAAAACTAAAATAAAATTTTGTTCATATTTTTGTGCACTTTCAACAAAAAAGAGCCTTCGGAATGAAGACTCGAAAGATATTTTTCGTTGAAAAAGCACTATATATCGGAAAGATTCAACAAAGTTTCAACTATATCTTGTGAAACGGTTGAAAAAACGGCGGCAATCGGCAGAGTATTTTTTTATCCGCTTATTTCGCCGTGAATTTTCAACGATCCGGAAAACGTTGAAAACTCAGAACCACGGAAGGAACGCGCAGACCACCGCCAGAACAAGTCCGGGGAGCATATTTGCGACGCGGAATTTCTTCCCCCACACGAGATTCACGCCCACGCAGAAGATCATCACGGACCCCACCAGCGATAGATTATCGAGCGCATGCTGAGTCATTACCGGCTCCAGCAGCTTTGAGAGGGCGGTTATCGTCCCTTGGAAAATTGCAACGGGGATCGCGGAGAAAATACAGCCCTTGCCGCTTGCGGCGGTCATCACCATAACGATGATGAGGTCGAGCACCGCCTTTGCGAACAGCGTTGAGTGATCTCCGAGGATCCCGTCCTGGATCGACCCGACGACCGCCATCGCGCCGACGCACACGGTCAGCGAAGCGTTGACGAATCCCCCGACGAAACCGCCGTCGCCCTCGCTGTGGGAGACCTTTCTGAGCCACGTCCCGAAGCTCTCCATAGCCGCTTCAATATTGATTATCTCGCCGATGAGCGCTCCGAGCACAAGGCTTGCTATGAGCGTCATCGTGCCACCGCTTGAGAGAGTTCCATCAGCGGCGGCGCTGAGCATTTTCTCCATTGCCCCGGCTATCCCGAGGAATAAAACGCACACGCCGCACGCCATCGTGAGCGATTCCTGTATGCGCGGCTTCATGAGCTTTCCGCACAGCAAGCCGAAAAGTCCGCCCGCGACTATCGCAGCGGCGTTTACTATAGTGCCAAGTCCCGGCAATCACATCGCCCCCAAGAGAAATTCGGAATTACTGCGTCCCGCTTCGCGGGACTGTATTAAGAAAGACGGGATTTGAAATCCTCGTAGCCGAATTTCTTTATCAACTCGACTTCCCCGGATTCTTTCAGCAGGTAGATAGACGGCAGGGGCATTCCGTTGAACGTGTTGTTCTTGCACATCGAATATATCGCCATATCGCCGAATACCAGCCGCTCGCCGCCATTCAGCGGTTCATCGAACGAGTAGTCCCCGATGACGTCTCCGGCAAGGCAGGTGTTGCCGCCGAGGCGGTAGGTGTACGGCTTCTCGCCGGGCTTCCCTGCTCCGGTTATCTCCGGACGGTAGGGCATTTCCAGTACGTCCGGCATGTGGCACGCCGCAGATGCGTCCGTTATCGCGATATTACAGCCGTTCGCGAAGGTGTCAAGCACAGTCGTCACCAGCCAGCCGGCGTTCAGTGCGATGGCTTCGCCCGGCTCAAGGTAGACCTCCAGACCGTAGGTCTCGCGGATACGCTTCACGCACTCTATCAGCTTTGCCACGTTGTAGCCGGGCTTTGTGATGTGGTGTCCGCCGCCGAAGTTCAGCCACTTGATTTTATCGAACATGAAGCCGAATTTCTCCTCGACATGCGGTAGCGTACGCTCAAGAGTATCCGCGCCCTGTTCGCACATGGTGTGGAAATGCAGTCCGTCTATCCCCTCGTACAGCGCGGGGTCTTTCCGGAACTCCTCAAGCGTGCAGCCGAGCCGCGAACCGGTGAAGCAGGGATTGTAGATGTCCGTTTCGATCTCGCTGTACTCCGGATTCACTCGAATACCCGCCTGTATGTAACGGTCGTTCGCGCGCACTCTGTCCCGGAACTTCGCCCACTGCCGCGGGGAGTTGAACACCATGTGGTCGCAGATTTTCAGAAGTTCGTCGAAGTCCTGCTCCGGGTACGCCGGGGAGAACACGTGATTCTCGCGCCCGAACGGCTTCGCCATCTCCTCGTAGCCGAGCTTTGCTTCGAATATGCCGCTGGCGGTCACGCCGTCGAGGTACTTTGCTATCAGCGGGTAGACCGCGAACGCCGAGAACGCTTTCTGCGCCAGCAGTATCTTACAGCCTGCTTTCTCGCGGACTAATTTCAGCAGTTCGAGGTTTCTTTTCAGAGCGCCCTCGTCAATGACGTAGCAGGGTGTTTCTACTTTGTATTTCCAGTCCATTTGGTTCCTTTCTTGTGTGCGTTAAAAAATTATCTGAACGATAAATGGGAATTTAAAAATCCACTATCTATTAGCTAACCAACAGGCAGTAGAAAAAATACCTACAATTATTTCCGCGTTAAATTCAGGGTATTTCTTTTGACATACGCTCACATAGTCTGAGATTTCCTTTTGAGCCTCTTTTCCTTTCGGTAAGTATGGACTCTTATATTTGACAGCTAAAATATCCGCGTATTTTAAACAATACTCATAAAAAGAATCCAAATAATCTTCCGCTTCTTTGATTTCTTTATTTGACGCGCTAGGAAATCTTTGTTTTATCGAATTATGTATCTTTTCCTTTCCTGTTCCACTAAACAAATCATACGAATCGAACCAGTCGCTAATATGTTCCCCAATAATGCTGTTCATATATTTCAATCCTCATGTAAGTCCCGATTTAGCAAGCTTTTTTCAGGATATCTATACCCGGCTTTCAAAACTCCACCAGAAAAACGCAGGCGGGCAAACACCCGCCTGCCTGTGTAAATCAGAAATCAGTCAACCAGCACAGGGTCGAAGTCCTCCTCCCACGGAAGTCCCCACTTGTTGAGGTTCTCCATGAAAGGATCCGGATCCATCTCCTCGACGTTGTAGACGCCGGGCTTCTTCCACTTGCCTGTCAGCACCATAGCCGCGCCTATCATCGCCGGAACGCCGGTGGTGTAGCTGATAGCCTGGGAGCCTACTTCCTTGTAGCACTCCTGGTGGTCGCAGATGTTGTAGAGGTAGTAGTGCTTCTCCTTGCCGTCCTTCTTGCCGATGAAGATACAGCCGATGTTCGTCTTGCCGACTGTTCTCGGGCCGAGGGAAGCCGGGTCGGGCAGAACAGCCTTCAGGAACTGGAGCGGAACTATCTCCTTACCCTCATACATGATGGGCTTGATGGATGTCATTCCGACGTCCTCGAGGCACTTGAGGTGCGTGAGGTAGCTCTGACCAAATGTCATGAAGAAGCGGATTCTCTTGATGCCCTTGATGTTCAGCGCGAGGGACTCCAGCTCCTCATGATGGAGCAGGTACATATCCTTTTCGCCTACGCCCTTGAAGTTGTAGACGCGCTTTATCTCCATCGGCTTGGTCTCGACCCACTTGCCGTCCTCGATGTGGCTGCCGTTTGCGGACACCTCGCGAATGTTGATCTCCGGGTTGAAGTTGGTGGCGAAGGGATAGCCGTGGTCGCCGCCGTTGCAGTCAAGGATATCGATGTAGTTTATCTCGTCGAACTGGTGCTTCATGGCGTACGCGGAGAAAACTCCGGTAACGCCCGGGTCGAAGCCGCAGCCGAGGATAGCGGTCAGCCCCGCCTTCTCAAAGCGCTCGCGGTAAGCCCACTGCCAGCTATACTCAAACTTCGCGGTGTCCTCCGGCTCGTAGTTTGCGGTGTCGAGGTAGTTAACGCCCGCCGCAAGGCACGCGTCCATGATGTGAAGATCCTGGTACGGAAGCGCTACGTTAATTACGATTTCCGGGTTGTAGCTCTTGATGAGCGCGGTCAGCTCCTCAACGTTGTCCGCGTCCACCTGGGCGGTTGTGATGACCGTCTTTGTGGTAGGCTGGAGCTTCTCCTTGAATGCGTCGCACTTAGCCTTGGTGCGGCTTGCTATCATGATTTCCGTGAAAACGTCGCTGTTCTGGCAGCACTTGTTTATTACCACACCTGCGACGCCGCCCGCGCCGATTATCATTGCTCTGCTCATTAGTTTATTCCTCCTGTATTCAGATATCGTCCGGCGAAGCCGGACACATTCAATTGCGAATTACGAATTCCGAATTTAATTGTGGTGCTCGGGTACGACCGCGTAGAAAATCAGGTCGCCCTTGCTGTCGTTGATAAGGCTGTGATCGTGACCCTCCGGGCAGTAGGTGCAGCTTCCCGCAGAAAGCTCCTCGTATCTGCCGTCGCACAGCATTTTGCCCTTTCCCTCGAGAATGAACACTATCTCGCTGTTGCCCTCGTGGGTGTGCAGTCCGATGGAAGCTCCGTGCTCCAGCCTGCCGCGCATTATCTTGACTTTGGGGTCGGTGAACATTCTCGCGAAGAACGTACCCTCGCCGCCCTTGAAATGCTCCAGCGGCTTTTCTTCGATGTCGGAAAAATCTATCAGCATATTATACCTCCGTCATGTTGCGGGCTTTGTTTCCCGGAGTACGTCCCGGACGTTGTTCGGCAGCGCGAAGCACCCGCTGTGGACGTACTGATTGTAATACTTGGTTTTCAGCCCCTGAGCCAGCCACCATTCCGCGTGCTGATCCGCGACCGGGTGGAACCGCTTGCTCGCGAACCCGAACAGCCAGTGTCCTGAGGGGTAGGTCGGGATATGCGCCTGATAAACCAGCGAAATCGGGAAGAAGCTCTTTATGCGGCTGTGGGCGCGCTTCATTATCTCGGCGTACTCGTCGTAGAACGTGCTTTCGTGCTGGTTCACAAGTATGCCGTTCTCGTTGAGCGCCTTGTAGCAGTTGCCGTAGAACTCCTTTGTAAACAGCCCCTCGCCGGGTCCGAACGGGTCGGTGGAATCCACGATTATCAGGTCGTATTCGTTATCTTTACCGCGGACGTATTTCAGACCGTCCTCGTAGAAGATATGCACGCGGGGATCGTCAAGCCTGCACGCGGTCTGTGGGAGATACTCCTTGCAGACCTCAACGACGCGCTGATCTATCTCCACCATGTCGATGTGCTCGATATTATTGAAGCGGGTAAGTTCACGGATAGTTCCGCCGTCGCCCGCGCCTATTACAAGAACGCGTTTTATATCGGGATTCGTCGCCATCGGAACGTGGGTTATCATCTCGTGATAGATGTACTCGTCCTTTTCCGTCAGCATGATGAATCCGTCAAGCACCAGTATCCTGCCAAGCTCGTAGCTGTCGAGAATATCTATCTGCTGATAGCGGCTCTTCTCGCTGTAGACGTGCTGTTTTATCTTTATGGAGAACCGTATGTTGTCCGTATGGTTCTCTGTAAACCATAATTCCATAGGATTTCCTTTCTAAGTTCAGCGCCGATAATTCCCGGCTCTGAACATTTTAAGCTGACCAACAAATCCGAGGTTTTTCGGTTTCGCCGAAGGCGAA
>ULTV01031002.1_pt1 | contig 17286 bp, 15 predicted proteins | sample 1957931 | NCBI WGS metagenome assembly ULTV01 (sample SAMEA4835743, study PRJEB28245) | human gut metagenome | biome: gut microbiome; material: fecal sample | place: Denmark | collected 2008
AGTAGAACCTACTACTTTGCCAACAATATAAAATTCTTCTTTTGGATCTAAACATATATCAGGAATTTCTTTATCTTCAGCTCTTAAAACTACTCCATCTTTACGAATAATAAATTTACGAATTAAAAGTTTATTATTATAACTAAATAATCCAATATCTCTATTATCAAGTGGGGTATTAAATTCTATATATGCATAAGTGTCTTTTTTTAATTTTGGTTCCATTGATGTATCATTTATTTTTACAGCAATAGAAGCTCCTGAAACTGTAGTTGGGCAATCTATTAAACCGCCTAATAAATCAAAAGTAGGTATTTTATCATAAGGTATATGAGTAACAACTTTATAAGCTAGTTGTTCTTCAGTAAGTTCTTTATCATAAGTATACATCAAAGGACGATAAGGAATTCCCATTGTTTTACACATATTTTTTAATACTTTATGACTAGGATTTCTTTCACCTTTTTCAATATGTGTTAAATGACCTGTATTAATGTTTGTTCCTCTAGCAATGCCTGCCTTTGTAAGCTTTTTTTCTTTTCGAATATATGCAATCATCTGACCTAGCATAATAATACCTCTTTTTACAATATTTTCTACGAGTATTATATAAGAAAAAGAAAAACTTGTCTAGTATAAAAACAGAAAAAATTGTAAATTTTGACAAAATATAAACAGATTTTTATTGTAAAAAATATATGGTTGTGGTAATATTATTTTATACAAAATTATATACTTTATATAAAAGGGGAAAAGTCATGGAAGAACACGAAAATCTAAATAATCAAGGCGAAGTAAATGAAGAAAAAATTCATGAAAATATTGAAGAAACCAAAGAAGAAAATAGTTCTGAAGAAGTGAAAAAAGAGCCTGTGAAAGAAGAAATTAAACAAGAAGAAAAAACAGAATATAAAAAGGTAAAACATGTAGAAAAAAATAATCCTAAAAAAGTAAAAGCTATAATTATTTCATTAATTATTGTTTTAGCTGTTATGATATTTTCTATTATTTTTGCATTGTTAAATATGAGTAATGATAAAATATTAAAAGGAATAACAATTCTTGGTATTGATGTATCTAATTTAACAATAGAAGAAGCTACAACAAAAGTAAATAATGCAATAGATGAAAGATTTAAAGAAGAAAACAGTAGTCTAATTTTAAAAAGAGAAGATAATGAGACTAATGTAACAGCTAATACATTTAATGCAAAATTTGATACTGATAGCGCTATTAATGAAGCATACAACATCGGAAGAAAAGGAAATATTATATCTAATAATTATGAAATATTAATTACAGAGTTATTAAAAAAAGAAATAAAACCAACATTATATTTAGATGAAGATTTATTATCAAATACTATTAAGGATATAAATTCAAAATTAAAAGATGCAGTTGTAGAAAACAGCTATTATATTGAAAAACAAAAATTAATATTAGTAAAGGGAAAAGCAGGTTACACTATTAAAACAGAAGAATTAAAACAAAAAATACGAGATCAATTAAGTAATATTCATACAAATTATCAAGAAATAGAAATACCTGTAGAATATAAAGAACCAGATCCAGTTGATTTACAAAAAATACGTGATGAAATATATAAAGAACCAAAAGATGCATATATAGAGTTAAACCCTACGGTAGTACATGCAGAAGTTGATGGTGTTGATTTCAAAATTTCTATAGAGGAAGCTGAAAAATTACTACAACAAGATAAAAAAGAATATGAAATACCATTAAAAATAACAAAAGCTAAAAAGACAATTAAAGACCTAGGAGAAAAAGCTTTTCCAGATTTAATTTCGACTTTTTCTACTAGATTTGATGCAAGCAATTATAACAGAAATGTAAATATAAAATTAGCAGCCCAAAAAGTAAATGGAACAGTAATTATGCCTGGTGAAAACTTCTCATTTAATACTGTAGTAGGTTCAAGAACAATTGAAGCAGGCTTTAAAGAAGGAACTGCATATATTGGTGGAAAAGTTGTGCCAGATGTTGGTGGAGGAGTTTGCCAAGTATCATCAACAATATATAATACAGCATTACTTGCAAACTTAAAAATTGTAGAAAGAAGTAACCACATGTTTACAACTGGATATGTAGCACCAAGTAGAGATGCAACAGTTTATTATGGAAGTCTAGACTTTATATTTAAAAATACAAGAAAATATCCTATAAAGTTAGTTGCATCAGCAAGTGGTGGAGTATGTAAAGTTTCAGTATATGGTATAAAAGAAGAAAATGAATATGAAGTAATTATACAATCAAAAGTAACATCATATATTAATCCAACGACAATATATAAAGAGGATCAAACATTAGAAGAAGGAAAAGAAGTTGTAGAACAAACAGCAATTACTGGATGTAGAAGTGAAGGATATAAAATAGTAAAACAAAATGGAAAAGTAATTTCAAGGACATTGCTTTCAAAAGATACTTATAATTCTAGAAATAAAATTGTGAGAAAAGGAACAAAAAAAGCAACTGCACCAGTAACACCTACACCAACACCAGAGCCTTCAACAAATACAGAAACAAATACAACAGTTAATAATGAGAAAACTGAAAACAATACTACTGAATAGAAATAAAAGCACTAGAAATACTAGTGCTTTTATTGACTTTTAATGGTTGGGCTTATATACTATAATATATAAATTATAAAAATAGGGGAAAAATATGAACATTTATGAAGAAACTAAGTTTTTAATGAAAAAATATAATATTAATGCAAATAAAAACTTAGGACAAAACTTTTTAATTGATGATAATGTAATAGAAAATATAATAAAAACAGCAGAAATAGAAAAAAATGATTTTGTAATAGAAATAGGGCCAGGATTAGGAACATTAACCAGTAAACTTGTAGAAAAAGCGGGTAAAGTAATTGCAATAGAACTTGATAAAAAAATGTTGGAAATTTTAAATGATAGATTTGCGTTATATAAAAATTTTAAAGTGATAAATGAAGATGTACTAAAAGTAGATTTAAACAACCTGATAAAAGAAGAAAATGACAACAATTATTCAGTAAAAATTGTAGCAAATTTACCATATTATATTACTACTCCAATAATAATGAAGTTATTAGAAGAAAAATTAAATATAAATAGTATAACAGTTATGATACAAAAAGAAGTAGCAGACAGATTGACAGAAATTCCAGGAGGAAAAAATAGTGGGGCAATCACATACTGTGTATATTATTATTCAGAAGCACAGGAAATGCTGACAGTTCCAAATACATCTTTTGTTCCAGAACCAAAGGTTAATTCAGAAGTTATAAGATTGAATATTAGAAAAGAAGCACCTGTTAAATTAAATGATGAAAAATTATTTTTCAAAATTATAAAAGCAAGTTTTACACAAAGAAGAAAAACATTAATAAATGGATTGTCGAATTCAGGAATAACAACGAAAGAAAAAATAAAAGAGGTATTACAAAGTTTAAAAATAAATGAAAATATACGAGGAGAGGAATTAACTATAGAGCAATTTGCAGAAATTGCAAATAAATTATTCTAAAATAAATAAACTAACTATTGACAAAATAGGCTAATACGCCGTATAATATTTAAAGTTAATTATACGCGTCATTAGCTCAGTTGGTAGAGCAGCAGACTCTTAATCTGATGGTCGGAGGTTCGACTCCTCTATGACGCACCAAAAAATTAAATCGTCGCACCAGACGAAAAACAATAAATCAACTGTAAAAGGTTGATTTTTTTGTTGCCTTTTATTGAAAAAGAAAGGATGGTGTGATATGATAAGTATTGTAAAGAAGAAAAACAAGATAAGCAGAGATTTACTCTCTAAAATTGAATGGGCTTGCCGTTTGAATGCTATAAAACTTGAACACCAAATGATATTAGAAGGTTGTTTAAGAGTTATAGAACATACAAATCTAGCGTATGTAGAGCCACATAGAGTAATTATTAAGAATAATTTATATTTATTCTTTAATGAACATGATTACTTTTATGTGAGAGATTTAAGGACTAAATATCCTTTATCTAAACTACAAGAATACATAGCAAGGCATTAATTTTAGAGTTTTTAGAATTGTTTTTAATATAGAATATAAAACTCTAAAAAGTGCCAATAGCTTATGTATTTAGCTAAAGGCACTTTATTTAATGCCTACCCATTCAAAGTGAAGGGAGGATTTAAAATTATGAATGAAGAAAGAAAAGTTGCAGGAATATATATTCGTGTAAGTACAGAAGATCAAGCAAGAGAAGGATTTAGTTTAGGAGAACAAAAGGAAAAACTATTACAGCTTTGTTAATTTAAAGAATATGCTGTATTTAAAGTGTATGAAGATGCAGGAATATCAGCAAAAGATATGGCACATAGACCAGCTAGACCAGAATTTCAAAAAATGTTAGTAGATATGAAAAAAGGTAAAATTAACTATATTGTAGCCTATAAGCTGGACAGGGTTACTCGTTCAGTGCGTGATTTAGAAGAACTAATTGCAGTATTAGAAAAACACAACACATATCTTGTATGTGATGGAGATGATGTTAATACTTCTACTGCAAATGGAAGATTTTTCGTAAGAATGCTAACAGTGTTATCTCAGTTAGAAATTGAAATAGTAAGTGAAAGAACAAAGTTTGGATTAAATGGTGCTATAAAATCTGGGCATTTGCCACGGTACTATTCCAATAGGCTATAAGAAAGATAGTAATAAGAAAACTGTAATTGATGAAACTACAAAAGATGTTGTTATAAGAATATTTAATATGTATTTAGAGGGCAAAAGTTATCAACAAATCGCTAATATTTTAAAAGAAGAAAAAGTATTAGCACCTAAGCAGTGGCGAGATTCGACTATACAAAAAATAATAGAAAATCGTGTTTATATGGGTGATTATGAACAATATAAAAGAATTGGAAAAATGCAAAGTATTGAACCAATAATTTATATGAATGTAGTAGAGCCAATAATAAGTCGTGCTGTATGGGAGGAAGCACAATTGCAAAAAGAAAAAAATCAAAGAGCTTATGCTAGAGATAGAGTTTATATTTTCTTTCAAAAGTTAAAATGTCCTAAATGTGATAGCATAATGAAATGCAAAGGCTCTGGTGGCAAAAAGAAAAAGTATATGTACTATAACTGTGAGCATTGCAAGATTTATTATAGAGAAGATAAAATTGAAGAATGTTTAGAAGATTTTATTTTAGACTTAGTTGAATATGATATGGCAGTTAAAAAGTATTTCTTCCCTATACTAGCTGATAAAAAAGAAACTAATACCGAAAAACTAGATAAAGAAATTGATACTCTACAAAAACAAAAAAAAGAATTAAGAAAGCATATTTAAGTGGAATAGTAGAAATGGAAGAAAAAATCAAAAGAAGAAAAACAAGAATTTATTTCTAAATTTATTGAGTCAATGAAACTGATTAAAAATAAAAATGGAGACTTTAAAATTGAGGAAATAAATTTTAGAAGAAGTTATATTGAACAACTAACGAAGTTTTTTCAAAGTGGAATATTTGATATTTATGTACCTATTGAAGTTGATGATGAAGAAAAAATTGTTAGGACAAGTATTAATATAAATCAGAAACAATTAGATGAATATATAGAAAGACTTAATAAAGAATTTGAAGTAGAATTTTATGAAGTTTTTCCAGAAAATATGAATGGCAAACCTAAAATAGTTGAACTAAAACTGAATAAAGAAAAACAAAAATTAATCAGATTAGTTGCAGTAAAAAGTGATAAAAAATTTTCAAAATCTAAAGAAGAAAATGTAAAAATTTTAGTAAGATATTTTGAAACTTTAAGCGTAGAAAATAAATTAAAATTGTTTATAATTGTTTTAGAAAGTGACATGATAAAATTGAAAATTGATAAAGAAAATTTGATTGAACTTTTGAAGAATTTCTTATGTGTTTTTGATAAGAATTATAATAAAAATAGAATGGTAACTTTAGAATATAATATAGATGTTTTTATATTATCAAAGGTTATGGAAATGAATAAAACAGAAAAAGAAAGTTTTGTATTTGGACTAGCATATATTTATTTATAACATCATACAAAAATAATAGGAAAAATTTGACTTTTCACTTGTTATTTAGTCGAATTTATAGTATAGTATTAACATAGGAAATAAGAATAATTGCAGATGTGGTTGCCACTTTTGATCCGCAACTTTATGTTGTGAGAATGGAGGTGGTGCTATGATAGAAGCTGTTTTATTAGAAATAATATACTTACTTTTATTTGCATTAGTTGTCGAAACTATTATAGTATTTGCCTTAATTATATTTATAGTATTTTTAAGCAAATAGACAATAAAAAACACATCTGTAACTTGCCAGTCTGATGTATTTTTTACATATTACACGGCAACCACATTTGTGGTTACTTATTTCCTATTAATATTATACACAAATAATTTCAGTTTGTCAATTTTTTTAGAAATTGAATAAAAAAATATTGAGAAAGGAAAAAATATAATGGATTTTAATAATTTTCAATCAGAAAATAAATTAAATCCGAAAAAGCTAATATTAGTAATGATTAGTTTCATTATTTTTATTATCATGTACTTTATATTTCATGGAAGAACATTATTTGATAAGACTAACAATATACTACTTTTATTATCATTATTGTCTGATAGTATCTTTATGACTTTATTAATGGGATTTATAGTAATATCTATTTTACCTATTATAATTTTGAGAAAAACCGATGAAGTTAGCTTTACCTCAAAGCATATGCCTATAATAGTGTTAATTATTTTAATTATATTTGCTTTTAATTTAAACTATAGTGCCATACGACCATATAAAAAATATACGATAGATAGTAAAAAAATATATGGCATAGAAATGACTTTTAGAGCATTAGGAGATATTATTAGTAATAAAACGATAGAAATAAAAACTAATAATTGGAAAATAATACATGACATAAGATCTAGAAGAAAACATAATATATATGATTATTATCTTGAAATTAATGAAGGCGAGTACATAATACCTATTGGAAATGTAGCTAAAGTAAGAGCTTTGTTATATCAAAGTTCATATGGTGAAAATAGTATCAATGTAATTACAGTATATAAAAATAGTAAGATTATAAAAGAAATTAATGGTGTAGATTTATCAGCAGAAAGTCATGAAATATACGAATTTGCCAATAATAAACAGTATAAAATAAATATAGTATTGCAACCCAATCAAACAATTTCTTATCAAACAGTAGGGTGTACATTGGATGAATTTATAAGTAATAATGATGTACTTTTATACATATTCGACAAAAACGATAAAGTTGTATCTATGAGGGAGATAAAAGAAGGTGTAGATAACTTACCAGTAGATTTGGACAATGGGAAATATTCTGCTTACATATGCACTCATATCATGAATTTAGAAAAAATCAGTAATAGTATTGTATATGAAGTAAAAGATGGAAAAATATATAAAGCTGAATAACAAGATTAAAAATAAATAATACTAGAAAATTTTAATTAGCTAATAAGCTAACTAGGAGGTTAAAAATGAAAAAACAAATTACAAAAAGTCTTATTATTGTAATGATATTTACTATATTAACATTAATATTTGTTCCTAAAATAGCATATGGTTATACTTCTGTAAATTTAGAAGATTATAAACCTAATATGCCAAGTAGTTCATTGACAAACAGTAATGGAAATGTTATAGAAAACAAAGGACCAATTATATCAATGAAATCAAAAGTTATATCATTCGTTTTTATACTAATTATAACAGCATTAATATATTTTATTCCTACAATTATAGCTTTAGTTAGGCATCATAGTTATAAATTATATATTATAGGAATTAATATAATTTTGGGATGGACATTAATTGGATGGATAGTATGTTTAATCTGGTCTTTTATAGATAAGAGAATAATAAAAGAATAAAAATTGATTAACCGTATATACATTTTTAACTATATATGCTAAAATGTATATACAGTTGATTAAATGGAAATTTTTTGTGCTAAATGTGGGAGGATATGCAAAAAAAATGTGCTATTTTTTCGCAAATAAGTACCGCTAACGCACCAAATAAATCTTCAATAGAAAGAAGATTTATTTTTTTATTCGCAAAGTTAACATAAAACAATGCTGTTGCGAGCGTTTTTTCATTTGTTATACAACTGTCACGAAAGCTGTCATTTCGATTCTCGCAACTACAGACTGGGCAATTATGCTTGGCAGAAAAAGTAAAAAGAGAGAATATGAAGAAGATGAGGCACAAGAATAGTAGAGACATTCGGCAATCCAAGAGGTGATCTTGGATTGTTTTTTTTATAAAAAATATGTAATAAAATTTCAATATTTTGAATTTAAAGATATATATGGTATAATATAAAACGGAAGGGGGAAAATATTATGTTAGAAATGTATAGAACAGAACTTGAAACAAATGTAACAGAAAAAACAGCTAAATATGAAAAGGGAAATTGGATTAATATGATTTCCCCGACAGAAGAAGAAATAAATGATGTATGTAATAATTTGAAAATAAAAGAAGATTTTATTAGATATGCATTAGACTATGAGGAAAAAGCTAGAATTGATATTGAAGAAGATGATGATACAATATTATTTATAATAGATATTCCAATTAGAGAAAGAGAAGGAGACTCGCTAATTTATTCAACAATGCCAATTGGAATTATATTTGTAAGAGATGATTATATCATTACAGTATCTTTGAAAAAAAATGAAATTATGCAGAGTATGTGTAATAATACAAAAAATATAATAACATATAAAAAAAGTAGATTTTTATTGCAAATTTTATACAAAAATTCATCAATGTATTTAAATTTGTTAAAAAAGATAAATAAAGAAACAGAAGTTGCTGAATCAACATTAAAAAATTCTATGAAGAACAAAGCGCTATTAAAATTACTTAATTTAGAGAAAAGCTTGGTTTATTTCACAACATCATTAAAATCAAATGAACTAGTAATGGAAAAAACAATGCGTGGAAAAATTATTAAACTTTATGAAGAAGATGAAGATATATTAGAAGATTCAATTATTGAAAATAAGCAAGCGATAGAAATGGCTAAAATATATAGTGATATTTTAAATGGAACTATGGATGCGTATGCATCAATAATATCAAATAATTTAAATGGTGTTATGAAATTTTTAACATCAATAACAATTATATTATCAATTCCAACAATGATTGCAAGTTTTTGGGGAATGAATGTACCAGTACCATTTCAAGATAATCCTTATGGATTTCCAATTTTAATTGGAATTTCAATAATAGTTTCAATAATTGCAACTTTATGGCTAAATAAAAGAGAAATGTTAAAATAATTGTTAAAATTCTCCTTTAATGGAAAAAATAATAAAACTTTAAAAGTATAAAATGACGAAAAGTGAATATACTTTATAGTGAAAACTTTTAAAATAATTTTTAAAGGAGGATGTAATTTAATGAAAGTAATAGATACAATTGCTTTAGTTTTAATAATAATTGGAGCAATTAATTGGGGACTAGTCGGAATATTTAATTTTAATTTAGTCGATGCAATCTTTGGTGCTATGTCAACTATAAGCAGAATAATTTACATTTTAGTAGGTATTTCAGGATTATGGGCAATAAAATTATTATTTGATAAATAAAAGAAAAAATATAGAGCTGAATTGCTTTTGCAATTCAGCTCTTTTCCTTTACAAACTAGAAAAATATGGTATAATATACAAAGTATGTAAATAATAAGGAGGAGAAGCAATGCTTACAGCTACAGGAGTAACAATTAGATTTGGAAAAAGAACATTATTTGAAGATGTAAATATAAAGTTTAACAAAGGATGCTGTTACGGAATTATTGGTGCAAATGGTGCAGGAAAATCAACATTCTTAAAAGTACTATCAGGAGAACTTGAACCAAGTAAAGGAGAGGTAACAAAAGAAAAAACAGAAAGACTTTCTGTTTTAAAACAAGACCACTTTGCTTTTGAAGAATATACTGTTATGGATACAGTAATTATGGGAAATGGTGAATTATATAAAATAATGAAAGAAAAGGATGCAATATATGCAAAACCAGATTTTTCAGAAGAAGATGGAATGAAAGCTGCAAAATTAGAAGAACGTTTTGCAGAATTAGATGGATGGAATGCCGAATCAGATGCAGCAGTGTTATTAAATGATTTAGGAATAGCACCAGAAAAACATTATGAACTTATGAGCAACCTAGAAGCAAAAGATAAAGTAAAAGTATTGCTAGCACAAGCATTGTTTGGAAACCCAGATATATTATTACTTGATGAGCCTACAAACGATTTAGACTTAAAAAGTATTAGTTGGCTTGAGGAATTTTTGATTAACTTTGAAAATACAGTCATTGTTGTATCACATGATAGATACTTTTTAAATAAAGTTTGTACGCATATTGCAGATGTAGACTTTGGAAAAATTAAAGTATACCCAGGAAACTATGATTTCTGGTATGAGTCTAGCCAACTTGCATTAAAGCAAATGAAAGAAGCTAACAAAAAGAAAGAAGAAAAAATTAAAGAATTACAAGACTTTATTGCAAGATTTAGTGCAAATGCTTCAAAATCAAAACAAGCAACATCTCGTAAAAAATCATTAGAAAAAATTGAATTAGATGAAATTAAACCATCTAACAGAAGATATCCTTATGTTGATTTTAAACCAGATAGAGAACCAGGAAAAGAAATTTTACATGTTAAAAATATATCTAAAACAATAAATGGAGAAAAAATATTAAATAATATTTCATTTACAGTAAAACAAGATGATAAAATAGCATTTTTGGCAGATAATGAAAATGCAAAAACTGTATTATTTCAAATTATAGCAGGCGAACTTGAACCAGATGAAGGAGAAGTAGTATGGGGTACAACAATTACATCAAGCTATTTCCCTAAAGATAATAACTATTTGTTTGAATCAGATTTATCAATTACAGACTGGTTAAGACAATATTCAAAAGATCCTGATGAAACATATGTAAGAAGTTTTTTAGGAAGAATGCTATTTTCAGGTGAAGAAGCACTTAAAAAAGTAAATGTACTTTCAGGTGGAGAAAAAGTAAGATGTGTTCTTTCAAAAATGATGTTATCAGGAGCAAACTTTTTAATTTTTGATGAACCAACAAACCATTTAGATATGGAATCTATTACAGCATTAAATGAGGGAATGAAGAAGTTTAAAGGAAATATGATATTTACTTCACATGACCATCAATTAATGCAAACAGTTGCAAATAGAATTATTGATATAAAAGCAGATACAGTAATAGACAGAGAAGTTACATATAATGAATATTTAGGAGTAGAATAAATGGATACACAAGAAAGAATAGCAAATATAATTGCAGAAGAATTAAATATAAAATTAGTGCAAGTTGTAAGAACAATAGAGTTAATTAATGAGGGAAATACAATACCTTTTATTGCGCGTTATAGAAAAGAAGTAACAGGTGGGCTTTCAGATGAAACTTTAAGAGATTTAGGTGAAAGACTTACATATCTTCGTAACTTAGAAGCAAGAAAAGAAGAAGTAAAAACATCAATTGAAAATCAGGGAAAACTTACAGACGAAATAGTTGCAAACTTAGAAAATGCTAAAACATTAGCAGAAGTTGAAGATATATATAGACCATATAAACAAAAGAAAAAGACAAGAGCTACAGTAGCTAAGGCAAAAGGCTTAGAGCCATTAGCTGAAATTATATTAGCTCAAACAGAAAAAATACCAATAGAAGAAATTGCAAAACAATATGTAAATATTGATAGATTATCAGAAGAAGATAAAAATAACAAGGAAAAAGTTGTAGCAAGTGTAGAAGACGCTGTTCAAGGTGCAAAAGATATTATTGCAGAAATTATATCAGACAACCCTGAATACCGTAAGCAAATTAAACGTATTTGCTACAGAGAAGGTGTTATAATAACTAAAGCTACAAAGCCAGAAGAAAAAACAGCATATAATATGTATTATGAATTTAGCGAAAAGGTAAATCATTTACCTAGCCATAGAATTTTGGCTATTAATCGTGGAGAAGCTGAAGAGTTTTTAAAAGTAAAAATTGAAAAGCCAGAAGATAAAATTTTAGATTTAATAAATAGAGATATTATCAAACAAAAAACTCAATTTACTACAATATTAGAAGAAACAATTGCAGATAGTTGGAGCAGATTAATTGAACCATCTATTGAAAGAGAAATTCGTTCTGATTTAACAGAAAAAGCAGAAACTCAAGCTATTAAAGTATTTGGAAAAAATGCAAAACCTTTACTTTTAGCAGCACCTTTAAAGGGGTTAACTGTAATGGGGTTCGACCCAGCATATCGTACAGGTTGTAAAATTGCAGTAATTGATGAAACAGGAAAATTACTTGCAACTACTACTGTATACCCAACAGAACCACAAAATGATGTGGAAGGTGCAAAAAAAGAGTTAAAAGCGTTAATAGAAAAATACAAAGTTGATATTATTGCAATAGGAAATGGAACGGCTTCAAGAGAATCTGAATGTTTTGTTGCAGATATGATTAAAGAAATTGAAAGACCACTTCATTATGCAATTGTAAGTGAAGCAGGAGCGTCTGTATACTCTGCTTCAAAACTTGCAACAGAGGAATATCCAGATATAAACGTATCTTTAAGAGGTGCAATATCAATTGCAAGAAGATTACAAGACCCACTTGCAGAGCTTGTAAAAATAGACCCAAAAGCAATAGGAGTAGGGCAATACCAACATGATGTTGACCAAAAGAAATTAACAGAAAGTTTAACTGGTGTTGTTGAAGACGCAGTAAATGAAGTTGGGGTTGATGTTAATACAGCTACACCATCATTACTTTCTTATGTAGCAGGAATAAATAAAACTATTGCAAATAATATAGTAAAATATCGTGATGAAAATGGTAAATTGGCTGAAAGAAAAGAATTATTAAAAGTTCCTAAGTTGGGAAAATCAGCATTTGAACAATGTGCAGGATTTATTAGAATTCCTGGTGGAAAAAACGCTTTAGAAATTACAGGTGTTCACCCAGAAAGCTATTCTGTTGCAGAAAATTTGCTTAATAAATTAGGATACAAAAAAGAGGATTTATTAAATAAAGAAAAACAATCAGAAATAAAAGCTAAATTATTAGAAGTAAATGTAAAAGAAACAGCTAAAGAACTTGATGTTGGTGAAATGACTTTAGCAGATATTATTGAAGAAATGTCAAAACCAGGTAGAGATCCAAGAGATGAGATGCCTAAGCAAATATTAAGAGCTGATGTACTTAAATTTGAAGATTTAAGAGATGGAATGGTTTTAACAGGAACTGTTAGAAACGTTACAGACTTTGGTGCTTTTGTGGATATAGGTGTAAAACATGATGGTTTAGTACATATTTCACAATTAAGTAATAGCTTTGTAAAAAATCCATCTGATGTAGTTTCAGTTGGTGATATTGTTAAAGTTAAAGTTATTGGAATTGACCAAGAAAGACAAAAAGTTCAGCTTTCAATGAAAGATGCATAAAAAAAGGTATTAGCCTTTCGTGGCTAATACCTTTTTAGTAAAATATTCTACATTATAGAACTAAAACTTTAAACATAAAATGTCCCCTTATTTAAATTGTTCTTGAATTTCATTTACTTCATCATAATGATTATTTAAAATATCTAAAAATACTTTGGCAATCTCTGGGTCAAATTGTGTTCCAGAGCATCTTTCAATTTCAGCTTTTACAACATCTAAACTTAAAGGATCACGATAAGTTCTCCTTGATGTCATAGCATCAAAAGTATCTGCAACAGCAGCTATTCTCGCAAGATAAGGAATATCGTTGCCTTTTAGTTTTCCAGGGTAACCAGTCCCGTCAAATCTTTCATGATGATGCTTTACAATTGGTATAATATCTTGAAAAACTTCAGCATTACACAAAATATGAGCACCTATTGAAGGATGGTTTTTTATTTGTGAATATTCATCATCTGTCAATTTAGATTCCTTTAATAAAATACTATCAGGAATACCAATTTTTCCAATATCATGGAATAAACCACCAACTTCTAGAGTTTTTAAATCAGTATCAGATAATCCTAAATATTTTCCAATTAAAACAGAATACTTAGAAACCCTATCTGAATGTCCTCTGGTATATGGGTCTTTAGCTTCAACAGTATATCTTAAAGTTTGAATACTGTCTAAGTAGGCTCTTTCTAGTTTTTCATAAGTAGAAGAAAGCTCTTCATTTATCCTTTTTATTTCATTCATTTGTTCAATTGACTTAATTCCAGACTCAATTAAAAGAAGCAATTGATCAAATTTATCACTTTTTTCACAATAACCTTGAATATCTAATTTTCTAATCGTCTCCAAAGGTGGAGCTAAATCTTTATGACCAGTTAGTAACAAAATATATAATTCTTTGTTAAATTTACGTATTTCTTCAACTACCTGATCTCCATGAATTGGTGTCATAATAAAGTCCAAAACCATTAAATCAAAATGCTCATTCTTTACCTTTTCAATAGCCTCCATTGGATCAGTAACACCTGTAAAATCGTAACCAGATCTTTTTAGGAAAATTGACAAAGAATCAACAATTCCTTCCTCATCATCAACTGCTATAATTCTATAGCCTTTATCATTTGCATTTTGCATGTTTTTTCTCATAATCTCACCTCAATGTTTATAGTAATAAGTATACTCAAGATGACAACAACATTATATCATAGTTTGTCGAAATGTACAGTATTTCACAGAAAAAAGCTACAAAAACATTGATTTTGCACTATATAATTTTACATTTAAATAAAATTTAATTCAAAAGTTAGAAAATTTTCAGACCTCTTTTATATAGAAAGTTGAGGAGCAAATAAGATGACGAAAAACGTTATAAATTTAGAAAATGATTATTATATATAAACAATTGAACCAGAGGATGAGTTGTCAGCTAATTCTATAAATTTAGAAAAATTAAAATTAGCAGATATATTAAATAAAAAAGTGATAACATTTTATATAAATTTTAAAAGAATTAATACAAGAGAATATAAAAAAATTTTAAAAAGACTAATAAAATTATAGATAACTAAAAAGTGTACCTTTTATAGGTACACTTTTTGAATTTAAAGTGGTAATATGATATTAAATGTAGTGCCTTTTCCTTGTTCTGTTTCAAAAGTCATATTTCCGTTGAAATGAGCACGTATTGTAGAATATGACATAAATAATCCAAGTCCAGTACCATTTTTTCCTTTTGTAGTTATCATTTCTTTAAATAATTTCTTTTGAACTTCATCAGGTAAGCCACATCCATAGTCTTTTACAGAAATTATAATATTGTTATTTTCCTTTTTTAATATTAAGTCAATTTTATTATCAGGTTTACCATCATAGGCTTGTATTGCATTTGAAATCATATTGTTTATAACTTGAACTAAACTATTTATATTTCCTTTTAATACAGTTTGTTCATTTACTTGCATAGAAACATTTAATTCTACTAGAGCATTTTTTAATTCATGTTTCATTAAAATATTTACACGTTTTACTAATTCGTCTAAAGTAAATGAAACAGCTTGCTCTTCAGACATTGTAACAGCTTGGCCTTTAACAGCAGTAATAATGTCTGACATATATTCTGTATAAGAGTGGATTTTTTCAATCCAATCTTTCATATCTTTTGCAATATCATGATGGTCTTGAACAGTAACTTCAGGGTCTCCTACAGATGCCTCATATTCTTTTACTAAATCTGTTAATCCTTCAGCCGCACCAGATATAGACATTATAGGGGTTTTTAAGTTATGAGCTATACCACCAATTAACTGACCAAGTGAAGCTAAACGCTCTCTTTCCAAAAGCATATCTTGATTGTTTTTTATTGTTTGCATATCAAGCATATGTTGAGTTGTATCTTTAAAAATAATCAAAGTACCAATAACTTTTTTTCTACCTTTTGTAGATATAACAGGTTGAGCGCTAATCTCAAAGTATTTTTCAGAATTGAAAGACCAATCAAATGTCTCTACGGTGTTATTTTTTTCTGATTTTTTTATCAGATTATTTAATTTAGATAATTTAAGTTTTTTATTAGTATTAATTATATTATAAAAATTGTCGTTTAATTTAATGCCAATCATTTTAGATAAATTGGTATTAAAAGCATTGTTTGAATATGTAATTGTACCATCTTTTTCTACAACTATAAATGCATCTGTCATAATATCCACTATATTCTTTAAAGCTATTGGTACAGCATCAAAAGAATTTAGCTTAAATATTGAAATATAAAAACATATAGCGGTTATTAAATATGGAATTGGTGTTATATATGTATCCATAGATATTAGCTGTAAAGATGCCAATAAGTTAGGAATTATAGGAGCGCAGGCACCTAATATAATAAGTATTGTTCCAAACGATAAAAATCCTGCTTTACTAATAGATGTTTTTATTAACTTAATAAATGCAACTAATATAAGCAAGTAGGTGTAAAGCATATGTACATAGAAATATGGCCCTAATTGGACGTCTGCAACATTTATAGCATATGATTTACAGAATAAGTGATATAGAGGATTAGTAAATATTATTATTATTGATAATATTGGAATTATAAATAAATACCAATACTTTTTTAGATTTGTTTCTTTATTTTCATAAATAGAAGATATAAAGAAAAGTATCACAGGTAAATTACAAGTTGAAATGTAACTTATTGCATCTATGTACATTAAAGTATCCATATTTAAAATAATATCTTTAAAGTAAAATAGTAATATTAATGCTACAACGTGTAAAGAAAGCAGCAAAAATAAAACTCTAAATAGAGAATATAAAGTAGACTTTTGCTTTTTTCTAGTGAAAAAAGCAAAAGTTAAAGTTGCAATTAATGTAACAAATAAAAGTATAAAAACATAATTATCCATTTTTATCTCCGTAAATCAATAAAATTTATTTTTTGCAAGTATTGCAAATATTTTAATAAATAATCTTGCTCTAATTTTGGCCAAATGAAGTCAACATTCTTTAATATTTTTTGTGAATAGTCTGACTTAATTACCACAGTATCATTATACTCTAAAGAACCATCTTGTGCAATATCTGGAATGATACCTTGTATCAATTTTACTTTATCTTCAGAATTAATGCAACTCTTAATTAAAGATGTAAAATCTTTTTTGTTTAAAACATTAATTTTTACTCCTAAAGAGGCTAAAGTGTTGACAAAATCAGGCATTTGTATATGATTATGATTAAATAAATGAT
>ULTV01024826.1_pt1 | contig 16841 bp, 15 predicted proteins | sample 1957931 | NCBI WGS metagenome assembly ULTV01 (sample SAMEA4835743, study PRJEB28245) | human gut metagenome | biome: gut microbiome; material: fecal sample | place: Denmark | collected 2008
GTGCAGTAAGCGGAACACACGCCGCTAAATTATAGTTTATCGACAAACCAAAAGGAAGCAGCACGCGCTGCTTCCTTTATTCGTTCTATTGTTCTACACATTTGTCATTCCGCTATAGGTGTTCAGAATATCATCCGCGATCTCCCGCTGCGTTCTCCGCGTATCCATCGCGAGCTTCTGAATATGCCTGTGCGCCTGGTTCTCCGTGAGGTTCAGGTACTGTATCAGGCAGCATTTCGCGCGGTCGATTATCTTCGTGTCCTCAAGCTGCTTCGAGAGCTTGGAGCGCTCCTGCTCCAGCCGCTGCATGTTCTCCTTCGCCATCTGAGCCATTCGGATAGTCTGCACCAGCGCCTGCTTCGTGAACGGCCTCGGGAGCACATACGCGCCTGTGAACTTGATACGGTTCTGCACCTCGTCGGCGATCTCCGTCTTTGCCAGCACTATGATAACCGCGCTAGTGCGGTCGTGGATCTCAGCGACGTAGTTCAGACCGAACTCGCTGCGAAGCGGCGTGGATACTATCACCACATCATAACCGGAAAGGTCTGCCGCCGCAGCCTGCTCGTCGTCAAAGCAGCAGGTGATCTCCGCGCCGGCGTCCTCCAGCGCAGCCGATATCGTGCCGCAAATCGTCTCGGTTTTGGCGTTGATAAATACCCTGGACATCAAGGATCCCCCTTCCCGCGGCGTTCCCGCCGATCAAAGATTGTTGACGTAAAGCTGCTTGTAAGGGCTTGCGGAATTCGGAGTGAGCTTGAAGAAATTGGAGCTGAGCAGCGTGTCAGTATCATTGCCGAAGTGCTTCGTGAAGCGCTCTACGTAGTGTCTGATGGACTCCTTCTCCTCTGCGGTGGCTACTGTACAGCACACCTGAACGGGGAGTCCCTTCGGCATAACGTCGCTGCGAATAAACATCTCGCCGCCGTGCATTCCGGTGCCGCAGAAGTGACCTACCGGGCAGCCCTCAACGCCGATACCAAGCACGATGATGATACCGCCCGCCTGGTACTCGCCGAGGAAGTCGCCGACCTTGCCGCCGATAACGATGGTCGGGAACATGTCCTGATAGCTCTTCATGTGGATACCGACACGGTACCCGGCGTTGCCCTGGACGTATATCTCGCCGGAGCGCATCGCGTAGCCGGTGGTGTCGCCGCTGTTGCCGTGAATGATTATCGCGCCGTCGTTCATTGTGTCGCCGGTGGCGTCCTGAGCATTGCCGTGTACGCTTATCTTAGCGCCGTTCAGGTACGCTCCGAGGGCGTTTCCGGGGGTTCCCTTTATGAGTATCTCCTTGCCGGAAAGACCCGCGCCGATGTATCTCTGCCCGAGAACGTTCTCAAGCGTGAATTTCTGCTCGTCAGAGTCCCTGATCATTTTATTCAGCTCTGCATACGGCATATTCTTTGCGTCAATGATCATCTCTTTATTCCTCCCAGCTTATCTTCCCTGCGCGCCTTGCTGAACATCATCATCTGCGGTCTCTCTTTAAGCATATCCATGTCAACGTCGGAGAGGTCTATGCGCTCCTTTATCATGGAGGTGTATATTCCTGCGCGCTTTACGTCGCCCATCAGTATGAATCCCTTGAGCAGTCCGTCCTTGAATACCAGCTTTTTATAATTATTGCCGTGTTCCTCGACATATTCCTCGCCGTCGTAGCTTCCGGCGGTGATGATGTGCAGCCCGAAGAATCCTATCGCGTTCATCGGTATCGCGTTCTCGTACTTTGTCTCGGCGCCCGCCATGTTCCTTCCGGCTACCTCGCCCTGCATGTACGCATTCGGCAGCAGCGCGAGTATCCTGTCGGTGTCGGAGGAAGCGTCGTGGCTGACTGTGCAGTCGCCTGCGGCGTAAACGTCGTCGATGGTGGTTTTCTGGGTGAGGTCGCAGATTATGCCGCGCTCTACCTTGCCGCCCGCTTCGGAAACAAGCTCGGTGTTCGGGCGTACGCCCACCGCGATTATAACCATGTCGAAATCAACTGCAGCGCCGTTCTTCAGCTTCGCGGAGTGCTCGCTGAACTCGTCAACGGAGGTCCCGAGAATGAACTTTGTTCCCTTGCTCTCGATGTGCTTCTTCATGATGGAGCCTGCACGGACGTCCAGAATAGACGGCAGGATACGGTCAGCCATATCGACTACAGTGATGTCCGCCTTGTACTCGTTGAGTGCTTCCGCGGCTTTCAGTCCGATAAGTCCCGCGCCGATTATCAGTACCTTCATTCCGGGCTTGACCTCAGCCTTGATAGCCTTTACGCTGTCGTAGCTCATGAACGTGTGGCAGGAGGCTATCTTCTCCATTCCGTTCATCGGGGGAACGAACGGCTTCGAGCCTGTAGCCACCATCAGCTTGTCGTAGGGAACCGTGCTTCCGTCCGCAAGAACGACATCCTTCGCAGCCGGGTCTATCTTAGTCACGCGGGTATCGAACCTGGTCTCAACGCCGTTCTTCTCGTAGAAGTCCGCGCTGCGGTAGTATATGTTCTTGTCTGTGACTTTCCCCATCAGCCAGTAGGAGATGAGCGGGCGGGAATAGGTGTGGTACTTTTCGTCGGAGATAACGGTTATCTTTCCGGTCTTGTCTATCTGACGGATACCCTCGATCGTTCCGACTGCCGCAGCAGAGTTGCCGATAATTACGTAGTTCATATCCGTCACCTCACCTTTCCTCGAAAACTATAGCGTTGTTCGGGCAAGCCTTTACGCATGCCGGCTCGCCGTGGCTGTTGCGCGTGCAGAGGTCGCACTTGCGGATCTTGTGTCCCGCCTCGTCGATGACGATAGCGCCGTAGGGACATGAGAGAACGCAGGTGTAGCAGCCTACGCACTTCTCCTCGTCGCAGACGATAACGCCGTCCTGCACTGAGAGCGCGCCCGCGATGCAGCCCTTTACGCAGGGGTGAGCGTCGCAGTGGCGGCACTGGACCGCGAAGTTTATCTTGTCGCCTTCTTCTATCTGGATCCTCGCGACGGGCTTCTTCCCGCCTGCGAACGCCTTAATCATATCGGGAGCACCGCTGTTCGCCGCCGCACAGGTGAATTCACACAGATGGCAGCCAAGACACCAGTCCTCGTTCACATAAACCTTTTTCATTGTTATGACCATTCCTTTCGAGCAGTGTCAGGGTTTATTCACCTGCGTGCATGATTCCGAGTATATCAAGTTCCTTCTGGTTGAGTCCTATGCCGCGGAGCATGAGTCTGTTGCCGCGGAGGGACTCCAGCGAGTTGATACCCATACCGCCCATCATTTCCTTGATCTCGTGATCCCACGCGTGTACGAGGTTCACCAGGCGCTTGTACGCGATATCCGGATTGAGGCGCTTAACGAGGTCTGCGCGCTGAGTTGCGATGCCCCAGTTGCACTTGCCGGTGTTGCAGCTCCTGCAAAGGTGGCAGCCCATCGACAGCAGAGCCGCCGTTGCGATATAAACCGCGTCAGCGCCGAGCGCTACAGCCTTTACGACGTCCGCGCTGCTTCTGATCGAACCGCCGACAACGATGGAAACATTGTTTCTGATACCCTCGTCGCGGAGCCTCTGGTCAACGCTTGCGAGCGCAAGCTCTATCGGAATGCCCACGTTATCGCGGATACGTGTCGGAGCCGCGCCGGTGCCGCCTCTGTAGCCGTCGATGGCGATGATGTCCGCGCCGCTTCTCGCGATACCGGAAGCGATAGCCGCAACGTTATGTACCGCCGCTATCTTTACGATGACCGGCTTCTTCCAGTCGGTGGCTTCCTTCAACGAGAGAACAAGCTGGCGGAGATCCTCGATGGAATAGATATCGTGGTGCGGAGCCGGGGAAATAGCGTCAGTGCCCTTGGGTATCATACGGGTCCTGGATATTTCTTCGTTTATCTTCATACCTGGGAGGTGTCCGCCGATACCCGGCTTAGCACCCTGACCCATCTTTATCTCGATAGCGGCGCCGGTGTCGAGGTACTCCTTGAACACGCCGAAACGTCCGGAAGCTACCTGGCATATCGTGTTGGGGCCGTACTTGTAGAAATCCTTGTGCAGACCGCCTTCGCCGGTGTTGTAGTAGGTTCCCAGCTCCTGAGCCGCTCTCGCAAGGGACTCATGCGCGTTCTTCGAAATGGAGCCGAATGACATCGCGGAGAACATCACCGGAACGTCCAGCTCGAGGTACGGATTGTGCTTGAATTCAGCCCTGCCGTTCTCGTCGTAGTGGATCTCCTGCTCCTTCTTGCCGAGGAAGGTCTTGGTCTCCATCGGCTCGCGCAGCGGGTCGATAGGCGGGTTTGTTACCTGGGAAGCGTTCAGCAGTATCTTGTCCCAGTAAACCGGGTACTCGCGGGGGTTGCCCATCGCAGAGAGGAGCACTCCGCCGGAGCCTGCCTGTTTGTAGACCTCGTCCATAACCTGCTGGCTCCAGTTGCCGTTCTCGCGGAACTCGTTCTCGTTCTTTCTTATCTTGAGCGCTCTTGTCGGGCAGAGCGTCACACAGCGCTGGCAGTCAACGCAGTTCGTTTCATCGGATACCATTCTGTCGAGGTCGGGGTCGTAATGGTGCACCTCGTTGGCGCACTGGCGCTCACAGACGCGGCACTTTATGCAGCGGTCAGGGTTGCGGACCACCTCAAACAGAGGATTCATATAGTTAATAGCCACTTGTGATCTTCCTTTCAATTCTGCTCTATCGCTTATTTGTCAAGTGTTACGATTATCGGTTCGCCGCCGCGGGGACTCCAGATCCTGTCGACGTCCGGAGACATCGTTCTGATGGAGCATTCCTCGCTGGATACATAGACCGTATCGCCCTTTTCAGCAGCGACCATCGAACGGAGCTTAAGTCTGTCGTTGAGCGCCATGATTCCGTTGTTGAATCCGAGGATTATTGAAAAGGGTCCTGTGATGAGCAGGCTGGAATAAACGTTTCTGAAATGGCGTATCTTCGCCGTTTCCTCCGGGCTGAACCTGCCGGATTCAAGCTCGCTCCAGAACGGAGCTGCGATGACCTTCGCAACGTCGTCAAGGGGCATTCCGAGGCGGCGGTGGAGGTAGTCGATGATGTAGGTGATGACCTCGGTATCGGTCAGCAGATTGCACTTGTAGCCGAACATTTCGATGAAACGTCTGTTCGCGTCATAGGAGGAGATCTCGCCGTTATGTACTATCGTGTAGTCGAGCAGGGCGAAGGGGTGAGCGCCGCCCCACCAGCCGGGGGTGTTCGTCGGGTAGCGGCCGTGTACCGTCCATGCCCAGCCGTCGTACTCGTCGAGGCGGTAGAATTCGCCGACGTCCTCAGGGTAGCCGACCGCCTTGAATACGCCCATGTTCTTGCCGCTGGAGAAAACGTAAGCGCCGTCGATCTTGTCGTTTATCTTGATGACGCAGCGGGCAACGTAGGTGCGCTCGTCGAGCTGGCTCTCCTGGAGCTTTGTGGGAAGAGGGTTAACGAAGTAGCGCCAGATAAGCGGCTCGTCGGTGATGTTCGGGTGCTTTCTGGTGGGAATACGCGAGAGGTTGATGACGTCGAAATGGCGGTCGATGAACGCCTCGGTCTTTATCCTCGCCTCGTTGGAATCGTAGAAAACATGGAACGCGTACTGATCCTTGTACTCCGGATAAATGCCGTATCCGGCGTAGCCGCCGCCCAGACCGTTCGAGCGGTCGTGCATACAGGCGATGGAATTCACGATCACGCTGCCGTTTGTCCTTCTGCCGCTCCTGTTGATAAAGCCCGAGATCGCGCAGCCCGCGGGGATCCTTGTTTCTCCCTCTTTCATTAACATAAGCTCACTCCTTAATAAGTACTGAAAAAAACCGGATCCGGCAGAATATCCGCCGGACGCCGCGATATTCGGCGCAGCGCTGAGCCGGTTTGATCATACGTTATATCCGCGGTGGAATGTGCTGAGTTGAAATTTCTGCCATCGTCAAGTTGCAGATACTTCACTGCCGCGGCAACGCTGCCTGCGGCTTTGTTCTCCGGCACAATTCGTTTTGTCCGCTTGAATTTACGTTCATATTATATCACCATATCGCTGGTTTGTCAAGAGGTTTTTGCAAGTTTCTTTCCGGCAATCTTTCATTTTATTGTATATTAGATTCCATTATTGCTTTATATTTCCGATTAGTTTAGACTATCTATTGCGTTTAGCTCCGCTGTACGGTGCGTTTTGAAGCCTGGAATGTTATTTTTGCAAGAATAGGAGATTCCATATTTCAAAATTTCTGGTGAATATGCCAAAATGCAAAAATTCAACGATTTCCTGCACATTTTTCAAATAACACTTGAAAAATCTGCTGAAATGGAGTATAATAGTAATGTATTATTATAAAGTCATTCTGCCGAAAAAACTTCGAATCGTTCGCTCGTCCGTAAAGCGGACTTTTGAAATCAGTTTTTTGCCGCGGGTCTCCCGGGGCAAAAAACACTTTTATCACAGCAAGTGTGCGTTTTGTCGGCAAAGCCGGCAAAACGTGCGCGCGGCTGTGATGTTTCGGCGGAAAACCCCCATACGGGGGTTTTTCGACGGTCTATAAAGAAAGGAACGCTATATCATGGCAGTAGAACTCAAGACGATCCAGCACCTGTGCGAGCTGTCCAAGCTCAACTACGACGAAGCCGGGCTTGAAAAGGTCATGGGCGAGATGGGCGACATCATCGACCTGATGGATACAATCAAGACCTTCGACCTCACCTACGACGATACCAAGGACAACAACAGCATTTCCCTGAGCGAGGTAAGAGAGGACGTACCGCAGCCCTCGTTCCCGACGGAGAAGCTGCTCTCCAACGCGGAAAACCGCGATAACTGCTATGTCGTACCCAAGGTAGTTGAATAAACAGGAGGTAATTATGGATATCACCCGCGCAAAGATACGCGATCTCCGCAAGGCGCTGGATTCAAAGCAGATCAGCGCCGCAGAGCTCTGCGGAGAATATTTCAGAAATATAGAAGCCGGCGACGGCAAGGTACAGTCCTTCATCACCGTTACCAAGGAAAAGGCGCTTGAGATGGCTGAAAACGCACAGAAGCGCATTGATTCCGGCGATGTGAGCCCGCTGACCGGTATCCCGCTCGCCATCAAGGACAACATCTGCACCGACGGTATCAAGACCACCTGTGCAAGTAAGATGCTTGAGAATTTCATACCGCCGTACAATGCGACCGTTATCGAGAAGCTCAACGCAGAGGGCTACGTGCTCCTCGGAAAGACCAGCATGGACGAATTCGCGATGGGAGGCTCCACACAGACCTCCGCGTTCGCCAAGACCAAGAACCCCTACGACCTTGATAGAGTTCCCGGCGGTTCATCCGGCGGAAGCGCTGCGGCTGTGTCTGCTTCCTTCGCTCCCGCTGCGCTCGGAAGCGACACCGGCGGCTCCATCAGACAGCCCGCGTCCTTCTGCGGCGTGACCGGAATCAAGCCCACCTACGGCAGAGTTTCCCGCTACGGCCTGGTGGCATTCGCAAGCTCCCTCGACCAGATAGGCCCCATCTGCTCCGACGCCCGGGACTGCGCAGTTATGCTCAACGCCATCTGCGCGCACGACCCGCATGACGCGACCAGTTCACGCCAGCCGGTTCCGGATTTCACCGAGAAGCTGGGACAGTCCGTCAGCGGAATGAAGATCGCAATGCCCAGGGAGTTCTACTCCGACGACATCGACGACGAAGTAAAGACCCACGTAATGAACGCCGCAAAGACGCTTGAAGCCCAGGGTGCAAAGCTCGTTGAGTGCTCAATTCCCGGGCTGAAATACGCTATCCCTGCTTACTACCTCATCGCCTGCGCCGAGGCTGCCTCCAATCTGTCGAGATTCGACGGTATAAAGTACGGCTTCCGCGGCGAGGGCCGCACCTTCGAGGAACTTATCCGCGACAGCCGCAGCAAGGGCTTCGGCGAGGAAGTAAAGCGCCGTATCCTGCTCGGAAACTACGCGCTTTCCTCCGGCTACTACGACGCTTACTACAAGAAAGCGCTCGCCCTCAAGCAGCAGATAATCAAGGAATACAACGCTGTATTCGACCTTGCCGACGTTATCCTCACCCCGACCGCGCCGACTCCGGCGTACAAGATAGGCGCCCAGGACAACGACCCGGTCAAGATGTACCTCGCGGATATCTGCACCGTTACCGTCAATATTGCCTCTCTGCCGGGTATCTCCACGACCTGCGGATACACCGCCGAGGGTCTCCCCGTGGGCATGTCCGTCATCGGCAGACGTTTCGACGAGCAGACTATTCTTCAGTGCGCCGACGCATTCGAGCAGACCTTCGCTCCGACTGCGCCCGCCAAGCTTTAAGGAGGTACAGGAATGAGCGCATATTTTCCTACGATAGGACTTGAGACACACGCAGAGCTTTCCACAAATTCCAAGGTATTCTGCACCTGCTCCGCTGAATTCGGCGGAACTCCGAACTCCCGCTGCTGCCCCGTGTGCAGCGGACTTCCCGGAACCCTCCCGGTGCTGAACAGGAAAGCCGTTGAATACATCATCAAGGCTGGCTACGTGATGAACTGCGACATTTCGCGCTTCACCAAGTGGGACAGAAAGAACTACTTCTACCCCGATCTGCCGAAGGCTTACCAGATCTCACAGATGCCGCGCCCGGTGTGCCTCGCAGGCAAGGTAAAGATAAACGTCAAGGGCGAAGAGAAGGAGATACGCATTAATCGTATCCATCTTGAGGAGGACGCGGGCAAGCTCGTCCACGACGATGTTAACCGCATTTCCCTCGCAGACTACAACCGCTGCGGCGTTCCGCTCATCGAGATAGTCACCGAGCCGGATTTCCACTCCGCTGACGAGGTCGTGGCTTACCTGGAGAAGATCATGCTGCTGTTACAGTACGCGGGTATCTGCGACTGCAAGATGGAGCAGGGCTCTATACGCTGCGATGTAAACATCTCCATCGCACCGAAGGGCAGCAATGAGCTCGGCACAAGAACGGAGCTGAAAAACCTGAATTCCCTCAAGGCTATCGCGAAGGCGATAGAAGTTGAGATCGAGCGCCAGGAGGAGCTTCTCGACAACGGCGAGCGCGTAATTCAGCAGACACGCCGCTTTAACGAGGCTCTGGGCGAGACCACCGCGATGAGAAGCAAGGAGGACGCCCACGACTACCGCTACTTCCCAGACCCGGATATCCCTCCGATAATCCTCACCGAGGAGGAGCTTGACGAGATACGCAGCTCCATTCCGGAGCTTCCCGAGCAGCGCGTTGCACGCTACGTCGAGCAGTGCGGCATCAAGAAGCAGGACGCGAACCTCATCGTATCCGACAAGAAAATCTGCGATTTCTACGAGGAAGCAATCCAGGAGTACGACAATCCGAAGGCGGTCGCAAACTACGTGACCGGCGAGTTGCTTCGCAGAAAGAACCTCGGGGAAGTCGACATGGACGACCTGAAGTTCAGCGGCAGGGAGTTCGCACAGCTTGTTGAGTTCCTCCAGACGGACAAGATCTCACAGTCCAACGCGAAGGCTATTCTTGGCGAGATGATCGAAAACGGCGGCACTCCGAAGGATATCGCGGACGCGCAGGATCTGTGGATAAAGGAGGACAGCGACCTCCTCGCAAAGACCGTCGACGAGATAATCGCGAACAACCCGAAAGCAGCCGAGCAGTACCGCAGCGGCGACCAGAAGGTATTCGGGTTCTTCATGGGTCAGGCGAACAAGGCGCTAAAAGGTCTTGCATCACCGAAGGCCATTCAGGAATATATCAAGAAGAAGCTTTCCGAATAATTTCAAAACAAAAATCACCCGGCTCCTGCCGGGTGATTTACAATTTAAAACCGCCCACAAAAATGGGCGGTCGTTTTTTATTCAGCAATCTCAGCGGACGAAGATGCCGGAAGCTCCACCGGCTCGGTCTGCTCGGTGGGAATCAGGTCGTCGCTTGACTTCGGCGGAACTGCCGAATCCGCAGTTCCGGAAGGTGCCGTAGTCTCAGCCGGCTTGGTATCCTGCGTTGCTGCCTCTACCGGAGTTTCCTCTACTGGTATTTCCTTGGTGGTTGAAGACTTCGTGGTTTTATCGGGCTTAGCAGGCTTGGTCGGCTTAGTTGTCTTTGCCGGTTTGGAAGTCTTGGCGGTCGTTTCGGCTGTCGTGTAAACCGGCGGAACCTCGTCAGCGGGCTGGAAACTCTCCGCCTCAAATGTGCCTGTTGCAGAATCGCCGTCCCACAGACCTGCTTCGGTCAGGGCACGGTGCATTTCCCACAGGGCAATACGGTAGGCGTACGGACCAAGGTGTACGCCGTCGCCGGAGTGCAGGCACTCGCGAAGCTCGTTCTTCTCATTCTTGATGTATCGCCCGAAGTCGAAGTAGTGTACGCGCTCCGGGAAATTCTCCTCGAGATACTTTTTCATGGTATTGTTGAAGCTGTCGATAACGCTGTTTCCGCAGAACTTGCTGCACACAGGAGTTATCGCCGCAACGAAAATGTCGGCGCGGCATCCTTCGAGCGTGGCTTCAATGACCTTGCGGTAATTCTCGCAGTATGTAGCTTCGTCCACCATGTTGACGTCGTTCATGCCCATCGAGAGGAACACGTACCGCGGATTAGCGGACTTCAGCACCTGATCGTAGGTTCTGCTCTCCCAGCCGCGGAACTTGAACGTATAGTCAAAAAAGCTGCGGGAACCGAGGTTCCCCTTTGCGGCAACATGCTCGTGCGGAACTATCCCATACTCGGAAAAGCCGCTGCAAATGCTGTCGCCTACGAACAGCGAGTAATCAACGAAGCTCAGCTCCTCGCCGGTAAGCTCGAATTTATCGTGAACCGCCTCATAGAACATATCAAAGTCGTTGTTCATGTCCCGAACCTCGGCGGTTTCCTCCGTGGAGCCGCTCACGCCGATCTCCGGCAGCGAGCCCGACGGTATCTCCGGAGTCTGCGCGCCGTCCGGAACGTCCGTGGCTGTCTTATCGTTCTGTTCCGTCTGGGAAGTCACCGAGGAATTCCCGCCGGAAACGAGGTCAGCCATCAGATCAAGGCTGTTCGGATCGCTGAGGTTGTTGGGGTCGTTCTGTATATCAGTCGAAGCGCAGCCGCTCAGCAGCATTATAGCCGCAAGAGCCGCGCAGGAAAATCTGTATCTCATCTATATTCAAATCCTTCCGGATACGATTCGTCAGTACCGCGTATTCCGCAAAATTCGGCAATTGAATGGTATATTCGCGGTAAAAAACACAAACAGACGCCCGGGAGTAACACACGGGCGCCTGGATAATTCAACAATAAATTACTTGCCGTGCTTCTTGCTGCCGGTGTGCTTTTTAGCAGCAGGCTTTGCAGCAGGTGCCGGAGCCTTGGTCTCAGCGGGCTTAACGGCGGGTGCGGCAGCCTTGGTCTCGGCGGGCTTAGCAGCAGCGGGAGAGGGCTTGGTCTCAGCCTTCTTCTCTGCGGGCGCAGCGGGCTTTGCAGCAGGAGCGGCCTTCTTCTCTGCAGCAGGCTTCTCAGCCTTTTTAGCGGGAACAAGAGCCTCAAGAGCCTTGAACTTTGCAACATCGCCATCGACCTTTACAAGTCCGTCGGTGAGCGCACCGTCAAAGGAAACATCGCCGCTGAAAAGCTTCTCGATGTTCTCAGCAGCGCCGGTAACGTTAGCCTGGAGGTCATCGTAATGATAAGGAGCAACGTCAAGAACGCCCTCTCTTACTGCAACATAGAAGTCGTCCATATCGTCGATGAATGTAAAGTTTACAGCAACGGAATCCTCGTACTTCTTAGCCTTTGCCTTGCTTCCCTTCAGATAACCCTTGATCTTTTCAGCAAACTCGATATTAGTCATAACAAATTCCTCCTGTGGTATGCTTCAGACGGAGCGCCCGAAGCCAGGTAAAATTACCTGCCGATTTATTCCAAACAGCGAACCTGCCGCCGTTTTATTCATCTATTGTAGTATACCATAACTCCGCCTTTAATTCAATAGTCATTTTCTATAAATTTACAAGAAAAACAACTTGATTTTCAGATGAAAATATAAATATCAACAATCAGATGAACGATCAGACTCTTCTCTGGGGTATCTCCCTGCCATTTTTATCTATGAAAAGGCGCGGGTGCTCCTTGACTTCCTGAACCGGGGGTCTGTATGTCAGCATATCAAGGCGGACTCTGTCGCGGTACTCGGGCTTTACAAGATAATATACGTAGCTTTCGATTACGTTAGGCTTTGAGAGTACGCGACCCTCTATCTTGAAATTATTAAAGCCCATGTCAAGGTATCTTCCGTAGACATCGTTGTTGGAAACAAACGTGCTGTAATGTGTTATCTGATAGAAATTGTATCTGGTATTGGGGCAGTTGAAATTATTTGCGTCCTCCATCGGATCTTTAACGCTCCTTACTGCTCCAAGCTGCTCATACATAGTCTGCTTGCTGCACTTGCGCTGGCTCTCGCCGAGCACCTCGTAGTGCTGCTTTCTACGCTTGCAGTGAGGAGTGCAGTACGGATTTATAAGGATCTCGACTCTTGAGCGAAGCTCCTGCGGGATCTTGTCCAGCTTCTCGAAATCATTGTTCCAGTTGTAGTCAAGAACAACCAGCTTGTAATCCTTCTTGAACTCCTCCATAAGCTGATCGTAATCTTCGATCTGCTTTACCGTCGAAGAAATCAGCGGGAACTTGGGGTAATTCCTGCGCACGTAATCTTCAAGGAAGGGCTTGTTCACGATGAGCTCATTAAAGCCGTTCTCGGCAATGGCGCAGAGGTGATTGCAGAACTTGTCCTTCAGATCCTTCTCGGTAAGAGTCGGGTTTGTAAAGGTGTATCTTATAGGGACGTTTCTGTCATTAAACGCCTTTATCGTGCTTTGAATCTGCGTCTCAAGCGCCAGGCCGCCAAGGGCGCGCCCACCGTTCCAGAGCGCAGACGGAAAGCAGCCGTAGCAGGAAGCAATCTCTATATCGTCATAAAAAAATTCCGGGTGATTTTTTATCATGTCAATGAGATACAGGTTCAGGTCCTTATGTACCCATATATCAGGAATATGAAATTTAGCTTTCATTAATAAATGCTCCTTAATTTAAAATTGATGAATACTGTTTTAATTATAACTCAATATTCCCTTATTGTCAACACATTTCAGCAAATTCTAATGAATAAAACCGGGATAAGGCGGCAAAATATCAACATCAACCGAAAGGAGATAAAAAATGGCAGTAGTACTGATCAGAGCCACTATATTGTACATTATAATCACCTTCTCACTGAGACTGATGGGAAAACGCCAGTTAGGCGAGCTCCAGCCGTCGGAACTGGTGGTGACGATACTCATATCCAACATCGCGGCAATACCCGTGGAGGATTCTTCGGTGCCGATGATACTGGGGATAGTTCCGATATTCACGCTGGTCTGCCTTGACGTGATCGTATCGGCGGTAATGCTGAAGTTCCCGAAGTTCCGCAAGCTGATGATAGGCAGCCCGCGGGTGATAATGTCCGAGGGAGTCATCATGCAGAAGGAAATGAAGCGCCTGCGCTACACCGTCGACGACCTCGTCGAGGCAATGCGCGAGGAGCAGATATTCGACATAACCGAGATATGGTACGCCATCGTAGAGACAACCGGAAAGATACACTTCCTGAAAAAGAAGGACTGCCAGAACGCGGAAAAGGCGGACGTAAACTGCGGCGGCTCCTCAAGCGACCCGCCTGCGGTGATAATCCGCGACGGCAGGGAGGACGAGGAGCAGCTCCAAAGCATGGGGCTGGGAATGGGCTGGCTGAAAGAGCAGCTCCGGGAACGGAAGCTCTCGGTAAAGGACGTGTTCCTGATGACCGCGGACAGGAACGGTCAGCACACGATAATCGAACGTCAGAGGGGGCTTTGAATGAACCGTCTTGTTGTAAGCATACTGCTGCTGGCGGTAATGTCGGCGGGGTGTTTCTGGTCGGTGTTCATCACCATTGATAAAACCAACGAGCTTTCCGGCTACATTGACCAGGTGGAGCAGGCGCACTCCGAAGGGGACAGCGAAGCCGCCGTGAAATACGCCAATCAGCTCCACGACGCGTGGGATTCGGTGCTGCACTACAGCATTCTCGTCAACGACCTCGGGCACGCGATGGAGATAACGTCCTGCATAGCCGAAATATCCTCCTTCGCCGAGGAGGGCGACGATGAGCTGTACGCCGCATGCGATCGTGCACAGGCGCAGCTTGAGCTTTTCCGCGAAATGCAGACTCCCACGCTCTGGAAAATACTCTGACAGTTTCGGAGCGCATTCGGCGGATAAAATTGCTGGCTGGCTGTGAGCCAGCCAGCATGACTAAAAAGTCTGCACGAAAAAAGCGTTGGCGGAACATTCGCCTTTAAATTATAGTTTACCTGTATAATTTCTTCTTGAATCTTGTTGGAGAAACCTCCTTAACATCATAATCACAAAAAAATAATAAAAAATTGTTGCAAATTGTTTAGGTTTGTGTTATACTAACTTTGACTGCATAAAGTCAGAGTGCAGCAACTTTATTTTATCGAAAGGTCGTGATGTTAGGGTTGGAGAAAAAGGCAGAAGCAGTTCCTGGCGGCGGCAGCTCCAGACTGGCTTTATATGGCTTTAACAACCTCACAAAAACACTTAGCTTCAACATTTATGATGTGTGCTATGCAAAAAGTGAGAGGGAGCAGAAGGATTATATCGCGTACATAGACGAACAGTATAACTCCGAAAGGCTCACAAAAATTCTCTGCGACGTCACCGAGAAGATCGGCGCGACCGTCCTGAATATTTCAAAGCAGGACTACGATCCGCAGGGTGCCTCTGTCAATGTCCTCTTCGCCGAGGGTTACATTGACCCCGACCACGTAGACGAGTCCTGCAACAAGGGCGCCGGCTACTTCAACAGGAGCGGTATCCAGCCGAATACCGTTCACGCACATCTTGACAAAAGTCATATCACGGTGCACACTTTCCCGGAATATCACCCGGATAAGGCTATTTCTACCTTCCGCGTGGATATCGACGTCGCCACCTGCGGCGAGATCTCCCCGCTGAACACGCTGGATTACCTCATAGGCAGCTTCGACTCGGATATCATCACGATTGATTACCGCGTCCGCGGCTTCACTAGGGACGTCTCCGGCAAGAAATGTTTCATGGATCATAAAATGACCTCCATTCAGGACTTCATCGATCCCCAGACTCTGACGAAGTACGACGCTATAGACGTCAATGTGTACCAGTCGAATATATTCCATACAAAAATGCTGATCAAGGAGATAGAGCTTCAGAACTATCTCTTCAATTCCGATGTCTACGAGATCCACCCCCAGCAGCGCCTTGAGATCACCAACAACCTGCGCCGCGAGATGATCGAGATATTCAGCGGAATGAACATCTATTGAGGTGAGCGTAATGCAGCTTGATCACACCCGTGCGCCTCTTTACGAGGCAATGAAGGAATATCAGCTTGACCGCGTTGTCAAGTTTGATGTCCCCGGGCACAAGGGAGGCCGCGGCAACAAGGCGCTGAGGGACTTCCTGGGCGAGGCGTGCATGAGGAACGACGTGAACTCTATGAAGCCCCTCGACAACCTCTGCCACCCCGTTTCCGTCATAAAGGAGGCTCAGCAGTACGCTGCGGACGCCTTCGGAGCGGAAAACTCCATCTTCATCGTCAACGGAGCAACCGGAGCAGTTCAGGCGATGGTGATGTCGGTATGCAAGGCGGGGGATAAGATAATCCTCCCGCGAAACGTCCACCGGAGCGCAATCAACGCGCTGGTGGTCTGCGGAGCGATACCGGTCTACGTAAACCCCGGCGTCAACAACGACCTCGGCATACCGCTCGGAATGACCCCGGAGGAAGTTGAGGCGGCTATCCTCGCAAATCCTGACGCGAAAGCCGTGCTGGTCAACAACCCGACCTACTACGGCATATGCTCCGACCTGCGGAAGATCGTCGAGATAGTACACAGGCACGGCATGAAGGTGCTGGTTGACGAAGCGCACGGAACGCACTTCTATTTTGGCGATGGACTTCCGCCCAGCGCCATGAGCTGCGGCGCGGACATGGCTTCGGTATCGGTGCACAAAACCGGAGGAAGCCTCACCCAGAGCGCGATACTGCTCCTGGGGAAGGGAATAGACCCGAACTACGTCCGGCAGATAATCAACCTCACACAGACCACCAGCGCAAGCTACCTGCTGATGGTGTCCCTCGACCTGGCGCGGCAGAACCTCGCACTCCACGGCAGGGAGTTCTACGCGAAAACGGTGGAATTCGCGGATTATGCGCGAAAAGAGATAAACGCCATCGGCGGCTATTACGCCTTCGGCGAGGAGCTTTGCGACGGCAAGGCGTTCTACGCGTTCGACAGGACCAAGCTTTCGGTGCATACCAGGGCGATGGGTCTTGCGGGCATAGAGGTCTACGACCTGCTCCGGGACGAGTACGACATACAGATAGAGTTCGGCGACATCGGCAATATCCTGGCGATAATCACCGGCGGCGACCGCGCGCTCGAAATAGAGCGGCTCCTCGGCGCGCTGAACCTTATCAAGAAGTTCCACGGGAAGTCCCCCGCCGGGCTTTACGACCACGAGTACATCGACCCTATCCTTGAGATGTCCCCGCAGGCGGCATTCTACGCCGAACAGGAGACCCTACCGATAGAAAAGACCGCCGGAAGGGTGTGCAGCGAGTTTGTCATGTGCTACCCGCCGGGGATACCGATCCTGGCTCCGGGCGAGCGTATCACCCAGGATATCCTGGATTATATCGCGTTCGCGAAGGAAAAGGGCTGCTCCCTCACCGGCTGCCGGGATATGAACGTTGAGTATTTGCAGACCGTCAAGTTCAGCGCCGGGAACGACCGGCGCTGAACATCCGGTTTTTCTTTGAT
>ULTV01061736.1_pt1 | contig 16550 bp, 19 predicted proteins | sample 1957931 | NCBI WGS metagenome assembly ULTV01 (sample SAMEA4835743, study PRJEB28245) | human gut metagenome | biome: gut microbiome; material: fecal sample | place: Denmark | collected 2008
GCGCTCAGGACCGTTGCTGATGTACTTGAAGGCAAGGCTGTAGACCGTGTCGATTACACCGCGGTCCGCGGAACCGACGATATCAAGGAAGCAACTCTGAATATTGCCGGAATGGATGTCAACATCTGCGTAGTCAGCGGACTTAGCGCCGTTCACAAGGTCCTTACTGCAGTTGAAAACGGCGAAAAGAACTACCACTTTATCGAAGTTATGTGCTGCCCCGGCGGCTGCGTAAACGGCGGCGGTCAGCCCATACAGTCATCGGCTGTCAGAATGAACACCGATATAAAGGCAAAGCGTGCCGCAGCTCTTTACAGCTACGACGCTGCAAATCACATGAGAAAGTCGCATGAAAGCCCCGTTGTCAAGGCGCTCTACAGTGAGTACTTCGGCGAGCCGGGCAGCCACAAGGCTCATGAGATACTGCACACTTCTTATGTCGACCGTTCAAAGGACGTTATAAAGTAATAAGGTGTATTAAAATAAGAGCTCCACATACTTCGGTATGCGGAGCTCTTTAGTTTTCACTCTTTTTGTATTCGGCAGGCGACATACCGATATATTTTTTGAATGAATAAAGAAAGCCGGACAGTGAACCGAATCCCGAAGAAAAACAAGCGCCGGCAACATCCATGCCGTTTTGCAGCAGCATTTCAGCACATGACAGCTTGCAGGCGGTCAGATACTCGGTATAGCTTTGCCCGGTCGTCTTTTTGAAGAGGCTGCCAAGATACACGGGCGACAGACCGACCAGTTCTGCCGTGTCGCTGAGCGAGGGGCTGTCTCTGAAATGCGTCCTTACAAACAGTATGGCTTGGTTTATGGGGAAAATCACCACACTGTCGGTACGCATCGCACAGAATTCAAGCAGTATGTAGCGCAGCAGCTCAAAGGAATTTTTTCCGGTTTTATGTTCAAGCAGAAGCAATTCGGCGGCTTTGAAAAATTTGAGCAGCTTGTCCTCCGGGATAACGGAGAACAGTAGGGCTTTGAGCATCAGCTCATTTTCCGCTGCCGCTTTCGATCACCTCAAGCTCGTAGTATTCATGCGCATGAAGCAAAAATGCTGCCAAGCTGCGTTTTTCTACCGAAATGTGATCGTCAGGATCGATATGCATAGCCTTTGTCAGGCGTTTATCAAGCATTATAATCACCTCGAATATTTAATATGCCACTAAAATGCAATATTTTCTATTAGAATATTGCATTTTAGTGCAAAATTATTTGGTTTTTAAGCGACATTGCATTTTCAATCATTTAAAATTTTAAAAAGGGGTGTTTATATGCTTGCCGGAATAGACATATTGGAGCACCAGCCTGACAGAAAGGGTTATTATGTTATACGCTGGCAGGGTGACAGCGAGGGCTTTAACACATATGTGTCAAAGGCATCCGACGGCTGGGACTTTTCGGAGTACAAAAGGTTCATGCATATTTTAGGCATAGAAAGGGAGCTCAGCGGCTTTTAAGTTCTTCACAAAATACCTTAATTGTGCTATAATTATATCCGGTGAGGATAATGAGCCGTGATTTAAAAGTAATAGCACATATAAGGACCGAATACAAGGACAAGTTCGGTATTCCGAGGCAGAGCGGCATGGAAACAAGCATGCCGGCTGTAATAATTTTCGAGCCTGAATACCGTGACCGCAGCGCTGTAAAGGGACTGGACGGATTTTCGCACATATGGGTGCTGTGGGAGTTTTCAAAGGCAGAACGCGACAAATGGTCACCGACAGTCCGTCCGCCGAGGCTTGGCGGCAACCGCCGCATGGGCGTTTTTGCAACACGGTCGCCGTTCAGACCGAACGCAATAGGGCTGTCCTCTTTAAAGCTCGAAAAAATAGAATACACCGCCGAAAGCGGACCGGTGCTGCATGTGACCGGTGCGGATATGCTTGACATGACCCCTATTTACGATATCAAGCCCTATCTGACCTTTTGCGACAGCCACCCTGACGCAGTGTCCGGATTTGCGGCTGAGTATGAGGATTACCGGCTTAAAGTACACATACCGGATGATATTTCAGGCGGAATAGATCCCGATATTTTAAAGGGTATTACCGATGTGCTGGCGCTTGATCCGAGACCGTCGTACCAGAACGATCCCGAAAGGATCTACAAAATGGATGTGGCAGGATATTTTATTGAGTTTTGCGTGCAGGGCAATACTGCTTTTGTAAAAACACTGGAAAAGCGGAAATAAAAAAGTGCACCGTGTATACACGGTGCACTATCTGTTTGCAAGTAAAAAACTTACTTAAGCTCGACCTTAGCGCCGACCTCTTCGAGTTTCTTCTTGATCTCCTCAGCTTCTTCCTTCGGAGCAGCCTCTTTAAGGGTCTTAGGAGCGCCATCGACAAGAGCCTTAGCGTCAGCAAGGCCAAGACCGGTGATCTCACGAACAGCCTTGATGACCTTGATCTTTTCTCCGCCAGCCTCGGCGAGAACTACGTCAAACTCGGTCTTCTCCTCAACTGCGGCAGCGCCGGCAGCAGCAGGACCTGCAACAGCAACAGCTGCGGCAGCGGAAACGCCGAACTCCTCTTCTACTGCATGTACGAGCTCTGAAAGCTCAAGAACTGAAAGAGCCTTGATCTCTTCGATCATAGCTGTGATCTTCTCAGATGCCATTTTAGTTACCTCCAAAAATTATAATTTGATTTTTAAATTTAAGTTTACCGCAAATTATTCAGCGGCAGGTGCGGGGGTTTCCTCGCCGTTCTTATCGACAATAGCCTGAATAACACGGGCGAATGCTGCGATAGGAGCGTTGAAAGCGTTGCAAACAGTGGCAAGAAGTATGTCTCTTGTCGGCAGTTTGGCAAGGCTTTCGATCATTGATTTTTCAATGACCTTTCCGTCAAGGAAGCCGGTCTTTATCTCGAAATGATCGTTGCTTTCAGCATACTTGTTGAGTATTCTGGCAGCTGCGACCTGATCCTCATCGCTTGTTGCGATAGCGGTGTTTCCGTTAAGGAAAGGATCTATCTCGGCAAGATCGGTGCCTTCGACTGCAATACGGAGAAGGGTGTTCTTTACTACGGTGTAGTGAACGCCTGCTTCGCGCAGTTCCTTGCGGAGTTTGGTGTCATCGGCAACAGAAATACCGCTGTAATCGACAAGAACGCCGGCGCATGCCGATTCGATCTTAGCCTTTATATCAGCGACCTGCTGCTTCTTTGCTTCCAAAACCATCTGACTTGGCACAATGATTCACCTCCGAAAAAAATATGCCTGTTCCAAAGACGGACAGGCACAAAAATCGTCAATATAACAAATTTAAGTGTACATCCTGGGCAGGCAGACAAAAGTCTTTACGCAGAGCACCTACTGTCTTTGGAATTAACAAAAATATATTATCATAAACCGTACGGTTTGTCAAGCATTATTTTCCGCATTGATATTATTTTTAGTAAGTTTGCGCTTGTAACAGAAAAAGCAGACGACAAGCGCCAAAAATGTCAGTATCCACGATACGGGGTAGGAGATATAAAGTGTTGTCAGTGTGCGGTCAAGTCTGAACACCGTATATATCCAGACTATTCTCAGCAGACACACGCCCGCTACCGAGACCGCCATAGGCGCTAAGGAGTAGCCCATTCCGCGGATGAGACCTGTAAAGGAGTCCATAAGTCCGCAGGTGAAATATGTAAGGCATATCACGGTCATTCTTATAAGCGCTTTTTCAATATCAGCCTCGTTTGACGAATATATATGCGTCAGCGGATCGCGCAGGAAATATGCGCCCCAGCCGAAAACGATGCCTGTGGCTGCCGCAAGCAGCGGTACCATGACCGCAACGCGATTTAACAGCTTATAATTCTTAGCGCCGCAGCACTGACCCACAAATGTTATGGCTGCTGCCGAAAACGCATTCATGGCAACGTATATGAAGCCTTCAATGCTCATGGCTATGCTGTTTCCCGCCATGACCGTCGCGCCGAAGGAATTGACCGACGACTGAATAAGTACGTTTGATATAGAGAACATCGACGACTGCAGTCCGGCGGTTATGCCGATGCCAAGTATCTTTTTAGCGCAGTTGAAATTGAAACGAGCACCCTTTATTACAAGTTTTACGCATGTATTGGTCTTTACAAGACTGATCACTATAAGTGTACCCGAAATAAGGTTTGAGACCGAGGTGGCTATTGCGACGCCTCTGACGCCCATATCAAGTACAATGACTGTGAAAAGGTTTAAAATAACGTTTATCACACCGGCGACGGTCAGGAAGATCATAGGCTTTCTGGTCTCGCCGGAAGCACGCAAAACCGAGCTGCCGAAGTTATATATCATGGCAAATGGCGTGCCGAAGAAATATATTTCAAGATAATCGGCGGCGAGCGGCAGAACGGCTGGGTCGGTGCCCATGAGGCTGAGCATAGGCTTTGCAAATATTGAGCCCAACGTCATTATGACAATGCCGGCTGCGGTGCCGATCATCATTGAGGTCTGCACGGCAACTTTCAAGTTTTTAGTGTCCTTCGCGCCTATCATCTGAGCTATTATTACGTTGACGCCGATCGACAGCCCCAAAAAGAAGTTGACTATCAGTCCTATCAGCGCGGTCGTAGATCCGATGGCTGCCTGCGCCGCGGAGCCGTTCTCCAAATCAAATTTTCCGACTACGACAAGGTCGGCGGCATTGAACAGGAGCTGCAATATGCTTGAAAAAATTATCGGCAAGGTAAACTTGATTATATTCAGCACCAGATTGCCGGATAAAAGGTCCTTGTTTTCAAGGCTTTTCATAATTAACTTACGCCCCTTTTTCAGGCAGGTAAAAAATTCCGGATCCGCTTTTTGACGCGGATTTCCCACACTGCCGCATTGAAATACTCGTTGTTCCGTTAGCCTACGTTTGCCGCAAATTTAAACAGGTCAGAGCCTACAAAAAGTTCTGACCTGTTTCATTTAAAGTTTTCCCAAAGTCTCAGGCAAATTATGCGCCGTACTTACCGGCGTTTACCTTGATTCCGGGGCCCATTGTCGTAGCAACGACGCAGGATTTGATATACTGACCTTTAGCGGCAGCCGGCTTTGCCTTGGCAATGGCTGACATAAGGGTCTCAAAGTTCTGCTGGAGCTTTTCAGCACCAAAAGAGACCTTACCGACAGGGCAGTGGATGATGTTCTGCTTGTCAAGACGGTACTCGATCTTACCGGCTTTTGCTTCGGTTACAGCCTTAGCAACATCCGGAGTGACGGTGCCTGCCTTGGGGTTCGGCATAAGTCCGCGCGGTCCGAGAACCTTACCGAGACGGCCTACAAGTCCCATCATGTCGGGAGAAGCGATGACAACATCGAAATCCATCCAGTTTTCGCCCTGGATCTTTGCGACCATGTCCTCAGCACCTACATAATCGGCACCTGCGTCAAGAGCAGCCTTTGCCTTGTCCTCTTTGCAGAAAACAAGCACGCGAACCTTTCTACCGGTTCCGTTCGGAAGAACGACGGCGCCGCGGACCTGCTGGTCTGCATGACGTGAGTCAACGCCGAGGCGGATATGAGCTTCGACGGTCTCGTCGAATTTAGCAGTTTTTGTTTTTACAGTAAGCTCCATTGCCTCAGCAATGTCGTACTGCTTGGTTGAGTCGACAAGCCCTGCGCTTGCGACATACTTTTTACCGTGTTTCATTTAATGTTACCTCCCAGATAAGTGGTTAAATCGGATATTTCCTCCCACGAGGGAGCATCAGTCTACTACAGTGATGCCCATGCTGCGTGCAGTGCCGGCTACCATTGACATGGCGGCTTCAACTGAAGCGGCGTTAAGGTCGGGCATTTTCTGTTCGGCGATCTTTCTGACCTGCTCCTTGGTAATCTGAGCGACCTTGGTCTTGTTAGGTGTACCGGAAGCCTTGTCGATGCCGCAAGCCTTCTTTATAAGGACTGCTGCAGGCGGGGTCTTGGTAATAAAGGTGAACGAACGGTCCGCATAGACGGTGATAACGACCGGGATTATAAGACCGGCGTCATTCTTTGTGCGCTCGTTGAATTCCTTTGTGAAAGCCATGATGTTTACGCCGTGCTGACCGAGAGCCGGTCCTACAGGCGGTGCCGGGGTGGCTTTTCCGGCGGGGATCTGAAGTTTGATATAGCCAGTAATTTTCTGTGCCATTTTTTGCACCTCCAAAAATAGTGGTGGCGGCGTTATTCACGCACGACGGAGCGTCCATAAAAGATAATTTGACGTTCCTCCCACGGTGGCACTCCTTAAGCTGAGCACCAAAAGGGCTGCGGCAATATTTGCCGTCAGTCTTTTATAAGTTCGATCTGCGTAAGTTCAAGTTCAACCGGAGTCTCTCTGCCGAACATCGAGATCGTGACTCTGACGTTGTTGTTATCAACATCTATTTCATCAACAACACCGGTAAAGCCCTCCAGAGGGCCGTCGATGATGTTGACGGTATCGCCGACCGAGTATGCGACTTCGACGGTGCGCTTTTCAACGCCGATCGCTTCAACCTCTTTGTCGGTGAGCGGAACCGGTTTTGACGCCGGTCCTACGAATCCGGTGCATCCGCGCGTATTGCGGACGACATACCATGAATCGTCGGTAACGATCATTTTGATCATTACATATCCCGGGAAGATCTTCCTTTCCACCTGCTTTTCCTTACCGTCGGCGGTGATTTCGGTCACCGTTTCGGTAGGAATGCGGATGTCCTGTATAAGATCCTGCATCCCGCGGTTCTCGACCATTTTTTCAAGGTCGGTCATGACTTTGTTTTCATAGCCGGAGTATGTGTGTACTACATACCACTTGGCCTCATCGTATTCTGCCATTATCTATCCTCCGCTTACTTGCTTGTGGATTCTATTATCCACTTTACCAGTGAGCCGAGACCCCAGTCGAGCAGCCATATGAATGCTCCGACCAAAAGGCAAACAGCCAATACTATCAGCGTGTTCTTGACGACGCTGCGCGGACCGGGCCATACGATCTTCATGATCTCACCCTTATAATCACGCAGTGCCTTGGCGACCTTCTGCGGTATGGTGAGCTGACCCTTTACCCCTGCAACCGCAAGCCTGTCGGCTATAAGCAGGTATGCAACGGACGACGCAAGCGTTGCGAAAAGAAGCAGCGCGATAAACAGCGGCGTGTGATTTACATATTTGGTGATATACGCGCCGGGGTAGCCCTGCATGTCCAGATAATAATCTGAATTTCTGCACGCTACGACAAGCATGAATATCGAATCGATGAGCGAAACGACTATCGTTGCCCATCTTGATCCCTTGAACTTAATCGACAATGACGAGAAAAGAACGGTCAAAGCGGTAAGGATCAGGCAAAACAGGATCTTTGAAGACAAACCTGTTTTTGAGCCCTCGAAGCTCGAACCGAAAGCAAACTGCGTTCCGGTACGGACAACTTCGTCACCGTTATCAAAAATGACCTTGCCGAAGTTCGTGAAGAAAAGAACAAGAGCCGCTGCACTGAGGACTATGGTGAGTACGCCTAAAACCTTTTTGAGTAATTTCAAAGCAGTACCTCCTTACTTAGTCTCTTTGTGAACGGTGTGCTTCTTGCAGAATCTGCAATACTTGTTCATCTCAAGACGATCGGGATCGTTTTTCTTGTTCTTAGTGGTGTTGTAATTGCGCTGTTTGCACTCAGAACAAGCCAGTGTGATTTTAACTCTCATGACGGCACCTCCCGTTTTACGGAAATTATTTTGTCCCCAAAAATAAACTGGGGACCCGGCCTCCCTCGAATCAGACGCTTCATCTGCCGCTGTAAAAGCACTATATACAGTGCCTTTGCAGAAAGCGCATACAAGCAGTTGAAAATATGGCCTGAAAAAGGTCCTAAGTTTAAAAAAGACCTTCGCAGAGGTATAGCTATTATAGCACACCATCTGCAAAAGGTCAAGTATTTTATTTGTGATATGTACCGCCCGACTGTATTTTAAAAGCGCGGTATATTTGCTCTTCAAGCATTATTCTTGCCAGCTGGTGGGGAAAGGTCATGCGCGACATGGACATGCGCCACGCGCCTGCCTTTTTTACGCGTTCGGACAAACCGTAAGAGCCGCCGATGATAAAGCAGACCCTGCTTTCTCCACGGACGGCAAGTTCGCCGAGCTTCTTTGAGAGACCGATACTGTCTGCCATATCGCCCTCGATACAGAGGGGTACCGCAAAGCAGTGCTGAGGCAATGCGGCAAATATGCGATCCGCCTCGCGTTCAAGTGCCGCTGAAATTTCCGATTCCTTCGGAGAGTCGGGCAGCCGCTCAGGCTCGATCTCGGTTATATTCAGCCGGCAAAGGGAGGAAAGGCGCTTCCGATATTCGTTTTCGGCGTCCTTCAGGTATTTTTCCTTCAAATGACCAACCGCTATTATATCTACCTTCTGCATAAATGTCTCCTGTTAAAAAACAATGACCTTGCCGTTTTTCGGCGGTGCGACATAAAGTATGTAATCGATATCCTCAGCCATTTTCTTTTCCATAAGCGCGGCGGCAGCGGAGGTGTGGGCTATATCGGGGCGGTTGTTTTCGCGGCTCAGATGCCCCAGTATTATATGTGTGGTGCCGCTTTCAACAAGGCGCGGCAGCTCGACCGCACAGGCGTTGTTTGAAAGATGCCCTTTATCGCCCAAAATTCGTCTTTTGAGCACCTCCGGGTATGGTCCTTTCTGCAGCATTGCGACATCGTGGTTGGACTCAAAAAGCACCGCCTTACAGCCGGTAAGGGCTTGTCTTACCGTGTCAGATACATAGCCAAGATCGGTGCAGACCGCGCAGCAGCGTCCGTCGCCGAAGTCTATTCTGTATCCGCTCGATCCGGGGCAGTCGTGACTGGTAGCAAACCTCGTAATATTAAGCGAGCCTGCCGGGATCGAGTCCTCGATAACCGTTATCGCCGACTCATCCGCGGCGCCTGCGGCTGTTATGGCAGCGGCTGTCTGCTCCGACGCAAAGATCGGCAGACCGTATTTTTTTGAAAACACGCGCAGTCCGGAAATGTGATCGGTATGCTCGTGTGTAATGAAAATACCGCGAAGCGTAAATGGATCCACACCTGCAAGAGCCAGTCCGTCGGTAATGGCTTTGGCGCTTATTCCGGCATCGATAAGTATGCCGTCATTGCCGTTTGCTATATATGTACAGTTGCCGCTGCTTCCGCTGGCTATGGGGTACAGTCTGCTCATGGTCTCCGCCTTTCAAAATCAAAACAGCCGCCGGATATAACGGCGGCAAAAAATCAAAATCATATAGCCGAACGTCTGGCGTTGGGGTCAAAGCACTCCATTCGTCTTATGTCGGCGCCGACCGACGACAGCTTTTCAACTATCCTGTCATATCCGCGGTCGATAAATTCAACGTTTTCGATCTCGGTCGTGCCTTCGGCTGCCAGTCCTGCAAGGATCAGTGCTGCTCCGGCTCTGAGATCGGTCGCTTTGACTGGGGCGGAATTAAGGCAGGGTATGCCGGTGATTATAGCCACCTTGCCGTCTACCTTTATCTTTGCTCCCATCATGGTAAGCTGATCCACATATTTAAAACGGTTGTCCCAAACGCCTTCGGTCATGACGCTGACGCCGTCTGCGACCGACAAAAGGGTGGTCATCTGGGGCTGCATATCGGTCGGGAAACCGGGATGCGGCATCGTAAGGACATTGCAGCTGCGAGGCCTGCGATCCATCTTGACACGCACAGCCTCGTCAAATTCCGCCACGGTTGCTCCGCATTCCACGAGCTTTGCCGTGATGGACTCAAGGTGCTTCGGGATGACGTTTTTGACCGTTATGTCACCGCCCGTGATAGCGGCGGCTATCATATATGTTCCGGCTTCGATCTGATCCGGGATTATGCTGTAGCAGGTGCCGTGCAGGTGATTTACACCGCGTATTTTTATAACGTCGGTGCCGGCGCCCATGATATCGGCGCCCATTGAGTTGAGAAAGTTTGCAAGATCGACTATATGCGGCTCTCTTGCGGCGTTTTCTATAATTGTAAGGCCGCGTGCCTTGACGGCGGCAAGCATGATGTTTACAGTCGCCCCGACCGATACCTTATCAAGGTAGACCGAGCCGCCCAAAAGCTCGTCCGCAAAGGCATTGACCATTCCGTTATCTATAGTGACGGTAGCACCCAGCGTTTCAAAGCCCTTTATATGCTGATCTATGGGGCGCACGCCGAAATCGCATCCGCCGGGCGGCGCGACCCTTGCTTTTTTGAATCTGCCGAGCATAGCGCCTATAAAATAGCTGCTTGCCCTCATTTTTGATGACATGGATGCCGGAAGTATAAAGGAATTTACGCCGGTGGGATTGATCTCAACGGTAGTTTCGTTTATAACCTTGACGCTTGCGCCCAGTTCATAAAGTATGCGTATTATAACATTGACATCCGAGATAGAAGGAACATTTTCAATGCGGCACACGCCGTCAGAAAGCAGGACGGCAGGGATTATGGCAACGGCGGCGTTTTTTGCACCGCTGACGGCTATCTCGCCTTCGAGCCGGTTTCCTCCGTTCACAAATATCTTTTCCACAGGATGCACTCCCAACAATAACGAAATAAAGAAAAACTCACAACACTATTATTACCGTTTATGAGTAAAGTAAGTTAAGTAAATTTAAAACAAAAAATAAAAACGTATTGACCGGAATACTGCTTCGCAATTAACATTTTGAGTCACACGTTTAAATCATTATACACAACTTATAGACGCTTGTCAATATTTATGTCAATATATGCCCCAAAACGACAGGTTACAGGATATTTTTATATAAAAACACCGTCGCCGCATCATATGCTGTCCGACGGTGCTTTCATATTACATTACATCTCGTTTCTGCCTTCAAGAGCACGGGAAAGTGTGACCTCGTCGGCATATTCAAGGTCGCCGCCGACAGGAATACCGTAAGCAAGCCTTGTGACCTTTATGCCCATTGTTTTTACAAGACGTGAGATATAGCTTGCGGTCGCCTCGCCCTCAACGGTCGGATTGGTGGCGATGATTATTTCCTTTACCTCTCCAGAGGACAGGCGCGCCATGAGCTCGCGCAGCTTGAGCTGATCGGGACCTACACCGTCAAGCGGCGATATTACGCCGTGCAAAACGTGATAAAGCCCCTTGTATTCACGGGTCCTTTCAAAAGCCATAACATCCTGCGCATCCTCTACTACACATATGACGCTGCGGTCGCGGTCATCCGACGAACATATCGAGCAGGTATCGCTTTCGGTAATATTTTGACAGACGCTGCAGTATTTTATCTTTCCGGCGGCGTCAAGCAGGGCATCGGAAAACATTTTCGCCATTCCGTCCTGCCTTGTCACAACGTAATACGCAAGACGGCGCGCGGTCTTTTTACCTATTCCCGGCAGCCGTTCAAACTGCTCGGCAAGGTTATCGAGCGGAGCAACGCTGTACGACATCAGAACAGTCCCGGAATGTTGAGTCCGCCGGTTATGGCACTCATCTCGCGGTCGCTCGTTTCGGCTATTTCCTTAACGACGCTGTTGACCGCTATCGTTATATAGTCCTCAAGCATTTCGGCATCCTCCGGATCAATGGCGGCAGGGTCGATATGCAGCCTTTTGAGCTCGTGGCGGCCGTTCATCGTGACCTCCACCATTCCGCCGCCTGCCTGAGCGGTAAATTCGCGCTCCTCAAGCTCTGCCTGCAGATTTGTCATATCGGCCTGCATTTTCTGAACCTGCTTCATCATTGCAGCCTGACTCTGCCCGTTCTGTCCCGGTATTCTTGCTTTCATCGTTTATCACCAAATCCTTAAATTTTACTTTTGAGGTACCTCAAGCTTTTTCAGCTTCTCCATAACATCGCGCAGCGGATCGCCCGCAGCCTCTTTTTTTGTTTTGTACGGACCGAGGCGGTAGGTTCTGCCCACCACCTGCATAACGGCTGATTTTATCTGCCTGCGGTATATCGGATCCTCGCTGCGCATGAGCGAAAAGAACTGATCGTTTGCCGAATCTATAAGTAAAAGCTCGCCCTTTACATAGGCTTTTGAACCGCCGAGCGATGCCGCCATAAGCGGAGCGGAATGTACAAGCTCGGCAATAACGTCCTGCCATGCCTCGAACGGCTCGGTTTTCTCATTTTCCACAGCCGCCGGCTGAGTTGGCTCTGTGGCAGCCGCAGACCTGTCGGCGTCCGGCTCGGACGTTATGTCGTCGTCCGGCACGCCGGTTATGCAGTCATCATTGCGGCTATCATTATCCGGTGCAGTGCCTGCTGCGGACGGGGCAGGGGCGGCAGTGCCGTTTGCCGCGGCAGAAGCGACGGCGGCAGCGGCAGGAGCCGCATATTTTAAGGTGCGTTCGATACGTTCCAGCCTGTCGAGCAGGGCAGAAGGTGAGGTATCAAGCTGTGGACGGCAGAGCCTTACCACAGCCGTTTCAAGCTCGGTTCTGCGGTCAGCCGCCGTCATGCGGTCGAGCGCCGCGGTCAGAACATTTATGGCGTTTACGATACCCTCTATCGGGTAATCGGCAGCCTGAGCCTTTATTTCTTCGAGAACCTTGGGGGAGGTAACAATAAGACCCTCCGGATTTTTTACCGTCTTGGCTATCAGAAGGTTGCGGTAGTATGTTACAAGCTCGCCGCACAGTCTCATAAGATCGACAGCGTTTTTGTGCAGCTCGTCTATCTTGCCGAGCGCGGCACCGCAGTCGCCGTCCTTTATCATTCCGGCAAGGGCAGCGCAGTAGTTTTCGCCTGCAAGTGAGCATACCTGCATCACATCGTCCTCGGTCACCGTGCCGCCCTTTGCGGCGCAGAGGTCAAGGGTAGACAATGCATCACGCATACCGCCGTCCGACAAAGCGGCTATCATGTCGGCAGCAGGTCTTTCAAGCGTAAAGCCCTCGCGGCCGGATATGTCTATAAGCCGGTCTGATATAGTGGACGTGGGAATACGGTGAAAATCGAAGCGCTGGCACCGTGACAGTATGGTGGCAGGCAGCTTGTGCACTTCGGTCGTCGCCAGTATGAAAACTATATGAGGCGGCGGCTCCTCAAGCGTTTTGAGCAGCGCGTTGAAGGCGCCGATCGACAGCATGTGAACCTCATCTATAATGTATACGCGGTATTTTGAGCTTGACGGTGTGTATGACACCTGCTCGCGCAGATCCCTTATATTCTCGACGCCGTTGTTTGACGCAGCGTCTATTTCGGTTATATCAAGCACGTCGCCGTTTTCAATGGCGCGGCATGAGTCGCACTTGCAGCAGGCGTCCCCGTCGACCGGCGACAGGCAGTTGACCGCCTTGGCAAGTATCTTGGCACAGCTTGTCTTGCCGGTACCGCGGGGGCCTGTAAAAAGGTAAGCATGAAAGATCTTGCCCTGACGCAGCTCGCTGCGAAGTATATCGGTTATATGCTCCTGTCCCACAACATCGGCGAAGCAGGACGGGCGGTATTTTCTGTAAAGGGCCTGATACATATGGGCATATCTCCTTTCATGCGGTGTTAAAAAGCAGTACGCCCTCCGGCGTACGAACGGCCGAGTTGGCTGCGGCACACAGGATAAATCCGCTTAATGCTGCTCGGTTCCCCGCCTGACATGGTTCACGGCAACCCGTCGCACAGGACCCGACCGTTCGCACGCCGGAAGGCGTACTGCTTTCTCTCGTCAGCTTAGGCTGAAGAGAGTCGAACACCGTACGGTTTCGCTCGCCGCCTTTATTCAGGCAGCTTTGCGCTTATTACCCGTAGGCGTCATATTTCAAGATTCGACACAATAAAAACCGGAATTTTTCCGTTTTTAAGGCGTGCGGTGTTCGACTCGCTTCAGCCTTAGTATTATACTACATTTTTCATAAGATTACAATATTTTTTTAAAATAAAAATCAACTCTTTAATTTACGGGCATATCGTGCTATAATTCTAATTGAAATTTTGCTTGGAGAAGAATATGTCAGATATTAAAAAGGAATTTACAGAGCTCAGAAAAGAATATATAAGGAAATATTTCGGCAGGATGAACGATCGCCAGTTTGAGGGCGTTGTGACTGCTAACGGTCCGGTGCTCATACTTGCCGGTGCCGGCAGTGGTAAGACGACGGTGCTTGTAAACCGCATAGCGTCGCTCATAAGGTTCGGAAATGCATATTATTCCGACTTTGTGCCGCCATTTATAAACGAGGATACGCTGAGCCGGGTGAAAACCATAGAAAGCGGCAGCGGTGATGACCGTATATTCGCGGTCGATCCCGTGCGCCCATGGGAGATACTTGCCATAACCTTTACCAACAAGGCGGCAGGCGAGCTTAAAGAGCGCATTTCGGCAATGCTGGGGCAGGAGGGTCTTGATGTTTGGGCAGGCACCTTCCATTCGGTCTGCTCAAGGATGCTGCGCCGGTTCGGCAGCTGTCTCGGTTATACTTCGCATTTTACGATATATGATACCGACGATCAGAAGCGTGTCATGAAGGAGGTGTATAAGCAGCTCCAGTATGACGAAAAATTTCTACCCATAAAAGGCACACTTTCGGTTATAAGCAAAGCCAAGGATCAGCTTATAACACCGGCTGAATTTATCCGCGAAAATGCGTCTGACGTAAGGCTCTCGCATATAGGCAAAGCCTACGAGCTTTATCAGAAGCAGCTGTTTGATGCCGACGCTATGGACTTTGACGATATGATAGTCAATACGGTTAACATGCTTAAAAGCAGCAGCGAGGCACTGGAGTATTACCGCAATAAATTCAAATATATAATGGTGGACGAGTATCAGGATACCAACCATGCACAGTATGTGCTTGTAAGTCTCCTCGCGGAGGGCAGCCGGAACATATGCGTGGTGGGTGACGACGACCAGAGCATATACCGTTTCAGAGGGGCTACCATTGAAAATATACTGAACTTTGAAAGTGAATACGAAAACGCAAAGGTCATACGGCTTGAGCAGAATTACCGCTCGACCCAGACCATTCTTGATGCCGCGAATGCAGTCATTGCCAACAACACCGCAAGAAAGGGCAAAAATCTTTGGACGGCAGGCGGCGAGGGCGACAAAATAACGGTCTATACCGCACCTGACGAGCAGGGGGAAGCGGCATATGTCGTCGATTCGATATTGAACAGTGTCGCTGCAGGCGGCAAATATTCCGACAATGCGATCCTTTACCGCATGAACGCGCAGTCCAACGCGCTTGAAAACTATCTGGCGCGCTCCGGCGTTCCGTACAGGGTAATAGGCGGTCACCGCTTTTACGACCGTAAGGAAATAAGGGACGTTATCGCGTATCTTAATGTAATAGCAAATCACAACGACAGAGTAAGAATATTAAGAATAATAAACGAGCCCAAACGCGGAATAGGTGCCACAACTATGGCGAACGCAGTTGAAATTTCCGACGTAACCGGTGTGCCGCTTTTTGAGGTGCTCAAAAACGCAGGCGATTATGCCGCACTTTCCCGTGCCGCTGCCAAGCTCACAGCGTTTACCGCGGTGATAGAGGAGCTGTCCGCAAAGGCAGGGGAAATGCCGCTTTCCGAGCTTTTCCGGGAGATGCTTGACCGTACAGGGTACATGCTGTCCCTGCTTGCCGACGGCAGAGACGGGGCAGACCGGGCGGACAACGTGCGTGAGCTTGAATCGAGCATCGCGCAGTATGAAAGCGAGAACGAGGATGCAAGTCTTTCCGGATTCCTTGAGGAGGTGGCACTTGTAAGCGATATTGACCAGTTTGACTCCGAGGCGGATGCGGTCGTGCTTATGACGATACATTCGGCAAAGGGTCTGGAATTTGAAAATGTTTTTCTGGTCGGCATGGAGGAAGGAATATTCCCGGGCAGCCAGTCGATATACGGAACCGCCGACGACATCGAGGAGGAACGCAGGCTTGCTTACGTTGCCATAACGAGAGCCAAGAAAAAGCTGTACATAACCAATTCCTACACCCGTATGCTTTACGGTCAGACCGGGCGGAACCTGCCGTCAAGGTTTTTGGAGGAGGTGCCCGGCGAGCTTTGCTCGGTAAAGGGAACAGGGCAAAGAGGTGGATCGTTCGTAAGTCCGCAGTTCAGAACGGGCGGTGTTATGCGCGATGGTCAGAGGTTTGGTGACACAAGACCGCTGACGTCTGTCAAAAATACATTCGGCGGACAGTCACACGGCACATCGCCGTTTAAGGAAAGGGCACCGCTTCAGGGACGTGAAAAAGCAAGCTACATTATAGGAGACCGTGTGCGGCACAAGGCATTCGGAGAAGGCATGGTGCTGTCGGTGTCACCCATGGGAAACGATACGCTGCTTGAAATAGCGTTTGAAACCAGGGGCACCAAAAAACTGATGGCAAACTTCGCAAAGCTTGAAAAGCTGTGAAGACAAAAGACAGGGCAAACCTTGTAAATTCAAAACGGCGCGGAGGAAACATAACGTTTCCTCCGCGCCGTTTTGCTTTTGATGGGAAGATAAATTTTAGTTTAGCGGTGTTAAATGCGTAATTTTTAATTCAGCATTTGTAGGGCAGGGTCCTACTCCTGACGCCACTTTTATAACAAATCAAGCAATAAATTTTAGTTTATAGGTGTACAAAAAACAAATGGCTA
>ULTV01036035.1_pt1 | contig 16089 bp, 9 predicted proteins | sample 1957931 | NCBI WGS metagenome assembly ULTV01 (sample SAMEA4835743, study PRJEB28245) | human gut metagenome | biome: gut microbiome; material: fecal sample | place: Denmark | collected 2008
TGTGTGGCCACCGCCGCATGGAAAGCTTCCTCGGTGCCTTCCATAAAATCACGGCCTCCACCTCCGTGCACGTGAATTTCCACGCCTCCGGGGACGATGTACATACCTTTGGCGTCTATCAAGGTTGCCCCCACTACCGCTAAGTCGCAGTTTGTCACTTCTAAAATCTTCCCGTCGCTTATCAATACCGAGCCGTCTTTCAGCCAGCCTTGCGGGGTAAGAATCTTTCCATTAATGATCTGTGTTAACATGATATGTGTTTTAAGCTTTCGCGTTTCTTTGGATAGCAAAGTTAAGGACTTTCTTTTTAAAACGAGTAAGCTATTAGAGGTTATTTTCAAAGAATAATCAAAATGACACTTTGTAATCCGAACCTCCGGAGAATCGAATATTCCGGGCCCTAAGTACAGCTCGCCTCTAAATCCGAAAGAAAATTTCAGTAATCAACTAATGGCCAACACCATACCCCAAAACAGCCTTTTATTCTAGCGAAATCAATTCATCCTAATTCATATCAAAGGGAGAGATTGGTATCATTTATAGGGTTACAATACGGTTCTAGCAGGGTAAGAATGCCTATTCACAAGTAGTCATAACCCTATTCTTGAGTAGTCACGATGCCCAACGGCGGCATATGCGTCGGCCGATGGCAGTACTGGCGTAGCCCAATGCGGCCTATCACGCATGGGAAAAGGGATATTCTCCCTTTTAAAAGCCAGCTCTCGCACTCTCTCTTCCGCTATTTCGCATCATCAACGGCAAGCACTTGTCACGAAAACAGGAGTATTTGAATCAAAAAGATCAGATAAGCTGCCTTTCACTGGCTAGCAGCCTTTTCATGAATCCTGCGTATTCAACTCTTCCAACTCCATTGTCCGTTCGGTCCATAGATCCATCGCATCGGAAAGTTCTTTTTTTAGGGCAGAATATTCACCGTAGAGAGAAGCGTCGGAGGCACCTTCCGGCGTAGCCAGCTTCGCCTCGATAACGGCAATGCCATTCTCAAGCTCCGAGATACGGGCCTCGGCCTCGGCAACAGCTTTCTCCGCTTTCTTAATCACTTTACTCAGTTCCTTCCTTGCCTCATAGGAGAGCTTGTTATGGGATACCTGAGCCTCACCGGTACCGGACATGGAAGTACTCGTCCCAGTAGAACGTTCCAATTCACGCAAGCTATCCATTTTCTTATGCTCCAAGAAATTATAGATGCCGCCTAAATGCTCGACGACTTTCTGGTTACCGAACTCATAGACCTTATCGACTAGGCCATCCAAGAACTCACGGTCGTGGGAAACCACGATCACCGTGCCGTCGAACTCCCTCAAGGCGTCTTTCAGCACGTCTTTCGAACGCATATCCAAGTGGTTCGTCGGCTCATCGAGAATCAGCAGGTTGACCGGCTCCAATAACAAGCGGATCATCGCCAAACGGGTACGCTCGCCACCCGACAGGACTTTCACCTTCTTATCGGAGGCCTCGCCGCCAAACATGAAAGCACCTAGGATATCCCGTATCTTCAAACGGATATCCCCTTGGGCTACGTAATCGATCGTATCGAAAACGGTAAGGTTCTCGTTCAATAGCTGCGCTTGGTTCTGGGCGAAGTAACCGATCTTCACGTTATGGCCTAATTGGAGCTTTCCGGTGAAATCGGCAATCTCTCCCATGATACATTTCACCAAGGTAGATTTACCCTCGCCGTTCTTTCCGACGAAAGCTACTTTATCGCCCCGATTGATTGTCAAGGTCACATGGTCGAAGATCAGATGATCGCCATAACGCTTCGCCACCTCCTCACAGATCACCGGATAGGAGCCGGAACGGGGAGCGGGCGGGAATTTCAGTCGCAGCATGGCTGTATCCACATCATCTACCTCGATACGTTCCACCTTCTCCAATTGCTTGATGCGGGATTGTACCTGTACGGACTTCGTGGCTTTATAACGAAAACGCTCGATGAAAGCTTCGGTATCGGCCAGTTTCTTCTGTTGGTTCTCGTAAGCGCGTAGCTGCTGCTCGCGGCGTTCGCGGCGAAGTACGACGTACTCCGAATATTTTACCTTATAATCGTAGATGTTCCCCAACTCAATCTCAAGGGTACGAAACGTGGTATTATCGATAAAGGCACGGTCGTGCGAGACTAAGATCACGGCGTTGGCACGGGTAGCGATAAAGTTCTCCAGCCATTGGATGGACTCGATGTCCAAGTGGTTCGTCGGCTCATCCAGTAGCAAGACATCCGGCTGGCGGAGCAAAAGCTTAGCTAGTTCGATACGCATACGCCATCCACCGCTGAACTCGGACGTCGGGCGATCGAAGTCCTCACGGGAGAAACCTAACCCGATCAACGTACGTTCCAGCTCGGCGTGATAATTATTGCCGCCCATCATCTGAAAATGCTCGGTCAAATAAGTGACACGGTCTATCACCTTTTGATAACCTTCCGACTCGTAATCCGTACGCTCCGCCAATTGGGTATTCAAGCGGTTGATCTCCTCCTCCATCTCATGGATATGCTCGAAAGCGCACTCCGCCTCCTCCCGAACCGTACGGGTATCCACCAATTGCATGTGCTGGGGCAGGTATCCGATCGTGACCTCCTTCGGCACGCTAACGGTTCCCGATGTGGGTGATTGCAGACCGGCGAATATCTTCAACATCGTCGATTTACCCGCTCCGTTCTTGCCCACTAGGGCGATACGGTCCTTCTTGTTTACCACAAATGAAATGTCATCAAAAAGCGTGAAACCGCCAAACTCAACTGTTAGTCCTTCAACCGAAATCATACTGTCTCTTTAATTTATGACCGCAAAGATACAACAGTTCAAGGTTTACTCACAAACTTTTCAATTAATATCAGCACATCCTTATGCAACGGAAGGGCCGGATCGGTATAGGTAGCCATCTGTTTTTGCTGATCCATCGTATCGCAAGTCTTCATCAGATGGTTCATATTCCCGATCAAATGGTAATCGGCCGAAGGTTGGGATCGCTTCAATAGTTCGGCGTCTTTTACGGATACTTGCATATCCTTATCCCCTTGCAAGATCAACACCGGGACTTTTAGTTTCTTGATGATTTCCTGCGGATTATACGTATACCATGAGATCATATAAGGCTGTACCGACGAGCGGAACAGGGCTTGCAAACCGATCGGCACGTCCGGTACGAGCTTCCCTTCCTTCAAGGACGTGTTTATGGATCTCACCATATTCCGGATCACTTCCGGTTGACCGGCCATCTGTTCCTCTATGATCTCATAAGCGGGACGCCCCGCACCCGCCACCGAAATGTATCCTTTCACTTTCGGATTATCCACCGAAGCCGCCATACCGACCAACGCTCCCTCGCTATGCCCCAACACATAGATTCCGGAGATCCGTTTGTCCTTGCTTAAATAATCGATCCAGCCTCGTGCGTCCTTGATCCCGTCCTCGAAACGCATGGAATACTCATCCTTTCCGGCCGAGGCGCTCGAAGCGATACCCCGCTTATCATAACGCAGGGAAGCGATACCCTTCCCTGCCAGCCCTTCCGCCAAATATCTCAAGGAATTATTCTTACCCGGCAAGGCGGCGGAGTTCCCGTCCATATCCGTAGGGCCGGAGCCGGGGATGATCAATACCACAGGATAACCGGACTCCTGATTGGGAGTTACCATCTTCCCTTTTAATACCCCGGTAGACGTATTCAACACCACCGGACGCTCATTCAACCGTACAGGCAACTGGGGCAGACCAGACAAGGATACGAGAAGAAAGCAAACGAAAGCTATCAGTTTCTTTTTCATAACGGAATCAATTTATATACTTAAAGCACACATGAGACATACAATCTCAGTATCCGCCAAATGTAACTAAAAAAGGGGAAAACCTCTCGGCCTTCCCCCTTCTTTATCTAACATCTTTATAGGAAATTAATAACCCGGATTCTGTTTCAAGTTCGGATTCTTATCCATGCTTGTTTGAGGAATCGGCAAGTAACGGTTACGAGAAGAGAACTGGCGAGTCTCAATAACAGCCGTACCCGTGATTTCCGCACGTTTAGTAGGCTCAGACTCCCCATAATTAATCGTTCCTGTAACACGTAACAAATCACCATTCATGACTTTCTCGGCAAGCATCTTTCCATCTTCCTGCCAACGGACGATGTCCGCACGGCGCAAGCCTTCGCCGGCCAACTCTACCGTACGCTCACGACGGATCAATTCACGAAGTTTATCCTTCGTCCCATATTTAGCCTTATCCACTTCCCCCATTCCTACACGCTGGCGGATCTGGTTCAAATAACCATAGATCTCATCAGAAGGACCGCTCAGCTCATTCGCGGCCTCCGCATACGTCAATAGAACCTCCGCATAACGGAATACGATCGGACAAGCTCCCGAACTCCAAACATCTCCATATTGATCCATCGGATCCAAGTATTTCGCCCAAGTCAAAGCACTCTTGGAAGCATTATCTGTATAAGTCGGGAAGTTCTTGTTGACAGTACCATCTTGAAGTTTCTCATCCAAAGTATTCAAGACATCACCTCTCCAGTCACGTCCCGGATATAAAATGGTCATGGCCATACGAGGGTCGCGATTCGCGAACGGATGCTTTGCGTCATAAGTCTTCGACTCTTCTTTCGTCAATCCATCTGACATTTCATACATATCCACCAAATTCTGGGTCGGGACGATAGAAGACCAACCTTGGTCAACATTATTATACATTTGCCCGATGGTTCCCAATCCGTCCAACGTCTCAATATTCTGATCCGCTAGGATTATCTCTTTAGAATCCACTCCCGATACCTTAAAAAGATTCGTATAATCCGGATCCAACTCATACTGCTTCAAATCAATGATTGCCTTAGCTGCGTCTTTTGCCTTTTGCCAATCACCATAATACAAAGCCTCACGCATCTTGATAGCTAAAACAGCACCTTTAGCGATATAGCCACGAGCCTCCGGAGCCTCCGCAATCCCAGCTAAGGCCTCGTCTAAATCCTTAGCTATATAATCGCGTACCTCTTGTTCCGTATTACGTTCCACTTTAGCCTCGTCCGCACTTGAATAAGAACTAATAATAGGCACACCACCATACCACCAATTCATCAAGAAATACTTATAAGCACGGATCGCTTTAGCTTGAGCCACATAATTAGCTTTTACAGCGTCACTAGAAAACGTCACCTTGTCTACATTCTCCAAGAATGTATTCGCCTTACGAATCGACTTGTAATCATAAAGGATCTGCCCAGGATTAGAACTAGACAATGACCCATCCCCCCACGGGCGGAATCCTTCCCAAGGGAAATTATTATAGCCTATATCTGAGCCACAATCCAGATAAAGCAACGTATTTCCATCTAGCAAATCCTTATAACAGCCTACTATGAAGCCCTTCGCATCCGCCTCTGTCTGCCATGTGGTAGAAGGAGCCAACTGATCCTTAGGCACCGTATCCAGAAAATCCGAACACGAAGTAGATAACGCAGCCATACCAGCCGCCAACATATATATTGATAATCGTTTCATAAAATCTTCTATTTAAATGGTCTTAACTAATTAGAATGTCACATTTACGCCAAAAGAATTTGTCATCACTAATGGGTAGCTAGACAAACGGGAACTAACCGTCTCCGGGTCTACGTTCAATGGCATAGAATCTATCGTAAACAAATTCTCCGCAGAATAATAAACACGTACATTCGACAAACCGATAGCGTTCAGCACACTCTTTGGAAGCGTATATCCCAATTGCAATGTCTTCAGACGCAGGTAACTGGTATTAATTACCCAGAAATCAGACATCACGTTAGAAGCCTCACTCGGAGATTTTCTAGACTCCGCTACACGCGGCATACTTGCATTGGTATTTTCCGGTGTCCAGCTATCCAGCCATGCAGTAGAAGGATGTCCGGCACTACCCGAGAACTCACCAAACGCTTCTTTCGTAAACGCACGGCCTACATTAGCCGCACCGGTGAAGTTCAAAGTCAAGTCAAATGCTTTATAGCCTACATTCAAGTTCAAACCAAATGTAACAACTGGATTGATAGTCTTAGACAATACACGGTCATCCGCATCCAGCTTTCCATCTCCATTCGTATCTACATAACGTAAATCACCGGCTTGGAAATCCTGTCCGAACGGGTAGCCGTCTTTTCCTTTATAGGTATCCATCCATTGTTGTGCCTCCGCGTCAGATTGGAAAAAGCCATCAGCCTTATATACATAGTAAGAATCGATTGGCTTTCCAACAAAACGCCACAAATCACCGTCATCAGGATTTGTCATACGGTCTACACCTCCTAAATCCTCGATCTTGTTCTTATTATAGGCCATATTTCCCATCACATTCAATGACCAGTCATTCCACTTATTGTTATAACCTAGCTGTACCTCGACACCTCGGTTACGCATAGAACCCACGTTGTCGAAATAAGGATCCAAGCCAAACTCAGTCGGGACCGGTACCTCCATGATGATATCCGTAGTCTTGCGATCATAGTAATCAAACGTGAAAGTCACATGATTAATAATCGCATCCAAGCCAATACCCCAAGTCGTAGATTTCTCCCATGACAAATCCTCGATACGATAGGCTTTCTGGTAATATCCCGTCGTCAAGTTGCCTCCCATAGGATAATTGCCATCCAAATTATAAGTCTGCATCCAAGGATAATATTGGTTCTCCCAAGGATTCGATTTATTCAAGGCGTCTTGATTACCTAACATACCCCAAGAAGCACGAATCTTCAAACTGCTCAACCAATCATGCGTACTTTCCATAAACTCCTCCTCGCTGATACGCCAAGCACCGGAGAAAGAAGGGAAATATCCCCAACGATGTCCCGGAGCAAAACGAGAGGAAGCATCCGCACGGAAGTTTGCCTCTAATAAATATTTTCCCGCAAAATCATAATTAATACGCCCAAAATAGGAAAGCATGGCAAGCTCTCGGCTCAAACCATCATTTGTTTGTGTAGAAGCCCCACCGGCATCCATATCATTCAGGCTATTACTCGGGAAATTATTCCTCTGCATCTGATTCTTGCTAACCTCATACTTCTCCGCATGATAACCTACCATCACTTTCAAGCCATGTTGACCAAAGTTCTTGCTGTAATTCAGCAAAGCATCGAAATTATAACGTTTCCAATTCACGAAGCGTTCAACCAAGGAAGTGGTACGAGACGCAGATGCCGGATCATCCGGTATGCTCAGAACTCGCTCCGTATGACGTTGGTCCTCGTTCACATAGGCACCCGTCACAGTAGCCTTCAGCCCATCAATAATATCATAATCAACAGAAAGTGCCCCCGTAAAATTCTGATTACAATTATCCACCGTCTGCCCGGAATCCAACCATGCGATAGGGTTACCATCGTTAGTTTGTCCGTATTTGCCATCCTTATCCTTGACAGGAATCATCGGGCTAATAATATTCAATTGACGGATAATCTGGTCGGAAGAACCACCATAATAGCTAGCATTCGGATCCGAGAAGTCATTCTTGATGAAAGACATGTTCATCCGAACAGCCAGTTTCTTCGTCAACTGCATATCCAGATTCGTACGTCCGTTAAACTGTTTACGATCTGAGTTAGGAAGGATACCCGTCTGCCCTAAATATCCGGCCGAAGCCATATACTTCACGTTCTCCGCACCTCCTGTAATACTAACATTGTGCTTATGCAACAAACCTGTCCGATAAGCCTCATCATTCCAGTCCGTATTAGGATGTCCGTAAGGATCAGAGCCATCTTCAAACATCCGGATGTCCTCGTCACTATAACGTCCCGGCTCGAAATGATTCCACAAACGTGCGTAATCGGCTGAGCTGACACGATCAATCATGGAAGTAGCTTTCGAGGCACCCACATATCCGTTATAAGAAATACGAGGAGCACCCGTCTTACCACGTTTTGTCGTGATCAAGATAACACCATTAGAAGCCTTCGAACCGTAAATAGCGGCGGAAGAAGCGTCTTTCAATACAGAAATACTCTCAATATCATTCGGATCGATATCATTCATAGAGCCACTCTCGATACCATCGATCAAGATATATGGGCTGGCAGAGTTCAAAGTACCGACACCACGGATACGGATCGTACTACCATCCTGTCCCGGACGGCCTTGACCCGAGGTAACGGTTACACCCGGCATCATACCTTGAAGACCGGAAGACACGTTGGAGATAGGACGGCTTGTCAACTCCTTGCTATCCAATTGGGCTACCGCTCCCGACAAGTTCGCCTTCTGTTGCGTACCATAACCGACAACGATCACCTCATCTAATTTCTGGGTATCTTCCTGCAAGGACACATTGATGGAAGGCTCTCCATTATATTTGAATTCTTGAGTTAGATAACCGATAAAGGATACTTGGATCACATCCCCATTCTTCACATCCAACACGAAATTACCATTCATGTCGGTTACAGTACCATTCGTAGTACCTTTTACAACTATTGACGCTCCGGCCACAGGGCCAAAACTGTCACTAACCGTTCCCTTCAAACTACCTTCTTGCTGGGAAATACCTACCCTCGGAGTTATCGCCGCACGATCAGAAGCATGAACCACACCTCCGGAACAAAACGCTGCAGACAATAGAACAAAACTGACAGGTCTTACAATTTTCAACATAAGAATCGTTTTTTGTTTATTAAATAGCTGTTACTATTATAAGACTTAAGGCATACTATTTTAGATCTCGTTTCTTATAATATTCACTCTTCTAAATCATTAATGTATAATTATAAATCCTCGGTTAACTACCATGAAAGCACTTCTTCATCGTTCTGGCGGAACTTATAATCATTAGACGCAGCAAATATAGCACTATTTTTAATTATAAAACAAAAAAGACTAATTTTTTGCATACGAATCTAAAACAACACCACCTAGTTATTAAAATATTTAACAAACAATCTTTCCAACCATAATCTTTTTTAGTATGGAGCTATGGACATCAAAGAGGTATATGGTTTGAAATTCAAACATGAAGTTAGTGTATATGAGTAATAAACGGAGTTCCGCCAGAACTACGTACTTAATAGAAGCTTGATTAATATTAAGGCACTTATTCCATTTATTCCTTTATAACCACTATTTATCATGAAAAAGTTGTTATCTTCGTCCCTTGTAATAACTAATTATTAAATTATGAAAAAGAAAAGCTTAACTTTATTACTAGCGACTACGGTGGCAAGTAGTATCCTATTTTCGTCCTGTATAGGATCTTTTGGTTTAACAAACAAACTTTTAACGTGGAATAGAAGCATCGACAGTAAGTTTGTTAATGAGCTAGTGTTCATTGCTTTCTGGATTGTCCCGGTTTACGAGATTTCCGCTTTGGCTGATGTCCTTGTGATCAACTCTATCGAATTTTGGAGCGGAAGTAATCCTGTAGCAGATGTAGGTAACGTTAAAACAATCGATGGTAAAGACGGCGTTTATACCGTAGAAACAAAAGTTGACGGATACCATATCCAAAAGGAAGGCGATGAGAAAGCGGTTGACTTAGTTTTCAACGAGGCTGACCAAAGCTGGAATGTAGAAGCTAACGGAGAAAGCACAAAATTATTAAAATTCAATGGTGATGACGAAGTTGTCATGTATTTACCCGATGGCAAGGAAATGAATGTCGAGCTAAACCAAGCAGGTGTTTTAGCTTTCCAACAGGTAGCTGACGGATATTCTTACTATGCAGCTAAATAATTGAAAATTGAGAATTGAGAATTAGAAGTGACTCTACGTAATTTTCAATTCTCAATTCTCAATTCTCAATTCCCCAGTGCTAATCTAAATAAAATACGATGAATATGAACTCTATCAAAAAAATGATGCTTTCCGGAGCATTAGGTTGCCTTATTTCCGGAATGGCTTATGCGGACGGTTCTTCACCCCAACCCGTAAAACCTTATTGGCAAGACATTCAAGTCGTAGCCGTAAACAAGGAAAAACCCAGAAGCTCCTTCATGAGTTATGCGGACCGAGAAACCGCCCTCACCTCTCGATTTGAGAAAAGCCCGTACTATTCCCTATTAAACGGTACTTGGAAATTTTTCTTTGTCGACTCTTACAAAGATCTTCCTCAAAATATCACAGATCCTTCCGTTAATACCTCTTCATGGGATGATATAACCGTTCCCGGAAACTGGGAAGTACAAGGACATGGCGTAGCCATTTATACGAATCATGGTTACGAGTTTAAACCCAAAAATCCCCAACCCCCTTTATTACCGGAAGCGAATCCGGTTGGCGTATACCGCAGGGACATCGAGATACCCGCAAATTGGGATAACCGGGATATTTATTTACACATCGGCGGAGCTAAATCCGGCCTTTACGTATATTTAAACGGGAAAGAAGTGGGTTATAGCGAGGATTCCAAAAATCCCGCCGAGTTCTTGATCAATAAATACCTGCAACCCGGAAAGAATGTACTTACATTAAAGATATTCCGTTGGAGCACCGGTTCTTATTTGGAATGTCAGGATTTCTGGAGAATGAGCGGTATCGAACGTGACGTATTCCTTTGGTCTCAACCCAAGGCCAGTATTCAAGATTTCCGTGTCGTCTCAACTTTGGACGATACGTATACGAATGGAATCTTCAAACTGGCGGTAGACTTAAAGAATCATACCCAAGAAACAAAAAACTTAAATGTCGGATATGAGCTTTTGGACGCAAAAGGTAATCTTATGGCCTCCGAGGCTAATGATATATGGGTAAGTCCTGCAAGTCCTCAAACAGCATCTTTTGAGTATGATTTAAAGAACGTAGCCCCTTGGAGTGCCGAGCACCCGAATCTATACAAATTATTGATGACAATAAAAGAAGATGGTAAGGTAATCGAGGTAGTTCCATTCAACGTTGGTTTCCGCCGGTTCGAGATGAAGCAAATCGACCAAGCAGCGGAAAACGGAAAACCTTATACGGTCTTATTATTCAACGGACAACCGGTGAAGTTCAAGGGAGTCAATATCCATGAGCATAACCCGGAAACCGGACATTACGTTACCGAGGAACTCATGCGTAAGGATTTCGAGCTGATGAAGCAAAACAATATCAACGCTGTCCGCCTATGCCACTATCCGCAAGACCGTAAATTCTATGAACTCTGCGACGAATACGGATTGTATGTTTACGATGAGGCAAATATCGAGTCTCACGGTATGTATTACAGCCTGAAAAAAGGCGGCACTTTGGGTAATAATCCGGAATGGCTGATCCCGCATATGGACCGTACGATGAATATGTACGAACGAAACAAGAATTATCCGAGCGTTACTTTCTGGTCACTCGGAAACGAGGCTGGAAACGGATACAACTTCTATCAAACTTATTTGTATCTGAAAGACAAGGAAATAAATAGCATGAATCGTCCGGTGAACTACGAACGTGCCCTTTGGGAATGGAATACGGATATGTACGTACCTCAATACCCAAGCGCTGAATGGCTAGAGGAAATCGGACGTAAGGGTAGTGATCGTCCGGTAGCTCCTTCGGAGTATTCACATGCGATGGGTAACTCTTCCGGTAACTTATGGGATCAATGGAAAGCGATCTATAAATACCCGAACCTGCAAGGCGGATTTATCTGGGACTGGGTGGACCAAGGTATCTTGGAAAAAGATAAGAATGGACGTGAATATTATACCTATGGTGGTGACTATGGAGTAAACGCCCCTAGTGACGGAAACTTCCTTTGCAACGGTATAGTAAACCCAGATCGTACCCCGCATCCCGCTATGGCAGAGGTTAAATACGCCCATCAAAATATCGGGTTTGAGGCGATCGATTTAGCGAACGGTTTATTCCGCGTCACGAACCGTTTTTATTTCACGAACCTAAAGAAATATATGGTCCACTATAGCGTAACAGCCAATAATAAAGTTGTACGCTCCGGTAAAGTCTCTTTGGACATAGAACCTCAAGCTTCTAAGGAATTTACGGTTCCCGTAGGCAACTTAAAGCCACAAGCCGGTACGGAATATTTCGTAAACTTCAACGTAACGACCGTAGAAAAAGAGCCGTTAATCCCTATCGGACACGAAATCGCTTGCGATCAATTCCGCTTACCGATCGAAAACCCCAAGAAGACGTTTAAGACCAGCGGCCCTAAATTAACGGTTTCAACCAATGGAGATAACTTATCGGCATCCTCCTCAAAGGTAAACTTCGTGTTTAACAGGAAGACAGGAATCGTTACTTCTTATAAAGTGGATGGTACGGAATATTTCAGCGAGGGTTTCGGTATCCAACCGAACTTCTGGCGTGCGCCGACCGATAACGATTACGGAAACGGTATGCCAAAACGCTTGCAAGTCTGGAAGGAAAGCAGCAAGAACTTCAACGTGACAGACGCTACCGTCACTATGGATGGCAATAACGCCGAGGTTAACGTGAACTATTTATTGCCGGCAGGAAATCTATACATTGTTAATTATACGATCTATCCAAGCGGAGCCGTAAATGTGGCCGCCCGTTTCACATCCACGGATATGGATGCCGCCCAAACCGAGGTATCGGAAGCTACTCGCACGGCAACCTTCACTCCGGGACGTGACGCCGCCCGTAAAGAGGCCTCCAAACTAAACGTTCCTCGTATCGGTGTTCGCTTCCGCTTACCGGCAAGTATGAATCAAGTGGAATATTTCGGACGGGGACCTGCTGAGAACTACTTGGACAGAAACGCCGGTAGTATGATCGGCTTATATAAATCTACAGCCGAGGAATTATATTTCCCATATGTACGCCCGCAGGAAAACGGTCATCATACCGACACTCGTTGGGTATCACTTAGTACCGGCAAGAAAGGCTTGTTGATCCAAGCGGATAATACGATTGGATTTAACGCTTTGCGTAATTCCATAGAGGATTTCGATGACGAGGAAGCAACTGGGCTACCCCGTCAATGGAGTAATTTCACACCAGAGCAAGTAGCGAACCATGATGAAGCCGCAGCAAAGAACGTATTACGTCGCCAGCATCATATCAACGATATCACGCCTCGCGACTTCGTTGAGGTTTGCGTCGACTTGAAACAACAAGGTGTAGCAGGTTATGATAGCTGGGGTTCACGTCCGGAACCAGCTTATACATTACCCGCAAACCGGGAATACAACTGGGGCTTTACCCTTATTCCGCTTAAATAAAGAAAAGTCATAACTTATCCATAACAAAGGGAGTGTATTAGGCTTAATCCAATACACTCCCTTTGTTTATACTACTGCAACGGCTTTGCAGCACTACTGCAAGGCGGGTTGCAGTAACGTATCCTTATTTAATCACTTCCTTCAAGGTATTCTGTAAGTCTTCTCCAGTGATATTCTTGGCGATGATCACCCCATTCGGATCCAATAACACATTTGCCGGAATACCTCGTACCCCATAAAGAGCAGGGATCTCAGAATCCCAATATTTCAAGTCGGAAACGTGAGCCCAAGTCAGATGATCGTCTGCGATCGCTTTCTGCCATTTAGCCTTATCCTTGTCCAAGGATATACCTACGATCGTAAAGTTCTTATCCTTATATTGCTGGAAGGCATTTACCACGTTAGGGTTTTCCTTGCGACACGGGGGACACCAAGAGGCCCAAAAATCCAATAACACATATTTTCCCCTAAAGTCCGACAATGACACAGAAACTCCTGCAGTATCCGGCAAGGAAAACTCCGGAGCGACTTGTCCGATCTGTACGTGTTCTAATTGTTTGATAATACCGTCCAAGTCCTTCACATAAGGACTATTCGCCAATACCGGGGAAATCTTCGCACGAGTCGCCTTCAAATCATCCAAAGATAATTGGTAGGTAAAATAACGATATAGATAGAACGACGCCGCCGGAGAATCTGGATATTTCGAAATCAAACTGTCAATATCATACCCTTCCTCAAATACCTTCTCCGCATTTTCTTGAAAGACATCATTCACCGGTGAATTCTGTACGGTAATAGTCTCCCCGTCATTCCCGATCTTGACATTCATATCCGTATTCTCCAAGAAAAGTTGAACCGGATAGTTCATGCTCTCGGTTGCCAAACCGAATAGTAAAGGCTGATCTACCTCACCTTTAAAGGTGAATTTCCCATCTTTGATCTCCGCCGTATCCACGTCAAAGAACATTTTATTACGGAATGACTTCAAGTAAATTTTACCGTCGGGCATATTCTCTACCTCACCATTGATAACATATCCTTTTGGAACTTCTTGGCAACCAACCACCAAAAGGCCGGCAAGCGCCATCATACAAAATTGCTTCATTTCTCTATTCTATTTATTGATTACTTAAACCCAGGGTGATGATAACGTCCCTTTTTCAACGAGATCTTACCATATTCTATCGCACGCACCGGGCAACGATGAATGCAGGCAACACACTGAACGCAAGAATCGGCCCATTCCGGTTTTCCGTCACCCGACAGGGAAATCGTACCGGTCGGACAGACCTTCGCACAGATGCCGCAAGAGATACAGGCATCCGTAGCATAAAATCGGTTGCCGCCTATCGCAAAGTGAGTGAACAACGGATAGACCATATAGCTCTTCAAAAGAGGGACACTTCCCGCATAATACAAAGAGGGATTTCTCTTCTGCCGGATCGCCTCTACGATCTCGCCTACACGTTCCGGCGCTTTTTCCAGTTTCTCAGTCTCTACCATCTTACTATCCACGTCGAAGCCGGGCATCAAGACATAATTGTTCGGCATTTGTACAGAGAATCCTCCGGTTACGGCAATTCCCCGCCTCGCCAAGATGCTCCGCATGATCCGATCCGTATATCCACAATCATCACCACAAGTACAGACGAAATAAACCTCTTGCCCCTTATATCCGGACAGGATCAACCGGGAAATAAAGCGGGGCACCAATACAGCCGGCCCCCAAGAATGGACAGGGAACACAAAAAACACTTTCTCCCTCTCCCCCAATGGATAAGCATTCTTACCCTCATTCAACGCATCGGCAATGGAAACCAACGGCTCATCGAAAGCCGTCCCTAACGCTTCCGCAACCCAACGGGAGTTTCCTGTCCCTGTAAAGTAGAATATCATGCGCTCATTTTTTAGATGCAAAAATACATAATATCCAAATATATACGCTATCTTTATCTAGTTTAAGAAACCTAAAAAACAAATCTTATGACAACGATGGAATTAAATTTACGGAAAGAATATCTCTATGACTTGATAAAAGGCATGGATGAGGAAAGATTATCGAAAGTGGAGACCTATATAAAACGTTTGTGCTCTCCTACTTCCAAAAAGGCAACGAACTACCCTTGGACGCCATCGGTAGAAGAATTAGAATCTATGATAGCCTAATCTGAAGAAAACTATGAGAAGGGACTTTATATAGAGGAAGAAGAGATGAATAAGTTTTTTGAATCGATGAGATGAAACAAGCCATTACAAAATATTGTATTGTATAGAAAATGATGATTTCATCCACATTGTAGTCGTTTTCGATTGCAGGCAACCCCCCAATAATAAATATCTTTTTTTACATAAAAAAACAGCTATATCAAAAGTATTATAACCGGACGTTGGTTTCACAGAAAAACATCTATTTGTAAAGTCTACGTTACCAACGCCCGATTATAAAAACTTACACTCTTAGGAGATGATCAGATCTCAATATCCCAAATACCCGCCGAACGTTCTAATTCGACCAAGGCTGAGCTGTAATTAAACAGCGTCTCAATATACTGAGCTTGTACTTCATCGTAAGTACGCTGGGCGTCCAAGACTTCCAACAAAGAGACTTCCCCCCTATTATAGCTGTAAATCTTGCCATCCATCACCTCACGGGCTTGCCTTAAAAGCCCATCCTGATAATGATTGACTTGCTCGGCGAAAGATTGATAATTACGATATGCCTGCATCACCTCCGTCTGTACTTGCAAAAGAGCCTGCTTATATTGCGCTTCCGCTTGTTGCTCCCGATAACGAGCGGCACGAACCGTCCCCTTATTGAAATTAGAGAATTTCAAAGGAACAGCGATACCTGCCGTCACTCCGGTAAAAGGAGGTGCCGGGGCTTCCTCATTATAAACCCGGGCGTTACGGCTTACGGCGATAGAC
>ULTV01058016.1_pt1 | contig 15924 bp, 10 predicted proteins | sample 1957931 | NCBI WGS metagenome assembly ULTV01 (sample SAMEA4835743, study PRJEB28245) | human gut metagenome | biome: gut microbiome; material: fecal sample | place: Denmark | collected 2008
AAGCTTATCTTATACAAAGATAGTGCAAACAGTCCGACTTACAAAACAAAACAGTCTGTTTTTGACCATCCTCTTATCATGTGTTCATATGTATGTCGCCTTGCCGTCAAGCCAACGATAGGGAATAGTCTACAACGTTTAGGTTTTTCCCTATGCAGGTTTAGGGATATCATTTTGCGGGAATGATATTTTATTTTCACCTTTGCATAAGATAAACTTCGGCTCGGCAATGCCAAAGTTGTAAAAACTCTGTTTTTCCACTTTGTCGTTGCTCTCGCCTTGCACCATCTTTGCATAAGACAGGCGGCACTCGGGAAATAAAGAGCAAGCTCTCTTTCCGCTCGCTTGCACTGTCTTTGCAAAAGACAAACGGCATAGGCAATGCGGAGCACAGACACTCATTGCGAATGCCTGTTCTGTCTCGGAAACGCCGGCAACGGCTGAGTGGCGGAATGTCACAGACACATGCAGACTGTTGTATGGGGATAATGACATCATACCGCAAGAGAGTGATAGTATAACAATAACAACAACCACAAAAAACTGACTGTTATGAAGAAGATTATTGTTTGTATGATTGCAGCTGTCATGAGTATGGCATGCACAGGAGCGTTGGCACAGCCTCACAAACCCAAAAAGCCTAAGAAGATGAGGAGAGTGGAAGTGGTTGCACCGAGCCACAGGACTTTCGGAAGCAGGACAATAAGCGTCATACCGTCGAAGAGCATATATGTGAGCTTCAACGGACTGCGGTTCATATACGACGAAGGAGGCAGATACTACCGCAAGCTCGCACCGTCGAGGTATGAGATAGTGCGTCCGCCGATAGGTCTTCTCGTCGAGAAGATATACAAACCGAAGACTGTCAGACGCAACAAGGAGAAACTTTATCTTTCAGACGGAGTGCTGTATAAGAAGGTGAAGACACGGCACGGAAAGATGTATAAGGTGGTGGGGTTTGTCTGATATATGATTACGGCAGACGTTGACATATGAGATTGTGAGTTCATTGATGAAAGATGATGAGGATGTGCCCTTACGGGTGCATCCTCATCCGTTATATACAGCTATGGCGTATGCTGCGTTATATGTTTGTTTGCGGTCTTGTCCTTATGCTTGTTCCGCTTCCGACGCTTGTTGATGTAGAGCGCGACACCGGTCCACGGGAGGGTCATGCCGAAGAGAGAGGCAACGAATATGATGACGCGACCGCCCTGTCCGGCTATGCCTCCGGTGTGTATGTCATAGTTCATACGGCGCAGACGGTCGGCAAGACCCTTGTCGGCATACCTTCCGTGATATGCTCCTTCGGGGGTGATTTCCTTAAAAGTGTAGCGGTCGAAAGACATGCGGTCAGCGTCATAATATACAAGCCGGTCGCGCTGAGCCACCACCACGAGAGCCGAGGTCTTGTCTGCCGTGTCGGGCAACGACACCATCATGAGGCGCGGTGAGGACATCGTTCTGTACAGACTGTCTGTGAGCATGTCAGCACGGGTGATGTCGAATGTGGCGGATGAGCCGCCGCCGTCTTTTTGAGAGAGGACGGCTGTGGTGTCCGACTGTGCCAACCGCCACGGCACCTCGCTCTTCCCGCCGGACGTCAGGGCATATATGCCGTCGCCCCACCAGTCAATCGCCCACACCATACCTGTCATGGCGATGACTATGAGCGGTGGCGCGGCGTAGAATCCTATTACGTTGTGAAGGTCGTAAAGCCGTCGTGGCAGTCGGGTGCCGGCGTTCCACTTCGGCAGAAGAGCCGCTCTGAGCGCACGGCGGTTCTTCGGCCACCAGAGCACAAGTCCGGAAATGAGGGTCAGGAAGAACAGCAGGGTGGCGTAGCCTACTATCGGGCGTCCTATGCTTACGGGCAGCCAGAGCGAGTAATGACCCTCACCTATGAAGCTCCATATGTCGTGCTGCGGCGTGTGGCGCACGTCAAGGATTCGTCCTTCGGCGGCATCCAGACTCACTGAGGTCACTCCCGAGCTGTCGCGGAATGCCACCTCTACAACTCCTTCGGGCGTGTAGGTGACCGATTCTGGCTGTCTTTCTCCGATGACGGCGGACGAGCGGGCGACGGCAACCGACGGACGCATGAAGCCGTGAGCCTTCGTGTGTGACGCCACGGATACTTTCCCGTCAATCCATCCGTTGAGCTTGAACGCCCACACACAGCCCGTGAGACATACGATGAAGACTATCAGCCCCGTCACAAGTCCCACCCACAGGTGCAGTTTATAGGCAATCTTGCGTATCTTCATTACATTTAACGCCTTTGTTACGGTTTTTATTTGATATCATCTTATGCTTGTCCGGTGTGCATAATCAGAAACGGTACTCCGCACCTATGGACACATTGAACAGCCGCTGGGGCGACACCGTGCTCCATCCGTTGTAATATTTCTTGTTGAGCAGGTTGTCTGCCTTGAGCGAAATGGTGTAGCGGTCGCCGGTGTACGACAGGAGTCCGTTCACGACAACATATCCGGGCAATGCGAATGTGCCTGTGCTGCGCCTGTTGAGAATCTTGTTCTCGCTTGCGGCGTTACCTCCCAGACCCACCGACCAGCCTTTCAGCGCACCTGTGAAGAAACGGTAGCTTGCCCACAGGTTGAACATGTGAGCCGGTCCGGCGCTCTCCGACCGGCGTCCGAGATAGTCGCCGTCGGCGGCGTCCTTGGTAATCTTGTTGTCGTTGTAGCTGTATCCCATGATGACGTTGAGCCCTGTCAGCGGGTTGGCTGTGAGGCTCAGCTCCACGCCTTTGCTCCTTTCCACGCCACCCTGGACGGTGTTGAGCGGGTTGTCGGGGTCGGTCATGCTGCGGTTGCCCACACGTATGTCATAGTAGCTTGCCGTGAGTGTGAACCGCTCGTCCCACAGATTGGCTTTCACTCCAGCCTCCCACTGGTTGGCATGTTCGGGGTCGAGCACCTTCGTTTTCACGAACTTGCCGTCCTTGTCATACACTGATACAGGGTCGTTGTTTGTGAAGCCGTTCATGTAGTTGGCAAACAACGACAGCTTGTCGGGCAGGGGCTGGAACACCAGTCCGAGTTTCTGGGAGAACGAAAGCTGGTCTTTCACTTCCTCCGTCGCGTACATGGAGCCTCCCGAATAGTTGTCAAGGCGCAGTCCGACGAGTGCTGACAGGTGGCGTGTGATATCTATCACGTCAGACACATACACTCCGTAGATGGTCACCTTCGCCCTGCTTTGTGTGGCGTTGCCTTCTGCCACGAGCTTGTCTATGGCAGATGCCGTAAGCACACCTGTGTCGCTTCCGTCCGCTAAAGACACTTCTCCGTTTGCCACCCACGGGTTGGCGTTGTTCACAATGTTGCGCTGCAGGAAGTCGGCACCGGCAAGAAAGCGGTTGCGTACGGTGCCGAAGCGGTGGTCGGCATTGAAGTTCTGCTGTATGTTTATTGCCGAGGAAGTGGAGTTGACCTTAGATGCGTAGCGTGTGAAGAGCTGAGACGACTGGTTGTTCCAGAGGTAAGTGTAGTAGCCGTCGCTCCCTGCTATGCTGCTCGACACTATTGTCTGAGAGCTCCAATGGCTGTTGATGTTGTACAAAGCCTGCGCCTGCAGCCCGAAAGTGGGATTGCTTATGGTGAGCTCATCGCTTGTGAAGCTCCTCTTGTATGCCGCGTCGAAGAGTCTGGTGTCCTTGAACTGCACATCCGACGAGCGGTAGAGGAATATCATTGGAGCTACTGCGCGCTCGGGTGCGTAGTATTCGGCGTTGACAAGAAACGTCAGACGGTCGCTCGCGTCGAAGCGGAATGATGGCGCGATGAACAGCGACCGGCTGAAACCGGCGTCCTGGAAGCTGCGCTGATAGTGGTAGGATGCGTTGACACGCAGGTATGCCTTGCTGCTGAGAGGGGTGTTCACATCGGCAGTGAACCTGTTCAGTCCGTGGCTGCCTGTCATATATCCCACGCTGCCTCCGAAACTGTTGTAGGGTGTCTTGGTCACTATGTTTATCAGACCTCCGTAACTTATGAGGTTGCCTCCGTATAGAGTGCCCGACGGACCTTTTATCGCTTCTATCTTGGCAACGTTTGCCGGGTCGAGAGCTCCGTTGCTCAGACCAGCCACACCGTTGATGATGGTGGGCTGTACGGAGAATCCGCGCATGGTGTAATATTCTCCTCCGTCGCTCTGTCTGCCGGTGCTCTCCCACAGACGCTGTACGCCCGGGACATTCTTCAGAGCGTCATTGAGATTCGTGACGAGCTGTTCCTTCAGAAGCGCGCTGCTCACCGTCTGATAGACTTGGGGATTCTCGAGGTCGCCGAGCTGCATCTTCGCCACGGTGTGGCTTGTCGGTGAGGCAAAGCGGTTGCGCATGCTGGCAGACACCTCCACCTCTTTCAGGCTATATATGTTTATTGTGTCCACCGTGTTGGGAGCGTCCTTGTCTTCTGTATTCTTCGCGCCGGCGTACGGAAATGTGGCGAGCACGACAAGCAGAGACAATATGCGGGTACGGCATGTGTGTGTTTTGAAGAATGTTGTGTGTTTTTTGTGTGATTCCATATGAATAAGTTTGTCGTTGTATTGTTATTATCCTTTATACAAAAAGCACTCTTCCGATGCGTCCGTGCGCGTCTGAAGAGTGCTGCAAAGTTAAGGTACGGGCTTATAACAGACAATACCCAATAATTATGATTTGTATGAGTCGTCATACAGGAAAATGCCGCGTGGAGCCACAAGTGAAGGTAATGGCATGCGGGGCGGCATCCTGTATGGGGCTTGTTGCGGTGCGGGCAGAGGTCTGCTGTGCCTGGAACGTCAGTTTGTTATCTTGAAACCGATGAAGTATGTGCGCGGCTGCACCGGACCGTAAAAGTATCCCGAGTCGCGGAAACCGCCTTTGTCGAGGTCTTTCTGGAAGGCGTTGAGCATGTTCTGCACACCTCCGTTGAGCTTCAGTTTCACGTGGTCGCTGAGCACGAACGTATAGTTGAGCTTGAGGTTGAGCTCGAAAAAGTCGGGCGTATGCACGAGCTCGTCTTTCGTGATGTAGCTGTACTCATATCCGGCGGGTATCTCCGAGGCGTCGGGAGCGATGTGCGGCACACGCATTCTGCCCGTATAGACGCCCGAGAGAGAGAAGTCGAAGTTGCGCAGGGGTGCGCTCGTGAGTGTGAAGTAGCCGTAACAGCCGGGCGTGCGGGGCATGTATCTGGTCGGAGCGACGTCAGGATCCTCGCTCCAACTCTCTTTTTTGATGTAACGGCTGCTCTGTACCGTGAAGCCTGCCTGTAGCGACAGTTCCGAGCCGTGGGCTATCTTGCCGTCGAAGTTTATGCCGTACACCCTCGCGCCGTTGCCGTTGCGGCGTTCCTTTATTATGTTTCCAGAATCGTCCGTGCCCGTTTTCTCAAGGACAAACACATCGTTGAGTTGTGTGTAGAACGCTTCCACGAGCAGGTTTGCCTGCCAGTGCCCGAAGCTGAACGTGCGGTCCGCCGACGCGCTGAAGCTGTTGGAACGCTCCGGCTTCAGCCCTTCGGCAAGCTTGATGAGCACACCCTCGCCTCCGACGGCGGTCACGTGGAGGTCTTCGTCGTAAGCCTGCGGAGCGCGGAATCCTGTGGACCATGTGAGGCGCGCCTGCAGTTTGTCAGACGGTTTGTACATCACGTTGACGCGCGGGCTGAATATCGGATTGTCTATAAGGTTATGCTTGTCCACCCGGAAGCCTGCCAGCAGCGTGAAACGGTTTATCTTCCACTCGCTCTGGACAAATCCGCCGCCGATGCGCACGTCCTGTCTCATGTCGCGGTTGTAGCCGAGCATCACGTCGTGGAGCGAGTTGTTCTGATACTCAATGCCCGATGTTATGACGGCAGGAGCAAAGAGCAGGCGGTTGAAGTTGCCGGTGTACATCGCTCCCGCCACCCATGTGAGGTCGTCGGTCTTGCCGTATGCGTCCGGATTCTGCTGCGCTCCGTAGTAGCTGTTGCGGTCGGTGTGCTGTATGGACGAGTAGAACGACAGCTTGTGCTTGTAACTGTTGAAGAACACATCATACGTAAGTCCGCCGCTGTTTATCACGTGTTTGGTCTGCTCGGTGATGTCCGTCTCGAACGGTTCGAGGTCAAACTTGTTGCCTCCGCGTCGGAACTCGTTGGTGACATGATACTCTATGCCCAGCCGACTGAACTGTGACGGACGGTAATATCCGCGTAGTCCGAAGCTGTTCATGTTGAGTTTGCCGAGCTCCGAGAACCCGTCGCCGTCCGCGTCGTACGGATTCCGGTTGCGGTATGACTGATACAGTGCCACGCCATAGGTGTTCTTGTCTGACACGAGCGACGCGTTGGCTCCGAAGTATTGCTCCCACGCCTTGCCGTTCATGTCTGACAGCGTCGATGAAACCTGAAAGGAGTTGTTCACGGGGTCCTTTGTTATGACGTTGATGGTGCCTCCCACGGCGTTGGCTCCGAACAGCGCGGATCCTCCTCCACGCGGTCTATCATGTTCACCGGTATCTGTTCAAGTCCGTAGACGCCCGAGAGAGCACTTACCACGGGACGGCTGTTGATGAGTATCTGTGAGTAAGGGCCTTCCAGACCGTTTATGCGCACCTGAGGGAAGCCGCAGTTCTGGCAGTTGTTCTCCACGCGGAGCCCTGACTGGTAGTTCAAAGACTTGGCGAGGTCGGACGAGTTGACGGCTTCGAAGAGCTTGTTGTTAAGTACGTTCACCACGACAGGTGCGTCGCGGCGGCTCGTCTCGTTGCGGTTGGCTGACACGACAACCTCGTCTGTCACGGTGACATCGGCTGTCATGACAAAGTGGACGTCGGCTGTGAAGTCGCGGCTCACGCTCACCTTCTTCTCCTGTGAGTCATATCCGAGAAGCCTGACGGTCAGTGTGTATGTCCCGTCGGGAATGTTTCGGAACAGGCAATGTCCGTCCGCGTCGGTCACTGCCGCCTGTCCTGTCTCCTTTATCTTTACTACTGCGCCCGGCAGATTGTCCTCACTGTCTTTCTCTATTACGTGTACGGCTACCGCGTTACCCTCCGTCACCGGTCCGTTTCCGTCGGTACGCGCTGTGCCGTATGCGCTGTACAGTGCCAGCGCAAGCATTAAAATATGGTGTCTCATTATGTATTAATATGTGTGATAAATGGTTTGTCTGCCGTCGGCGGAATGCTTCCGGCATGATGAAAAAGGCGGTGCTGCCAGACAATGCCCGGCATACCGTAATGACATATTAATACAAATAAGGAGGCGCGCGGCTCTTGACGCCATGTATGCAGCCTGCCGTAAGACCGCTTACCGTGTCGTCCTGAAGAAAGACATGGAGCAGATGAAGGCATATACGCAGCGTGGCGGCTTCGCCGGGGGCTGTCATCTGCTGGGCAGAGGCATAGGCTATGGAGTGGATTTGAGATGATGAGTGGCTGTGGTTGCTGCCCGAATAAGGATGGGAATGGACAATCTTGACTCCGTCAATGACGTGAACGTGTACAAACAACGTTGCTCCTGCCTTGAACACAAGGAAGAGTACAAGCAGGAACAGTGACGTTGTTATGCGTAGTCTTTTGCTCAAATCCGGTTACGTTACGTTTTACTTGATGTGGCACAGTGACGTTTCCGCCGCACTGCCACCACCCGCCGGGTTCACGGCTTGGTGTATTTGAGTGTGCAAAGATACAAAAAATATTTATTAAAACGCTCTGTCTCCGCATATTACAACAATCATATGCGGAGACAGAACACACCGGCTTATTGCGGATTATTGTTTCCTCCGCCCTTCACGTCGTCGTTGTTTATGGTGCGGGCTGCCTTCTTCACGCTTGCCGTAAGCTTGCCTATGCGGAAGCTCACGCTCACTCCGTAGCGTATGGAAGAGTACTCCGAGCGGCTCGTTGACACGAAGTTGATGCTCTCGAGCGAGGACGTCGGTCTCTTCCAAGGGTTGAAGAAGTCGTTTGCGAACAGCGATACCGTAAGCCGTTTGTCAAGGAATGACTTGTAGACATTCATTCCGTAGAAGAAGTAACTGCTGCCTTTCCCCTGAAGAGATATATAAGGTGTCTGACCCGAAACGTTTATTCCGATGCGCCAGTCGTGCGGGAATGTCTGCTGCGCTCCCGCATAATAGAACATGTTCCAGCCGTGGTTGCTCAGTCCGTTGCCGTCCGACAGATAGTTGTATCCGCCGTTCAGGTTGGAGTAAATGCGTGTGTCGGGAGTGATGTTCCAGTTGATGTATGCGCTGAAATCGAGGCTTCTGGTCTTTCCTATGTTCTTGTATGTGCTATACATCACATCCTTTCCTGTTGGGTTATGCAGCCCTGGAATCTCCGTATCGTTGATGTATTGCGTCAGACTCTGTATGCTGTTGTTGGTGAACGAGTACCGGGTTGTGAAGCTGAGGCTCAGTTTCTGGGTGAAGTTATTGTACGAAAGGCTGAACGAATGACTCTTCTCGCTGTCCAGATTCGGGTTTCCCTGACTGATGCTTGTGGGGTTGCTGTCGTCTATGTAAGGGTTGAGCGACCATATGCCCGGACGGTATATGCGCATGTTATAGCCGAGTCTGAGGTTCGACATGTCCGTAATCTTATAGCCGACACTCACCGACGGGACCACATCGTCGAAGTCTTTGCGGAAGTCGTCGCCCCGTCCCAGCAGATACTTCACGTCCTGTATGGTGTGCTCATAGCGCAGTCCCAGACGTCCGGAGAACCTTTTCAGTCTGATGCCATAGCCCATGTATGCTGCCAGAATGTCGTTGCGGTGTCTGAAATGCGTGCTGTATTCGTCGGAGAAAACATATTCGTCGTCGCTTCCCGCCATCCTCTGGTAGCGGTCGTCATCCGATTTGTTGTTGCGCAGAATGTATTTCAGACCAGCCTCTACGGTGTGTATCGTGTCTATGGGCGTGGTGAAGTCCACCTGGAAAGTGTTCTCCACGGTGTTCTGCTCGTTCTTGTTGCGCTGTTCGTTCATGCGGTGCAGGAAGTCTGTCCACGTGCCGTCAGCCGTCATGTCAGTGTAATAGAAGTTGCCGTCCGAGCTGCTCGGGTTGGAGTTTATCCTGTAAGAGAAGGTCAGCATGCGGTCTTTCACATGGAAAAGACGCTGATAGTCTATGCCTCCGTTTATGGAAGTCCACCTGTTCTTCGACCTGTTGTGCGACGTGTATCCGTATATCCCTTCGCCCGAAAGAGGCGATGTGGCATCCGTGACACTTGTGTACCTGGTCCTGTTTCCGCCTCCGTACATACCGAAGGACATGCTCACCAGCCGCAGCGTATCTATCTCATAGCTCGCCTCCATCGACCCGTACTGGAAGTCGTATTTGTTTTTCGACGAGCTGTAACTCTCCACGTCAGACGAGTTTTCGTCTATTTCCCCGATGCTCTTCCGGCTTCCCCAGCTCTTGGAACGTGGTGTGCGGTTGCTGCCGTTATAGTTGTAGTTCACGCTGACAGTAAGCTTTCCGCTCTTCACAGTGCCGAAAAGTCCGGCTCCCTGTCCTCTGTTGTCCACGTTGGCGGACATCGTTGCGGTGTATCCCGTAAGCCCGCTGCCCTCGGTGATGATATTGAGTATGCCTCCCACTCCCTCGGCGTCGTATTTCGGTCCGGGGTTTGTTATCACCTCCACGCGCTTCACGCTGTTTGCCGGAAGGCTTTTCAGCACCTCCTTCGGGTTGTTGCTCATCATGTTGTTCGGGCGTCCGTTCACATACACCTTGAACGAGCTGCTGCCGTTCACCTTAATTGTCTCGTCGCCGTCAACCGTCACGAGCGGCACCTTACGCAGCATCTCAAGCATCGTGTTCGACTTTGAGTCAGGGTCGTCCGATATGTTATACTCTATCTTGTCTATGTCCGACTTCACCAGCGGCTTCTGTACCACCACCTCAACGCCTTTCAGTTCGTTTGCCGCATCGTGCACATACATTGTCCCGAGGTCCACCGTCTTGCCGTCGGCGGGAGCCTTGAACTCCCTCACCACGGGCTGTCTGCCCAGCGATGAGAGCGTTGCCGTGAAGTCGCCCTCGCCTTTGACGCTTATCATGAAACGTCCGTTCTTGTCTGTCACGTGCTTTGCCACAGGCTCGGAAGGAGCCTCTTTCTTCGCCACCGTCACCGTGGCGTACGCCTCTCCGTCTTTTGTCAGAGAGTCGAGCAGTTCGCCTTTCAGTTTGAAAAACACGGCATTGGTCTGTGCCGTGATTGTAGAGCTGATGATGAACACCATCATCAGAATGCCCAACCTTGTTTTCATCTTCCCGATTATTATTTGTGTTAAGTTCTTTCTGTTGTGTTGTTTCCCTTACGTATTTATATACGCATAAAACAGCCAGTTATATACTGCAAGTCCGGATTTTTATTATAGTTTAACAATAAGGAACATTTTATATGAAATACGCGCATCCTAAGTGGGGTGGTCCCGCATTGTCTGTTCCGGTAAAAACGCACATGCGGGAACAAGCCGTAACTTTTTTATGACGTGAGTGTCATATTTTAATATAATACGACAATTTTGGTTATAATATGAAACATTTTATTCTATAATACGGGTAAACCGTAATTTCGTCATGGATGATGCAATTATTTTATGCGATAATGACTCAATAATATCTCAATTTGTCTTATTTTTGCAATTGGACGTTATAAAAAGATATGAAAAGAATATAAAAGCGGACAAAATGAAAAATCTTGTCAGGTTCACAAAAATGCACGGCGCAGGCAACGACTACATCTATGTAGACACATCGCTATACGATGTTCCTGAGCCCGAAAAGACTGCCGTGACGCTCAGCGACCGCCACACCGGCATCGGGGCGGACGGACTTGTGCTCATAGGCAGACCCTCCGACACCACAGACGCCGACTTCACGATGCGCATTTTCAACGCCGACGGTTCGGAGGCGATGATGTGCGGCAATGCGTCAAGGTGCATAGGGAAATATGTGCACGACAAGAATCTGACACAGAAGACCACTATACGGCTCGCCACTCTGTCGGGTGTGAAGACCCTCAGGCTGCATCTCGGCGCCGACGGACTCACCGAGAGCGTGACGGTGGATATGCTTGAGCCCGCCCTGACATGCCCCGGACAGTATGACGACGCCTCGTGCGGACGTCTGTCGGCGGCATTCCGGACGTTCAGCGGCACGTTCGTGTCGATGGGCAATCCCCATTTCGTCATATTCACCGACGACATTCTCCACACCGACATAGCCCGCTACGGGAGCATCCTGGAGCATGACGCGGCATTCCCGCAGCGTTGCAACATCGAGTTCGCGCAGATCACAGACAAAGACAAGATAAGAACAAGAGTTTGGGAGAGAGGAAGCGGCATCACCATGGCATGCGGCACAGGAGCCTGCGCCACTGCCGTGGCTGCCGCTTTCACATGCCGCGCCGGACGCAGGAGCACCATCGTGATGGACGGAGGCGAGCTCGACGTGTTCTGGGACGAGGCAGACAACCACGTGTGGCTCACCGGAGGAGCCGAGTTTGTGTTCGAAGGTGAGGTCTTCATATAGTCATTTCCGCAAACAAGAAACATCATACGCATATGGCATTAGTAAACGAGCATTATCTGAAACTGTCCGACAACTATCTCTTTGAGGACATAGCAAAGAAGGTGAACGCCTTCCGTCTGTCACACCCTAAGGTGAGAGTGATTAGCCTGGGCATAGGCGACGTGACCCGTCCGCTGTGCCCCGCCGTGACGGAAGCCATGCACCGGGCTGTCGACGAGATGGCTTCTGCCGCCACGTTCAGGGGTTACGGTCCTGAGCACGGATACGATTTCCTGCGTGAGGCGATAGTGAAGAACGACTTCATCCCGCGCGGGGTGCGTCCCGACTTGGACGAGATATTCGTGAACGACGGCGCCAAGAGCGACACCGGAAACATTGGGGAGATTGTGAGATGGGACAACAGCATAGGTGTGACCGACCCCATCTATCCCGTGTATATAGACTCCAACGTGATGTGCGGACGCGCCGGAACGCTCTCGGACGGACGCTGGAGCAACGTGAACTACATGCCTTGCACGGCTGAGAACAACTTCATACCGCAGATACCAGACCACCGTGTGGACATGATATACCTCTGCTATCCCAACAACCCTACGGGAACGGTGCTCTCAAAGAGCGAGCTGCGCCGCTGGGTGGACTATGCTCTGGAGAACGACACGTTGTTGCTCTTCGACGCGGCGTACGAAGCCTACATCCAGGACGACGACATCCCGCATTCCATCTACGAGATAAAGGGTGCGCGGAAGGTGGCTATAGAGTTCCGCAGCTACTCGAAGACAGCCGGTTTTACAGGCGTGCGATGCGGATATACGGTAATTCCCAAGGAAGTCACCGCAGCCACTCTCGACAACAAGAGACGCATAGAGCTCAACCGGCTGTGGGGCAGACGGCAGAGCACCAAGTTCAACGGGACGAGCTATATCAGCCAGAGGGCTGCCGAAGCCATATACAGTCCCGAGGGCAAGAAGCAGATAAGGGAGACCATCGCCTATTACATGGACAACGCGGCATATATGCTCAGCGCGCTCAAAGGTGCGGGGCTGGAGGTATACGGAGGCAGAAACGCTCCTTACATATGGATGAAGACGCCAGGAGGAACGCCCAGCCGGAAGTTCTTCGAACAGATGCTCTATGCCACGGGAGTGGTGTGCACGCCCGGAGCGGGGTTCGGACCGAGCGGCGAGGGCTACGTGCGGCTCACGGCGTTCGGCAACAGCGAGGACTGCCACGAGGCAATGGAGCGCATCACCGCATGGGCAGGCAACTGACCGCCGCCTCGTCACGACATGGCAGGCAAGCCTCCTTACGCAGCGGGAGGCATGCCTGCCATGTCGTTTTTTAAGTGTAAGAGTGTGTCCGGCATTGCGCTCCGGATGATAAAAGTATGAACTCTTATTGCACTCGCTTGCACGGTTTTTGACAAAAAAAACTTAACTTTGCACCGCAATACATGTAAACTGATAGAATGCTGACACAGCACATGCGGAGCAATAGCAACAGTAAAACCCAAAAATAACACTCTTAAAACAATGGCAAACTTAAGATTTGAGGTTGTGGCAGAGGCTTTCAAGAAGAAACCACAGGAAACAGTCACACCCGCCGAACGCCCGTCGGAGTATTTCGGAAAATACGTGTTCAACCGCGCCAAGATGTATAAGTATCTTCCGTGCGACGTTTATGAACAGCTCATCGACGTAATGGACAACGGCACAAGGCTCGACCGTTCCATTGCCGATGCGGTAGCCAAGGGCATGAAGCAATGGGCTGTGGAGAACGGAGTGACGCATTACACCCACTGGTTCCAGCCTCTCACGGAAGGCACGGCTGAGAAACACGACGCCTTCATCGAGCACGACGGCAAGGGCGGAATGATAGAGGAGTTCTCCGGCAAACTGCTTATGCAGCAGGAACCTGACGCAAGCTCGTTCCCGAGCGGGGGCATACGCAACACCTTCGAGGCACGCGGCTACTCGGCATGGGACCCCACCTCGCCCGTATTCATCATCGATGACACGCTCTGTATTCCCACTATCTTCATATCATACACAGGAGAGGCACTCGACTACAAGGCTCCGCTGCTGCGCGCTCTCCATGCCGTGGGCACGGCGGCACAGGCTGTCTGCCAGTATTTCTATCCCGACGTGCGCAAGGTTTCATGCAATCTGGGATGGGAACAGGAGTATTTCCTCGTGGACGAAGGTCTCTATTCCGCACGTCCCGACCTGCTGCTTACCGGACGTACGCTCATGGGTCACGACTCCGCAAAGAACCAGCAGATGGACGACCACTACTTCGGAACCATCCCGGAACGTGTCCAGGCTTTCATGAAAGACCTCGAAGTGCAGGCTCTTGAGCTTGGCATTCCGTGCAAGACCCGCCACAACGAGGTGGCGCCAAACCAGTTTGAGCTTGCTCCGATATACGAGGAGTGCAACCTTGCGGTAGACCATAACATGCTGCTCATGTCTCTCATGAAGAAGGTTGCGCGCCGACACAGCTTCAGGGTGCTGCTCCACGAGAAGCCGTATGCTGGCATCAACGGCTCGGGAAAGCACAACAACTGGAGCCTCACCACCGACACGGGCATACTGCTCCACGCTCCTGGAAAGACGCCAGAGGACAACCTGCGCTTCCTGGTGTTCATCGTGGAGACGCTCATGGCTGTCTACCGTCACAACGGACTGCTCAAGGCAAGCATCATGAGTGCCACAAATGCCCACCGTCTGGGAGCCAACGAGGCACCGCCTGCCATCATCTCGTCGTTCCTCGGACACCAGCTCAGCCAACTGCTCGAACACATCGAGAACGCCGACAAGGAGACACTGCTCAACGTGGCGGGCAAACAGGGACTGAAGCTCGACATACCTGAGATACCCGAACTGCTCATCGACAACACCGACCGCAACCGTACATCGCCATTCGCGTTCACCGGCAACCGCTTCGAATTCCGCGCCGTGGGCTCTGAGGCAAACTGTGCCAGTGCGATGATTGTGCTCAACTCGGCTGTGGCTGAGGCTCTCAACAGCTTCAAGGAGCGTGTGGACGCGCTCATAGCGGGGGGAGAGGACAAGATGAGTGCCATCATAGACGTGATCAGAGACGACGTGAAGACATGCAAGCCGATAATATTCGAGGGCAACGGATACTGCGACGAGTGGAAGAGGGAAGCCGAAAGCAGGGGACTCGACTGCGAGACTTCATGCCCCGTGGTGTTCGACCGCTACCTCGACGAGGAAAGCATCGGCATGTTCGAGAAACTCAACGTGATGAACCGCAAGGAACTGATGGCACGCAACGAGGTGAAGTGGGAGACCTACACCAAGCGCATTCAGATTGAGGCAAGGGTGATGGGAGACCTCACGATGAACCATATCATACCCGTATGTACGCACTATCAGAGTCAGCTGGCAAAGAACGTGCAGAGCATGTACGACATATTCCCTGCCAACAAGGCTGATGAGCTGACGTCGAGAAACAAGAAGATAATAGAGGAAATAGCACAGCGCACGCAGATAATAGAGACCGGCGTGGAGGAACTCGTAGAGGCGCGCAAGGTGGCGAACAGGATAGAGAGCTGCCGCGAGAAGGCTATCGCCTATCACGACACCGTGGCTCCGAAGCTCGAGTTCATACGCCGCCACATCGACAAGCTCGAGCTCATCGTGTCGGACGAGCTGTGGACCTTGCCGAAATACCGTGAGCTGCTGTTCATAAAATAACCTTCAGACTAAATAAGAATATCATACGTCCGACGCTTTCCGCGGCTGCAATAGCTGTGGAGAGCGTTTTTTGTGTGCCTGTGTTGCTGTGGATTCAACGGGAGACGCAAGATTTTGCGTCTCTACTTTAGGCATGCTGCGTTATAAAACAGGTATACACCTTTCTTGTGTGCAATACCAACGAACCCGCATATTTGCCCAACCTCAACTCCGCGAGAGCCGTTTATTTGCGGCTGGGTGTCTGTCCGGATGCATATGGCGCAGTATTTTGCGATTCTGGTAATATATTGTAAACCAATGACATACACATCATTGTCATTTATAAAAGCCTTTTCAACATTGCAGGAAAGGCTTTTCCGTCCTGCGGGAAAGCCCGTTTCGCAGTACGGGAAAGGCATTTTGACGGTGCGGAAAAGCCTTTTCGGAGCTGTCGGTGAGCCTTTCCGGTGACACGTCTGCCGCAAAACGGGCTTTCTGTAACAGTAAAACCGTGAAACGGAGGAGCGGATGAGGCTGTGCGATACACTTTTCAGCGTTATCCGAAATCTCTTTCGCCGTTTTCTTTTGTCAAAAAAAAGTACCAACGGACTCAATGATATCTTGCTCTCAAATTGCCTGTCGCAGCCTGTTTTATTTAAAAACAGTGCCAGTGAGTGCAATG
>ULTV01041588.1_pt1 | contig 15766 bp, 9 predicted proteins | sample 1957931 | NCBI WGS metagenome assembly ULTV01 (sample SAMEA4835743, study PRJEB28245) | human gut metagenome | biome: gut microbiome; material: fecal sample | place: Denmark | collected 2008
CACTTACCTCGTTGTAATCTCTCAGTATTGTCAATGAACTTATTTTTGTACCGCTTCTTCCGAAACGGGCTGCAAAGATACGCACTTTTTCTTTACCTCCAAATTTTTTTTGACATTTTTTTATAAAAATTTTCGATGAGTGGGGATTTTCACCTTAATATAGTATATTTGTTTTTTGTCGGTGCGCTTCGACAGGCTCAGCGACCGACACCGGACCCTGAGCCTATCGAGGGGGGGGCCGGACGGAATGACAAGAAAGAAATGAAAACAAAATAACGATCAATGGAAGAAAAAAGAAATGCTTTACCGGAGAACGCTCAAAGGGAGCTGGCACCGGGCGAGGAGTACAAGCCGCTCTTGGGGGCGGAGAGGAAATGGGCGGAAGTCACGCCATATTCAGTGACCCTTGGATTGCTGATGGTGGTCATCTTCTCCGCGGCGGCGGCCTATCTGGGGCTGCGCGTGGGACAGGTGTTCGAGGCGGCGATCCCGATCGCGATCATCGCGGTGGGTCTGACAAGCGCACTCGGCAAGAAGGAAGGTCTGGGACAGAACGTCATCATCCAGTCGATCGGAGGCTGCTCCGGAGCTGTGGTGGCGGGCGCTATATTCACACTTCCTGCCATCTACATTCTTGGAGTCGATGTCAACTTTATGCAGATGTTCCTCTCGTCGCTGCTCGGCGGTGTTTTAGGAATATTGTTCCTCATCCCTTTCCGGAAATATTTCGTGAAAGAGATGCACGGGAAATATCCTTTCCCTGAGGCCACGGCCACGACACAGATCCTCGTTAGCGGCGAAGGCGGCGGCAAGGGAGCTGGAACGCTTCTGGTGAGCGGTCTCATCGGAGGTCTTTATGACTTCATTGTCAGCACTTTCGGTGCGTGGGCGGATACGGTCAGCACCACCGTGATGGGATTCGGACAGACAATCGCTGACAAGGCGAAGGTCGTTCTGAAACTGAACACCGGAGCGGCTGTGCTGGGCCTCGGCTACATCGTGGGCCTGAAATATGCCTTCATCATCTGCTGCGGCAGTTTCCTGGTGTGGCTGGTGATCATCCCGCTGATGAACCTCATCTGGGGCGGACAGGTGATTGATCTGATGAACACCGGAGTGACAATGACAATCGGAGAGATGAGCCCTGACCAGATATTCAAGGATTATGCAAGGCACATCGGCATCGGTGGCATCGCGACCGCCGGAATCATCGGCATCATCAAGTCGTTCGGTGTGATCAAGTCGGCTGTGGGACTGGCTGTCGGCGAGTTCGGCAAGAAGGGAGGAAAGGTTGAGAACACCGAGAGGACACAGGAGGATATTCCTATGAAAACCATTGTGTTCGGCATTGTGCTGACGCTGTTGGCTGTGTTCGCTTTCTTCGCGTTCGGAGGAGTTGTGAACAACATCTGGCAGGCAGTTGTCGGGCTGCTGATCGTGGCGATCATCTCGTTCCTGTTCACTACCGTGGCGGCCAACGCCATCGCCATCGTGGGAACAAACCCAGTGAGCGGAATGACACTTATGACGCTTATCATCGCTGCGCTTATCCTTGTGGCTGTGGGACTTAAGGGCAACGCCGGTATGGCCGCGGCCTTGATCATCGGTGGAGTTGTCTGCACGGCGCTTTCGGTCGCAGGTTCATTCATCACCGACCTCAAAATCGGTTACTGGATCGGAAGCACGCCTAAGAAGCAGGAAGGCTGGAAGTTCGTGGGTGTGGCTGTCGCGGCGGCGACAGTCTGCGGCGTGATGCTCGTGCTGAACAAGACCTACGGATTCGTCGGCGACCAGGCTCTCGTGGCTCCTCAGGCCAACGCCATGGCGGCGGTGATCCAGCCGATGATGAACGGCGGAGGCGCTCCGTGGCTGCTTTACGGAATCGGTGCGGTGCTGGCCATCGTGCTGACTTTCTTCAAGATACCGGCATTGGCGTTTGCGCTTGGAATGTTCATTCCTATCGATCTTAACCTGCCGTTGCTGGTCGGCGGCGCGATCTCCTGGTACGTGAGCACACGCTCGAAGGACAAGGCTCTGAACGAGGCGCGTCTGAACAAGGGTACGCTGATCGCTTCGGGATTCATCGCCGGCGGCGCGTTGATGGGTGTCGTGAGCGCGCTGCTGAAGTTCTTCAACGTGGATTGGTTCATGGCGGGATGGAACGCGCAGTACGGCGAGGCCATAGCAATCATTCCGTTCATCGGAATCATCGCCTACACGGTGATCGCTTCTTTGAGGGCTAAGGAATAAACAAACGGCCACCGAGCCAGCCGAAGTGCCGTTATGGAAGTCGCTTCGACAGGCTCGGCGGCCAGAAAATAACAACAACATGGAAAAAGTTTTGGACAGGTTCCTGAGGTACGTCAGCGTTGACACTCAGTCGAACGAGGAATCAGAGAGCCAGCCTTCGGCGGAAAAAGAGCTCAATCTGCTGCGGATGCTGCGCGACGAGCTTCAGGCTCTCGGAGTGGAAGCCACTCTGGATGAATATGGTTACGTGATGGGGTCGATCCCTTCGAACATCGAGGCGAAAGTGCCGGCGATCGGCTTCATCGCCCACGTGGACACCGCTCCGGACGCATCAGGTGCGGACATCAAACCTCAGATAATCAATGAATATGACGGCGGGGATATTCCTTTAAAAGGTGTGCCGGGCCTGGCGCTGAAGCCTTCGGAGTTCCCGGAGATGCTTCACTACGTGGGTCAGACGCTGATCACCACGGACGGCACCACGCTGCTTGGCGCGGACGACAAGGCCGGTGTGGCGGAGATTATGGACGCGGTGCAGTACATCGTGGAGCATCCTGAGTTCAAGCACGGTGAGATCAAGATCGGATTCACGCCAGACGAGGAGATCGGACGCGGAGTCGTTAAGTTCGATGTCAAGAAGTTCAGGGCTGAATATGCCTACACGATGGATGGCGGCGAGATCGGAGAGCTGGAGTTCGAGAATTTCAACGCGGCTTCGGCGAAGATACATATTCAAGGAAGGAATGTGCATCCTGGCTACGCCAAGGGCAAGATGAAGAACGCCATTCTGATCGCGACTGAACTGAACGGACTGCTGCCGGTCCAGCAGAGACCTGAATATACCGAAGGGTACGAAGGGTTCTTCCATATCGTCGGGTTCAACGGAACGGTCGAGGAGGCTGACATCACCTACATCATCCGTGACCACGACCGCAAGGAGTTCGAGAGCAAGAAGGCTATTATGCAGAAGTGCGTGGACTTCATCAATGTAAAGTACGGTGAGGGCACGGCGACGGCTGTGACCAAAGATCAGTACTACAATATGCGCGAGCAGGTCGAGCCGCACTATCACGTTGTCGAGAAAGCCGTGAAGGCTATGGAGATGGCCGGAATCAAGCCTAAGATCCAGCCGATCCGTGGCGGTACCGACGGGGCTAACCTCAGTTTCAAGGGCTTGCCTTGCCCGAACATCTTCGCCGGCGGCCTGAACTTCCACGGCAAGATGGAGTTCGTTCCTCTCCAGAGCATCGAGAAGGCCTCTCAGGTCATCCTAAACATCATCTCGCTCTACGCGGAGTAAATTTCCGTGGCAGATAACCAACTGGTTATCAACAATAAAAGCATTCTCGTGGTGAACAAAACCGAACCACGAGAATGTTTATTTTATTGGTTACTAAGCAATTAAACGCCACGCAGGCGCACTCCCTCGGTCCCCCCCCCAGACTGTCTGAAAAGTCTCGGCGAGAGTAGAAAAGTCTGTACCCCTATACAGGGGCGACAACGAATTTTCAATCCTCACTGGGGGTACTTTTACTTTTAAGACAGTCTCCCCCTTTGAGACTTCGGCAAGCTCAGCGCACCGTTGGCTCAGGGACTTGCCTTGATCTTCAGCTAAAGGTAAGCCAAAAGCCCTGGGCGCTTCGATCGCGGTTGCAGTCGTGGCGTCATTAGTCCTTATAGTACAGCTAAAGGTAAGCCAAAAGCCCCGGGCGCTTCGACTGGCTCAGCGTCCGGGGCTTTGGTTCCAGTTGGTCGCTGAGCCTGTCGAAGCGACGAGGGAGGCTCAGGGAGACCGTCGGGATATTCAAAGAAAGGTTATTTGATGACACCGAGTTCCTTGCCGACTTTGATGAAGGCGGCGATGGCTTTGTCGAGGTGCTCGCGCTTGTGGGCGGCTGAGAGCTGGACGCGGATGCGGGCCTGGCCCTTAGGGACAACCGGATAGTAGAAGCCGGTCACGAATATTCCTTCCTCGGCCATCTTGGCGGCGAACTTCTGGGACAGAGGAGCATCATAGAGCATCACGGCGCAGATGGCGCTCTGGGTCGGCTTGATGTCGAAGCCGGCGGCCAACATCTTGTCACGGAAGTAGTTCACGTTCTCCTGCTGGCGGTCGTGAAGCTCGTTGCTTTCCTTGAGCATCTTGAACATCTCGATGCCGGCGGCCACGATCATAGGCGGCAGAGAGTTGGAGAAGAGATACGGACGGGAGCGCTGGCGGAGCATATCGATGATCTCCTTGCGGCCTGTGGTGAATCCGCCGACGGTGCCACCGAACGCCTTGCCGAGGGTGCCTGTGAATATGTCAATGCGGCCATAGCAGTCATATTGCTCTGCGACTCCGTGGCCGGTCTTGCCGACAACGCCGGCGGAATGGCTCTCATCAACCATCACGAGGGCGTCATACTTCTCGGCCAGCTCGCAAATCTTGTCCATCGGAGCGACGTTGCCATCCATTGAGAAGACTCCATCGGTGCAGATGATGCGGAACCTCTGGGCCTGAGCCTCCTGGAGACAACGCTCAAGGTCGGCCATATCAGCGTTGGCGTAACGGTAACGAACAGCCTTGCAAAGACGCACTCCGTCGATGATGGAGGCGTGGTTCAGGGAATCTGAGATGATGGCGTCGTCAGCCGTGAGCAGAGGCTCGAACACCCCACCGTTGGCATCGAAGCATGATGCATAGAGGATGGTGTCCTCTGTGTGGAAGAAGTCGGAGATGGCAGCCTCAAGCTCCTTGTGAAGATCCTGGGTTCCGCAGATGAAACGGACAGAGGACATTCCGAATCCCCTCTCGTCCATAGCCTTCTTGGCTGCCTCGATGAGCCTCGGGGAATCAGCCAAACCTAAATAGTTGTTGGCGCAGAAGTTAAGAGCCTTGCTGCCGTCCTGGAGAGTGATCTCGGCGGATTGGGCGGAGGCGATGTTTCTCTCGTTCTTGTAGAGTCCGGCTTCCTTGATGGAGGCAAGCTCTGCCTGTAGATGTTCCTGGAATTTTCCGTACATATTGATAAAATTTTAAAACGTTTCGATTTCGCACTGACAAATATATTAATTTTTGACAAAATCGATAATATTTTATTATAAATAAGGGCTCTTGTCAGAAAATAATGTAAATTTGCACTTGCTAATTTAGCAATAAACAAGCGATCCGCAATGAAAAATGTACTAGTGATAGGTTCGACCGGACAGATCGGTTCGGAGCTGACAATGAAAATCAGGAATATGTACCCGGATGGCAACGTTGTCGCCGGCTACATCAAAGGTGCTGAGCCAAAGGGTGTTCTGCTTGAGAGCGGTCCCGCCGAGGAGGCTGATGTCTGCAACGGTGGGCAACTTCTGGGCATCGTGAAGAAGTACAACATCGACACAATCTACAATCTCGCCGCCCTGCTCTCGGCTGTCGCGGAAAGGAAGCCGCAGCTGGCATGGCACATCCAGATAGACGGACTCATGAATATTCTTGAGATCGCGAGGGAGAACAATGTCGCTGTGTTCACACCATCCTCGATCGGTTCGTTCGGCCCTGAGACTCCGCATCAGAACACTCCTCAGGACACGCTCCAGAGGCCTCGTTCGATGTACGGCGTGACCAAGGTGGCCACCGAGTTGCTGAGTGACTATTATCACACCAAATACGGTGTGGACACCCGTTCGGTAAGGTTCCCTGGACTTATCTCCAATGTGACACTTCCTGGAGGCGGCACGACAGACTATGCCGTTGAGATCTACTATGCGGCAGTAAAAGGCGAAGAGTTTGTCTGCCCTATCGCGGCCGGGACATTCATGGACATGATGTACATGCCTGACGCGCTGAAGGCCGCCGTGGACATCATGAACGCGGATCCTTCCAAGCTGAAACACCGCAACTCGTTCAACATCGCCTCCATGAGCTTTGATCCGGAGATTATCTACCACAAGATTCAGGAACATATTCCTGGATTCAAGATGCGCTATGAGGTGGATCCGGTACGTCAGGCGATCGCTGACTCTTGGCCGGACAAGATGGATGATTCCTGCGCCCGCGAGGAGTGGGGATGGACACCGTCCTATGATCTGGAGACCATGACCGTGGACATGATCGACGCCCTCAAGAAGAAACTTCTCTAAAAAAGGATTCTATTATAAAGGATCAAGGACTGGCCTTCAGGTCAGTCCTTATTTTTTACCGGCTTTCCGTGCGGCTTTTCTGGCTTTCTGTTTTTCGTAACGAGCCTTGTAGCGTTCAAGCATCCTCTCTTCCTTAGCACGACGTTTCTCCATCGCCTTCAATGTCTTGAGGGTCTTCTGACGCTTCTTCTTCAACGCTTTCTCCTCCTTGGCCTTAGCCTTGGCGGCATCACGGGCGTCAAGTTCAGCCCATCTGGCCTCCTTGGCCGCCTGACGATCTTTTCGCGCCTTCTCTCTCTCAGCCTTTTTGCGTTCTTGCTCAGCCTTCTTTATGGCCGAAGGATCATTGGCCAATGAATCGGCCTTGCTGACCGACAACGAATCTGAAACCACAAGGCTGTCCTTCACGGCAAGACTGTCCTGTCGCGCCAAAGAATCACGGCTGGCAAGGCTGTCTCTCAGAGCCAGACTGTCGGCACGGGCAAGGCTGTCCGCCAAAGCAAGGCTGTCGGCGGCGGCAACGATCCTAAGGCTGTCGGCAATCCTGGCAGCCTCAGCCTTGCGCTCGGCCTCAAGCCTTCTGCGCTCAGCGTTACGGACCCGTTTCAAGGAATCCTGTCTGGCCAGCATCTTATAGACGCTGTTCATGTGGCCCGGGAAGTAGATGTCCGTCTGCGCGAATTCGGCTCTCGGCACATTCTCATAGACTTTCCTCTGGGACTCTCGCGGCTTATATGGCGTGATGTCCCCCGGTCCCTTGGGACGTTTGTCCGGCTGCCAGTCGAATCCCTTCAGAATCTTCTCGTCCTTTTTCATCTGGACGACCGGGTAGGCATCTGTCTTCACGGCATCGAAGTAGTTCAAGTCCTGAATATTACCGTCCTTCAATGTCGCGGTCAACATCTTTGACTCGAACTTGTTGACGGTGGCCAGACTTCCGTTCTCCTCGATGTAGAAGACTCCGGACGCGCCACCCATCGAGTCGAACCGCCTCAACGCACCGGTACTGTCAAAGTATGCCATCATCTCTGTTCCACGGATCTGGTCATAGGACAAGGTGTCCTCCTGCACTATTATAAAGGCATTGGACATCAAGCTGGCGCGGTCAATGGACTGGTTCTTGACAATGACGGTTATACTGTCGGCACTGTACTGCCGCTTGATCTCATTCCAGACAATCGGGTTTTCATACAACCTTATCAAAGAGTCAAGATCCGTGTAGGCAAGAGAGTCGCATGCGACCTGCATGTCGTTACGGAACACCTTGACGTTACGTATGCCATAGATGAAACTGATCTTCGTGGAATCCTTGGGGGCCAAAGACAAAGAGTCAGTGGGAACATGCAGGGAATCACCCGGCACGGTAAGGGAATCCGTAGGGACGGTAAGGGAATCACCCGGCACGGTAAGGGAATCCGTAGGGACGGTAAGGGAATCACCCGGCACGGTAAGGGAATCCGTAGGGACGGTAAGGGAATCACCCGGCACGGTAAGGGAATCCGTAGGGACGGTCAGGGAATCCGTAGGAACGGTCAGGGAATCCGTAGGGACGGTAAGGGAATCCGGTGATTGCGGATCGGTCACTTCGGCAGGCTCAGTGACCGAAACAGGTTCAGTGACCGCGGAAAGGGTCTTCGCCGCCAGACTGTCGCTTGGAACACGTACAGTGTCGGGCGACGTTTTCAGGGTGTCCGGCAATTGGAACCGTGGAGGAGCATATTCAATGACATCATCCCATGGAGCGGGAAGGCCTTGACGGCCTTTCGTCACAGGATCGCCGATCATCGCGTCACCTGACAGTTTTCCGGATTTCGAGATCGCCTTTCCTCCTGAATTATCACCTGTCTTTCCAGCCGTTGTTCCCGCCGTCTTTCCTATAGCCGTTCCAGTTGCCTTGCCAGCCGGTTTCCCGGTCGGTTTTCCACCTGGCTTGACAGCGGAGGCGCCTCTGTCGGAGGCTCCGGCGGCGTTAGGGTCTTCCTCTTCCCGCTTCTTGCGGGCCTCTTCGGCCGCGGCCTTGGCTGCCTCGTAGGCCTTGCGACGGTACTCCGTGACAGGATCCACGTTTATCTCTTTCAGACGGCTTGCCGAATTGGAAATCTCCGATGAATCCACATCACATTTCGGTATGGAGCGCAGAATCAATGTGTCCGCACCGATGTAAGCTGTATCTCTCTTTTCCCCTTGCTCGCTGATCGCTATCACAGCCGGCTCACGGGTCAACTTTATGAATGACAAGGAATCTATATACTGCACATAACCGGCCACCGCGGCCACATTGCGAGTCGTGTCAAGCAGTTCCACATGGCCAAACATCTCCACATTGTTCGGAACCCGGTAATATACCAAGGTGTCAGCCCATGCCTCCTGGTTCTCGGTAAGAATATGCACGTTCCTGAAGAACGTGAACTTTTCCAAAGTCCGCTCGTAAAAACCGGCCTGAGAAGAAAGCATGTTGTTGTCCCTCCATGCGTTGGTGCCGGTTCCGAAAGTGGCTACGTTCGTGCCTGTGTTGTAGTCCAGATCATCAGTCTTCACGAATATCGAGTCAGTGTACATGTTGACGTTGTTCGTGAAACTGAACGTCTTGAGCTTGGAATAGTAATGGCCGTCATCACTCTCGATGATCTGGCCGTCCTTGTCGCGCAAGGCACCGCCGTTCCTGAACACGGCCACACTGTCCTTGGTGTTATAGTCCAGGTCAGTGGTACGCAGGGTGTTCCCGTCCTTGTCCCTAAGCTGGACCAGCGCGCCTCTGAACTGAGCGAGGTTCTGGTCGATGAGATAGTCGAGGCTCTCGCTGCTGAGCACTGTGTTGTTCTGAATGATCTGGACGTTGCCGAAAGCGTTTATAACATTCTGGTTGACATTCCACAAGGCGGTGTCGCAGATCAGAAGAGTTGAATTGTGCTCGAATCTGGCATGTCCCAAAGCCTTCCTGTAGCTCTGGCCATATTCCTCGACCTGCTGAAGCTCATCACATCCCAGCAGGCGCACAAGACTGTCCTTCTGCTCGGTGTTCTGGGCGAAAAGGCCGAACGAAACCAGCAGAAGGATCAATGAATATGCCAGACGTCTCGCAAGCATCAGTCTTCAGAGAACTTTGAAGCCCAACCCGGACGACGGAACTCGCAGTCCTTGAACATCGGGTCGATGACAATGTGGGTCTCCTTGATCTTGCCGGCGAGGAAGTCATCGATGGCCTTCATTTGCTTGTCTTGACGGACTTGCTCCTGAAGCTGGCTGAAATCCTCCTCAAACGACGCAGTGTGGGCCGGAATGATCTTGTCAACACGGATGATCTTGTAGATGGTCTTTCCAACGACATAGTCTTTGACCTGATCCTGACGGCCATCATTGTCAGTGGACTCCACAGGCTCGGAGATCTCGCCCTCCTTCAAGTCCTTGATGGCCAGATAGTCCTCCGGCTTGAGCTGGTCAATCTCGAAATATGCCGAGCCGGTGTTCGGATCGGACATCTGACCGCCGTTGGTCCTGGTGGCCGGATCCTGTGAGTAGAAGTTCGCCGCCATCTGGAACGTCACGGCGTTATTGTTGATCTCAGTACGGAGGCTGTCCAGAGTCTTGAACGCCTTATCCCTGTCGTCATCAGTGTATTTAGGCTTCATCAGAATGTGGCGGGCGTTGAACATGTCGCCTTTCTTCTCGATGACCTCGATGATGTGGAATCCGTCAGGAGTTTCGACAATCTGCGAGATAACACCCGGCTTCAAAGCCATAGCGGCGTCTGAAAACACAGGCCAGAAGATTGACTTCGAGGCCATTCCAAGCTCGCCACCCTTACGGGCGCTACCCGGATCCTCCGAATATATTCGAGCAAGAGTGGAGAACTTCTCTCCGTTGATGATCCTCTCGCGGAGGTCCAGCAACTTCTCGCGCACGGCCATGTTCGCGGCCTCGCGGTCCGGATAACGGCAGATCTGACTGAGCTGGTACTTGATAGGAACTATCGGAAGGTTCTTGGTGTCAACCGTGTCAAGATATTCCTTTACATCATAAGGTGTCATCTCCGGGATCTTCTTCATGATCTCCTGCTGGGCCTGCTGTGTGAGGCTCATGTCCTCGTACTGCTTGCGCCATTCCTGACGGAGGCGGTAGAGAGGCTTGCCGAAATATTCCTCAACCTTGTCCTCGCCGCCGAGGTAGGTCAGCATCCTGTCCGCCTGCTGGGAAAGGCTTCCCTCAACCATATCCTGATTGACCGTGAGAGAGTCGATCCTGGCCTGCATCAGGAATATCTTCGATTCGAGAATCGATTCCAGCACCTCGCAGCGGACATTCCTGTCTGATGAAAAGCCCTGGGCGCTGCGGTCCTTGACCGCCCCTTCGATGTCGGAGATCATGATCGCCTCGTTGCCGACAACGGCGACGGTCTTGTCAACGTACTTGTATTTCTGGGCAGAAGCCATCGCGCAGGTCGCTGCGAGGGCGAAGATGGTGATTGCTGTTTTCTTTATCATTTCGAATATATTTCAAAATTCTCCTTAACCTTGGCGTCTTCTATCAAGTCCCGTTCCAAACCGGCCAGGAGCTCGTGCTTTCTTCCGCTGATGATGATGTCCTTTATCCTGTCCTCACAGTATTCCACCGGAGCGATCTCCCCGGCCCTCCGGTAATCCACTATGAACGCGACAGAGATGTTGGCATCCCCGTCCGGCATCTCTATGAAGTTGCCGCTACGCTGTGAGAGCATCTGAACATAGTCCACACCGAACTCGGCGGCCAGTTTCACCGCGTCTATCCAGCCATTGGAATAGTCATGGTAACGCTGGGTCGAATTGAAGGCGATGCTGTCAGCGGCCACCACGTCCTCAACATTGTCCGAAGACATCAGCTTCTTGATCTTCTGAAGATTCGGAGAATCTTTCGGAATATTCATAAAACGGGCTTTGAGGATCGGCCGCTCCAGCTTGAAGGACTCTTTGTGGGAGCCATAATATTCATCAATCTGCTTTTTTGAGACGGTGGTGTCGAGGCGCTCGTTGATGTAGCGCTGCTCGTAGCGGTACCGCAGAAGCGACTGGCGGTAGGCCTCAAGCTCCTTCGAGACATCCTTTTCCTCCTTGGAGAGACGCTGCTGGGCTATGTCGAGGAAAGCCTTGTCCTTCACCCACGAGTTGATGTAGAGGTTCGCAAGGTTCACGCTGTCCTCCGGAGACGTGCCCTTGGGGATCACATCGTCCAGTTCCGAGCGATAGAGTTTATGGTCTCCCAGCCTGGCGACAACCTCCCCGTCGTGAATCAGCGAGGATATTGCCTTGCAGGACGGAAGGGCGGCAACGGCGACGGCCATCATGAATATGCGGAACCTCCTGAGCATCATTGATTAGCGGGAATAGTTAGGGGCTTCCTTGGTGATGGTCACATCGTGTGGGTGGCTCTCAAGGAAGCCGGCGTTGGTGATGCGCACGAACTGGGCGTTCCTGAGTTCCTCGACAGTATGCGCTCCGCAGTAGCCCATTCCGGCCCTGAGTCCGCCGACAAGCTGATAGACAACCTCTGAGACGGTCCCCTTGTAAGGCACCTGGGCCACGATTCCTTCTGGTACGAGCTTCTTGATGTCGGACTCCATGTCCTGGAAATACCTGTCCTTCGAGCCTTGCTCCATCGCTTCGAGGGATCCCATTCCGCGGTAGGACTTGAAGCGGCGGCCGTTCATGATGATTGTCTCGCCTGGGGATTCCTCCGTTCCGGCGAGCAGGGAGCCTGCCATGATGGTGCTGGCACCGGCGGCAAGCGCCTTGACGATGTCTCCTGAATATCTTATACCGCCGTCAGCGATCACAGGCACGCCCGTTCCCTTGAGGGCATATGCGGCCTCCATTACGGCCGTCAGCTGCGGCACGCCGATTCCGGCGATGATTCTCGTGGTGCAGATCGAGCCCGGGCCGATTCCGACCTTCACGGCCTTGACTCCGGCATCGGCGAGAGCCTTGGCACCGGCGGCGGTGGCGACGTTTCCGGCTATGATCTGGAAATCCTTATAGGCGTCGCAGGCCTTCTTGATCATCCTGAGCACACCTTCGGAGTGTCCGTGGGCGGTGTCGAGGACAACAGCGTCGGCTCCGGCGTCGATCAGAAGACCGATCCTGTCGAGCGTGTCGGACTTGATTCCGGCGGCGGCGGCGACGAGGAGGCGGCCCTTGCTGTCCTTGGAGGCGATAGGGTTGTCCTTGATCTTCATAAGGTCCTTGTAGGTGATCAGGCCGACGAGCTTGCCGTCATTATCAACAACAGGAAGCTTCTCGACCTTGCTGTGCTGGAGGATCTTCGTGGCGTCGGCCAGGGTGATGCCCTTAGGCGCGGTCACGAGGTTCTCCTTTGTCATAACCTCGGAAATCGGCAGCTGCATATCCTCCTGGAACCTCAAGTCACGGTTAGTGACGATTCCGATGAGGAAGCCGTTGGCGTCCACGACAGGAATGCCGCCGATGTGATGCTTCTTCATCATCGCGAGGGCGTTGCCGACATTCGCGTCCGGGCTGATCGTCACAGGATCGTAGATCATTCCGTTCTCAGCCCTCTTCACGTGACGCACCTGCTCGCACTGCTGCTCGATGGTCATATTCTTGTGAATCACACCGATACCACCGGCCCTCGCCATCGCTATGGCAAGATCGGCTTCTGTGACTGTGTCCATCGCGGCCGACACGATCGGGGTGTGGAGCTTGATGTCAGTCGTGAAATTTGTTGTGACATCCACGTCACGAGGAAGTACATCGGAATGTGCCGGAACCAGCAAAACGTCATCGAAGGTGAGGCCTTCAGGAATCTCTCGGTTTACAAACTTCGCCATTGTAATCAAATAAATTTGACAAATATAAGAATTTTCACGCAATAGTTGGCTTGGCCGGAGGGTTGTTCTGCCTCTATGGCCTCAAAAAATTCGGCTTCCGGCCCGACAGCCGGCCTTCCGGCAAGCGAAAGTTGTGCCAGCCGATTAATCAAGGCTTTGAATATAAACGGCCTTGCCACGTGTCCCGTTCCTCAAGACGTTTGTCAAGAAGGCGGAGGATCTCGAAGTTTCGGACGAGTCCCCAAGGGGTGTCGTTCACGAAACGGGGCGGGACCTCGCCGGCGACCCGTTCGATGTAAAGGTCGGGGCGCAGGCGTTCGAGGATGTCGATGACAAAGTCAAGATATTCATCAAGACCGGGACGGTAGAAGGCTGAGGGGTCGGCGGCATATTCCTTTTCCATCACTGTGCCTCTGACGATCTGGAGCTGGTGGAATTTGACGGAGCGCAGCGGGAGGGAGGAGATAAGGCCGCATTGGTCGAGGAGCATCTCTCTGGTCTCGCCGGGGAGGCCGAGAATGAAGTGGGCTCCGGTGTCGATGCCTCTTTCTGCGGTCATTTCCACGGCTTTGCGGGCGCACTCGAAGCTGTGGCCGCGGTTGATGTGGCGCAGGGTGCTGTCGTGGCAGGACTCGATGCCGTACTCTACCACCACTATGGGGGCGGTGAGGGTATCCGGAACCGGGGCCTGGACAGTCGGTCCCGGAGCCTGGACAGTCGGTCCCGGAGCCTGCCGAAGGGATCTTTGCCACCCTGAAAGGACACGCCCCGACGCCAAGCCAGCCAGATAGTCCAGCTTCTTCTCATCGACACAATCCGGACGCGTGCCGATCACGATCCCCACCACCTCCGGATGGCTCAGGACCTCCTCATAAAGAGCCTTCAACCGATCCAACGGACCGTATGTGTTTGAATATGCCTGGAAATATGCCAGGTAGTGCCTCGCCCTCGGATATCGCACCTTTTGGAACTCTATTCCTTCGTCAATCTGTGTCAGAAGCGGCTTCCCCGGAGTACTGTAACCAGGATGGAAAGCGGCGTTGTCGCAGTAGGTACACCCTCCCCGCCCCACGGTTCCGTCCCGGTTAGGGCACGAGAACCCTGCGTCCAGAACAAGTTTCTGGAGCCGCTCACCGTACCTGCGGCGGTAATAACCCACGAACGAATTGTATCTTTTCCCTTCTGAAAAACCAAACATAATGCAGCCGTTACTCCTTCTTCCGATTCACCTTTCCTTCGCGTCCTCTTCAGTTCCACGTTCAATTGTGATTGTCCTATTCCGGGCATTCGGTTTTCAAAGAAATCCATTAAGGAGAACTCCTGTTCCACGTCCGGATGTGATTGCCCTATCCCCTTTTCCCGACACGTGCCACCGAAAAGTACGACATATTCCTTGCAAAACTAATGAATTGTGAATATTTTTACAAGTTGGATCCGTCATTGGTTCCGGAAAGAGAAGGTTTTTGATTGGTTTGAACCACGAAAGGGCATTTCAAGCAGAACAGTTTATTGATTATAAACAGATGTCGATATGAACATATTCCTGAAAATTTTGTCTTCGGCGGCCGCGGTCGCTCTGTCATTCAATTGTGCCGCCTCAGCGCAGGAAGCCCCTAAGAAATGGGCTGTGGTTGAGTTTTCCGCCAACTTTATGCGCGAGGCACCGGACTACGCCGCCGAGCTTGGAGACCAGGCGTTGATGGGGACGGTGGTCGAGGTCCTGGATAAGTCAAGCTACTGGGTCAAGATAAAGAGTCCGGAGCCTTACACGGCCTGGGTCAACGAGATGGGGCTCGTGCCGATGAGCGAGGAAGAGCTTCAGGACTACCTTGAGGCTCCGAAATACATCTGCACAGCGGCTTTCTCACACATTTACGAGGAGCCTTCGATGGATTCCAGGATTGTCTCCGATTTCGTGCTCGGAGACATCGTGAGAATCATGTACAGTGTCAGGACGCATGCCGGAGGACGTTACAAAGGCTATGAGGAGGGGCAGGCGGTTCTGAAGAAGAAGTTTGTCGGAGTCATGCTGCCGTCAGGCAAGACCGGTTATGTTCCCGCTAAAGATGTCGCGGTGTTCTACAAATGGGCCAAAGACCGCAAGGACAGAACCACGGCCGGGAATGATTTCAGGCAGGATCTTCTGACCACGGGTTACAGGTTCCTCGGCGTACCGTACATGTGGGGCGGCACGTCCATCAAGAACGTGGACTGCAGCGGATTCACCCGCAGCGTATATTTCGCCAACGGAGTGCTCCTTCCGCGCAACGCCTCCCAACAGGCAAGGATCGGAGAGGATGTGGGAATATTCAAGGACAACGGGGATGTTGACTGGAGCGGTCTGCTTCCTGGCGACCTTCTGTTCTGGGGCAAGGCCGCGACCGACACCACCAGGGAGCGGATCACGCACGTGGGGATGTACATCGGTGACGGCAAGTTCATCCACTCCGCCCAGGTCGTGCGTGTCAACTCATTGGATTCCAGCGCTGCCGATTTCTACAACCGCAAGCCTGTCCGCGCCCGCCGCATCGTCGGCCACATAGACGCTGATGGCTCCGGAATCATCTCCACCTTACGCAGCCCGTTCTA
>ULTV01063986.1_pt1 | contig 15483 bp, 12 predicted proteins | sample 1957931 | NCBI WGS metagenome assembly ULTV01 (sample SAMEA4835743, study PRJEB28245) | human gut metagenome | biome: gut microbiome; material: fecal sample | place: Denmark | collected 2008
ATCTATTAATTAGGAATTATAATTGATTTAAATAATTTTGATTTTTATAAAAAATATGTAAAATAAATACCTCACTAGTATCATTTTTTACTTCATATATGATAATAAAATTATTGATTAAAAGTTTTCTAAGATTTTTAAATTTTGATTTAAATATGTTTTGATGCCTTTCTGGCCAATATTGTAATGTTAATATTTTATCTCTTATCTTTTTATAGTTTTGTTTTGCAATATTAGGCTCTTGAAGTTGGTTAGCTATATATTCATAAATAAATTGTAATTCTTCTTCAAAAGCCATTGTTGTGTTTACTTTATATTTATTCATTTATTCTATACTTTTCCTCCATTTCTTGGAAGAAATTTTGTGCAAGTCTGTAATTGCCATTTTCTACATCTTGTAATCCTTGTTCTACTTTTTCGTAAATATCTTTTTTAAAGCTTTCATAATCATCAAACTTTTCATTAAAATACTTTTCAATTAATTTTTCTACTTTTTCTTTTTCAAATTTTTCATAGGCTTCATTACTTAATAGAACTAAATCATTATAGCCGTTTTTGGTAATATATACTGGTTCATTTGTTGCATGACATAATTTTGATATTTCATTATAATTATTTCTTAAATCTGCACATGGTCTAATTAATGCCATAAAAATAACCTCCTTTAATTTATGGTCAAATTATATCATAATTATATTATTAGTACAATACATATTTCCATTTTTTGTTGAAAATTGATAGTGTACTATTACATACACTATCAATAAATTTAAATTTCAATTACAGTTTTCAAAAATTCTTTAGCTTTTTCTATGATGTTTTCATTTTCTTTAATTCGTAGTGTGACATAAGGTTCTACTGCATTAGAAAACTTAACCAGCATAGGGTATTTTGTAATTAAAGTGTTTACCATTTCTGGTTTGATTTTTTCTTTTACGAAATAGAATACAATTCCGTTTTCTTTTTGAGCTATTTTTAAGATGTTTGCTTTTCTTGCAAGTTGTTTTATTCTTGCAATATCTATTAAGTTTTCTAATTCTTTTGGAAGTCTACCATATCTATCAATAACCTCATCAATAACATTTTGAAGTTCTTCTTCTGTTCTGCATAAAGCAATGTTTTGGTATATTTCAATCTTTTGACTACTATTTTCAATAAAGTTATCTGGTATATAGCTAGAAACAGCTAAGTCGATTTGTACATCTTGTTCTTCTACTACTTCTATTCCTTGCATCTCTTTTATAACTTCATCTAGCAATTTACAATATGTATCATAGCCAACTTGTTCCATGTGTCCATGTTGCATTTCTCCAAGCATACTTCCTGCTCCACGAATTTCCAAATCTCTCATTGCTATTTTAAATCCTGAACCAAATTCAGTAAATTCCTTAATAGCTTTTAAACGTTTATCTGCAACTTCTGATAATAGTTTATCTCTTTTATATGTTATATATGCATATGCTTGTTTGTCGCTTCTACCAACTCTACCTCTAATTTGATAAAGCTGTGCTAAACCTAATCTATCTGCATTTTCTACTATTATAGTATTAGCATTTGGTATATCTATTCCAGATTCCAATATTGTAGTACATACTAGTACATTTATTTCGTGGTTTATAAAGCTTTCCATTATTTCTTCTAGTTCTCTACCACTCATTTTTCCATGAGCAAATCCTACTTTAGCTTCTGGAACTAACATTGATATTTCATTTGCTTTTTTCTCAATACCTTCTACTTGGTTAAATAGGTAAAATACCTGTCCACCTCTTTCAATTTCTTTAGTTATTGCCTCTGTTATTACTTCTTGATCATATTCAAGAACATAAGTTTGTACTGGTTTTCTGTTATGAGGTGGTTCATATATAACTGACATATCTCTAACGCCAACTATTGACATGTGTAGTGTTCTTGGTATTGGTGTTGCTGTCATTGTTAAAACATCTATATTTGTTCTTAATTTTTTTATTTTTTCTTTATCTTTAACTCCGAAACGATGTTCCTCATCTATTATTAAAAGACCTAAGTCCTTGAAATTAACATCTTCACTTAGTAGTCTATGTGTTCCAACAACTACATCAACTTCACCTAATTTAAGTTTCTTTATAATTTCATCTTGTTCTTTTTTAGTTTTAAATCTATTTAATAACTCAACATTTATAGCAAATTCTTGCATTCTAGTTTTAAATTCTTCATATTGTTGATTTGCAAGTATTGTAGTTGGCACTAAATATGCAACTTGTTTTTGGTCCATAACAGCTTTAAATGCTGCTCTTATTGCAACTTCTGTTTTACCATATCCTACATCTCCACATAAAAGTCTATCCATTGGTTGTGGTTTTTCCATATCCTTTTTTACATCTTGTATACATCTTAATTGATCATCTGTTTCTGTATATGGAAAACTATCTTCAAATTGCTTTTGCCAAGGAGTATCTGGCGAAAAGCTAAATCCTTTTATTTTTTGACGTTTGGCATATAGCTCTATTAAATCTTTTGCAACCGCTTCTAGGTTCTTCTTTACTTTGCTAGTTGTTGCACTCCATTCTTTTCCACCCAGCTTATTTAGTCTAGGAGATGAATTATCTCCTCCACCTATATACTTTCTAACACTATCTAAGCTATTTGTAGGAACATATAGAATGTCATCATTTCTATATTTAATTTTAATATAGTCTTTTGTTACACCATCTGCCGTAATTGTATTTACTCCTATAAATTGTCCTATACCATGTGTTTGGTGTACTACTATATCACCTGGTTTTAAATCTGCAAATACAATTTTTTCGCTATCTTTAAATGTACTAGATAATTTCTTTTTTCTTTTTACAGGTTCTTCAAAATTATTTTGTAGGCTAACTACTATTAAGTTTAAATCATAATTTTCAAATCCAGAAGAAAAGCCTCCAATTGTTACTATAATTTCTCCTGGTTTAACATTTTCCGCTTCTCGTTCATATTTATAGTTTATTTGATTTTCTTTTAAAATGTTGCATAGTTTTTTAGCACTTATTTCGTTACCAGCAAGTAATACTACTTTCTTTTTATTTTTTTGATATGTTACAATATCTGCAAGTAATAAATCTAATTGTAGGTTATAGAAGTTGATTTCTCTAGTTTCAAAATAGTATTTTTGAATGTTTTTAATTGAGTCATTTTGTTCTAAATATATTATTTGTTTTTCTTCAAAGTTATATTCAAATTTACTAATGTTTTCAATTGCTTCTGGCACAAATTTTTCTTTTTCAACTAATGATGCAATTAGTTTGTTGTTATCTTCTATTATGTTTGTTTTTCTTTGATTTATCTTAGACTTTTCATTTAATAAAAGTAAATATTCATCTGACATATAGTCTAAAAATGAAGCTTGATTTTTATAAAATTCATTAAAATATTTATTTATTTTAGAAATATAATCTCCATTTTTTATAAGTTCTATATCTTCTATTTCTTCAGGATATTTTTCTTGTATATTTTTTACCGCTTCTGATAAATCTTGTACTATTAATTCATGTGCTGGGAATATAGTTATTTCTTTTAGCATTTCTGTTGATCTTTGTGAAGATATTTGAAAAAACCTAATTGAATCAACTTCATCTCCCCAGAATTCAATTCTAACACCAATTTTTTCTGATAATCCTACATCTACTATTCCACCACGAATACTAAATTGTCCTTTGTTTTCAATTAGGTCACTTCTTTCATAACCAAGTCCAACTAGTTTTTCTTTAATTCCATCTAATAAATATGTTTTTCCAACTTCAAAATCTATAACATTTTGATACAAAGTGTCTTTAGCAACCATTTTTTGCATAACAGCTTCTATTGTTGTAACTATTATTATTGGTTCTTTTTGTTTTTTAGCCAAATACATTTTGTTTAATACATCAATTCTTTTATATTCAATTTCTTTACTTTGCGCAACATAGTCATAGCTTGTAATCTCTTTTTTAGGAAAGAAGTATGTTTGTTTTATAAGTTTCTTTAAGTCTTGATATAACTTACGTGCCTGTATCTCATTATATGTTACTAACACCATTGGTCTTTTAGTTTCATTAAAAATACCTGCTAGTACATGTAGTTTTTCAACGTCAACTAAGCCCGATATAGCTATCGGGCCTGTTTTACTAATTTGTTTTGTGAGTTCTTGGAACTTTTTATTTTCTTCCAATGTTTTAATTAAAAAGTTCATTTTGAATTATCCTTTATATTTTCTATTATGTCACTAGTGTATTATTTATGTTAATTTTTTTCTATATTCTAAAAGTTTTTGTTTTCTAATTTCGTTTGACTTTTTTAGTTCTGCAATTTGTTTATCATAAAGTAAACACAAAGAATTGGTTTGTTCTTCTGTTAACTCTTGTTCTTTTATTTCTCCATTGCGGTATTTTTTTTGGAGTTTCAATAATTTTGTTTCTTCATTTTCAATATTTTTAAGTGATTTTACAAAAGAAACTCTATCATTTTCTGATAAGCTTTCTATATTATTTTCTTCATTATTTGGTTTGTTCTCATCATGTTCTTTATTAAATAAGTTTCTAAAAAAAATTTTAATTTTATAGAATATACTATTTTCATTAACTTTCACTAATGATTTATCTTTAGCATTTTCTTTCATAAGATTTAATCTCCTATATCTTTTCCTTCATTGCATTTTGTTTATCTATTAACCTTTCAGCTTTTGAAATTGTTCTTTCATCTGCCTCTAATGAAGCCAACTCATCTTCTCTTTGTTGTAAAGGTGTTTTTTCTTGCTGTTTTATTATATTTTCTGTTGCTTTAGAAAAAACTCCGTCTCTTGATATTCCAAAAATCTCACATGCCATTCGATAATTCTCTGTTATTTCAGGAATAGCAATTTCGGCATGTTCAGCCATATAAGCTTTCATTACTTTTGATATTGATTGACATAAAGAAAAATACATATTACCTATATTAAAATCTATATTATTTTGGTATGCAAATTGATTCTTCATTAAAGATTCTATTTTATTCTTATCTTTTTCTGCTTTATTTGATAATTTTTCTATTTTAGCTAATGCTTGTTGGCTTTTTTTATTAAAATGATTTAATAAAAAATCTCCTGTTTTTTTATCCTCTTCATCAAGATATTGTTCAAATTGTGGCTTGTGGTCTAAAAAATATTTTTGCATTGCAATTGGTATTATTCCTAATCTAGTTTGTGTATAACTATATATAGGTGCTTGAATATATTCTTCTCCAATACCAATCTTGTCCTTATATCTTCCTAATAATTCAGCTGGTTCACCTAGATTCATTCCCTCAGTAATTTTTTCAACTAATTTAACATTTCTCAATAAATCCTCACCATATGATAATATTAAAATTTCATCTTTTCTACCATCTATAACTGAATACTTTAATTTATAAGCTTGTCCTGCATCTTCGCAATGTCTTATATAATCTTCAATTATTTTTGCCTTATCTTGTCCTTTTGCATTGATATAGATTCTATATATAGGCACTCTGTCTTCATGTCTATCAGGTACTTTTAATGTATCTTCACTGGAAGCTATTATATTCCAACTACTATTTCCATCTACAAATCTTTCGCCCCTATTAGAAAAAGAAAATAATCTATTATACAACTCACTTAAATATGGGTTTTCTTTTTCTTCTTCACTTAAATTTACTTTTCGGTAAAATTCATTCATATCACAGTTACATTCTGTGTATGTCCTTATTAGTTTTTCTATTTCTTCATCTGAAAATGGACTTTTTACTTGTTTTAAAATTGTTGCTATATCCATATTTTATCCTTCCACAAAATATTGTTTATACCAAATCAAGAAGCAATATATTGTATAAACTTTTCTATGTGTCATTGCTTTTCCTTCATAATAGTCATTTAAAAGTTTAACTATTTTATCTGTATCAAAGAATTTTGCTGCATATTCACTTTCAAAAGTTTCTTTTACTTTATTATACCATTTTTCTTCTTTTAGCCAATATTTGAATGGAACCATAAATCCTTTTTTCTCTCTTTGTGCCCATTCTTTTGGAACTATTTTAGCTGCTGCTTTTCTTAGTGCATATTTTGTTGTGTCTTTTCCAACTATTTTATATTCTCTTGGTAGTTTAGAAGCGGTATCAAATACAACTCTATCTAATATAGGAACTCTTAATTCAAGTGATGCTGACATAGTCATTTTATCTGCTTTTAATAAAATATCATTTGGTAGCCATAAATGCATGTCTAAATATTGCATTTTTATTAAGTCATTTTGATCTTTTACTTTTACAAATATTGGAGCTGTAACATCTTTAAAACTAATATTAGTTTTGTATTCTGGTTTTAATACATCATTTGCTTGTTCATCATCAAATATAAATGCTTGACCAATATAGCTGTCTTCAATTGGTGTTCCTTCTGAAATTAAGAAGTTCTTTCCTTTTATGTTTGGTAATTTCTCAGCAAATTTTTTCATTTTTGCTCTAAATGAAAGTGGTAGTTTTTCATAAGCATTATAGAATTTTGTTCTATGGTATGTTTGATATCCACCAAATAATTCGTCTGCTCCTTCACCAGATAAAACTACTTTTACATCTTTTGCAGCTAACCTTGATAAATGATATAAAGGAACTGCTGAAAGATTTGCATGTGGTTCATCAGAATAATATTGCACATCTTCTAATGAATCAAAAAATTCTTCATCAGATATAATTTTGCTTGTATTTTTTATCTCTAAAATTTTTGATAAATCTTTAGCATAAACTGTTTCGTCAAAATTATCATAATTAAATCCTACTGTATATGTTTTGTCTGGTTTTGCATAAGATACAACATAACTTGAATCCACACCAGAAGATAAAAATGAGCCCACCTCAACATCTGCTATTCTATGATAATCTATTGAGCTTGTTATTGTTTCATGTATACTATTTACAGTTTCTTCAAAGTTTTTCTTTTCTTCTATAAAGTTAAATGTACTGTATTCTGTTACTTCTAATTTGCCATCTTTATAAGTAAATTGATGACCTGGCTTTAGCCTATATACTCCTTTGAAAAATGTTTCGTCTAATGCAGAGTATTGGAAAGTCAAATATGTTTTTAAAGCCTCTTCATTTAATTCCTTTTTAAATTTTGGATGTGGTAAAAAGCTCTTTATTTCTGAGCCAAATATAAACATACCATCTCTGTTGTAATAATAAAATGGTTTTATTCCAAAATTGTCTCTTGCACCAAAAAGAACTTTGTTTTTAATATCCCATATTACAAATGCAAACATTCCTCTAAGTTTTTTAGTAATTTCTTGTCCATATTCTTCATATCCATGAAGAATAGTTTCTGTATCAGAATTATTGGCAAAAACATGGCCTTTTGCCATTAAGTCTTCTTTTAATTCTTGATAATTATATATTTCTCCATTAAATAAAATAACCATTGAGCTATCTTCATTAAACATTGGTTGATGTCCATTACTTAGGTCTATTATACTTAATCTTCTAAATGCTAGAGAGATTTTATCATCTTCATAAAATCCTTCATCATCTGGTCCTCTATGTTTTATAGTATCTGACATACTTTTTATTATTTTTCTATCTTTTTCTCCATCTTCAACATATCCTACAAATCCACACATATTTTATCTCCTCTTTTCCTTTTTGTAGTATACACAAAAATGCCATTATTTGCAAGATATATTTATGATTTTTGCTATACAATAAAGAAAGCCTAACCCTTCAAGAGTTAGGCTTCCCCATAAGGAAGTGATTATATTTATTCATCACCTTTTACTTTTAAAAGACAGGTATTTTTTTCTTGTCGCATTTCCTCCTCTAGTACTCCGCTCCCTTTTGTTAGTTGCAAGTACTTCCTGCACCTCTTTTGCCAATTGTGGATGCACTCTTGGAAGTCTTATAACTAGGTCTTTGTGAACTGTTGTTTTACTCATTTGAAACTCTTTTGCCGTTGCTCTTACTGTTGAAGAGTTTTCAAATAGGTACCTCCCTACTTGGACACACCGTTCCTCAATACCTTTTCTCATAAAAAAAGCCTCCTTAATATAAAATAATATTTTGTTCTATTATTATATCTTAATATTAACATTTTGTCAATTATTTAACTACCTCGCTCAGTACTTTTGCCAAATATTTCATACTTACTAACGTTTGATCCAATGTATTACCTGTTGCACCCACTTCTATAATTGTAGCTGCTTTTGATACATGTTGATTATATCCAGAGCCTCTTAGTATTATTGGTTTAAATAAACCTGGGTATAATTCATTTGCTTTTTTTTGTACTTTTATCGCAAATTTCAAATTTTGTGCCCAGTTTTCGTGCTTTATACTACTTTCATTTCCTCCTATTACAAACATAAGTTGTGCAGCATATTCTTCTCCAATCTTCACTGTTGGAGCATAAGTGCTATCTCCTATTGCATCTCTATGTAAGTCTATTACAACATCTGTGTTTTTGTTTTCATCTAGTAGTTTCGTTACTGTTTTTAAAGAACTTGCATACGATCCACTATATGATGGGTAATCATGATAACTTTCGTCATGTATTACATTATACCCATAGCTTTTTAGTTGTGCTTCTAGTTCATTTCCAACTCTTATAACTGAATACTTTTTATCTGTTGTTCTAAAGTTACCTGTTTTCTTATATTGATATTTTTCACTTGGAGTATAGCTTTCACAAGAGTGAGTGTGAAATATTAAAATATTCTCTTTATTTACAGTGATATCTGGTTTTAATATTTCATCAGTTAATTTATATTTAACTTCATTTTTTATCTTTACTCCGTTATATTGTATAGTATATTTATTAGGCACATTCGAGCTTTGTACCTCTGTCTTTAAACCAGTTTCCGCTTTTTGTATAATCTCATTTTCTTCATCTTTTTTATCATTTTTTATTGTACCACTTTTTTCTTTGTCTGATAATGACAATGCTTTTAATTCCATATTTAGTGCTAATTTAAGTGGCTCTATTAATGTTTCTTTTGTATTTTGATTTTCCATATTGTTTATATTTGTTACTGGAAGTGCTGAATTTAAACATATTTTAAATAAAGTTTTATTATCTATCTCATTAACTTTTCTTTTTATTTCGTCTTTACCCTGTGAGAAATATTTTACAGTGGCTAGAATTATAACTATTAATATTGTAATTTTAAAAAAGTATTTTATAACATCTTTTACATTGACTACTGCCATGTTTATCATAAAAAATTTCTCCTTTGTCCATATACTATTAACTAGTATATTCATGAACAAAGGAGAATATTACCAAATAGTTCTTACTTTATAATTTCACAAATTTTCTTTGCATCTAATTCCACAGATGTTTCGTCACCTGTATTCATATTTTTAATTTTTACTGTGTTAGTATTGATTTCATCTTCACCAATAACAACAACATAAGGGATTTTCAATTTATCAGCATATTTAAATTTTGCTTTTAATTTTTTATCATTTAAATATACTTCTGTATTTATTCCTTCTTTACGTAAGTTACTTGCTAATTGAATAGCTACAGTCATATCTTCTAACATTGGTATTATTAAAATGTCTGACATTGAGTATTTGTCTGATTTTATAAGTTGCAACTCATTTAATTTATAAAATAATCTTGTTAGCCCAATTGAAATTCCAACACCTGGTAGTTTTTGATCTGTATAATATCCTGCTAAGTTTTCATATCTTCCTCCAGAACATACACTTCCAATCTCTTTATAATCATTTAAAAATGTTTCATATACTGTTCCTGTGTAGTAGTCTAAACCTCTTGCAATAGTTAAATCTATTTTAAAATGTGTATCTGGCACACCAAATACTCTAATATATTTTACTACTTGTTCTAATTCAGCTAATCCTTCTACAAACATTTCTTCTTTTATGCCCAATTCTTTTAATTTAGCAATCTTCTCATCTGTTGTTCCATCGATTTCAATAAATTTTAAAATTCTATCTATTGCTTGTTCATCAACACCTATTTCTTTTAGCTCTAATATTACGTTTTCTTTTCCTATTTTAGCAAGTTTATCAATAGTTCTCATTATATCAACTGCATTTGGTTCTTGATTTACCTCTCTGAATAACCCATTTAATACTTTTCTATTATTTATGCAAATAGTAAAGTCATTAAATCCTAAATCTGATATTAGATTATATATAACACTTGGAATTTCCGCATCGTTTACTATTCCAAGTTCTCCATCTCCAATAATATCAATATCGCACTGATAAAACTCACGAAATCTACCTTTTTGTGTTTTTTCTCCTCTATATACTTTTCCTATTTGATATCTTCTAAATGGGAAACTTAAATTTCCATAGTTTTTAGCTACATATTTTGCAAGAGGTACTGTTAAATCAAATCTCATTGATATGTCTGTATCTCCTTTTGTGAAGCGGTAAATTTGTTTTTCAGTTTCTCCACCAGCTTTTGCCAATAACACTTCTGATAATTCTAGTATAGGTGTATCTAGTGGTAAAAAACCAAAACGTTGATATGTTTTTTCTATTTTTTGTTTCATTTGTTCAAACAATATTTGTTCATTTGGCAACAATTCCATAAATCCTGCCAATGTTCTTGGTTCTGTAATCACATTCATCTTTCCTTTCTTTTTATTCTTCTCTTGGTTTTAACTCATCATAAATCGGTCTTTCTTCTTTTATCATTGTAGGCTTTCCATGTCCGTGGATACACTATTGTATCATCTGGTAACTTTAGCAGTTTTTCAGTTATTGAATTAATAATATCATCAAAGCTACTTGTTGGTAAGTCCGTTCTTCCCCATGTTCCATAAAACAATGTATCACCAGAAAATAACAACTTTTCTTGTTCACAATATAGTGAACTGCTTCCAGATGTATGCCCAGGAGTATGAATAACTCTAAATTCTATATCTCCAATATGTATTGTATCATTGTCATCTACTATAGAATCTGGTTCTAAATTAATATCTTCCATTCCAACATATTCTGTTAAACTAATATTCTTATTGCTTAGTCCTTCTGCATCTATTCTATGTATTAAAATTTTTCCACCTTTTTTATCTTTTAGTTCTATTAAAGCTCCAATATGATCACCATGGCAATGTGTTAAATATATGTATTTTAGTTTTGCCTGTAGTATGTCTAGCATTTCAATAATTTTTTCTGCTTCTCCACCTGGATCTATAACCATAGCTTCTTTTGTATTTTCATCTTGAACAATATAACAATTTGTAAGTTCGCAAATTGTTCCACTGTTAACTCTTAACTGTTTTAGTATCATCACTATTTTTCCTTTCCGTACTTTGCTGATTATTTTTAAAATCACTCTACTTCTTTCTCTTAACTTCGTACACACTATCAACTTTTCTAATCTGTTTTAATATTTTATTCAATTCATCAATATTTTCTACTTCTACTGTTACTTCTGTTATTGAAATTTTTTCTTTATTTGCTCTTGAAGTTACTGCTAGTAATTTACTTTTTGTTCCTTCTATTTCTCTAATAATATCTGCTAATAATCCGCTTCTTTCATTACCAAATATTTCGATATCAACACTATATCTAGTTTTTTCTGCTTCATACCAATAAACATCTATCATTCTGTTTTCTTCAGATAATAAATTGTTTACATTTACGCAATCCTTTCTATGTACTGATACTCCTCTTCCTTTTGTAATGTATCCTACAATTTCATCTCCAGGAACAGGGTTGCAACATTTTGATAATTTTACTAAGCAGTTATCTATTCCTTTAACAATAATTCCTGTTTTTGATGGTTTTGGCTTATATGCTCTTCCTTTTGAAAGTTCCTCTAATTTTTCATCTAAGTTTTCTGTTTGATGGTCCTTTTTGTACTCTTCTAGCATTCTAGCAACAATTTTTCCAGAAGATATTGCACCAAATCCAACACTTGCATACATTTCATCTAATTCAGAATATTTGTATCTATCTAATGCTGCTTGCATATATTCTGGTTTAGCAAGTTCTGCATGTGTCATTCCAATTTTCTTTATTTCTTTTTCGATTAAGTCTTTACCTTTTACAATATTTTCTTCTCTGTCATTCTTTTTAAACCATGCCAAAATTTTGCTCTTAGCTGTTGAACTTTTAATAAATTTGAGCCAATCTCTACTAGGTCCTTTTGATTGATCTGAAGTTATAATCTCGACAATATCACCATTTTTTAATTGAGTTACTATTGGCATCATTTTGCTATTTATTTTAGCCCCTGTCATGTGATTACCTATTTCAGCATGTATATAATATGCAAAGTCAATTGGTATACTACCTTTAGGAAGTGCAATAATTTTTCCTTTTGGAGTAAACACATATACTTCGTCTTCAAAAAGTTCTGTTTTTAATGTATTTAAAAACTCATCTGGATCTTGCATATCTTTTTGCCACTCTAATGTTTCACGAAGCCATGAAAGTTTATCTTCTTCAACCTTTACATTAGCTTTTTTATTTCCCATAAAGCTAGCCTCTTTGTATGCCCAGTGAGCAGCAATACCATATTCAGCTATACGGTGCATGTCCCATGTACGAATTTGGACTTCAAAAGGTGTTCCTTTTGGTCCTATTAACGTAGTATGCAATGATTGATACATATTAGGTTTTGGTACTGAAATATAATCCTTAAATCTTCCTGGCATTGGATTATATAGCTCATGTACTATTCCTAAAACTGCATAGCAATCTTTGATTGAATTAACTATTACTCTAAGAGCAAATAAGTCATATACTTGATCTAGTGTAATATTATCTCTTTTTATTTTACGGTAAATACTATATAAATGCTTAGCTCTACCTGTAATTTCAGCTTCAATATGTTGTTTTTTTACTGCCACCCTTATTTGGTCCATAATCATATCAATGAATTTTAAACGTTCTTCTCTTTTACGATCAATTCCTTCTACTAATTCACGATAATCTTCTGGATATAAATATTTAAATGATAAATCTTCTAATTCCCATTTTAAAGAATACATACCTAAACGGTTAGCAAGTGGCGCATATAGTTCCATGGTTTCATTTGCATTTGCAATTTGTCTATCACGAGTCAAATATTTTAATGTTCTCATATTATGCAATCTATCTGCAAGTTTTATTAATATAACTCTTATATCCTTACCCATTGCTAAGAACATTTTTCTATAATTTTCTACTTGTTGTTCTTCCATGCTTGCATATTTTAATTTACTTAGTTTTGTTACACCATCAACTAATTCTGCAATTTCTTTTCCAAATTCATTTTCTAAGTCTTGTTTAGTTATATCAGTATCTTCTACAACATCATGTAAAAGTGCAGCACAAATTGTGCTATCATCTAATCCTAATGTTGATAATATATATGCAACTTGTACTGGATGAATAATATATGGTTCACCCGATTTTCTTAATTGCCCTTCGTGATGTGCTTTTGCATAATTGTATACTTTTCTTATAAGTTTACTATCTGATTTTCTATTATTCTTTTTAGTTGTAGTTATTACATCCTCTATTGTTATTTCTTTTATTTCTGACATATATTATTCACTCCTCTCTTTTTAGTTAAATTGTTTTTCTTATATCTTTTAAGTTGATTTGTATATTTTCATTGTCGCCAAAATCATTAATTTCTAAACTTCCAACAACGTCAACTCTATCTCCTATTAAATATTGTTCTGCTATATTTCCCATGTTAAATCCAATTGCATCTGCAATATAATTATCAATTCCTAATTTTAGTTTTATGTGTTTGCCTTCTGATAAAGTACGTATTGATTGTATTTTCATATTTTTAATTAAGAATAATGGCATTTTGTTAGCCTCACCATAAGGTTCTAATAGTTTTAAATCTCTTATATCTTGGATGTTTATTTTTCTTAAATCTATTTCTTTATCAATTTTTATAATTGGTATTATATCATTAATATGGCTATTTTGAACATATTCTTCAAATTCTTTCTTAAATTTTTCAAAATTTTCTTTTTTTACATTTATTCCTATTGCCATACTATGTCCACCAAATTTTTCTACATAAGTATTGCAATTCATAACAGCATCGTGTAAGTCAAACCCTGGTATACTTCTTCCAGAGCCCTTGCCTTCTTCTCCTTCAAAACATATTAAAATGCTTGGCTTAAAATATATGTCTGTGACCTTTGAAGCCACAATTCCTATAATTCCGTGATGCCATCCTTCTTTTCCAAGTATAATACATGGCACATCTTTATTTTCTTCTTCAATTTCTTGTATTGCTTGTTTAAATATTTGTTTTTCAGTTTCTTGTCTTTCTATATTGTACTGATTTAATCTTTCACTAATTTGCTTTGCTTCTTGTATATTATTTGTTAAAAATAATTCTAATGCTTCTTTTTCTTCTCCCATTCTTCCACAAGCATTTATTCTTGGAGCAATTCCAAAAGAAATTGTAGTAGAATTTATTTCCTTATAACCTGTAGATTCAAGTAAAGTTTTTAATCCAATATTTCTAGTTTTTTCAACTAGTTTAAGTCCTAGTTTTGTTATAACTCTATTTTCATCTATTAATGGTACAATATCTGAAATTGTACCGACACAAACAATATCTAAGTATTTTAAATACTCTTTTGCTTCTAAATTTAATTTTAGTGAAATTGATTGTATAAGTTTAAATACAACTCCAACTCCGGCTAATTGATTAAATGGATATTTATTGTCTTTTCTTTTTGCATCCACAACAGCTAAGCAATCTGGAATTATTTCTCCTGGTTCATGGTGATCTGTAACTATTACTTCCATTCCAAGTTCTTTTGCATATTCAATTTCTTCTATACATGATATTCCACAATCAACAGTAATTATTAAAGTATATCCTTGTTCTGAAATATTTTTTACAGCTTCTTTATTTAGTCCATAGCCCTCATTTAATCTATTAGGTATATATTCTCCTGTTTTAAGACCTTGTTCTTCTAAGAATTTCTTAAGTACTGTTACACTAGTTATACCATCTACATCATAGTCTCCATATATAATAATTTTTTCTTTATTTTGTATTGCTATTAATATTCTTTCAACAGCTTTCTCCATGTCAGGCATCAAAAATGGGTCATGAAAATCATCTCTTGTAGGATTTAAAAACTCTCTTATTTCATCTTTACTAATGATTTTTTTACTTGCAAGTATACTACCAATTAATTGGCTTAAGTTATTTTCTTCACATATTTTATTTATATCTTCTTCATTGATTTTACATATTTCCCATTTTTTATTCATTACTTTCTCCTATATATTATACAATTTGTAATATTGTACAACAAAATGTGCAAATTTAAAAGAGATAGCAATGAAATTTGAAAAAAAATTACAGAAATATTAATATTTCTATAATTTTTACTTAGAATATCATGCAAGCAATTAAATAAATTATTAATTTTATAAACTGATTTGCTATTAACGAATAGTTACTTAATTTTATTCCTATAGTATTTATAATTTTATAATTGTCAAATATTGCTTTTTGCTCTTCATTAGTTAAAGTATTTTTTTGCTGTA
>ULTV01050912.1_pt1 | contig 15480 bp, 9 predicted proteins | sample 1957931 | NCBI WGS metagenome assembly ULTV01 (sample SAMEA4835743, study PRJEB28245) | human gut metagenome | biome: gut microbiome; material: fecal sample | place: Denmark | collected 2008
AAGACCGCCAAGCAGTGTCACACGGTATATCTCACGCTCACGCTCATCCGTTTTCATCTCTTCGAACATATTAACGGCTGCAAATTTAAGTATTTTAATTCACATTACGTCTTACTATTCATTAATTTACATAAAACAGAGGGTTTAATGCAAAATTATCGTAAAGGTGAAAGGATTTCTCGGATTTATTTTGTTTATTTGCATATACTTACATCCGGACTGCGTGACACAGGCTCTTCCGTGCAGCGGAAAAGAGGCGGAAAAACAGCGGAAACAGCCACCTCGCACCGAAGGAAAGGCTCCAGCACGGGACGACAGAGCCGCAACGGACAGTCCGGAAAACAAAAACCCCGACATTATGGCAAAAGGAAAAAAGGGCGGAAAACGCCTTACTAAGAAACAGCTTTCGGAGAAGCTCGAGGGCTTCTTCACTTCACAGCCTGACAAGACATTCAGTTTCAAGGAGATATTCCGTACCCTGCACCTCGACACACACCCTCTGAAGATGCTCGCAATAGACATCATGGAGGAGATGGCATGGGACGACTTCCTCACCAAAGTGAGCGACAACTCCTACCGGCTCAATACGAAAGGGCAGGTGCAGGAGGGCACGTTCCAGCGCAAGCAGAACGGAAAGAACACGTTCATACCCGACGACGGCAAGGCACCAATATTCGTTGCGGAGCGCAACTCCATGTGGGCGCTGACGGGAGACAGGGTGAGGGTGTCGGTCATGGCGCGCCGGCGGCACCACATAAAAGAGGCTCAGGTGATAGAGATAATAAAGCGCGCCAAGGACACTTTCGTGGGACGGCTGCGCTCCGACCGCGACATCACCTACCTCATAACGCAGGACGGCACCCTGCCGGCAGGCATCATAATACCGCGCCGCAAGCTTAAAGGAGGCAAGAACGGCGACAAGGCGGTGGTGAGGATAATGCAATGGCCCGACGGCGACAACCGTAACATGATAGGAGAGGTGACAGACGTGCTCGGTCCTACGGGCGACAACGACGTCGAGATGAACACCATCCTCGCACAATACGGACTGCCCTACAAGTATCCCAAGGCTGTGGAGGACGCCGCCGACAAGATAACGGGCGAGATAACAGAGGAGGATCTGAAGGAGAGGGAGGACTTCAGGCAGACCTTCACGTGCACCATCGACCCGCACGACGCCAAGGACTTCGACGACGCACTGTCCATACGGAGGCTCGGCAACGGCTTGTGGGAGGTGGGAGTGCACATCGCCGACGTGTCGCACTACGTAAAAGAAGGCTCCATAATAGACAAGGAGGCACAGAAAAGAGCTACGAGCATCTACCTCGTAGACCGCACCATACCGATGCTTCCGGAGCATCTCTGCAACTTCGTGTGTTCTCTCCGGCCCGACGAGGAGAAGCTGTGCTACAGCGTGATATTCAATCTTGACGACGAGGCGACGGTGAAAAGCTACCGCATAGCGCACACCGTCATACGCAGCGACAGGCGGTATGCCTACGAGGAAGTGCAGCAGCTGCTCGAGGACAACGGCGTTGTAGACGGCACGGGAGAGCCCGCTCCCGCCCCGGGAAAGGACGGATACAAGGGTGAGAACGCCGAGATGCTCATCACGCTCGACCGACTTGCCAAGAAGCTGCGCAAGGCGCGGTTTGCCAACGGAGCCGTGAAGTTCGACCGGGAGGAGCTCCATTTCGACATCGACGAGAAGGGAAAGCCCGTGCGCTGCTACTTCAAGAGGTCGAAGGACGCCAACAAGCTCATCGAGGAATTCATGCTTCTTGCCAACAGGACGGTTGCCGAGAGCGTGGGAAAGGTGAGGAAAGGTGTCAAGGCGAAGACTCTGCCATACCGCGTACACGACAATCCCGACCCGCAGAAACTGGAGACTCTGCGCGAGTTCATAGTGAAGTTCGGCTACAAACTCAAGACCGAAGGCACCAAGGGAGCTACGGCGCGGTCGCTCAACAAGCTGATGGACGACTGCCAGGGAAAGAAGGAGCAGAACCTCATACAGACCGTCGCGCTGAGGGCTATGATGAAGGCGAAATACTCGATACACAACATCGGACACTTCGGACTGGCTTTCGACTACTACACCCACTTCACTTCGCCCATCCGACGCTACCCGGACACCATGGTGCACCGGCTGCTCACACGCTACCAGAACGGCGGACGCAGCGCCAACCGCGAGCACTACGAGGAGCTGTGCAAGCACTCGAGCGAGATGGAACAGATTGCCGCCAACGCCGAACGCGACTCCATCAAGTATAAGGCAGTGGAGTTCATGAGCGACAAGATAGGCAATGTGTACGACGCGCACATAAGCGGCATCCAGTCGTACGGCATCTACTGCGAGATTGACGAGAACCATTGCGAGGGACTGGTACCCATGCGCGACCTCAACGATGACTATTATGACTTCGACGAGAGGAACTATTGTCTGGTGGGACGGCACCGACATCACAAGTACCAGCTGGGCGACCCGATACGCATAAAAGTGGCGGCGGCGAACCTGGAGAAGAAACAGCTCGACTTCACTCTCGCCGAATGACGCCTCCGGAGAGACACGCACGCAGGGCGTGAAGTATGGGGAAAAGGAAAAATAAAACTGCTTTTATTTCCTCATACACACGGTTTGCAGTATCTTTGCATAAGATTTGCCGCACTCGGGAATATAAGAACAAGCTCTTATTCCGCTCGTTTGCTAAATCTTTGCATAAGATTTGCTGCACTCGGGAATATAAGAACAAGCTCTTATTCCGCTCGTTTGCTAAATCTTTGCATAAGATTTGTCGCACCCTTATGTACGGGAAAAGTTTTTTATTCCGTCCGTATGCAAATTCGTCTCACATAAAACAATAATATATAAAACATGCAAGAAACAAGACAAAACCGCATAGCAAGACTCCTGCAGAAGGAGCTCAGCCTCATATTCCAGTCACAGACACGCATGATGCACGGCGTGATGGTGAGCGTGACCCGCTGCCGTGTGTCGCCCGACCTGAGCATATGCACGGCTTATCTGAGCATTTTCCCGTCGGAGAAAGGCACAGACATGATAAAGAACATCAACGCCAACGAGCGCACAATACGCTATGAGCTCGGCACGAGAGTGCGCAACCAGCTGCGCATAATACCCGAACTGAGATTCTTCATCGACGACTCGCTCGACTACATCGAGCGCATAGACGAACTGCTGGGCAAGAAATGAAACGGCACAACTTTCCTTTCTACATCGCCAGACGGTATCTTTTCTCTAAGAAAAGCACCAATGTCATAAACATAATATCGGCAATATCGGTCACGGGTGTTGCCGTCACGACAATGGCTCTGGTCATTGTGATGAGCGTGTTCAACGGGTTTCACGACCTCGTGGCGTCGTTCTTCACCAGCTTCGACCCCCAGCTGTCCGTCGTTCCAGCCAAAGGCAAGGCGGTGGCTGCTGACGATCCGCTGCTCACACAGATGAAACGGCTGCCCGAGGTGCAGGTTTCCACCGAATGTGTGGAGGAACTCGCGCTCGCCATGTACGGCGACAGGCAAGCCATGGTGACCGTGAAAGGAGTGCAGAGCAACTTCGACAGCCTTACAAACATACGCGACATACTCTACGGTGACGGCAGTTTCACGCTTCAGGCAGCCAACCTCCAGTATGGCATTCCGGGCATACGTCTTGCCCAGACGCTCGGCATGGGCGCGCGGTGGGACGGCTTTCTGAAGATATACGCGCCCCGGCGGGAGGGTCAGATGGTTGATGTGACCAATCCTTCGGACGGTTTCGTAGCCGACTCCATACTCTCCGCAGGCGTCGTCTTCGCAGTGAACCAAGCCAAGTATGACAAAGACTATATCCTGACATCAGTAGGTTTCGCCCGTAGGATATTCGACCGGCAGGGCATGGTCACCTCTCTCGAGTTCCGGCTGAAGCCGGGCAGCAGTCTGAAGGCGGTGAAAGCGGAGATGCAGAAGATAGGAGGCGACAAATACCGCGTGCTCGACCGCTTCGAGCAACAGGCAGACACGTTCAAGATAATGCAGATAGAGAAGGTGCTTGCCTACATATTCCTCACGTTCATACTCATAGTGGCGTGCTTCAACATCATAGGTTCGCTGTCGATGCTCATCATAGACAAGAAGCAGGATGTGGAGACTCTGCGCAGCCTCGGAGCAGGCGACAGGCTCATAACGCGCATCTTCCTCTTCGAGGGACGGATGATATCTGCCATAGGAGCAGCCATAGGCATCGTCGTCGGACTGCTGCTGTGCTGGCTGCAACAGACCTACGGGCTTGTCGCCATGGGCAGCACCAGCGGAGCGTTTGTCATCAACGCCTATCCCGTGAGCGTGCACTACGACGACGTCGCGCTGATTTTCGTCACCGTGATAGCCGTGGGATGGCTTGCCACATGGTATCCCGTGAGATACATGTCAAGGCGTCTGCTCGGCGACTGACCCCTCTTCCGGCGTCAGGGCACGCCATTGTCCGTGCCCTGCCCTTACATTTCCTGAAACCCGTCATCAACACAGAACGTCATGGTCTTGCCCGTGGAAGGATGGACAAGAGTGAGCGACGTGGCGCGGAGACACATCCTTCCGCCGCCCTTGCCGTAGAGTCTGTCGCCCGAGATGGGGCATCCCAGCCCGTCCTTATGGGCGCAGTGCACGCGCAGCTGGTGGGTCCTGCCTGTCAGAGGATAGAGGCGTACGAGCGTGCGGTCGCCCCGACGCCCCATTATCTCATAGCGTGTGACGGCGCGCCTGCCTGTCTCCATATCCACTTTCCGGCGCGGGCGGTCGTTGAAGTCGGCTCCCAGCGGCAGGTCTATCGTGCCCTCGCCCGGACGGTCGGGTGTCCCGTCGAGCAGCGCGGTGTAGCGTTTGACCACCGTGCGCGCCTCAAACTGGGCGTGCAGAGCGCGCTGAGCCTGTGCCGTGCGAGCCATGACGAGCAGTCCGCCGGTGTCCATGTCGAGCCGGTGGACGGCAAGAGCCTCCCCCGCACCGCCGTAACGGGCGCACATGAGCGACAGAGCCGACACACAGCCGCCGCGACCAGGCACGCTCAGCATGCCGTGGGGCTTGTCCACCACCACAATGTCGTCGTCCTCATACACTATCTTCAGCTCACCCTCAAACACCGTCCCGAGCGGGTCGGGCTCCACATCAAGCCCCTGCATCATGTAACGCAGCAGCGGACCGCACTTGCCCGTGCACGCCGGATAGAAGTGTCCGTGACGGCGAAGCTCGCCCGACGGTGAGCCGCCCCACCAGAACTCAGCCATGCAAAGCGGCTTGTAACCGCGCTGATAGGCATACTGCAACAGCTTGGGAGCGCAGCAGTCGCCTGTCCCGGCAGGAGGAGCACCGGCGGAGAAGGTGGCGAATATGTCGGGCAGGGAGCGTCGCTCGCCGCGCGCGTTGAGCATCTCGTAGCGTCGGAAGAGCCACTCCTGCAGTCCGTCGCTCATAAGGCGGCGTCGTGTCCGCAGACGCTCCAGCCTTTCGTCGAGAGGGCGCAGACGGGCGGCAAGCTCCTCGAGCCGTGCGGCATAGGCACGTTTCATGCGCCTCAACTCAGCCTTCATGAACCTGCTCTCGTTCCTCAGCCTCTCCTCCACAGTCTCGTCCGTGCCGCCGCGGCGCGTCTCCTCCCTGCGCAGGCGTGCCTCCTCCATCTGCCGCCGGTATGCCGCTGTGGCGTGGCGCGCCTCTTCCTCCACATCCTTCATTTCCTTCATGAGAGCCAGTCGGGCAGGGTCGGCAGCGCAACGTTCCATCTCGCAGCCCACCTCCGTTATCTGCCGCTCACGCATGCGGAAGTATCCTCCGGGGCGGCAGGCATCGAACACCGGCGGCACGAAGTAGGTCCAGTCGTTGCGTCCGGCAAGAAGTCCGGAGTAGGCGGCAAGAAAAGCCGTGCCGCCGTCGCCCGTATCCACCACGAGCACACCGAACATCTTGCCGCCTCCGTGCTCCTGCCGCAGCACTCCGCTCTCATCCACATGACGCTGCACCTCACTTGCCGCCGCCACACACATGGGATGCGGTGTGTAGCAAAAGGGGAAAGTGAACTGCCGCGGACGCTCAAAACGTCCGTGAAGCGCATGCAGGCGCGGGTCTTTGGAAGAATGATCTGACGACATGGATGTGTGTATGAAGATTTGAAGTGACGCGTAGTGCGTCACGTATGCAAAAATAACGATTATTCGCTCCGCCTGCAAGCAATCGCCGTTTTTTCAGTTTTTTACGGCAAAATGCATACGTCCTGAGCACCCGAAAGCGGACATCACGAGGCTGCACCGTGTCTTCCGTGAACCGCCGCCATAGCATGCGGACTACAGGACGGTGAGGGATGTTTTCTATTATATATAAAGTTAAATATACTTAACATCGTATCTGAAAGGTTAAAAAAACATCTTCAAAATCTCGGAAAAAACGAATAAAGACAGAAAAAGCTCCGAATAACGCGAAAATCGGGATTTTTATGTCATTCCGTATAACTGTCGTATATTCAGCATATTACGCCATCAGAAAAGCGACATGCCGCGAACGGCATATTCTCCCGCGCCCAACGCCACAGCCGGAAAGGCTTTTCCGCAACACCGAAGAGCCCGTTTCATACTGCCAAAGAGCCTTTCCCACGCCACGGGAAAGCCCGTATGAGACTGCGGAAGAGGCTCTTCCGCAACACCGGAAACACCTTTCCGCCATCCGGAATAGGGTATACAGGCATACGGAATGGGGGTAGCACCGCCTCGGGAGCGGCGCGGGGGATGTGTAAAAACCGGGAAACGCTGTACGGACAGAGCCGGAACAGGAGAAGCGGAATGTTAAAACGGAAGTGCCGGAGAAGGAGTGAGGGCATAAAAGGCACGGTTTTTGAAGCCGGTATGCCATGCGTCGCACCATCTGTCATGCACGTTATGCCGCATAGCGTACGCCCCGCACAGTGCGGCTCATTCCCTTAAAGCCAAACCGTTCATCAGAACGCCGAATATACATTTAAGGTTTGTTGTCAGCTCTTCATCCCTCATCAGCACTGCCGCCGTCATCTTGTCTTCCGCTTTTGCACGGTAAGATACGCCGCATATTCTACAGAATAGGAAGAGAAACTGACCGACAGCAGCAGGCGATAAGGATGAAGTCTGATGACCGGTTCGGGTCAGAAGAGTCTTTCATCACACGGGAATCCTCACCCCTATACAGGTTATTATATATTCGGGTGATATCTTCCGATCCTTGACATACATCACGTCAAGCCCGTCAGACTCCCATGACACAGGGCGCAACGACCTCATGTAATCCTTATCAGAATCGAACTGCTCCATCCGTATATCCACATATTGCACACCGGACTCTTTAAACCAGCTGTCTGACATGAGTCCGAACTTAACGACAAACGGCTCTATGACCGGTGGTTTTGAACTGAATATGACACGGGTGAAGGTAAAAGGACCGACCACATTGCCTGACACGCGCGACTCAGCGTCACTGAACCATCTCGGCGCTATGCCTTCATCATACTTATAGCACGTGGAAAACGCATCGTCAGAGGATGATTCCACCATATAGGGATTGCCCTCAGCGTCGTAGAGTTCAAACTGATAGAAAACACTATACACATATTCACCTTTTCCAGTTAAAGTGGAGTCGTCATCGTCACCACACGATACCAATGTGAAAAGCAACATCATCACTGAGACGACAAGTACCGTATTCTTATATATCCTGCGCATAACGGTCATTTGTTATAAGTTATACCTGTTATTACTTGTAAGTTTTTCGAATAATTGAAGTCATAATCTACATATCCCATTTCTCTGGAAACACACTGACACACTGACAAATATGCGTCCGAGCCAGATACCTCTTCAGCATTAGCTCAGACGTCTTGGCAATCTTTTCTTATCATATATTACATTTAAATACTACTCTATCATAATGGCAACCTGACTCCGATACACGTAATTATATATTGAGGTGACAGCTTCTTGTCCCTGACATACATGACATCAAGCCCGTCTGTCTGCCACGATACAAACTTGTAGTCTCTTCTGTCATCAGCTGTCTTAACATTCTTTCCAATCTGTACGTCCATGTATTTGATGCCGGATTCATTAAACAAAAGGTCGGACATAAGACCGAGTTTAACGGTGAAGGTTCATCGGAAGATGATTCTCCGTTAACAAACCACCAATAGCTTAAGTGCCCAATCATATTTTCCGACACTATCATAACCTCATTGTTAATCCAAGAAGTAGCTATCATGTCAGGACGTTTGCAGCACACATGGAATGTTCCGGAAGGTAAAGCGTCGACAATATACGGGTTTCCTTCTGCGTCGTAAAGTTCAAACTGAAAATCGACAGACCCCACCTGTGGGGATCTGGTAATGTCTTCGTCATCACACGACACCGATAACAATAGCGAAACTATAAATAGGATGACCAATCCCATGTTCTTAACTATAGCTCTCATACCATTCATTTATTATAAGTTATACCTGTTATCACTTCCAGATTCTCATAATAATCAAATACGGAATGTCCGTGTCCGGTTGATTATATAGTATTAAACCGTCGTCAAAATTTGTTACAAATATAGTGAAAGTTCAACTATATTACTACTCGAAAGAATAATATTTACAACATTTAACACACAGAACAGCAGTTGCGGAAACACCGTGGCATGACAGCGTCTTGCGTCAGGCAAGAGGCAGGAAACTGATGGTGTGACACGGAAAGAAGCATATCTGTTATAAAAAAACCGGCAACATGATATGTTACCGGACAAATACGGCATGCCTTCCATTCGTGGGATGCAAGCCTGCGGCTACGTTTCCGCCTCACGACTGCAGGTCGTGCAGCTTGCGGTAGTAGCCGTTGAGAGCCATCAGTTCGTCGTGCGTGCCACGCTCCACGATGCGTCCCTCGTGCAGGACACATATCTCGTCGGCGTTCTTTATGGTGGACAGGCGGTGCGCTATAGCCACCGTGGTGCGCGTCTTCATGAGCTTCTCGAGGGCGTCCTGCACCAGACGCTCGCTCTCAGTGTCGAGAGCCGAGGTGGCTTCATCAAGTATCAGTATGGGCGGATTCTTGAGAATGGCGCGCGCTATGCTCACTCTCTGCCGCTGACCGCCGGAGAGCCGTCCTCCGCGGTCGCCTATATTGGTGTCGTATCCCTGCTCTGAAGCCATTATGAAGTCGTGCGCGTTGGCTATCCGCGCGGCGCGTTCCACATCTTCCGGTGTGGTGTTTTCCACGCCGAAAGCGATGTTGTTGTAGAACGAGTCGTTGAAGAGTATCGCCTCCTGGTTGACGTTCCCGATGAGCATCCGCAGGTCGTGTATGCACAGGTCGCGCACGTCGGTGCCGTCTATGAGCACCTGTCCCTCCTGCGTGTCGTAGTAACGCGGTATGAGGTCGACAAGAGTCGACTTGCCGCTGCCGCTCTGTCCCACGAGCGCGACGGTCTTGCCTTTCTCTATCTTCAGGTTGATGTCGCGCAGAACCCATTTCTCCCCGTACCTGAACGACACGTTGCGGAACTCTATGCTGTGTTCGAACGACGCGATGCGCACCGGTTCCGGCTTCTCCTTTATGGTGTTCTCAGCCTTCAGTATCTTGTCCACGCGCTCCATGGACGCCAGACCTTTCGGTATGTTATAGCTTGCCTTGGAGAACTCCTTCAGCGGATTGATGATGCTGTAGAGCATCACGAGGTAGTATATGAACATCGGACCGCTCAGCGTCATGTTGTTAAGGACGAGCGTACCACCGAACCACAACACGATGACAATGAGCAAAGTGCCGAGGAACTCGCTCATAGGATGGGCGAGCTGTTGGCGTGTATTGACCCTGCGTACCTGTTCCCTGTAGGAGCTGTTGATAGAGTCGAAGCGGCGGTTCATCTTCTCTTCGGCGCAGAAAGCCTTGACTATGCGAAGTCCGCCGAGCGTTTCCTCGACGAGACTCATCGTGTCGCTCCACATTGCCTGTGCCTTGATGGACTTCGCCTTGAGCTTTCTGCCGACGAAACCCATGAACCATCCCATCACCGGAACGATGACAAGGGTGAACAGGGTGAGCTGCCAGCTGATGAAAAGGAGCGTGGAGAAGTAGAAGACAATGAGTATGGGGTTCTTGAAAAGCATGTCGAGCGACGACATGATGGAGCTCTCCACCTCCTGCACGTCGCCGCTCATGCGGGCTATGATGTCGCCCTTGCGCTCCTCGGAGAAGAAGCCCAGCGGCAGCGACGTTATCTTGCGGTAGAGCTGGTTGCGTATGTCGCGCACCACACCGGTGCGTATCGGGATGATCGTTGCGGACGAGAGGAAGTATGCCCCGGTCTTGAGAAACGTCATGAAAGCCAGGAACAGTCCGATGACGAGCAGCGTGGTGGACGCCCCGAGAGCGTCTATCATCTGATAGACATAATAGTTCATGTTGTTTGTGAGCACTTCCTTTATGTCCGCGCTGCCTATCGCGAGGAGCACGGGATGCGTGTCCGTTGTGTCGATCTTGAACAGAATCTTGAGTATCGGCATTATTGCGAGAAACGAGAAGATATTCAATATCGCCGAAAGAATATTGAAAATAACCGTCAGGACAAGATATTTCTTATACGGCGGAACGAATCGGCGCAATACTTGGAAAAACTCTTTCATCAGTGTGTATTGAGGAGCTTGTTATATTATTATATATGTATGAACACTTAAAACACGGCATGTGCGGTCTTGATAAACTGATTGTCCGCAACGTGAATGCCCAGACTGCCATTATGCAAAAACAACCCAAGCGAGCGCAATGAGAGCTTGCTCGCAGATTGCCGAGCGAAGGATGTTTTATGCAAAAACAACCCAAGCGAGCGCAATGAGAGCTTGCTCGCGGATTGCCGAGCGCAGGATGTTTTATGCAAAGTTAGCGTTTTTGCGTTATATTACAAAATATGGAAGGTCATTTAAAACAAATATGCCGCCCAACAGAGTGTGCGGCATATGCTGTTTTATTGTGAAATCAGTCAGTGGCAGTGCCGAGCAGCGTCGCGCTTGTGGAGCCTGTGACTCTCACCCGCACCGTCTCGCCGATGTGATGCCGTCCCTTGTCGAACACCACCATCTTGTTCTGCTCCGTTCGTCCGCACAACTGCTCGCGGCTGCGCTTGCTGAATCCCTCCACGAGGACGTCGAACTCGCGCCCCTCGTCGCGCCTGTTAGCCTCAGCCGACAGCTCCGTCTGCAGATGTATCATCTCGTTCAGGCGGCGCAGCTTCACCTCCTCGGGCACGTCGTCGGGCAGATGTTTCGAGGCGTAAGTGCCGGGACGCTCGCTATACTTGAACATGAACGCCGAGTCATAGGCAGCCTCCCGCATGAGCGAGAGCGACATACGGTGGTCCTCCTCCGTCTCGCTGTGGTAGCCCACGAATATGTCTGTGGACAGTCCGCAGTCGGGAATGATGCGTCTGATAGCCTCCACCCTGCCCATGTACCATTCCCTGGTGTACTTGCGGTTCATCAGTTTCAGTATGCGGTCCGAGCCCGACTGCACCGGCAGATGTATGTGACGGCACACGTTGGGCATCTCGGCAATGACGTGCAGCGTGTCGTCGCTCATGTCCTTAGGGTGGCTTGTGGTGAAGCGCACGCGCATTCCCGGCGCCGTCTCAGCCACAGTCCGCAGCAGCTCGGGGAAGGCGATGACGTGTCCGTCGTGCTCGAAGCGGTATGAGTTGACATTCTGTCCGAGCAGCGTCACCTCCTTATAGCCCCGCTCCTCAAGGTCGCGCACCTCGCGGAGGATGCTCTCCACGTCGCGCGAACGCTCACGGCCGCGGGTGTAGGGCACTATGCAGTAGTGGCAGAAGTTGTTGCATCCGCGCATGATGCTCACATATCCGCTTATGGGCTGAGCCAGGGCTATGCGCCGGGGAACGATGTCGCGGTAGGTCTCTGTGGTGGAAAGCTCTATGTTCATAGCCTTGTTGCCCGTCTCGGCTTGCGCCGTGAGGTCGGGCAGAGTGAGATAGGCGTCAGGTCCGGCTACAAGGTCAGCGCCGTGGTTCTCCAACAGATCGTCCTTCACCCGTTCCGCCATGCATCCCAGCACACCAATGATGAGCTTCCTGCCCTTGCGCCGTTCGGCGTTGAGAGCCTCCAGACGGTGATATATCTTGTTCTCCGCGTTCTCGCGTACAGAGCATGTATTAAGGAAAACGGCGTCGGCGTCATCAGCCGATTCGCACAGGTCGTAGCCCGCCATCTTCATGACCGAGGCGACCACCTCGCTGTCGGCGACATTCATCTGGCATCCGTATGTCTCGATAAAGAGTCTCTTCATTTCTGATATATTATGTTAAACTTCATCGTCAGACAACATGGCTGCGGCACGACACAGCATGTGCTCCACCGCCATATTGCCCGACAAAAACCTTTTATTTTGCAAAGTTAATGCAAACCGAGCGCAGGATAAAATAAACGCAGACTTATTTTTACGGAGCGAAGGAAGCGGAGGCTTACGGAAGACTACGCTATACGAAGCGGAGGAAAAACAAGGATGCGCTTATTTTTCATGCCGAGGTGCAGCTTAACTTATTCAAAGTTAATGCAAACCGAGCGCAGGATAAAATAAACGCAGACTTATTTTTACGGGCGAGTAAAGCGGAGTCTTATGTTAAGACGAAGCGATACGAAGCACGGAAAAGATAAGTATGCGCTTATTTTTCATGCCAAGGTGCAGCTTAACTTATTCAGAGTTAATGCAAACCGAGCGCAGGATAAAATAAACGCAGACTTATTTTTACGGGCGAGTATAGCAGAGTCTTATAATGATAAGACGCTATACGAATCACGGAAAAACCCTCATTATGGCATTCCACGGTTTAATTAACGCACGTTAAAGTTGTTAATGTATAATATTTTATTCTGCTTTACCGCTCCTTTCAACTATCTTTGCGGTCGCAAAACAGACACAGGTATAAAAGATTGTTCAGACTGACATAATTCATTATTTTAATAAAGCGACATACAGACATGAAGAAAGTATTATTTGCAATATGCATGACCGCATTCCTCGCCTCGTGCGCGACAAGCGGTAAAATAAGGTCCATATCAGCACTCGCAGGCGAATGGAACATCACCGAAGTGGAAGGCAAGGCTGTCGGAGCAGGCAATAACGGCAACGCACCGTTCATCGGTTTCGACACGAAAGAGAACCGCGTGTACGGCAGCACAGGATGTAACCGCCTCACAGGAGCGCTCAACGCCAACGTGGAGACAGGCACGATAGACTTCGGGGCACTGGGAAGCACACGTATGATGTGCGCTGACATGAAGACCGAACAGGCTGTGCTCGGAGCTCTCGGCAAGGTTTCTACGTTCAGCATGCAGAAGAAAGGCGTGCTCGAATTCAAGGACAGCACAGGCAAGACAGTAATGACACTGAAGCACAAGTAAACAAAACATACACAAACCACATTTTCATAAGGCAGGAAGAGCACCCTCATGCACGGCTGCAAACGCACGGCACGGGATGCTCTTCCTGCCTTTCCGTTTTACATGAAAGCCTGAAACGCGCGACAATCCCGAATCGGTCATCAGACTTCCATTCTTATTTCGTGATGCTGTCAGCCGGATTGTATCATGCTTTATCGAAGATGTAGCGGGCTACATCGGGAAAAAGCAGGATGCAAGATGACGGCAGCAGTGCGGAAGAAGGATGAAGAGCTGACAATAAACCATAAATGTATAATCGGCGTTCTTATGACAGATTCGGGATAATCATAACAGCGACGCAGCCTTGGAGGTATGATAACATACGCGAGTCCGTACGTTTTCAACCAGCCAAAAAAACCGCGCGGCATTGCCTGAAATGAATATTTATGCAATAAGGAAAGTAAAAAATCATTACATTTTTTTCTTTCAAAACAGAAAACAAAAACCGTTCCGAGCAGTCCGTCACACCGTCAGGTCATGCTCCTCCATACCTTCCGCACCGCCATAAAACCCACTCCGGCGGACATTCTTCACAATATCGGCTCGCCACGACCATCCTCCCGCACCACAGGAAAGCACGTTCCGCACCATAAAAAAGCCTTTCCCACACCACAGGAAAGCCCGTATTGCGACACCGAAAAGGCTCTTCCACAACCCGGCAAACACTGTCTTGCAACGCAAAAACATACATTCCTTTGACTGTCAGCACCTTACCAAAACCGCGCAAAACCCGCGTATTCGCGTCCGCAATGCTCTTACGACGAAAATATCTTACTCTCGCGGAGTTGCCGCTGAATAAATATGCACACCCGTCCGCGCCTTTGCATTTTTATACGAAATTAGGTGTCCGCAATCCGAAAGCAAGCCCTTATTGAGCTGTTGACTTTGCCTTATACATGTAAACAACGCGATATTATATGTGGGCAAACCAAAGTAGAGACGCAAAATTTTGCGTCTCACAAGCAAGGATGCGCTATAAACAGATGCGAAATATGCCTGCCATTACCGCGCTTTTTGCTCGGGAGACGCAAGGATGGGCTATAAACAAATGCGATTATGCGCCTGTCATTGCCGCGCTTTTTGCTCGGGAGACGCAAAATTTTGCGTCTCTACTGGGCTGACGCCATTGTTATCTTGGGACAAAAAAACGTGCAAGTGAGTGCGATAGTGTTTTACACATATCCCCACACACTCTTCCCTATCCAATAACCTTTTTCCTTTCATTCCGTGCTGACGCCTCATCCGTAATATGTTAAAAACCGTCATAAAATGTAATAAAATCATAGGCATGTGGCAAATTAAGTTAAATCACATCTCAATTCATGTCATATTGCAAGCGCGGTATGCACATTTATCGCTATATTAGCGGATATTCATAACCTAAAAACACACATTATGAAACACCTCTTTATACTATTATTCCTGTGTCAGGGCATTCTCATGCAAGCCCAGACACGCCTCAGCAAGATGCCGTGGCACGAGCGCGACAGTGTGATAACAGCGAGGATGAGGGATTACTTTCACGACAGCAATATTGGTAAGGAGTCTGTCGCACTCATATATCAGAATGATTTCGACGGGAGTTACGTGGAATGGATATATAACTTTCTTCATCCTAAAGAAAAGGACAGTGTGATAAGGGCTTTCGCGCCGTCCGACAGATACATTTATCATATAGATATCATAGGCAAGGAATATTATCCTTTCGTTTTTGACGATACCGAGCCGGAGATAGGGCGTCCTGCCACAGCAATGATGGAAGAGAACTTCAACGTATTGTTGTCGGAATATACGTATGACGTGACAGTCTACGGCAACGGCTTCGACATGAAGGACAAGATTCCGACAGCGGAGATATTCAGGAATGCCCCGCGCCATCCCAAGAAGTACGAGATACCAACCGACGGGCAGCTACGCGGCAAGAAGTATGCGTACGGGAAGTCTGTCGCCTCGCTCAAAAAGGCTGAGCGGATAAGGAT
>ULTV01061339.1_pt1 | contig 15185 bp, 9 predicted proteins | sample 1957931 | NCBI WGS metagenome assembly ULTV01 (sample SAMEA4835743, study PRJEB28245) | human gut metagenome | biome: gut microbiome; material: fecal sample | place: Denmark | collected 2008
GAGGCATCGGCGATCGCGTTACGGACCCGCTTGCGTGTGCCGCGCGCCAGCAACGCCTGCATCAGCGCCACGCCAACCGCGGCCGCGATCAGACCGCCGGCGAAACTTCCCGCAAGATAGCCGAGCGCGCTGCCGAAACGCTGCTCGCGCATGCCTTCCATGGTTTCCAACATCACGCCGGACATCGTCGACAGTCCGCCAAGCAAACCAAGCCCGACGCCACGGCTGACGACCTGCCGTACCCTGCGGCGCAGCCACGACGCGGTCGCCATGTATTCGGTCAGCATCGCAAACAGGAAGCAGGCGAGCATATTCGACACGAACGTGCCCACCACGAACGGCGAACCGTTCACCGACGGCAGCAGCAGGTCCGTGGCGCGACGGAAACCGACGCCGACGAAACCGCCGACGAACACCACGAGATACATCAGACCATCGGCAAGAGGGTTGAATCGCGCCTGCATGCGTTTCATCGGCGCGAGCGGAATCTGCGGCGGATGCTTGGATGCGGCGGCACCGGACGGGCGCACATCCGCGCGCGCCACTTCGGCGACGTCGATCGACTGCGTGGCGGGATTCGGCTCATCACCCGCGTTTGGCGAGTCTGCCGCCCGTTGTTCTTGCGATTCCATCACGTTCCCCTTGTACTTGGCTTTCCGCGGACAGCGTCGTTCCGCCCCAGCCATACGGCAACGAGCTGGCCGCAGGTGCCGTCTTCCTAACCTTGTACGAGTCTACACGTGCGTTGCAACCAAACATCGAACATGTCCGATTCGGTGGATAACTGTGGATAACTTCGGGTGGCCCTAGACGTCTACGAATGGTTATGGAAGACAGTAAGGCCGCGTCAGACGGACACGTCGCACAACCGCCGCATCGCATGCCGTGCGTCGCTTTCGTCCTCGCCGCTGAACAACACGACCAGATAGTCGCCGGCGCGCAGCCGCGTATCGCCATGCGGCACGATCTGCCGTTCTCCGCGACGCAGGCCGATCACCAGACAGCCGTACGGCCAGCGCACGTCACGCATCAGCTTGCCGTCCGCGGTCGCACCCATTTCCACAGGCAGTTCCATGATGCCGTTGTCGATGCGATTGGCGATTGCCGTCGTGCCTCCTTGCGCGCGCATGTACCGTTCCAGCAGCTCGCCGTAGATCGGTTTCGTACGCAGCAGGTCGGAGACGAGCAGCGCGATGAACGCGACGGCGGCGACCGGCAGCATGTGCGTCAACGTGCCGGACATTTCCACGGCCAGCAGAATCGACGTGATCGGTGTTTTCACGGACGCGGCCAGCGTGCCCGTCATCACGCATACCGCGAAAATCGCCACGGAATCGGACGGCAGGTTGCCGAACTGGCGCAACGTCTCGCCGCAGATACCGCCGGCGAGCGAACCCACCGCGAGAATCGGCATGAAAATGCCGCCGGGAGCGCCTGAACCGAAGCTGGTGGAGGTGAACAGCACTTTCACCACGAACAGCACGCACAGCATGCCCAAGCCGACGCGCGCATGCTCGGCCATGGCGATCAGGTTCGAGCCGCCGCCGAGCACGTCAGGCAGCCAAATGCCGATTGGCAGCGCGAGTGCGATCGCGATCAAAGGGCGGCTCCATGCGGGAAGCTTGCCGTACAGCGTTTGGAAGCCGAGCAGCGAACGGTTCATCAGCGAACCAACCAAACCGGCCACCAATCCCAGCGGAATCAGCCACCCGTATTCGCCGAGCGGCAGTTGGCCGATGGTGCCGAAGTCAAGCACCGGACGCAGGCCGAAACAGTATTTCGATACGAAATCGGCGGTCAGGGACGCGGCGGTGGCGCCCATCAGAATCGCGGGCGAAAAACTGCGATGCACCCCTTCCAAAGCGAACATCATGCCGGACAGCGGTGCGCTGAACGCGGCGGACAGGCCGGCCGCGGCACCGGCGGTGACCAGATAATGCTCCTGCACGTCCTCACGTTTCTTGCCGCGCAGCCGGTGCGATAAGAACTGCGCGCCCGATGCGCCGATTTGGATGGACGGTCCTTCGCGGCCGAGCGAGAGGCCGAAGAGCGATCCGAGCAGGCCTCCGATGAAGCGAACCGGCAGAATCGTCTGCCATCGCATTTTCAGGCCGCAGATCACCACGCCGTTGGTTTGCGGAATGCCGCTGCCGCCGGCCATCGGCTCTTTTTTGACCATCCATGCGATGGCGAGCGCGGCTGCGATTGCGGCGACCGCCCACGGTGCGACCAGCCACGGGGTTTCGCGGATGCGCGCGTAGATCCAGCGCGCGGTGTCGGTGCCGTATTCGATGCCGAGACGGTAGAGGACGACGAGGAAGCCGGAAATCAGGCCGACGAGAATGCCGGCAGCGGCCATCTTCCATTTCAGGTGGTCGAATCGCGGGACCAGTTTGCTGAACCTGTCAAACCTGTCGAACCTGTCGTTAGGCGGCATTGCAGTCATCGCACTCCCCTTTTCCGTTCCTCCGCCGCGCACCCCGTCGGTGTGTATGCGGTGTGCGTCATACGCGCACACCATCGCACACACCATACGCAAAGTGCCGGCAGGCACAGGCCCACCGGCACTTGTCATTGACGTTCGTTACCGACGTTCATATCGACGAATCAGCCGAATCAGCTTCAGTCGATCAGCGAGTTGATCTGGATGATGTGGTCGCGCTGCGGGCCGGTGCCGATCACGGAAATGCGACAGCCGGACAGTTCCTCAAGACGCTTGACGTAATCCTGGCAGGTCTTCGGCAGATCGTTGAAGTCATGGACCTGGGAAATGTCCTCGTCCCAACCCGGCATGGACTCATAAATCGGCTTCGCGGCGGCGAACTCGGCCTGGTCGGTCGGCATATCGTCGCGACGCTCGCCGTTGACGTCGTACGCCACGCACAGCGGGATTTCCTTGAGGCCGGTGAGCACGTCGAGCTTGGTGAGCACGATGTCGGTCAGGCCGTTGACCTGGGCCGCGTAACGGTTGACGACCGCATCGAACCAACCGCAGCGACGCGGGCGACCGGTGGTCACGCCGTACTCGTGGCCTTGGGCGCGCAGCCATTCGCCGTCCTCGCCAAACAGTTCGGTCGGGAACGGGCCTTCGCCCACGCGGGTCACATACGCCTTGGAGACGCCGATCACGCGGGTGATCTTGGTCGGGCCAACGCCGGTGCCGGTGCAGGCGCCGCCGGCGGTCGGGTTGGAGGAAGTCACGAACGGGTAGGTGCCGTGGTCCACGTCGAGCATGGTGGCCTGGCCGCCTTCGAACAGCACGGTCTTGCCCTCGTCGAGCGCCTTGTTGAGCACCAGGGAGGTGTTGGCCACGTACGGCTTCAGGCGTTCGCCGAGCTTGAGCAGCTCGTCGGTGGTCTCGTCCACGTCGATCGGGCGACGGTTGTACAGCTTGACGAGCATCTGGTTCTTCTGATGCAGGCTGGCCTCGACCTTGTCATGCAGGTGCTCCGCGTTGAACAGGTCGTGCACGCGGATGCCCACGCGGTTGATCTTGTCGGCGTATGCCGGGCCGATGCCACGGCCGGTGGTGCCGATCTTGTGCTTGCCGAGGAAGCGTTCGGTCACCTTGTCGAGCACGCGGTGATACGGGGCGATGATGTGCGCGCTTTCGCTCACCAGCAGTCGGGAGCAGTCCACGCCACGGCTTTCAAGGCCGTCGATCTCCTGGAACAGCACTTCCGGATCGACGACGACGCCGTTGCCGATGACGGGGGTGGTATTGGGGCTGATGATGCCGGACGGCAGCAGATGCAGCGCATACGATTCGTCGCCGACCACCACAGTATGGCCAGCGTTATTGCCGCCGTTGAAGCGGGCCACGTAGTCGACCTTCGTGCCGATCAGATCCGTTGCCTTGCCTTTGCCCTCGTCTCCCCACTGGGCACCGATCAAAACAATTCCAGGCATGTTGTTGCACCTCCGTGCGTACGCGATTCTGCCTTAAGCCTTGCGCCTAAAGCCTTACAAAGGTTACTCTTCACCCTCTACCGGGTCTGAGGGATGCTCACGGCTCCGGACCGACCGTAATCGGATTGCAACCGGTCCGAAAAACAGACCAGAAAACGCCCGAAAACAGTTCGAAAGACCGTTGGCTAGTTCAGCGCGCGCCCGGCACTGCCGAGCTGCTTGCATGCTTCGACCACACGCGCGGCCATCGCGGATTCAGCTTCACGACCCCAGGATCGCGGATCGTACAGCTTCTTGTTGCCCACCTCACCGTCGATTTTGAGCACCGAATCGTAGTTGGAGAACATGTGACCGGCCACCGCACGGCTGAATGCGTACTGCGTATCGGTGTCGATGTTCATCTTCACCACGCCGTAGCTCACGGCCTGCGCGATCTCCTCCGGCGCGGAGCCGGAACCGCCGTGGAACACCAGGGCGAACGGCTTACCGGGAGCGACATCCAGCGAGTGCGCGGGGTCGGGCATTTCGCCGGCCTTGATCGCGAGCGCGACCGTGGTCTGGATTTCGTCGAGCAGTTCGGGGCGCAGTTTCACCACGCCCGGTTTGTATGCGCCGTGCACGTTGCCGAAGGTGAAGGCGGCCATGTAGCGTCCGCGCTCGCCGAGGCCGAGTCGTTGCGCGACGGTGATGCCTTGCGCGGGCGTGGAATACAGTTTGTCATTGATTTCGGCGCTGTGCCCGTCTTCTTCGCCACCGACCGCGCCGATTTCGATTTCCAGCACGGTGTGCGCGGCTTGGGATTTGTCGAGCAGTTCTTCTGCGATGTCGAGGTTTTCATCCAGCGGCACTGTGGAACCGTCCCACATGTGTGACTGGAAGGTCGGTTCCTGACCGTGCTTCACCTGTTCGACTTCATGGTCGAGCAAGAGGCGCACCCATTCGTCCAAATACTGTTTGGCGCAGTGGTCGGTGTGCAGGGCGATGGTGATGTTGGGGTATTTCGCCGCGACTTCGTGCGCGAAGGCTGCGAAGGCAAGCGAGCCGGTGACGCGGTCGTTGACGCGTTGCCCGGAGAAGTAGGCGGCGCCGCCTACGGAGACTTGGATGATGCCATCGGATTCCGCCTCGGCGAAACCCTGGAGTGCGGCGTTCAGGGTCTGCGTGCTGGTCACATTGATCGCGGGATAGGCGTAACCGCCGCGGCGTGCGGCGTCCAGCATTTGCGCATAACGTTCCGGCGTTGCAATAGTCATGCCTCCATTATCGCCCAACCCTATCCCACTTGTCATGTGACAACATTCGCCATCTTTCCTTTCCGTTTTCCCGACCGTCCGCTCCATATCCAGGTCGCCCGCCCCACTAGAGCCATATGCCGAGCGTTTTCGTCTCATATCCCGACACTTGCGGGACCGACCAATAAACATGGCGAAACCATTGCGATCGTTCCATCGGAAGTCATAGAATATCCACCGGATCGCGCGACGAAGAGCCCAACCGGGTGTTCCCGCACGGGCATGCCGCCGCACGTAGATGTTGCGACCAATACCCGCGAGGAGGCTTGATGCACCAGGTTTTCGCCATCTTCCTTCGAGACGTAAAACGCATTCTGAAGAACCCCGTGGCGCTCGTCGTCACGCTGGGTGTGGCCATCATCCCATCACTGTACGCATGGTGCAATATCCTCGCCAACTGGGACCCGTACGCGAACACGGGCAACATCCAAGTCGCTGTGGCGAACGAGGACAAGGGCACAACCTCCACGCTGGTCGGCCATCTCGACGCTGGCCAGCAGACCGTCAACCAGCTTAAGAAGAACCATCAGCTCGGCTGGCGTTTCGTTCCCAAGCAGCAAGCCATCGAAGGCGTGGAATCCGGCAAATACTATGCGGCGATCGTACTGCCGGAAGACTTCAGCTCCAGACTAATCGGCACCGTCACCGGTAAAGGCGACCGACCGTCGATCACGTACTACATCAACGAAAAGCTGAACGCGATCGCGCCGAAAATCACCGATACGGGCGCGACCACGATCGACGAGCAGATCAACACCACTTTCGTTTCCAGCGTGGCCGACGCCGTGGCAAAGGAAGTGAAGGAGGCAGCGGGAGAAACCACCGGCAGCGTGAAAAGCGCGCAAAGCGACGTCATCAACGATCTGACCGACACCATCAACCAGCTCGAAACCGTCCAACAGCAGCTGCGCGACACCCGTTCCACGCTCGACAAGGCCCTCACCACCATCGATTCGGCCAAACAGTCCAACATCACGCTCGCCTCGGAAATCACCAACTCGCTTGACACCGTCGGCAAGGCGTCCGACTTGCTGAGCGAGACGCGCACACAAACCGAACGATTCTCGAACACGCTGGTCGGAGCGCTCGACAACGGCAGCACGCAACTGTCCGGCCTGCAGGTCAACGTGAGCAATGCCACCGGCACCGTGCTCAGCGGACTGAACACTACGCAGGACGCGCTCGACCAAGTGTCCAGCACCATGCATCACGTCAACACCACCACCGGCAATGTGCTCGACGGCGTGGAGAAGGCGTTGCAGGCCAGCCAGCTGGATCCGAACAGCCAAACGTATAAGGATCTTTCCGCGCAGCTCGCCGAAGCCCGCAAACAGCTGACGTTCCAGCAGCAGCGCATCGACGCCTTCGATCAGGACACCACGGCTGCGATTAACGCGGGGAAGAACACCGCGAACGGGTTCAACGACGATGTCACCACGCTGGCGAAGAACGGCACGGCGTCGATGGCGAGCGCACGCACGACCATCACCGGCACGGTCATGCCGAATCTCAACACCGGGCTCGATACACTCAGCCTGGCCAATGGGTCGCTGTCCGGCACGCTTACCACGCTGCAAAGCACGCTGGAACAGGGCAACGGGCTGCTCGACCAGTTGTCGCGCACCGTGACCCAAACGAACACCACCATTGCTGGCACGCAGACGCAGCTCGCCAATCTCGCCAAACAGCTCAACACCACGCGCACCGATGTGGCCGCGTTGAGCAGTTCGGCGATGTTCCAGCAGCTTTCCCAAGCGCTCGGACTTGACGCGAGCGAGGTCGGCTCGTTCGTGGGCGAGCCGGTGCATTTGGACGAACAGGTCCTCTACCCGGTCAAAAACTATGGTTCCGCGGTCACGCCGTTCTACACGAATCTTGCGCTGTGGGTCGGCGGATTCGTGCTCGTCGCGATCTACAAGCTTGAAGTGGACCGCGATGAGAAGATCCGCATGTACACGCCACGCCAAGGCTATATGGGCCGTTGGCTGCTGTTCGTCACGGTCGGATTCCTGCAGGCGATCATCGCCACGATCGGCGATCTCGCGCTGGGCATCCAATGCGAGCATCCGTTCCTGTTCATCCTCGCCGGCATTTTCGCCTCGTTCGTCTACGTGAACATCATTTACGCGCTCGCCGTGGCGTTCCGGCATATCGGCAAGGCCGTCGCCGTGATTCTGGTGATCATCCAGATTCCGGGCGCGGCAGGCCTCTACCCCATCGAGATGATGCCGGAATTCTTCCGCCGTCTGAAACCGTTCCTACCGTTCACCTACGGCATCAACGCGATGCGCGGGCCGATCGGCGGCATGTATGCCAACCATTATTGGATCGACATGCTCTCGCTGTTCTGGTATCTGCCTGTGGCGCTGTTCATCGGCTTGGTGGTCCGCAAGCTGGCGTTGAACCTCAACCGCCTGTTCGACAACCGTCTGGCGGACACTGATCTGATGATCACCGAACATAACGAAGGCACGGTGGAACCGTTGCGGCTCACCGAGACCGCGCAGCAGATCGCCGAGGAGTTCCCCGAACTCGCCCGCAGACGGGCGATTCATTTCTTCCGCCTGTACCCGCGCCTGGTGCGTTGGGGATTCCTCGCGCTGGCGGTACTGCCGTTCGTGTTCCTGCTATTGCTATTCATCACGCGCATGAAGCTCGCCATGCTGCTCGGTTGGATCATTTCGATCATCGCCATCGACACGTATCTCATCGTGGTGGAGTATCTGCGCGAACGGTATGCGAATTATCTGGGCGAGGAAGCGATGAGTGCGGAAGAGTTCCGCAGCGCGATCCTGCACGAGAACCTGCTGTTCCGGCCGGGCATGCATTACAAGCCGATGCATGCCGTACGTACGAGGCTGTATGAGGCTGCGCATGGTGGTTCGGCCGGACATGCGGCTGAGTATGCGGCTGGAAACACGGACGGAAATGCTGGCAGGAGTCTGCGTGAGGAGGGGAACGAACAGTGAAAATGATCTGGGGCATCTTCAAGCGGGACATGTGCCATGCCACCCGCAACGTGATCGCCGTGATCGTCTCGATGGGCCTGGTGGTGGTGCCGGCGCTGTACGCCTGGTTCAACATCGCGGCCAGCTGGGACCCCTACGGCAACACCAAGGCATTGAAGGTCGCCGTGGCCAATAACGACAAGGGTTACAAGTCGGATCTCATACCGGTGCGCGTCAACGTGGGCGAAACCATCATCAGCACACTGCACGCCAACGACCAGCTGGACTGGCAGTTCGTGAAAAGCGACAAGGCAATCGACGGGGTGAAATCCGGCGAATACTATGCGGCGATCGTAATTCCGAAAGGTTTCAGCGCCGACATGATGACGCTGTTCTCCCCCGACATCAAACACGCGCAGCTCAAGTACTATCTGAACGAGAAAATCAACCCAATCGCCCCGCATATCACCGATCAGGGCGCGACAACCGTGGTCAACACGATCGACAAAACCTTCGCCAAAACGATTGCGCAAGTCGGACTCGACCTGGCCTCAAGCATCCTACACTATTCGCAAAGCCCGCAAATGGCCGAATACATGCGCAACCTCAACGGCAATCTCACCACCATGGCGGATACGCTGAGCGGCGCATCGCAGCAGGTGACGTCATATTCGCAGCTGCTCGGCTCGGCGAACGACATCGTGGATTCCACGGGCAAACTGCTCGCCTCGGCGACCAAGGCGGGCAAACAGGCCCAGAACGCGTTGAAGCAAGGCAAATCAGGTGCCACGTCACTCACTTCGGCAGGTGCGAACGTCACCTCCTCGGTGAACACCGCGCTCGACCAGGTGTCAGGCGCGTTCGACCAAGTAGCTGCCAAGGTGAACAAGGCGTTCGACGCGATCGGCAAGGACTCAGACACCGCAGCCAGCCAGTTGACAACGTTGAGCGAACAAGTCTCCAGCGGCGAATCGCTGTACGACACGTACATCACAAGCCTCAACCACATGCGCGAATCGGTGGAACAACTACCGGACAGTGATTCCGCGAAACAGGCGCTGCTGGAAGCCATCGACCGGGAGATCACGCTGCTGGAAGCCGCCAAAGGCGATTCGCAGAAGCTCGCGCAGCAGCTGAAAGACGCTTCCACGCAGGTCACGCAGGATACCGCAGCCGCGGAACGCTCCCGCAAGGAGATCCTGAACCGCATCACCTCCGCGAAGCAGTCGATCAGCAATGTGCGCGACGATTACGCCACGAACGTCAAGCCGAAAATCGACGCGCTCGCCTCCACAGTCAGCACGCTGATCTCCCAAACCGACAGCATGATCACCCAGCTGAGCGGCACCGCCGACGGTCTGGACGATGTGACGGGCGATGTGGGGACGAATGTGACGTCCATCCGTTCCACGCTCGGCGCGATCGCGAAGAAACTCGACTCGTCGGCAGCGACGGTGAAGGAGCTGATCACGAAGCTGGAGACGGACGGAAACGCCGGTGACGGCAACAGCGATGGTGGCGACGGTGACAACGACGCCGATTCGGGCGAATCGGACGAACTACGTGCACTGGCCACCGCCAACGCGTCCACACTGTCCACGCTGATTTCCGCGCCCGTCGCACTGCATCGCGTCTCGGTGTACCCGATCGCGAACTACGGTTCGGCCATGGCGCCGTTCTATACGATCCTGTCAATCTGGGTGGGTGCGATCATCCTGTGCGCCATGCTGAAAGTGACGATTTCGGACCGCGAGAAGGCGCATGTGCTGGGCTTGGGCGACACGCTGCCGCGCATCGCCGGCCCGTCCGGCCCGGGGAACGCCTCACGTTGGGGACTGCGTCTCGACCACGAGTATTTCGGACGGTACGCGATCTTCGCACTGCTCGCGTTGCTGCAGGGCACACTGGTTTGCCTGGGTGACACGTATTTCCTTGGCGTGCAGGCGAATCATGCGCTGCAGTTCCTTGCCGTGGGGTGGCTTGCCGCGCTCGTGTTCTCGAATATCGTGTATACGCTGACCGTGTCGTTCGGCGATATCGGCAAGGCCGTGGCCGTGGTGCTGCTGGTGATGCAGGTCGCCGGTTCGGGCGGTACGTTCCCTATCGAGACGCTGCCGAAGTTCTTCCAAATGCTCTACCCGTTCCTACCATTCCCGCACGCCATCGATGCCATGTACGCCGCGATGGCCGGATCATACGGCAATGAGTACCTGCTTGACATGGTGTATCTCGCCTTGTTCCTGATTCCTTCGCTGCTGCTGGGATTGGTGTTGCGCAAGCCGGTGATCCGGTTGAACAACTGGGTGAGCCGCAATCTGGAGTCCACCAAGGTGATGTGACGAGGCGGATTTGAACGGGCTGGTTTGAGCCGGTTTAGATCGGTTTCGGCTGGTACACGTGAACGCGTCATTGGCGACGCATCACCATCACCGCCAACGGCAACACACCAAATACCAGCCGACACCATCGCCGTCAAACTCCTGGACGACAACGGCGATTCCGGCGCGGAACAATGGAAAAGCATGGTCGACTTCGTGGACATGAATGTGCTGTGGGACATCGATACACTGGATTGAACAAGGCTCGAATCACGAGCCATCCACGCGTCATCCGGTCACCCCAGGTTGTCCGATTCTGCAGAATCGGACAATCAGCGGCGTCGCGCAAACCACACGTTGATCAGAGAACCGGCAACCACCAGCACAACACCGATCCAGAACGGCATGCCCAGCGCCACGCCCAACAGAAGCGTGCTAGAAGCCGTGGAAAACAGCGGAGTCGCGTACGAACCAATCGCAAGCGTTTCCATACTGCCGTGCAACATGCCGTATCCCCAGCACGCGTAGCCGCCCGAAATCGAAGCGGCGCACGCAATCAGCGCAGCATATCCACCGATGCCGGGCGCCGTGTCCGGCAAACCGTCTCCCGAAACGAAATGGATGGTCCACAGTACAACGGCCACACAGCAGAAGAAAATCGTCGTGCCGTCGTAACCGCCGGACAACGACGGCGTAAAAGTCGCATAAATCGCCCAAATAAAGGCGCCAACAAACGCGAGCACATACGGTAGGGGGTTACTGGCGATATTGTGGACCGCTTCCTGCATATCAAGGCTTTCTCCGCCAACCGCCATCGCCACACCGATGGTTGCGATCACCGCGCCAGGAATCGCTTTGGCGACCGCACCACGTTTGTGCGATACCGCTGCGGTCATCAGCACCAGCAGCGTCGGCCACAAGTAGTTGACAAGGCTGACTTCCACGGATTGCGCGTTCGTTGTGGCCAGGCCGATCGACAGCGAGATTGACGCCTCGTATGCGATGAACATGAGTCCGCCTGCGATGAGGTACTTGCATGGCGCTTCGCGGATTGGTTTCGGACGGCGCACAATGAACAGCATGACACCACCGACGGTGTAGATGAGCGCCGAACCGAGCGTGGCGCCGAACGATTCGGAGACCAGTCGCACGAGGCCGGCCATGAAGCCCCACAGGACGATTGCGAACAGGCCGATGAGTGTCGCCGCGTGTGATGTGGCATGGCCGAGTAGCGGATTGCAGGAGTTGCCGGTGGGGTGGTTTGCGCCGGAATCGGAGGGGGACTTCTGGTTCGTGTTCACGGGCTCCAGCCTACCCATCGCCCTCCACGAGTGTCCGATTCTGCAGAATCGGACACTCCTGCAACCTGCGATGCCGCGAACCCGATTACCCCCGGAACCGCACCAACAGCAGAGTCAACCACCCCATCCGACGCTGCCACACCAGCCGTATCGGCAGCCAAGTCCATGCGTCCCGCATCCACACAGCCCACGCGTCCCGCACCTCCACGGCCCGCCGACGCGCACACGTCGCCCATGACCAAATCATCCAACGTCACACCGAACATGTCGCAAAGCATCAGCAGCTTGTCACAAACGTCGCGTTCCACGCCACCATCTTGCGGTTGCATTGCGATTCGCAACCAAATTTTGCGACGCAACCGACAGTTGCGCGACGCGAAGTTGGCTTCACGGGTCTTTTACGACAATAGAAAAACCCTTGAAATTCCAACGATTCCAAGGGTTTCGAATGGAGCGGATGACGGGAGTCGAACCCGCCTTTAAAGCTTGGGAAGCTTTCGTTCTACCGATGAACTACATCCGCAAGGTGTGCCTTTTGGGCACGAGCCATTAGTCTAGCACGCAACGGATGCGTATGCGGACACAGACCGACATGCGATACCAATTTTCCGCAATATCATGGAGACTCAACCACGCGGCCGCTGCGAATAGTCGCGAGAATATCTGCCAGCCGAGCCGCCCGAATCATGCGCGGATCCATACTGCGTTCCAAATTGCGGCCCACCGGCACCAGCCATCGCAGAACGTCCGCCTTGCCGAATATCCGCCGCCGCAACGCCGCTCGTGGCATAGCCACCGGCCAAATATCCGGACTGCACGCCCTGCTGACGCATCTCCTGCCCCATCTGCATCAGCCGCGCAATGCGATCCGAGGTCGGCGGGTGCGTAGAAAACAGCTTGGAGAAACCTTCCGCCGAAAACGGACTGGCGATCATCATCGCAGCCACCGACTGCGTGCCGGCGGTCTTCTCCATCGGCATCGCGGCTGCGCCACCGGAAATCTTGCTCAACGCGGAAGCGAGCGCTTCCGGATCCTCCGTCAACTTGGAACCGTCTTCGTCGGCGTCGTATTCGCGTGTGCGGGAGATTGCCATCTGTATCAGCGACGCTGCGATCGGCGCCAGAATCGTGCTCAGCAGCACACCCAGCAATCCCAAGCCGCCGGACGCCGAATCGTCGCGGTCGTCACGCGAACGGCCGCCGCCGAAATACATGAGCGAGTAGCCGAGGTACGAGATGACGGTGGCCATGGCGGAGGCGATTGCGGACGTCAGAATGTCGTGGTTGTAGACGTGCATGAGTTCGTGTCCGAGCACGCCGCGAATCTCACGTTCGTTAAGCGTCTGTAGGATGCCTTGCGTGCAGCAGACCGCCGCGTGTCGTTCGTTGCGCCCCGTCGCGAACGCGTTGGGGCTCATGGTGGGGGCGATGTAGATGCGCGGCATCGGCTTGCCTGCCTTCGCCGATAGCTCGCGGACGATCTTGTATAGTACGGGGGCTTCCCGCTCGCTCACCTGTCGAGCGTGCATGCTGGCGATCGCCAGTTTGTCGGAAAACCAGTAGGAGACGAACGTGGAGCCCAGGCCGATGAGAATGTAGTAGCCGAGCGTGCTTTGACTGGCGCCGGTCGCCCACCAGATGAGCATGATGACGCCCCACATCAACGCGAACAAAAGCGTTGTTTTCAAGCCATTGCAATGGCCGTGCACCTGCAATTTGCCGTTCATGGCCACCAGCCTAGGAATTCAGGCTGGGATTTTGCTGTATACAAGCTGAAGGGCGGATTTGCAACATCTAGAAACATGCCACGCAACGACGCTACAGCATCGGCCATAGACCTATCTGCGGCACGGCGAGAGTCACCCCAACTTGAAACGTATTACCCCCGCATATCCCCTGAATGCACTGCGTCAAGCGTGCCGATCAGGCTGGTCAGCAAATCGTTGCGGCCGCACGCGTTCGTCAGCACCGCCAGCACGTACGTGCCCGACTGCGACATCACCAGTCCGGCATCGTTCAGCACGTACAAACCGCCTTCGCCGTTGATCCATCCGGCCTTCGTGTACACGGTGTCCGCATCGCCAAGGGCCGCGTGGATGCAGGAGTTCAGCGAATTCGTCATGTCTCCGGACAGCCATTGCAGCGATTCGGGCGTGATGTTCTGCACCCCCGCCGTTTGCCCGGCGAACAGGAAACCGTATCCGGCGGTCCACAGTTTGGCCATGTCGCGCGCGGAGGTGAACAGGTACCCGCCGCGATCACCCATTCTGGAAGCCGCGCCTGCCTGTTCGGCCCACGTGTTGAAGCAGTCGAGGCCATACGTTTTGTACAGCCAGTCGTAAGACGCGTTGTCGGAATTGCGCAGGACGGCGTCGACCTTTTGGTGGACGGTGGCGGACTGCGCGTCAGCGGATTGGGCCACGCTGTTCAGGTCGACGGTGCCCGTTGAGAACAGCGATATCAGGTATGGCGCCTTCGCCGACGAGGCCGAATAGATCTGTGCATCGGCGTTGTATGCGATCGTGCGGCCGGTCGTGATGTCGGCGAGCACGAATGATGCGGTATATCCGTCGGCTTCGAAAGTGGCGATTTGAGACTGCACGGCGGCCTGCGAATCGGCGCTTAGCGTGAAGCCCTGCGTTGTGATCGTGGCGCTGCCCTCGACTGCGGAAATGCCGTCCAGCGCGACCTGCGTCGGCGACGAGACGGCTTGTGTCTGCGATTGCGACGCGCTGTTTTGCTTAAGCGCGCCCGACGTGGAGGACGTTTCCGAAGACGTTCCCGAGGACGCCGCTGCGTGGGCTTCCTCTTCGAGATGCACATCGACAAGACCCACGCCCATGGCGAAGCCGATCAGGCAGGCGATCAGCAGGCCCACGACGGACACGGAACAGCAGTACAGTGCCTTGCGCTTGACGTGTTTTCCAAAGTTCATGCCGACTTCACAACCTTAGATTTCAATGCCCGCATCCGTTTGCGATGATATTGCGCACCGCGTTTCACTGGGGTCAGCCTAGCGCATGGACCCGAACTTCGGGGGTAATAGGTCAAAACGACCGCGTATGTCCGATTCTGGAGAAACGGGCGGTTGTGCGATCAAAAACGCACGCTACGCGACCAGTCCGCCGAAAATCGACCACTAAAGCGGCAAAAACTAACGCCCTGCACGTCCGATTCAGAGGAATCGGACGTGCAGGGCGTTACTAGATTGCGTTAAAAGGCTTGGAGTTAGGGTGTCAGGAAGTCAGCACTCCCACCCTAATTCCAGCCGGCCTGATTCAGGCATGCGCCAGCGCGCGCATCTGCTCCGGGTCGATGACCTTCTTGTGCTCGCGACCTTCCTTCGCACCCTCAGCACGTTCGTACGCGTCGACCTTCTTCCAACCGGCGAAGTCGATCGGCTTGACTCCACGGGAG
>ULTV01024398.1_pt1 | contig 15085 bp, 10 predicted proteins | sample 1957931 | NCBI WGS metagenome assembly ULTV01 (sample SAMEA4835743, study PRJEB28245) | human gut metagenome | biome: gut microbiome; material: fecal sample | place: Denmark | collected 2008
CCCAAATCAAGCGCTCTAGCCAAGCTGAGCCACACCCCGGATTGAACACATATTTTTGTGTCTTTCCAGCGTCTCTGAGCCGTGACGCAAGACCTATTATATTATAGAACCACCTGCTTGTCAACTAATTTCTCAAAAATTTTAAGACTTTTTTCCTTGGTCGCTCTGTCGTGCCAATCTTTCGTTCTTTTTATGCCATAATACGGTCGATTGCCTGCAACAGACAATCCATCTGTTGATCGGTTCCAATCGAGATTCTAAGATAATCCTTAATCCGCTCTCCATTAAAATGACGAACGAAGATTTTTTCTTTTTTCAGTTCTTCAAATAACCAGCCGGCATCCACTGAATTCGATTTTGCAAACAAAAAATTTGCGCTGGAATCAAGCACCTCAAATCCACGGCGTCTCAATTCTTCTTTTGTCCGCTCACGAGTTGCAACCACCATTTGTTTCTTTTCCTGAAAATACTCCTCATCAGCAAGAGAAGCCGCCCCTAACACAATGGATTCTCTCGTCATCGTATATGAGTTAATTGACTCTTTTACATCGGTCATTGCCTGAATCAAACGTTTATTTCCCATCGCATAACCGATACGCATACCTGCCATGGAACGTGATTTCGAATACGTACGCACAACAAGCAGATTTTCATATTTTGGCAGAAGCGAAAGTGCGCTCTCTCCGCCATAGTCAATATAAGCTTCATCCACAATCACAATGGCATCCTGATTTGCCGCAATAATTTCCTCAATTTCATCCCGGCTTAACGCAAGAGAGGTCGGGGCATTCGGGTTTGCAATAACAACGCCGCCATTTTCTTTTTTATAATCATCCGGACAAATTCGGAAATCGTCTGTCAATTTTGGACACTCGTACGGAATCCGGTAAACATTAGCCCAAACAGGATAAAACGAATATGTAATATCCGGGAAGAGAATCGGCTTATCGGAATTAAAAAACGTAAGAAATGCAAGTGCCAGAACATCATCTGAACCAACACCGACAAACACCTGTCCGGCATCCAGTCCATGATACGATTCAAGTGCTGTCACTAATTCTTTTGCTGCCGGATCCGGATATAGGGCAAACCGTGAAACTTCCATTTCTTCGTGAGCCTTTTTTACCCCCGGTGACGGCGGATATGGATTTTCGTTTGTATTTAACTTTATAATATCTTTTACCTGAGGCTGTTCACCCGGAACATAAGGAACAACCTTTCGAATATTTTCTTCCCAAGCTTTCATTGGTACCCTCCTCTTTTTTTCTCCCTAAATATACTCCTTTCGCTCTCTGCCGTCAATAGTCTGTTATACTCCGGTACGCATCAACAATGCCATAACCCCACTCGGTATTCGGATAGGGTTCTCCTCTTGGCACGGCCCCCCGGATGAGTGCCTCACGCACCGTATTACTGTTTGCACCGTCATCTGCATATTCCTGCATAAAAAGTGCGCTGATTCCTGCCACAAAAGCCGCTGCTACACTTGTTCCCGTCATTGTGCCGTATCGGTTTCCCGGATACGTTCCCGTCAGTTCCACGCCGGGTGCAACAACTTCCGGCTTAATGTAGCCAAAAGGAGTAAAACCACGCCCTGACTGCAGATACAGAGCACCATCTCTTACGTCGTATGCCGACACTCCCGTCACAAATGGCGTTGTCGATGGATTTGTAGCCGTCATATCGGGGTCCGGATCTAAAAATACAACTTCCTTTTCCAAAAACTGCTGAATCGGAAGCCACATGGAAAAATTAGGAACTTCATAATCAAACTGTGTTCGCACTTTCCAAATTCCGGTCGTTGGATTCTGAAAGCGAAAAACGACAACCTGCTCTCTCGTCAGTTCCTGCGCTACACCAAAATAAATTTCGACCGTTGTATTTTCCGGCACAAACCGATGCTCATAGCGGATTCCTGAAACCGCACGGATTTCGCGAATTGTCTCCCCGCTCGGTGAAATGACATCCACCGACAAGCTTCCCGGCGTCTGCCACCACAACTGCCCCATAAATCCATTCATATTTGCGGATACACTGATATCTATCGTATCTTCTTTGCGGCGTATTGTGTGATGATGTCTTGTATTTCCCTCATTCCCCACACACGTTACAATTGCCACACTGCCTACCGACAAATACCGGTTCAAATAAACGCCAAGAGCTGTACTTCCGTTGTGGTTTCCCATACTGCTGCCCATACCAAGGCAGAGAATGATTGGCTTTCTCTCCTGCGCCGCCACGGAAAGTAAATAAGCAAGCCCGGTCATCACATCACTTTCCAGATAAGCCGGCACATCCGACGGGATTCTATAATAATTTCGATAACTTTCATTCGCCTGACGGCACTTAACAACAACCAATTCAGATAATGGTGCCACCCCGGAAAATTCTTCGGCCCGGTTCTCGTTTCCTGCCGCTACCCCCGCCATAAATGTTCCGTGACCAATCTCATCCTGACTTGGCACAATTTCAAACGGATTTTCCGACGAAAGTGCCTGATTCAGCTGCTCCCTTGAATACATCCGTCCGTATGGAAAATTTTCATTTCCAACCCCTTCTTCTACACTCTGATCCCAGATTGACACAATCCTTGAAGTCCCATCCGCCGCCACAAATGCCTTATGTGTAAAATCAATTCCGGTGTCCACAATCCCAATCAGTACACCCTGTCCATATAAATCAAGGGACGGCTGCCTGCGAATCCGAAGCACACCACTGGCTTCCAGCGCTTCTTCACTCATCAGACCAAAGACATTTGGAATTGCTGAAAAACCATATTTTTGTATCGCCTCACCATTTACATTTTGAACCTGCTGGTAAATAATTGCCTGCCTGTCATCCAGCCGAATATAACAATCCGGGTTGTACACTTCCCTTACATACCCCTCACCACGGTAATTATCCACAACGTAAATGAGAACATCCTCTGCAAAAACTGCTTCCCTGCACTGCATAAAAAAACCTCCTGCGCTTTGTTTCATCTTACGCAGAAGGTCTTACTTTTATCCATCAGCCATTACTTCGCATCAAAATGGTAGGAGAACCTTTTCCTTCAATATAATCTTTGGTAATGATAACTTTGCCAATCATTTCATCTTTCGGAATTTCATACATAATATCCATCATAAATTCCTCGATAATGGAACGGAGTGCTCTGGCACCGGTCTTCTTTGCCGCTGCTTTTTTCGCTACCGCCATCATGGCATCATCCTCAAATTCCAAATCCACTTCATCCATCTGCAAAAGTTTGCGATACTGTTTCAAAATAGCATTTTTCGGTTTTTGCAGCACCTGAACTAACAATTCCTCATCCATTGCCTGTAAGGAAAATACAATCGGCAGACGTCCGATAAACTCCGGAATCAAGCCATACTCGCGGATATCTTCGGTTTCTACTAAACGGAACAAATCTTTCTCATGGTCATACTTATCCCGAAGTTCCGAACCAAATCCAATCGTTCCCTGACTGGTAAGACGTTTTTTTATGATGTCTTCAAGCCCCGGAAAAGCTCCACCACAGATAAATAAAATGTTGCTCGTGTTCACCGTTGTCATCGGAACCATTGCATTTTTATTGGTTGCGCCAACCGGCACTTCCACATCGGCACCCTCCAACAATTTCAAAAGTGCCTGCTGCACTGATTCTCCACTTACATCACGGTTATTGGTGTTCTGCTTTTTCGCAATTTTATCAATTTCATCGATATAAACAATACCTCGCTCTGCTAATTCTACATCGTTATCTGCATTGGCAAGAAGTTTGGAAATAACACTTTCTACATCATCGCCAATATAACCGGCTTCTGTTAATGCCGTAGCATCCGTAATTGCAAGCGGCACCTGCAAAAGACGTGCAATCGTCTTAACCATAAACGTTTTTCCGCTTCCGGTTGGTCCTAACATCAGCATGTTCGACTTTTCAATTTCCACACCGTCATCGGTCTGCTCGGCAAGCACACGCTTATAATGATTATAAACGCCAACAGACAGCACTTTCTTTGCCTGCTCCTGCCCCATCACATATTCATCCAGGTTTCCTTTAATGACGTGAGGTGCCGGAAGTTTGTTAATATCCAGTGCCGGTTTTTCCTGCTTTTTCTTCTTTTTCGTTTTCACCTGATGACGCTCCTGAAATTCATTCGGTGGCTCTAAACCCATACTGCCAAGATTCATCATATCCATTCCCGGAAAACTTGGCATTCCCTGCATTCCTATCTGGTCGAACGTTTTCTGCATACAATCCGAACAAATTGTAATTTGATTCGGAATGGTAATCATTTTATCTACTTTACTTTCCGGACGATGGCACAAATAACAAATTTTTTCGTAACCATCGGAATCCTTTTTATGATTCTTATCATCCGGATTCATCTCTTTTATTTCTTCACTCATAGTTTCCTCCATTTTTAGCACAAATCCCACCGCACAAATATGCGGTGGGACTTATTATACCCGATTTCACTCAATTAGTAAATACTTCCGCCCCAAGGTACTACCTGAGAATTGTCATTATCATAATTGTTGTTATAATTATCGTTATTATAATTCTGACCGGAATCATTTTGCTGTTGTGTCGAACCATCATCCAATCCATCTAATGTATCTTTACCTTTGAGCACAACATCTACTTGTTTCGCTTTATAAGTTCCGTCGTTGCTTCGCTGAACGGTAACTTTAATGGTCGTACCGGCTTTTGTACTGTTTACCTTTTCCTGTACTTCCTGAATGGTCTTAACCGTCTGGTCACCAATCTTTGTAATAACATCGCCCTGTTTAATACCTGCTTTATAAGCAGCACCGGTATCGGATACTGCAGCAACATACACTCCAACCGGAATACCATATGCTTTGCTTACACTTTCTGAAATGTCTCTTCCGGTAATACCCAGATAACCTTTTTCGCTGTCTTTCAAAACTTCGCGGTCCATCAAGTCATTGATAACAGAAACTGCATCACTCATCGGAATCGCATATCCCATACCTTCAACATTTGTTGAACCGTAGGAGAAATATTTGGACGAGTTGATACCGATTACATTTCCGTTTGTATCAATCAAAGCACCACCACTGTTACCTGGATTAATCGCTGCATCTGTCTGCATCAAAACCTGCGTCGTACTCTTTCCGCTTCCATCCGATGCAGACACTTCACGGTTTTTCGCGCTCAGATAACCAACGGTTACAGACTGTCCATAGCCAAGAGCATTTCCGATGGCAATTACCATCTGTCCGACTTTCGCCTGATCTGAATTTCCTAAGGAAGCAACGCGAATACTTTTCTTCGTGGATTCTTTGAGGGAACTTAATTTAACGGTAATAACCGCAAGGTCATTCGACTCACTTGTTCCTTTTACCATCGCATCCGCTACCTCATTATCGTTAAAAGTAACTGAAATTTTATCCGCATCAGCTACAACGTGGTTATTTGTCACAATCAAGAGCTGGTCATTATCCTGTTTTACAATAAATCCGGAACCTGCTCCCTCGGAAGAATAAGTCTGTCCAAAGTAAGAAGTCTGGGTACTCTTCTCTGTAATCGCAACAATCGATGGCATAACCTTTTCCACGATACCGGACACATCGGCAACCGTAGCTGCTGAGCCGGATACCGTTGTCAGGGCAACACCATTATTGGAACTGTTATCCACGCCCTGAATCTCACTCTTTGTTCCGAACAAATCAGATAAGCCCTTATTTACTCCAAAGAAACATCCCGCTGCAATCACGCCAAATAAAACTGCACTGACTAAAATTTTAGGAATTGACATTCCTTTTTTTGCTTTCTTTTCTTTTTTCTTTTTCACATTCTGCGCTTCAACATTCTGGAAACGGTACGTATTATCTTCAGATGGCATCGGTGACGGCTGCACCGGCTGCTCATAATTAGTATTCTGCTGCTGTGCCTGTTCCGGTTCCGGCTGCACCGGCTGGTTCTGATTCTGGTTCTCAGTCTGCGGCTCCTGTGGTTCCTGTGAAGCCTGTGGTGCCGGATTGTCAACCATGACAAATCCATTGGCATCGTTGTTATTTTCTATGCTATTGTTATTTCCCATGTTGTTTTCGTCCATGCTAAAACTTCCTTTCGTCTTAAGTTAGGTTTATTATAGACAGTAATTGTGTTGAGAATGTGAATGATTTATAATATTTGCGTCTTGTGGGCGCTCTCGCTTGACAAATTGAGTAAGGGTATCGGCATGTAAAATACGCATGCCGGATACCCACGAATTTGTACCCACAATCCACAAATGTTATAAATCATCTATAAGCAATCAAATAGCTCTGATGTGGCGGCAGGAAGGTTATGCAACCAAAACCCTTACAAACTTCAAAAAACGTTGCATGGTTTTAAATTTTTTTCAAAATCATGCAACCAAAACGACTACAATTAAGGGAAAAAGTTGCATTTATCCACGAATTTGTCCTGCCAAGCTCGAATAACACGGCTGAAATGCAACCTTATGAGCCAAATCAAGCCAAAAGCGTTGTTCTGTGCAAATTAAAAAACCATTAAATGTGTTTTTGCACCTCTCCACCCCTTCCTATTTATGCTGCCACGCGCCTTTTTTATGAGTAGCAATCCTTCCCGGTAAATTGCGAAAATAAAAAAGCCGCTGACATTTTTCTTGTGAAAAAGGCAAAAATGAGATATACTATTTATACTTATGGACATACTAAACTATAAATAGAAAGGACTGGATTGATTTGATTAAGGGAAATCAAAAACTCCTAAATCTTTTTCGTATATTAATAGACACGGCAATTATTGTATTTTCGTTCATCCGCGCATATTACCTGCGCTTTAGCAACGATAGCATTTTAATTCGGTGGGAATGGATTGAGGAACCGGTCGGTATTTACGGCTCGTTAAAGGATTACATGCAAATTTTGATTATGCTGATTCCTTGTTACCTCGTTTCCTATTATTTTTTCCACTTGTATGACCCCAAACGTACCAAGAGCAGAAAATCAGAAATTTTTAACATTTTAAAATCCAATGTTGTAGGAATTCTCTACTGCGTTGCCTTTCTGTTTTTTATTCGCAATGGTACTTACGCCCGTTTGTTTATTATTATTTTTGTTACGCTGAATTTTATACTGGAAGTTTTATTCCGTTTTTGCACGACAACACTTCTTCGCAAGATTCGCAGAAAAGGAATGAACCACAAACATATTTTATTAATCGGTTACAGCCGTGCCGCAGAAGGTTACATCGACAGACTATTGGCACATCCCGAATGGGGTATTTCCATTCATGGTATTTTGGACAACCATAAACCGCTTGGCTATTCTTACCGCGACATTCATGTGATTGGGCGAGTAGACGAGTTAGAGAAAATGCTGTCCGAAAATGATTACGATGAAACAGCAATTACGCTGAGCATCGACCACTACGACAGTCTGGAAGGGATTGTTGCCGTAACAGAAAAATCCGGCGTTCACACAAAGTTTATTCCGGATTACAACAATATCATTCCAACCCGTCCGTATACCGAAGATTTGGATGGACTGCCGGTCATCCACGTGAGAAATATTCCGCTTTCAAACTCGTTTAACCGTTTTTGCAAGCGTGCAATTGATATTGTAGGTGCGCTGCTTTTAATTATCCTGTTCTCCATTCCGATGGCAGTGGTGGCAGCGATTATTAAAATCACATCGCCGGGACCACTTATTTTCAAGCAGGAGCGTGTTGGTCTTCACAATAAGCCGTTTAAAATGTTTAAGTTCCGCTCAATGGAAGTGCAGGACGCCTCAAAAGAAAAACAGGCATGGACGGTGCAGAACGACCCCCGCGTAACACCAATTGGCAAATTCATCCGAAAAACCAGTTTGGATGAATTACCACAGTTTTTCAATGTGTTAAAAGGCGATATGAGCCTTGTCGGACCAAGACCGGAGCGTCCGTTCTTTGTGGAAAAATTTAAGGAAGAAATTCCTCGTTACATGATTAAACATCAGGTTCGTCCGGGCATCACCGGCTGGGCGCAGGTAAACGGCTACCGCGGTGATACATCCATCCGCATGCGAATCGACTGTGATTTGTATTACATTGAAAACTGGACGTTAGGACTGGATATTAAAATTTTATTCCTGACAATTTTCAAAGGTTTCGTAAATAAAAATGCATACTAAAATTATGGCGGACTCCAAAGAATATGGAATCCGTCGTTTTTATTCCTGCCAAAACTCTGCAAGCAGTTCTTTCATCTTTTCACAATTCACAACATCAAATGGGTACCATTCCCTCGGGAACAAATCCTGATACTGCTTTTGCATAAACCGCTCATCCAAAAGAAGAATTGCCCCTTTGTCGTTTATTGTACGAATCACTCGTCCACCCGCCTGAAACACTTTATTTACTGCCGGATACAAATAGGCATACGAAAACCCATCCCCTTTTTTCTCCTCGTAATAATCCTTGAACAACTCCCTTTCATGGCAAACCATTGGAATCCCGGTTCCTACTACGACCGCGCCAATCAGACATTCTTCTTTCAAATCAATTCCTTCACTGAAAATGCCTCCCATAACGCAGCATCCAATCACGCTTTTGTCTGTTTCTTCAGAAAATGCCTCCAAAAACTCTTCTCTCTCCCGCTCACGCATTTCGGGCATCTGTACAAGAATCTTCTGATTCTCTCTATTAGGAAGCCTTGTTACAATTTCATCCATAAAACGGTACGACGGGAAAAAGAGCAGATAATTTCCCTCCTTTGCTGAGATAAAACTGTCAATGTACGCCGCAATCTTTTCGTATTCTGTCGCCCCGCGCCTTGTATATTTTGTCGTCACATCGCGGGCAATCATCACTTTTCTCTGTTCCGGTAAAAATACGGATTTAGCATAAACCGCGGCATCTTCCTTCTCCCCGCCAAGCTGTTCTTTATAGTAACGGATTGGCAAAAGAGTCGCCGAGAAAAAGATGGTGCTCTGCACCCGTTCCATCACTTCTTTCAGGCAGCCGGACGGGTCCATGCACTGGATTTTAATGCGAAACTTCCGCTCCTCATCATAATCCAGATAAATCCGGTCACTCTCATCAAATTTTTCCAGCACTGCAAGAAACCGGCGGACATCAAAATAAAGCGATAAAATCGTGTCACGCTCTGGCAGTACCGGATATTCTTTTGCCACCAATTCATAATCTCCTGCCACACGAAGAAGAGCAAACTCCAGCATTCCCGCATCCGAAATCACTTCAAATTCGTCGCACTCTTTTTTCCATGCAAGCAGCACACGGTTCGCCGCCTCCAGCGATTTTTCAAATTTCCGCAGTATATAATGTACTTCCGGACGTTTTTCGTGTCGTTCCATCGCCTTCACAATCTTCTTTACTGCAAGAAAATCTTCTTTCACAAGCCTCGCACTGTACATTTCCCTGCCGCGCTCCACAAGATTGTGTGCCTCATCCACCAAAAGCACCATATTTCCTTTTTTCTCAGTTGAAAAAAATCTCCGCAGATACACATTCGGGTCAAATACATAGTTGTAATCACAAATCACGGCATCTGCAAAAAGAGCGGCGTCCAACGCCATTTCAAACGGACAAACCTGATGTTTTTCGGCATATTTCTCAATCATGTCCCGGCTCATTTTATGCTCATGAATTAACATGTCGTAAACCGCCTCATTCACTCGGTTATAATGCCCTTTCGCACGCTCACACTCACCCGGATTGCAGGAAACCGTTTCCATTACACACATTTTTTCCTTTGCAGTAATCGTTAGGGTTTTAAAAAGCAGTTTTTGTTTTCCAAGCAGTTCAAAACAGTCTTCCGCCACCGTTCTGGTTATCGTTTTTGCCGTCAGATAAAAAATCCGGTCGCAAACTTCTTCTCCCATTGCCTTTACCGCCGGAAAGACTGTACTAATCGTCTTCCCTACCCCCGTCGGTGCTTCAACAAACAGCCGCTTTCCTTTTTCCACCGTATGATAAACCATCGCCGCCAGTTCTTTCTGTCCCGGACGATAGGAAAACGGAAAGGTAAGTTCCGTAATGGATGCATTTCTCTGCTTTTTCCAGTCATACTGATAAACCGCCCATTTTTCATATTCATCCATCAAATTCCGAAACCACTGCACAATCTCAATTCGTGAAAATGTCTCCCGAAACCGCACCACCTGCTCGGTCTCCATGTGACAATAGGTAAGCTGCACTCCGATTTCATCCAGATTTTCATTTTCCGCCACGATATAGGCGTAGCACATTGCCTGTGCCTGATGGATAAACAACGGCTTTTCCAGATCCTGCACCGGCAGATACACGCCCTTAATCTCATCAATCACTGTCAAATCGCCATCGGTAAAAATGCCGTCCGCACGCCCTTCAATTTTCAAGGAAAAATCTTCTTCATATTCGGCGCTCTTAAATTTTTGTATTGTAAATAAAGGAACCTCGGATTCATACCCAACGCCCATACTTTTTTGTATTTTTCTGTGAATACGGCTGCCAAGCTGCATTGCCTCTACATTTCTCACACCCGCGCCGCCACTTACAATATCTCCCTCGCGGAAAACAAATTCCACTAGGTTTCTTACGGATATTTTAATCGTCTTTTCTTTGCTCATACCTATAGTATAAAACGAGGATGGCACGGACGCAAGGGGTTAAAATACAATGTTTGCGCCAGAATAGTTGCATTTCCGCTAAAAACATGATACAGTTTAAGAAACAAATTAGAAATCTGAATTGGAGGAAATTATGGCAGATATTAATTATGAAGAATTAGAAGATTTGACACTTACCATGGAAGATGAAGACGGCACAACGACAGAGTGTGAACTTCAGTTTGTGTTTGAATATGATGGACAGGATTATGGTGCTTTTTGTGAGGCAGAGAATGAAACCGGTGAGTTTTATTTCTTCTCCATTGATGGCAGTACAAACTGGAAAGGAGAAACCGAGTTAGAAATTGCGCCGGTCGAAGATGATGCCCTGTTAGAACAACTTGTCGAAGTATTGCAGCAAATTATTGATTCTGAGATGTCGGATATCGATGTCGAAGATGAGGACGATGCAGAAGAGGATGAAGACGACAGCGTCTGGGATGAATTTATTAATAAAAAATTAGAGGACTAAAAAAAGCCCCTTTGTGCAGAGACGGGATATCGCTTCGCGATATATTCTCTCACAAAGGGGCTTTTTTTATTTGTTTGTGTACACTTTTCACTGACTAAAATAAAGGGAAAGTTTTTTCTTGAAACTTTTTCCCCTCCCATGACAATATACTTGTGAAAGATGTCTTTTGAGCAAAAGAAAGGAAGGTTCATGTGACAAAACAAGAGTTTGATGAATATGTGCAGGCGCAGGGTGCTGACATCCTTCGATTCTGCCGCATGACAACAGCGAGCAAAATAGAGGGGGATGAACTTTATCAAGATACGATGTTGAAATTGCTGGAACAATTACAGCATTTGAATGTTGATAAAAACCTCAAAAGTTACACGCTGTCTGTAGCCATCTTCCTCTGGAAAAATCAAAGAAGAAAATATGCAAGGCGAAAGCGGCTGGCATCCTTTGAAAGTTATGAAGCACAGGATGAGAGCGGCAATTTGAAAGTTATTTCGGCTGACACTAAAACACCGGAGCAAACGGTAGTGCAAAATGAAACCAATGCACTGGTGCAAAAAATGGTTTTTGATTTACCGGAAAAGTACCGCACGGTAATCGAACTATTCTACTCTGCCGATTTAAAAATTTCAGAAATTGCCACTTGTCTGCAAGTTTCAGAAAATACGGTAAAGAGCCGACTGCGCCGCGCAAAAATGATTCTTAAAAAGAAATTGGAGGCTGCCTTATGATGAATGATACTGAATTTGAAAACATCTTAAAACAAGCACTCAGACCGGATATTTCCGATGAGGAAATCCTCATAAAGGAAACTCCGTCTAGGTCAAAAAGGAGGAAAAGCACTATGAGAAAACATCGAATAATACAAAGCGCCATTGCCGCAGCCGCTTGTCTGGCACTTATTTGGGGCATTGGATATAAAACTATTAAACCGGAAAAAGCCCAGAACACAGCCGTCACAAATTCCTTTGTTGTGAAAGTCAACGCAGCAGAAATCAAACACACAAAGAAAAATCAGATGAGGGTCTATGCCAATCCCGGTTATACCTCGATGTGGTGTGGCGGCGAGGCAGGCAAACAGTTTGTTTCCTACAGTATAAATGCCCCGTTGCAGTTTGAGGGAAACAACATTAAAACGGTCACATACCGCATCAATAAGGGGCATTTCTTTGTTACAAAAGCAGAACACTCCAAATATTTCAAGGAGGGCGAATTGTGCAAAGGAAGCTCTCAATCAAATTACCGTTTCTTCACCATAAACGCAAAAGAAACGCCGGAAAAGCAGTTTACTGTAAGTATAACCGATGACGACTGTAAAATTTCTTCTGCCGATGCAACGGCACTTTTCGATGGAAAAGCAGAAAGCGATTCGGAATTACACGCAAGAAACAAAGCACTTGGCAATGTTACCATAACCTGCACTGCTACATTTAACGATGGAACACAGAAATCCGTGAATATCAAAGTAAAACACCAGAAATTAACAGGAGCACAAGTTCAAAATTCAAAATTTAACAAAGACAAAAAGTATATCTTCGTTACCTTTGAAGTAGATGCCTAGAACAAGAAGTTCCCTTGTGAGAGACTATAACGCAAAGCGTTATCTCGTCTCTGCACAAGGGAACTCTTTTTTCTATTTCTTTTTCGGCTTTTTGCCACAGTTTGCACAATCGCCATGGCATCCGGAACACATCGAAGAACCACGGTCATGTGCCACATAAGTAATCACAAAGATAGCCGCAACTACAATTAACACAAGAATCAGAACACTAATTGGATTCAAACCAATCCCTCCTTATTTGGCAGCGTTCAGCACAGCAAAATAAGCTGATTTCGCTGCATAGTCTGCTCCAAAGAGCAATGGATAACTCGTTTCTCCTTTGAAATCAGACAACCAGGAATCCCCATCGGTAAGTCCCCAGAAGGTAACACCGGTAATATTGATTTTCTGATTTCTTCTGCTGTCTACCAGCATGTTAAATAATGACTGGTATTTTGTTGCTACACTTTTCTGGTCAGCTGCTGTTCGGAATGTATTGTGAATATCTAACTCCGTCAACTGAATTTCAATCTTGCCCGGATCAATCTGGTTGTACTTCTGAATTGCTACCTTTACCGCAGCAATTGTCGGACTTGTCATGGAGTAATGAGACTGCATACCAACGCCGTCACACAAGCCTTTGTCATACAAGTCTTTTACCACCTGATAAATACGGTCTCTTTTTGCCGCTGCATACTCATTGTAATCGTTTAAGAAAAGTTTCACATCTTTATCTGCATATTTACGGGCAAAAGTAAACGCATCTGTCACATAGCCGGCATCACCATATACTTTATACCAGTTGGATGATGTGCGCATCGTACCATCATCATTGACCGCCTCATTTACAACATCCCATGCATAGACAACACCCGGATAATTTTCCTGGCAGTATGTGAGAACCTTCTTGATATAGCTTTCCATTCGTTGACGCATCACATCCTTAGAAACAAGTGACTTGTCAACATTATAATCTTTATGGAAGAACCATTCCGGCGTCTGACTGTGCCATACAAGCGTATGTCCACGCAGTTTTAATCCGTTATCACTGGCAAGTTTCAATACTTTCTGAAGAATTTCTTCATTAATCAAAACATTGGTGTCGGTTCCGCGTGTCTGATTTTCTTTGCTCAGAAGTGACTCCGGTTTCATCTGGTTTTCCATTGTAATCGAATTAAACTGATTGGTAATCAGTGCCTTCGCTTTTGCGTAGGCTCCGGCTCCCTCAAGCTGCCACGTATTCACCGCTGCACCAATCTTAAAATCTTTGATGTAAGCGGTCTTTAACGTATCACTAAGCACCGGTGCTTTTACCGTAACTTTTACCTTGATGCGCTTGCCGCTATAGGTCTTTGCACGAACCGTCGTTTTTCCGACATACTGACCGGTTACAACACCTTTGCTTGTAACGGTAGCCACTTCCGGATTGTAAGACTTCCACATCACTTTGTCGTTTGATTTCTTTGGTGAAACTACACCGGTCAATTTCACAGAATCAAATTTATTTAAAACAATGGAATTGACACTCTTTTTGTCTTCGTCCACAATACGAAGTTTCTTTGCCCCCTGCAAAACCGTAACACGGCACTTTAATTTCTTCTTTTTTCCACGGTAGGAAACGGTTGCTGTTATGGTTGCTTTTCCTTTTTTCTTTGCCTTCACTTTACCACGTGAAGAAACACTCGCAATCTTTTTCTTGGATGAACTCCAGCGCACCTTTGCCTTTCCTTTATTTTTCACCTTCAGCGTAACCGATTTTCCGGTTGCCAAGGTAACCGATTTCACATTTAATTTTCCCTTTACAGACGCCTGTGCCTGTTCTGATGCTGTCAGCCCTGCCACTTCAAACATCATTACTCCGGCAAGCACATAAGCTATTGCTTTTTTCACCTTCATCTACCTCGCTTCTTATTTATTTTATTCCTCAGAGCCGGCGAAATTTCATATAAAAATGGTGACGGCTCCGCCTCTTTATGGAAACGCTCTTTCACAAATGACAGATGCAAATATGTTTTTGCACGTGTCATTGCCACGTAAAGCATACGTCTTTCTTCTTCTAAATTTCCCTCTTGAACAGCCTTGCGGTACGGTACAATATCCTCATTTAATGTCGGCACAAACACAACCGGAAATTCCAAGCCTTTGGAGGCGTGCATCGTCATCAATGAAACACCCGGTTCTTCTTTGACCTGCTGCTTCTTCTGCTCCTGCCGTATTTCCTCCAGCGTATCCCCGTAATTTTCTACAAAAGAAAGGAACTCCGGAATGCTCTTTTTGTCGCGTGCCATCTCCTGCATTTCATCCAGCACATCAAACCAGTCATCGGCATTTACATTTCTCTCATCGGCATAAGTCTTCAAAAATTCATCGTAACCAATGCCTTTTCGTATAAAATGAATTGCCGCATAGGGTGAAAGCGATGCCAGATTTTTTAAATCATACTCAAAATTCCAGATTCGCTCTTCCATCCACTCCTG
>ULTV01034600.1_pt1 | contig 15021 bp, 8 predicted proteins | sample 1957931 | NCBI WGS metagenome assembly ULTV01 (sample SAMEA4835743, study PRJEB28245) | human gut metagenome | biome: gut microbiome; material: fecal sample | place: Denmark | collected 2008
GAAACGATAATCACAACCCTTTCCGTTCAATGTATTACCACGGCGAACATCCTTTAACTTAACGGTCGCTCCAATATCACCCGCCACCATTTCCGTAACCGGGGTACGAGTTTGTCCGGCTACCGCAAATAACTGTGCGATACGCTCCTTGGAACCACGATCGGCATTCATCAAATCGTCACCTTCTTTTACTTTTCCTGATATCACTTTAAAATAGGAAACCTGACCAATATGAGGTTCCACGGTAGTCTTGAAGAAGAACAAGCTAGTAGGACCATTCGAGTCCGGAGTCACCTCTACGCCTTCCGTAGTAATCAGACGAGGCATCTTGTCGGTACAAGGAACCACGTTACCCAAGAACTCCAACGTACGACGAACACACATATCACGACCGGCACATACGCAGAATACCGGGAACATACCGCGAGTAACCAAGCCCGCACGGATACCGGCACGCATATCATCCTCGCTCAAGGCACCTTCCTCAAAGAATTTCTCCATCAAAGTATCATCGTTCTCAGCGGCGGCTTCCACCAAGGCTTGATGCAACTCCATCGCCTTATCCATTTCCTCGGCGGGGATTTCCAATACATCAGGAACTCCACCTTCCGGTTTCCAACGATACATCTTCATTTTTAATACATCCACCACGGCATTGAAAGAAGAGCCGCAGCTAATCGGATATTGGATCGGAACGATCTTACTGCCCCAACGGTCTTTCAACTGGGCGATGGTTCCCTCATAGTCGGCTTTATCATTATCAAGCTGATTGACAACGAAAATCACCGGTTTATGAAATTGTTCAGTATACCGGAACTGGTTAATGGTTCCAACCTCAACACCGTACTGGGCATTCAATACCATCAGTGCCGTATCCGTGACATTCAGAGCGGAAACAGCTCCTCCCACGAAATCATCCGAACCCGGACAATCGATGAAATTCAGCTTCCGATCCTGCCACTCAACACTGAAAACGGTTGAGAAAACTGAGTATCCATACTCTTTCTCAACCGGGAAATAATCGGACACCGTATTTCCTGCCTCAACGGAGCCGCGACGTTTTATAACTCCACCCTCGTAAAGCATAGCTTCAGCGAGAGTGGTTTTCCCAGAGCCCGAACTTCCCAAGATAGAGATGTTCTTAATTTCATTTGTTTGGTATACTTTCATGATATCAGGATTTATTTGAGTTTAACAATACGTTTATTTGGCGTGAATCACTTTCACGAGGGCGCAAATTAGAGATTGTAAAGGAAAAAAGCAATTATCGCCCGGTGTTTGAGAACTATGTTGTGCAGCAGGGCTGCCAAAGATCAATATTGATCTTTGGCAGTCTCAGCCATATCTAACTCTAATACACCACCTTCTACGACATTCTTAAAAGGGATAAAAGGTTCCTGTAAAGACTCGCCATTTAAGCGATATTCCTGTACATAGACATTTGTCTTATTATTATTCTTGGTTTTAATCACAAATGTATCTCCCGGATAATACCGCTTATTCAATTTGATCGTCACTTTATCAAATAGAGGACTTCCTAACGCTAAAGTCGGGTTTTCACTTGCCAAGCCAACTATATCAAACAATCCTATCGAGGATATCACATACCAAGCACCAAGTTGACCTTGATCCTCATCCTGCCCATAGCCATAACCGTGAATACCTTCTGTCCCATAAAACTCATCCAGAATCGCACGTACCCACTTTTGGCTTAACGAAGGTTTGCCCGCTAGATTAAACAACCAAGAAATATGTAAGCAAGGTTGATTCCCTTGATTATAATAAGTTTGTAAACCAGCGAAAGCATCAATAGTCGTTCCACCGCTAAATGTCTTGTCCTGTGAAAGAATAAATATACTATCCAGACGTTGTGTAAATTCCCTAGCTCCCATTTTAGCGATCAGCGATTTTGCGTCATGAGGTACATAAAATGTATATTGGTATGCATTCCCTTCTTGGAATCCACGCCATACTTGCATGGGATCAAAATTACTGATAAACCGTCCATCCGCATATTTGGGCTGAATCAAGTTCGATTCCGCATTATAAATACGTTCCCAACCTTTTGACAAATCCATCAATACATTATAATCATCCGTTTTGCCCAAGGCTTTCGCCATCTGCCCTACGGCATAAGCTCCAAACGAATATTCCAAGGTATGAGAGGCCGAAAACATCCATGCCTCATCAGCGCCTTCACCTTTGTCCATATGAGGAACATAACCATATTCCACAAACTTATCCGTATCCAGCTTACCCGCTCCCATCGGTCGGTTCTCTCCCTCTAACTCATTCTTTCGTGCCGCCGCATAAGCATTCTCTACGTCAAAATCACGGATGCCGCATAGATAAGCCGCAGCAATCACATTACCTAACTGATTCGTTCCAACACCGGAGACAAACCGGCTACAAGCTATACCATCTCCTAACCATCCGGTATCTTTATAAACTTGTACATGCGTACTTACATAATCCGATAAATACTCCGGATAAGCCAATGCCCATACTTGAATCAAGTTCCATTGCCCTCCCCAAATACCATCCGTGTTATAAAAAGAGAAAGCCGGTTTTCCGTCTTTTAAGGGCAACTGTCCAATAGTCCCATCATTTTTAGGATATGCGCCGTTCACATCGCTAGCCAATCCTCTGCCCAATAGGGCATGATAAAGTCCGGTATAGAATTTGATTTTATCTTCTTTCACCGGGGTTTCCACACGCATACGTCCTAAATACTCTTCCCATGTAGATCTCGAGATTTCGCGAGCCTCATCAAAGTCCATTTGATCTTGGCGAGTCTCTGTCTCTCTATTTAATCGAGCATTATCTACAGAGGTATAAGAAAGACCTACTTTTGCTGTTATCAATTCGTTGTCTTGAGTATTATAGGTCAAATAGGCACCAGCCCCAATCCCCTCAATCTCTCGGTTATTCTTCTGTACAGTCTCTTTCACAAAGGTTCCGAAAGAATCCGCAGGCTTATCCAAACGAGCCGAGAAATACATGGTTATCGTAGCTCCCGACTGATACTTATTACTATAAGTAGGTAAAGTCGTAACCCAACCTTCTACTAAATCATTTCCTTTTATCCGGACGAAAGCATCCACAGCTGGTCCACTTTCGCCTTGACGATTTCCTATATCAAATAAAATATGACTCGCATCGCTCTTGTGAAAAGTGAATCGTTGAAAAGCAACTCGAGGAGTTGCGGTCAACTCCGCTTTCACATTATAATCTTTAAGCATGACCGAATAATACCCGGCCGTAGCGATTTCATCCTTATGATCAAAAGAGGAGCGATATCCCTGCCCGATAGAATTTAAAGGTCCCGGAATTGTTTTCAAATCTCCCACTGTAGGCATCAAAACAATACCTCCAACCTGAAACTCATGTAGACAAGGGAATCCCTCTATAGAAGTATCCCGATAATCATATCCCGTAGCTTCCCATCCTGATTTATTCCCTAGGCTAGCATTGGTAGCTGCTGCTGGTTTCGCTAATCCAAATGGCATCGCACCCGGAGCAAAATGAAACCAACGGCAATGAGCGGTACCAATGCGAGGTTCCACGTATTGGGTTAATGACTCCATTGTTTCTTCCGTATTCTTCGGAGTCGTTGTACAAGCCATCCCTACCAGCGCCAAGGACAAGATGAGTGATACTTTTTTCAATGAATTAATTCTCACCATATTCAGAACTTGATTTTATATGTTTCTATAGCATATTTACCCAAAATAATCTCTTGAACAGAAGAAAGTTCTTCCTCTATCAAGTTTGTGTGAATAATCTCTTTTGGCTCTACAAACATCCGCAGATGTACTGTTTCTTCCTTATTTGAGCAATTATACATTCTTACAATCAAACTATTATCATCTTCGCATTTCTTTATCGCCGTCACCTTAACATTGGGGTTATCTACAGACACAAACGACACCTCTTCCGGCAAAAAAGCCTTTCCATATTGAATCGGATTATACACCGCAACCAACGGCTCATTGGAAGATGTACCGAACTCCTCCCTAAGCGGGCTATTAACCTCATGAGAAGTCAAAGAGAAATGATAGGAATGATCTCCGGGTTGAATAAAATCATTACCTAACGGATGACAACTTTTACGAGACGCTAATAAAATAGGTTGTAAAATCGTATAATCTACCGGTTGGTCTGTCGGATCAATATAATCAGCAACCGCAACAGAAGAAGACAAGGTTACGGCACATTTTTCTCCGGCCGCACTTAACCAGTTCCCGATACCGCGAGGACGCTGCTTACTATTTTCAACATAATAACGCTCACCCGCCGCTCCCGGCATCTCATCTTTTCCAACCGTCAATGCCCCGAAAGGAACCTCATAAGATACTGATGAACGCTGGAACGCAAGAGGCCACATTAAACGATACTCACGATAAAGTACGGCATCCCAATTCAATAAGTCAACATCCATATCTATTTTTTTAACCTGATGATATACACGTAAAGTCTGTTCTATAACTGCGTTTCGGATAGGTGTACGCATCTTATAGGATGTATATACAGGCCCATCTTCTTCTACTTTCCAAGGGACCGCATGATTCGAAGTTTTATCAAAACCTTCCATATCCGGCTGTTGCACCGCATCAAACTCGCCAGCCCCATTCCCCACAGAGCGCATAGTGATAACTTCCCCTCCTAAAAATTTTTCAGTATTCAACAATGGACAGCCCATTGATTTATCATATATTTGTTTGATACCACCATTTACCAGTTCGATCCTATAGTGGCTATTCTCTATCAAATCAACGGCCGGCCCAGATTTATCCTCTTGCTTTTGAGTTGGATTTAGATAATAAGTTTTTAGTCCCATAGCAGGCATATTATCTGCCGTAAAATGTAGATTAGCCTTTTCTATAGACCCATCTTGATAATAAACAATTTCAGATAACTGGGAATTAACCGCTTTTCCCTGATAATCTTTAATTTGTAAATCGTAGGCATACCCTTGCTCAAAAGCCACTTCTACAACAGCAGGAACAGTTCTTGAAAAAGACAAATTATTAAATAGTATAATCGAACGTCCTTTTTGTCCGGAGGTCTTAATCGAAGACGCTAAAAATCCAGCTTGCCGATCAACGATTTGTCTTGCTTTTGATAACGCAAACTCATATTTCCGGCGAAATGCATTATCCGTCATGATACCACCATTGCCCCCCCATCCGTGGTCTGGATAGATTTTAGCTTCCCACGCCTCATTCAAATCATCAGTAGGATACATCTCAAACGATTGGCGAACCATGGCACTAAAAGAAGATATTTTCTCCGCTGCAGGTAACCAAACATCTCCCTCACGACTGGCAGTAAGAGCCTTCTCATGCGAAGGACCATGAATATACAGCCACACATTCGGACGTTCTCCATGTGTTATAGGTAGTGCTGAAGTAGAATGATCTAATGTCTCAAAAAAGTCATCGGCGGTCGCAAATTTAAACTGGGGTAACGACACTTTTACTCTCTCACCTGTCTTCCCATTCATTATATAACGAACATTATTCCATTTCTCAATAAATACAGGACAATTTCGAACCGGCTTCATATCCCACGACAACTCATAATTAAGCATCGCAGGCATTACAGTCTTAGATTTCTTGACATCATTGTATTTTGTATACCATAAAATAGCCTCTTTAGCCATCTCTTTGACCGCTGTCGTATCATCCTTTCCTAATACATTATAAAAATAGATATAATGTCCCGGAGTATAAGTACGAACTTTTGAACCGTCCGGAGATTCCCAATAGAACAGCCCTCTTTCGTGACGACTGATAACCAAGTTCTCAATTCCCGCCTTACTCATGATTTGAGGCATTTGCAAAGTACGTCCCGGCACGTCTACATTAAAATAAGAGGAGGTTTGGTAACCATTAAAGTTTTTCTTCAACCATCTAGTTCCCAAATAAAATTGGCGAGCTAATGATTCTCCTGAATACATCTCCTCGTACGGCTGTATAAAAGTTCCTCCCACACAAATACGTCCTTCTTTCATATATTTAACAAACAATGGATACGTATCCGGATGACGATGGATGTATTCCTTCAATATAGAAGTTTGTTCAATATCCATCTTGAATGTTGGATCTTCACCCAAACGTTTCAAGAATGGTGTCAACCAAAGTGTATCCCGGTCGGCGATACAAGCATCGATATGATTCAGCCACGCTAAATCTTGATGAGTTGTAGTAAACACATAAATATCCCCATCTTTCAAAGAGGAATTTGATAAATCTTTCAAAAGATGGAAAGACTCTTGATCACAGATATATGTATTTCCTGCAAATTGGGCTTTTAATATAAAGTTCGGAAATACACATAAGATCATTAAAATGAATATTTTCTTCATATGACTTTTTGTTTGAGAGGATGCACCAAGATAGCACATCCCCCTTATATAAATAAAATTGTAAATATCTTCCCGTTAGTTATAACCCGGATTTTGAGTCAAATTAGGATTACGTTGCATCTCATTTACAGATATCGGCCATAGTAAATCTGATTCTTTAAAAGTTGCGCCTGCCGCATTTTGAGCACCCAATAAAGTCACATAACGAACCTTTCCCTTATCCGTCTCCGATATTACAGGGAACATCCCTGTCCGAGTACAATCATCCCATATTTTATACTCTAAAGGGAATTCACGTAAACGTTCAGTCCAACATGCCTCAATAAATGCTTGTTTCGATAACTTCATCAACTCTGAAGAAATCTCTTCTACGCTTTTACCATCCATATTTGAACGAGCTTGCACTTGGGCTAAATAACCTGCAGCCTCTGAAGTCACACCCTCACTTTGGGCAATAGATTCAGCACCAGCCAATAAAGCTTCCGCATAGCGATAGATATTCCAGTCTTTTGTACCCTTTCCCGTATTTAACAGAGCCTCCTCATCAAAATAATACCAACATCCTGCTGTACTTGAAGACCATTTTTTTCCTGTATTAGGATTTGTATATTCCCAGTGGAAAAACTGATTCGGTTGAATACGCAAGTCATTTGGGGAATATACATTTAAAAATCGATCTGTCGGTCCATAAACACGTTCCATAATGGAATACGTACCAAATACAGTCGTCGCATTTGAACTACAAGAATAACTAGGAAGCCAATCACTCGTATTGATGCTATTATCATATTCTTGCGCATAAATTACCTCGTCTAAATCATCAATCGAACGCAATTTATTGAAAGCACTATTCATCGCTAAATCTTCATTCATAACTAATTTATGAGGAGAATTAATCACTATTCGTGCATATTTAGTGGCTTCCGCATATTTACCCTTTTGCATATAAACATTTGTCAACAACATAGCAGCTGCGTATTTTGTAATACGATGAGCATTTGCCGCAAACTTACTTGCAGGAAGAATCTCTACCGCATCTTTTAAATCAGACTCTATTTGAGCATAGACTACCTCTACACCAGTACGCTCTAATTCCATATCTACGGCAGCTTCATAGGGTTCGGTATAGAATGGGATAGCACCAAATGTTTTCACCAAATAAAAATAATTGAACGCCCTAAAAAACTTAGCCTCTGCTACATATTTAGAAATAGAAGAATCTTCCATTGGAATACTAGGAATGTACTTAATCGCCGAATTAGCGACATTTATCGCATTATAACACGCATCCCACACTCCATCCACAGTTCCTGATATTTGCATCGTATATTTCTGGCGGCTTAATTCCCTAGAATATTTACAAACAACCTCTTGTCCTTCATAACTATTTGAGAAATAGCCAGTCAACATACCTGTTACAGTAGCGAAACTACCTAAATAAGCACTGGGAGCTGAAGCTATTTGGCGTATTGCACCTGTGCGATATAAATAATTCACATTAGCCACAGCTTGAGCTTCCGTTGTATAATACCCAACATTCGTTAGTTGTGACTTAGGTTCTTCTTTTAAGAAATCGTCACATGCGCTAAAGCTCATCATATTAGCACAAACGATAATTATTATCAATATCTTTTTCATATTCGATTATTTGCTTTATTAAGTTGACTAAAATGTTACGTTAACCCCTAATGTAAATGTCCGAGCTCTGGGATAAGAGAAAAAAGTCATATTTTGTCCAAATTTACCACTTGTCTCGGAAGAAGATTCTGGATCATATCCTAAGAAGTCCTTTGAAACGATTTGAAATAGATTATTTCCACTAGCATATAATCTTAAACCCGACAATCCTATTTTTTTTATCAATTGCGAGTTAAATGTATATCCTAGCTGTACCATATTACAACGTAGATAAGAACCATTTGCAACCCATCCGGAGTCGCTCGTTATATCTTGGCCAGCATGTTCTTCTCCAAAATGAGCACCGCTAGCTAAATATATCATTGGCTGCATTGTTTCTGGATTTGTTCCATCATAAGCATCATATAAAACCCCTTTCAAACCATTTGTAATGCCAAAGCGATCATTCGTTGTACACATAAAACGTTGTAAAGTCTCGACCCCCCAAACAAATTGCAAGTCAACTGTCAAATCAAAATTCTTATAAGAGAAATTATTAATCCAACTACCAGTCCAGTCAGGTAATCCTTTACCTATTATAGTTTTCTCATCAGAACGTTTCGCCCGACCAATCTGAGTCTTCTCGCAAGCCCCAGCCTTATAATCTTCAAGCGTATAAACACCCTTACGCTCTAATCCCCAGAAACTACCCATACTTTCACCAACACGAAGGACACTACCTCCACCAACCCAATCATACAAATAGACATCTGCATTCGTATCACTTAATGCTAAGATTTCGTTCTTATTATAATTTAGGTTTAGTGTGGAAGACCAAGTAAAATCATCACCTTGAATAGGGGCCCCATTCACCATAATATCTACACCCTGATTACAAACAGAGCCTATATTCTTAAAAATAGAAGTAAAACCCGTAGAATGGGGTACAGGACAATCTAACAATAAATCAGTTGTCTTTTTATTATAATAAGCAATATCAAAATTTAGGCGATTATTGAATAGCCCTAAATTAAAACCAACATCAAATTGCCCGGTCTTCTCCCATTTCAAATCTGGGTTAGACATTGTCTTGATATAAGAATAAGCTGAACGTTTCGCATCAATATAATAAGTGCCCGCATCTACTTTCCCTAAAGAGTTATAAGGATCGATCTCTGAATTTCCAGTTAAGCCATAACTTGTATGTAATTTTAAATTACTTATTAATGCGTTATCTTTCAAAAAATCTTCTTGAGAAATATTCCAAGCCAAACCAGCAGAAGGGAAAAATGCGTACTTATTATTCTTTCCAAACTTTGAAGACCCATCGACACGCCCTGTCACAGTCGCAGAATAACGATCTTTATAGGTATAAGCAAAACGCAAAAAATAAGAGTTCATGGCCCATCGAGTCCAACTTGATTCAGGTGCGTTTGGAAGAGTTCCCACCGACATATTATTATTTTCATAAAAATCGTCGGAGAAACCCTGAGTATAAGATTTATCCCAACGTTGCGTACGTTCTTGCCAAGATAGACCTGCCATAGCATTCAACCTGTGATCACCAAAAACCTTATTATAGGTTAGATAAGTCTCTTCTTGCCAATAAAATGTATTCCAATTCTGGTATTCCGCCCAGCCATTCGGCATAGAAATGTTATTCAACTCAATCGAAGAATACCCTCTATAAGTCGTATTATGGCTATCAACACCAAATTGTGTTTTTAAATCTAAGCCATCTGCCAAATGAAATGTTAGCGCCGCATTTCCAAAAATTTGTGTATTATAACGCATTCGCTTTTGCAGATCTAAGATCATTACAGGATTTGACATTCCTTCTAGACCAAAATAACTGTTCTCACTTTGGGAAGTAAGATTTGTCGTATATTTACCATATTTATCTCTTACAGGCAACCATGGGACCATTTCGATCATCGTACGGCGAGCCTCTTGCCCACCTCCATCTTCCGGTGTATAACGTCCCCATGTATGATTAACCAGTACATTGACAGCGGTAGATAACCATTTAGTAGGATGAGCGTCATAAGCGATCTTTGCGTTCAATCGTTTATTATATGTATTCATCACGATACCTTGTTGATCCGTAAAATTCAAAAATGCTCCCATTGATGACTTTTGACCAGCTTGTTGGATATTTAGCTGATGGTTGTGAGATACAGCTGTACGTGTGGCCTCATCTTGCCAATTCGTATCATATATTGGATTTCCGTTCGCATCAAAATAGTCGCGGTCATGGAACCAATAAGTCCGATCCAAAGACCAATTCTTATCATAATATGTATTCTCGTTCTCTAGGCCTTTCATAAAAGCATCGCACCATTCTTGAGCGTTCATCGTATCCATTTTACGAGCTATGCTACTAATACTTACCGAACCCTGATAAGATACTTGTACCCCCTCACGTCCTTTCAGACCTCGTTTTGTTGTTACCATGATAACGCCATTCGCACCACGAGCGCCATAAATAGCCGCCGCAGAGGCATCCTTTAAAAACCTCCATCGATTCAATATCATTAGGATTTACCAACGAGAAGTCTTCCATGGCAACCCCATCAACAATATACAAAGGTTCCGATGAAGAATTTATAGTAGCCATACCACGTATCACGACACGATTCGCATACGCTCCGGGCTGACTTGAATTAGAAAAAATATTTACGCCCGAAACTTTACCTCGTAAATTCTCTAAAGCACTAAAATTCTGATTCTTCGTCAAGTCCTCTCCTTTAGCGACTCCAATCGAGCCAGTCACATCCGATTTACGCATTGTACCATAACCAACCACCACCACTTCTTCCAAAGCTTGAGAGTCTTCTTCTAAAACCACTCTCACATTTTCTCGTACAGGAATTTCTACTGTCTTATAACCAATATACGAAATAACCAACATCGACTGTGAAGACACATTTAAATTGAATTTACCATCCAAATCTGTAATAGTTCCTTCCGTCGTACCTTTGATACTAACATTTACACCAATTAGAGGTAGTCCAGCCATATCAACAACCACACCTGTTACCGTTTTTTTACTCTGTTGAATAATGTAAGCAGTATTACTACTCTCCGCTCTCAATTCCGCAGAGAACGGTAAAAAAGATATTAATGCGATGGGTAATACCATCATTTTTGTAAACTCCATAATATTATTATATTTTAGGTTTGAAAATATTATACTATAAACGCAATTTGATTTTTAATAAACTTCTGTCAACTCATCACCTCCTTTCTTTTGAAGCAATCTTTCTTCCTGCAAATAGCACATCCATAAGGCTTTTTCTCTATATTTCCACCAATACCAACAAGAGCACTAACCGATTTTATAGGGAGCATCAAACAAGAGTCCGTTAATGAGATCCCACAAAAGCCATCAGGCAACATCGAAAAAAACATTCGTTGCTCCGCCACATCCCAACCGCAATAACCGGGGCTGTAAGAATTACTTACCTTCAAATTTATCTCTGCCATCATATGGGTTAAAAAAGAAAGCCCCCAAGTAACGATAGCCTCAACGATAACAGAACCTAAAGCATCTGCAACAAAAGCCTCCATTACATCTCCTCCTGATCTTTTAACTTCAATCCATTCATCTAGCTCTTTCCCTACAGACGCAGTGATTATGGCAAAAAATTCACTATCACGTAAGCAATTGACTATAATTACATCTGGAGAAAGAATATTTTCATTCAATTTCAATGTACGTCTATCTACTCGTTCCCCTTGTACAAAGCGATAACCAAAACGAGGACTACATACATCCAAAGCCTCTCGTTTTAAGTTTTCAACAAAAACGGACATATAATCATCCGGCCCTGAGGCACCAAAACCTAAATATCGGTATAGCTCATTATTTTCTATCTCTAGAATCTCAATTGAACAATCCACCTCTTTCGCATTTATAAAACCAGAAATCCAGTCTATCGGACAATCGATTAGAGATTTGTCCCACCAAATAGAAATAAATCCGTTATTTCTATCCGTACAAGATCCAAAAACCGTCTCAAAATGGACTTTTCCATTTACATAATCAATTTTGCCCCATTGGCCGTTACTTTCCAAGACAAAGCCTTTAGCTCTTACTATTCCATTGGGAAAGCGTTTATTTATCCGGTTAAACAACCTCTCATAAAAAGAAATACTCAAAAAGGAATAGACTGAAATAGTCCATATCTCATAATTAGGTCCTAAAACTTTAGAATAAGCAGGGATGTAGTTATTCACACCATAACAACAACTCTTACTTAAAATAAATCCCCAATCAACTTCGTTTAATAAGTGATAATCTTGCACTATCTCCAGCCGAGGCTGAATCATCAAAAGATCATTTATAACGCTCCGTATTTTAGCCTCCTCCGCTTCCGAAGTCTTTGTTAGTAAGATAACCGAAGATAAATAGAACTGCCTCCGATAAAAATCAAAATTCAACTTTTTCAAGAATGCATACATATGGACATCTACCAAAGAAATAATACCATCTATCCTAATATCCGGAATCCGTACTAAATCCTCTAAAGAAGCAAGACCGGAAGGTTCTATTAACAAGATATCCGGTCGGACAGATATTTCTATTTCTTTTATAGCTATAGGTAACTCTTGACGAAGCGTACAACATATACAACCTGAGTTCAAGTCTTTTACTTGATAATTCTTACTTCTCAATAATACACTATCCACAGACTCAGTCCCTGACTCATTTTCAATGACAACCACCTTCTTTCCACTCAAATAAGAGGATAAAAGATAATTAATCAACGTAGTTTTACCGCTACCAAGAAATCCCCATATTATATAGATATTCATGTCCATAGTTTTATCCTATAATAAATTCCGTCTAATCATCGAATACAAATCCTCCTTTTCCAATTGGCTCAATCTCTGGTAAGCACAATCTTGCTTATGCGTATTCGATTTTTCGACAATTATTATTTCCGCATCCGAATTCATCGCTATATTATGCCAAGTACCCGCCGGGATATTATACGTTACGCCAAGTTTCATCCTTTCACAATAAAGGCTTATCGTATCTTTTTGAGGTTTTGCTTCTATCAATATGGCATCTCCTTTAAATAGAATAAAAACCTCATCTGTTTCACGATGCACTTCTATTTGTTCTATTTCATCAAATCCATGTCCCGGTAAATAATTCAGCTGAGCCACTTGCCATCCCTCTCGTACGAGAAAAGGATTATACCCCTCTCCGCTATGAAAATAAGTTTCAATCATACATTCCTCGATTAAAATCAGCCAAAGCCTTGTAAAACATCTCTATATTCTCAAAAGGCACTTCGGGAGGAGTATCACAGCCTGAAGACAACACAAAGTTCGGATAGTTGGCTGTACGCAATAACAAATCCTTCGTCGCACCATACAAAACCCGAGAAGAAGCCATTTTAAACATAGATACCGGATCTATATTTCCCATGACTAATACATCTTTGGGACATTGGTCCAAAGCTAAGAGCATATCGATCCCATTCCCGAAATGATATCCATAAGCCCCTGTAGCAACCATCGCTTTTGTACATTGTCCGCTATTACCACAATTATGTAAGAATATAGAGAAAGATTCATCTTGTACCTCACTTACAATCTCTCGAACATAAGTAGAAGAAAATTCCAAACAGGCCTCATTCGATAACAAACCCGCCGCAGGTTCCGCCATCAAAATCCCATTCGCTCCCGCACTTTTCAACGCAACGCAGTAATTTTTAATAAATTCAGTACACTTCGATAATAACAATTTTATACAATCAGGTTCGATATACATAGCCATCATAATCTCAGACATATCATATAATCTACCAGCTAACGAATAAGGCCCTATACAGCCAGCGACAACCGGTTTTGATGTATCCTCCGCTATCAATCGATTAGCTTTAATATACTCCTGTACTCTTCCATTCTCCAATGAAGGAATTTGCAATTTCTCCACTTCCTCCAAATTCGAGACTAATCGACCAATAACACTAGGAACTTCATTTTTAGAATAATGAATCTCTGCCCCAAAAGCTTCTGCTTCTACCGTCAAATCCATGATCACGCTAGAAGCTGCTGAAGGATATTTTTCTGCTAATAATTTCACGGCCCGAGCATGTATCTCCCCATTTGTTACCGCATCATACACAGTATGCCCCAATAACTCAATCCCCGAATGAGTCATGACAGGAATAGCGATCCGCTTTTCCGAGCCAAGTATAGAGGCTATCCATTCTTTCATATTTATTTTCATATCCAGACTTTTTTACGCAATACATAATAACTCTTTTGCTTTGATCACTGCCGCATTAGCATTTCCACTGTAACCATCAGCCCCAATTTGATTCGCAAACAATTCATTTACGGGAGCACCACCAACCATCACTTTTACTTGATCACGAAGCCCTTCTTTCTCTAAAGCATCCATGACGACTTTCATATAGCTCATTGTCGTCGTCAATAGGGCAGAAAGGCAAAGAATATCCGGTTTTTCTATTTTAACCGTTTCAACAAACTTATCTGCCGAAATATTCACGCCCATATTAACCACCTCAAAACCACATCCCTCAAACATAGATGCCACTAAGTTTTTCCCGATATCATGTAAATCCCCAAATACCGTTCCTATAACAATTTTCCCTATCGTATCAGTCTTCTCTCCTTTCAGATGAGATTTCAATAGTTCCAACGACCCTTTCATCGCACGAGCGGCCATCAACAATTCCGGCACATATGCTTGTTGACGCTGAAAACGATCTCCAATCTCTTCCATAGCCTTAATCATATAGTTATTAATGATCAATTGAATATCCAAATCTTCTTTCAGAATTTGTTCGGTAACCTCCACCGCAGACTCTAATTTACCGGCAACGATCGAGTCAAATAATTTATTTAAATCAGCCATACCTCCATTATTTATTTTGTAAACGTAATATCTCCTCATACGAGCCATATTTACGGGCCGCCGCAATAAATGCCTTAAAATTCTCGGGAGGTGTATTCCTGCCCATCGCACAGCCGGAACTAACGATATGGCTTTT